>Ga0210101_1000464_pt1 | contig 13214 bp, 8 predicted proteins | sample Muzzi_PWC_D1_FD_185534 | JGI IMG/M metagenome (GOLD analysis project Ga0210101, IMG submission 185534) | Wetland microbial communities from San Francisco Bay, California, USA, that impact long-term carbon sequestration - Muzzi_PWC_D1 (SPAdes) | ecosystem: Environmental > Aquatic > Marine >... | reverse complement strand
CCGAGCTGCACGCGGCGGTCGGTGTTCGACACCGTGCCGTCCTTCTCCGCCCAGCCCGAAGCCGGCAGCACCACGTCGGCATAGGCTGCGGTCTCGGTCAGGAACATGTCCTGCACCACCAGGTGCTCGAGCTTTTCGAGCGCGGCGCGCGCGTGATTCAGGTTGGGGTCCGACATCGCCGGGTTTTCGCCCATGATGTACATGCCGCGAATCTTGCCCTCGAGCACCGCGTGCACGATTTCGACCACGGTCAGGCCGACCTTGTCGTCGAGCTTCGCGTTCCAGTACCTGGAAAACCAGGTATGAGCATCCGGGCTGTCGACGCGCTGGTAGTCCGGGTACATCATCGGGATCAGGCCCGCGTCCGAGGCACCCTGTACGTTGTTCTGGCCGCGCAGCGGATGCAGGCCGGTGCCGGGACGGCCAACCTGGCCGGTGATCATCGACAGCGCGATCAGGCAGCGCGAATTGTCGGTGCCGTGGATATGCTGGGAAATGCCCATGCCCCAGAAAATCATCGACGCCTTCGAGGTCGCGAACAGGCGCGCCACCTCGCGCACCGTTTGCGCGTCGATACCGGTCACGGGCGCCATCTTCTCGGGGCTGAAATCGGCCACGTTGGCCTTCAGCTCTTCATAGTCGAGGGTACGCTCGGCGATGAACTTTTCGTCGGCCAGGCCTTCTTCGATGATGACGTGCAGCATCGAGTTCAGCAACGACACATCGGTCGACGGGTTGAACTGCAGGTAGTGCGTCGCATGGCGCGCAATCTCGGTCTTTCGCGGATCGAGCAGGATCAGTTTCTTGCCGTCGCGAATCGCGTTCTTCATGAAGGTCGCCGCCACCGGGTGGTTGGTGGTCGGGTTCGAGCCGATGACCATGAACACCTCGGCGTGCTTGACGTCCTCGACCTGGTTCGACACCGCGCCGGAGCCGATGCCCTCGAGCAACGCGGCGACGCTGGAGGCGTGGCACAGGCGCGTGCAGTGGTCGACGTTGTTGGTGCCGAACCCGGCACGCACCAGCTTCTGGAACAGGTAGGCTTCCTCGTTCGACCCCTTGGCGGAACCGAAACCGGCGAGCCCGGCGCCGCCGTGCTCGTCGCGGATTTTCTTCAGGCCGCCGGCGGCGAGCTGCATGGCTTCGTCCCAGCTCGCCTCGCGAAACATCTTCGACGGGTCGGACGGATCGAAGTATTCATTGAGCCCCTTGGGCACTCCGTCCTTGCGAATCAGCGGCTTCATCAGGCGCTGCGGGTGGTTCAGGTAATCGAAACCGTAACGTCCCTTGACGCACAGGCGGCTGAAATTGGCCGGGCCGTCACGTCCCTCGACGCGAATGATGCGATCGTCCTTGACGTGGTAGGTCAGCAGGCAGCCGACGCCGCAGTACGGGCACACCGAGTCGACCTTGCGGTCGGCCTCGACGAGATGCGCGCCGGAGGCATTCGACAAGGCGCCGGTCGGGCAGGCCTGCACGCACTCGCCGCAGGCAACGCAGGAGGATTCACCCATCGGGTCGCCGATGTCGAAGACGATTTCCGCGTGATGGCCGCGGTGCGCGAGACCGATGACGTCGTTGACCTGTTGTTCGCGGCAGGCGCGCAGGCAGCGCGTGCATTGAATGCAGGCGTCGAGGTTGACCGCGATCGCGGTATGCGAATAATCCGGCGCGGGCTGCTGGCGCGGCTTGAAGCGCGGTTTGCCGACGCCTAGCTTGTCGGCCCATTGCGTCAGTTCGTTGTCGAGCGTATACGATTTTTCCGGCATGTCGGAGAGCAACAGTTCGAGCACCATCTTCTGCGATTTGACGGCGCGCTCGCTGTCGGACTTGACCACCATGCCCTTGCTCGGGTTGCGGCAGCAGCTCGGTGCGAGCACGCGCTCGCCGTCGATTTCGACCATGCAGGCGCGGCAGTTGCCGTCGGCGCGCATGCCGTCGGTGTAGCAAAGGTGTGGAATCTCGGTGCCGTTGCGGCGCGCCGCCTGCAGAATGGTCTCGCCCGGCTGTGCCTCTACTGTCTCGCCGTTCAAGGTGAATTCGATGGTTTCGAAAATGGTATCAGGGTTGGCTGCCATTACTGATCCTCCTCGATACCGAGTTCATGGGGAAAGTATTTTATCACCGACAGCACCGGGTTCGGCGCCGCCTGGCCGAGACCGCAGATCGACGCGTCGATCATGACCTCGGACAGGTCCTGCAATTGCTCGATATCCCAGTCGCCGCTTTCCATGATGCTGACCGCCTTTTCGCAGCCGACGCGGCACGGCGTGCACTGGCCGCAGGATTCGTGGGCGAAGAACTTCATCGAGTTCAATGCCGCCTGCTTCGCGCTGTCTTTATCCGACAATACCACTACAGCGGCCGAGCCGATGAAGCAGCCGTATTCCTGCAGGGTGTCGAAATCGAGCGGAATGTCGCCGAGCGAGGCCGGCAGGATGCCGCCCGATGCGCCGCCGGGGAAATAGCCGTAAAAACGATGCCCGTCCTGCATGCCGCCGCAATACTCGTCGATCAATTCCTTGATCGTGATGCCGGCCGGCGCGAGGTGCACGCCGGGCTCGTTGACGCGGCCGGAGACCGAGAAGCTGCGCAGCCCCTTGCGGCCATTGCGGCCCTGCGAATCGAACCACTCTGAACCTTTTTCGATCACGTCGCGAACCCACCACAGCGATTCGCAATTGTGTTCCAGCGTCGGCCGGCCGAACAGGCCGACCTGGGCGACGTAGGGCGGGCGCAGGCGCGGCATGCCGCGTTTGCCCTCGATCGATTCGATCATCGCCGATTCCTCGCCGCAGATGTAGGCGCCGGCGCCGCGGCGAATCTCGATCGGCGGCAAGTCGTAACCCGATTTCGACTGCAGGTCGGCGACCGCCTGCTGGAGGACCGCGATCACCGACGGATATTCGTCGCGAATATAAATGTAGCAGGCGTCGATGCCGATGACCCGCGCGGCGATCAGCATGCCCTCGAGAAAGCGATGCGGGTCGCCGAGCATGTAGTAGCGGTCCTTGAAGGTGCCGGGCTCGCCCTCGTCGATGTTGATCGCGGCAAGCCGCGGCGCGGGCTGGTCGCGCAGAATGCGCCACTTGCGCCCGACCGGAAAACCGGCGCCGCCGAGGCCGCGTAATTGCGTGCCTTCGAGGGTGGTCATGATTTCCTCGGCGTCGATGTCACCAGCCAGCAGCCGCTCGTAGAGACCATAGCCGCCGTCGGCGCGGTAAGCGTCGTAATCGATGCAATCCTCGGGCAGCGGCTGTGCGATTTGCCCGGCCTCGACGGCCGACTTGACGTTAGCCGGGGTCGCGTTGTCGACCGTGAACTGTTTGACCACGGCGACCGGCGCCTTGTCGCAGCGCCCGACGCAAGGTACCCGCTGCACGCGCACGGCGTCGCCGAGCGAACCCTCGAGCGCGGCGATCAAGTCTTCGCAACCGGCCATTTCGCAGCTCACCGAGTCACAGACGCGCACCGTCAGCGGCGGCGGCGCGGTTTCGCCCTCGCGCACGACGTCGAAGTGATGATAGAAGGAGGCGACCTCGTAGACCTCGGTGGTCGACAGGCGCATCTCGTGCGCCAGCGCCACCAGGTGGGGCGCCGACAGGTGGCCGTGGTTGTCCTGGATGCGGTGCAGGTGTTCGATGAGATGGTCGCGGGCGCGCGGCGCGGCGCCGAGCAGTTTTTGCACCTCGAGCAGCGCGTTCAAATCGACGATGCGGCCCTTGGTCTTGCCACGCTGGCGTGGCTGCCTCTTGTCGACTGCGTTGGTTTTGCTTTCAGGCTGTGACATGGCGTGCTCTACCGGGGATTTGACGTACAAGACTCCCCGCCCTTGCGGACGGGGTAAAGTTTAACCCAAGGAGGAGTTGACAAAAACATCGAAACTCGCCATTGCGCCGCGTCAATGCGCCATCACGGTGATGACGTCGGTATTGGCGAGCAGGTGGCTGGTGACGCCGCCGAACAGGCGCTGGCGCGTGCGCGTATGGCTGAAACCGCCGACCACCAGGAACTCGGCGCCGATTTCCTTGCAGGCGGCGAGCATCTTCTTGCCGACGTTGCCACCGCTCGTGATCACGTGGTAATCGGCCTTGCAGCCGTGGCGCTTGAGGTAATCGACGACGTCTTCGACGCCGGCTTCGCGTTTCTTCGAGACGATGACGGTAACCTTTTTCATCTGCGCCAGCCACGGCAGCGTGATCGCCAGTGCCCGGCTCGCCTCGACGCTGTCGTTCCAGCCGATCGCCGCGTTCTCGACGCGGCGCGCCTTCCAGTCGGGCGGCACGATCAGTACCGGGCGTCCGGAATTCATCATCAGCGATTCGTGCAGTTCACCGACCCCGCGGCCGCCCAGACGATGCCCGGCGGGCCGGGCCATGGCGATCACGTCCACCAGCCGCGATTCGTGGTCGAGCACGACGCCGGCATTGCCCTCGAGCAAGTGCAGCGATGCCGACACCCCTTTCGCGCTGGAAGGTTTTTTGGTGACCTTGACCTTGTTCTGCTTGCAAAAACTGTTGAATTGCTCGCGCACCGCCGCCGTCACCTCGTCCTGCTGGCGGTTGCTCATCTTCATCACCTGTTCGCGCATGGACTCGGGCATGCCGGAGAACAGGAAGGGTTCGCCGCCCTTTTCTCGCACGTGCACGGCCTTGATGTGCCCGTCGAACCGCTTGGCGATGATCACTGCGGTATCGAGCACCGCGGCGCTGCGCTCGGAGCCGTCCAGGGGTACCAGGATTATCTTTATCATCAGCTAGCCCTCACTCAGAACAGGCCCTGGATCAGGCCTGCCTCGTCGATATGAATCTTGTCGGCAGCCGGCACTCTCGGCAGCCCCGGCATGGTCATGATTTCGCCGCAGACGAATACCAGGAAGCCGGCGCCGGCCGACAGCCGCACCTCGCGAATCGGCACCACGTGGTCGCTGGGCGCGCCCTTCAGGTTCGGGTCGGTGGAAAAGCTGTACTGCGTCTTGGCGACACAGATCGGCAGGTTACCGAAACCGCCCTGCTGGAACTGGTCGATTTGTTCGCGGACCTTCTTGTCGGCGATGATGTCGTTGGCGCCGTAGATATGGGTGGCGATGGTGCGCATTTTCTCCCACAGCGACATGTCGCCGTCGTAGAGCGGAGAAAACTGGGCCGAATCCTTGGCGATGATGTCGACCACGTTATTGGCGAGTTCCTCGGTACCGGCGCCGCCGTTGGCCCAGTGCGTGCAGTCGATCGCGCTGACGCCGTACTCGCGCGTCACCTCGCGGACTTTGTCGACCTCGGCATCGGTATCGGCGCTGAAGCGGTTGATTGCCACCACCACCGGCACGCCGAAGGACTTGACGTTGCGAATGTGGCGCGCGAGGTTGCTGCAGCCCTTGGCAACCGCGGCGACGTTTTCGCTACCGAGATCGGCGAGCGCGACGCCGCCGTGCATCTTCAGCGCACGGATGGTGGCGACGATGACCGCGGCATCGGGCTTGAGACCGGCGCTGCGGCACTTGATGTCGAAGAATTTCTCCGCGCCCAGGTCGGCGCCGAAGCCGGCCTCGGTGACCACGTAGTCGGAAAGCTTCAGCGCGGTCTTGGTGGCGATGACCGAGTTGCAGCCGTGAGCGATATTGGCGAACGGCCCGCCGTGAATGAAGGCCGGGTTGTTTTCCAGCGTCTGCACCAGGTTCGGTGCGATCGCGTCCTTGAGCAGCACCGCCATCGCTCCGGGCGCGTTCATCTGCTCCGCGGTGACCGGTTCGCGCTCGCGCGTGTAGCCGACGATGATGCGATTCAGGCGCTCGCGCAGATCGGCGAGGTTCTTCGACAGGCAGAAGATCGCCATGACCTCGGAAGCCACGGTGATGTCGAAGCCGTCCTCGCGCGGGAACCCGTTGCCCGGGCCGCCGAGAGAATTTACGATCGAGCGCAACGCGCGGTCGTTCATGTCGACGACGCGTTTCCAGGCGATGCGGCGCGCGTCGAGCCCGCTGGCATTGCCCCAGTAGATATGGTTGTCGATCATCGCCGACAACAGGTTGTGCGCGGCACCGATGGCATGGAAGTCGCCGGTGAAGTGCAGGTTGATGTCTTCCATCGGGATGACCTGCGCGTAGCCGCCGCCGGCGGCGCCGCCCTTCATACCGAAGCAGGGCCCGAGGCTCGGTTCGCGCAGGCAGACCACGGACTGCTTGCCGATGCGGTTGAGGCCGTCGTTGAGACCGACCGAGGTCGTGGTCTTGCCTTCGCCCGCCGGGGTCGGCGTGATCGCGGTGACCAGGATCAGCTTGCCGTCGGGGCGGTCTTCCAGCGATTCGATATACTCGGGCGTGATCTTGGCCTTGGTGTGACCGTAAGGCATGATCGCCTCGGCGGGAATGCCCAGTTTCGCGGCGATTTCGGTAATCGGTTGCGCGGTGGCCGCGCGGGCTATTTCGATATCACTCATTCTGTCTCACCTCGGCCGGTTTGCCGGCCCGTCGTTGGTTTGCGTCGCGCTCAGCCGCCGAGCTTCGAACCCGCCGTGAGTCCGGCCTCGGCCGCGTATTCCTGGGCGGTCACTTTACCAGCATCGGCCCGTACCTTGATCGCGCGAATCGCGCCGTCCGCTGTTGCGATTACGACGCCGTCGTCATCGACCGCCAGCACGCTGCCCGGCTCGCCGCTGCCCTCGGCCTTGCGGCTGTCGAATATCTTCAGCTCGTTGCCGTTGCAAGTCGTCCAGGCACCCGGCTGCGGGTTGGCGCCGCGGATCAGGTTGTAGACTTCGTCGGTCGACTTGCTCCAGTCGATCTCGACGTCCTGCTTGCGGCACCAGCCCTCGTAACTGCCGGCATCGGGATCCTGCGCCTGTTTCGGCGCCTTGCCGTCGCGCACCAGCTCGATGGCTTCCATCATCGCCTCGACACCGAGCGGAAACAGCTTGTCGAAGTACACCGAGCCGAGGGTATCGTCGGGACCGATGTCGACCTCTTTCTGCAGCAGGATGGGCCCGGTATCGAGACCGTTGTCGGGCCAGAAGATCGACAAACCGGTTTTCTCCTTGCCCATGATGATCGGCCAGTTGATCGAGCTCGGACCCTTGTGCCACGGCAGCAGCGACGGGTGGTACTGGATCGAGCCGTATTTCGGTACGTTGAGCGCTTCCTCCGGCACGAACAGCAGCACGTAAGCCATCACGCAGAGATCGGCGTCGTGGCTCGCCAGCTGATTCCAGACCTCGGGATCCTTCCAGGACGCCGGCTGGTGCACCGGCAGCCCCTGCTCGAGCGCGTATTCCTTCAACGGATCCAGCGGCCGGCCTTCCTTGTCGGGCGCGCAGTAGACCGCGACCACCTCGTCGGTGCCCTTGTCGAGGATCGCCTCGAGGACCGATTTGCCGTAGGCCTGCTGGCCATGCACGATTAATCTCATCTTTACCTCCTGCAGTCGCGCTCGCCCTGGCGGCGCGCCATGTTTACCCTAAACCGCGCCCGCTTCCTTGAGCGCCGCGATTTCCGCCTCGCTGTAGCCGAGTACATCGCCGAGGATCTCGTCGGAATGCTCGCCAAGCAGCGGCGAACGCTCGACCTTGACATCGTTCGCCGACAGCTTGACCGGGCAGCCCACCGACAGGTAGGGCCCGCGCTCGGGATGGTCGCACTCGACGATGGTGCCGGTCTCGCGCAGCGACGGTTCCTCGGCGAGTTCCTTCATCGACAGGATCGGGCCCACCGGAATATCCAGCGGGTTGCAGATTTCCATGACTTCGAACTTGGTCTTGGTCATGGTCCACTCCTCGATCGCGCCGAACACTTCGTTGAGGTGCGGCAGGCGCGCCGGCGGGGTCGCGTAATCCGGGTCCTCTTTCCACTCCGGCTTGCCGATGACGTCGCAAATCTTTTCCCAGACCGCGGCCTGGGTGATGAAATAGGTGTAAGCGTCGGGATCGGTTTCCCAGCCCTTGCACTTGAGAATCCTGCCCGGCTGGCCGCCGCCCGAATCGTTGCCGGCGCGCGGCGTGGCTTCGCCGAACGGGATGCCCTCGCCGAACTGCGAATATTCCCTCAGCGGGCCGGCCTTGAGGCGCTGCTGGTCGCGCAGCTTGACGCGGCACAGGTTCAGTACGCCGTCCTGCATCGCCGCCAGCACGCGCTGGCCCTTGCCGGTCTTTTCACGGTGGATGAGCGCCGCACAAATACCGAAGGCGAGGTGCAGCCCGGTGCCCGAGTCGCCGATCTGCGCACCGGTGACCAGCGGCAGGCCGCCGAGAAAGCCGGTGGTCGAAGCCGAACCGCCGGCACACTGGGCGACGTTTTCGTAAACCTTGCAATCCTCGTAGGGACCGGGGCCGAAGCCCTTCACCGAGGCCATGATCATCGCCGGGTTCAGTTCCTGGATGCGCTCCCAGCCGAAACCCATGCGGTCGAGGGCGCCGGGCGCGAAATTCTCCACCAGCACGTCGCAGGTCTTGACCAGGCGCTCGAGGACTTCCTTGCCGCTCTCGTGCTTGGTGTTCAGCGTCAGCGAACGCTTGTTGTGGTTCAGCATCGTGAAGTACAGGCTGTCGGCACCTTCGACGTCGACGAGTTGCTTGCGGGTCGCGTCGCCGACGCCGGGGCGTTCCACCTTGATCACGTCTGCGCCCATCCAGGCGAGTAGCTGCGTACAGGTCGGACCAGACTGGACGTGCGTGAAATCCAGTATCTTTATATGGTCTAGTGGTTTGGACATTTTCTACCTCAATATCAATCGCGCTGCGTCACAGCTTACTTGTACATGGTTTGCGCCTTGGTGCCGGGCGCATACTCGTTCGGATCCACCCAGACGTTGACCACGGCACAGCGGCCGGTCCTGGCGATCGCTTCGCGGGCGCGATTCAGCGCCGGCAGGATTTCCTTCGCCTCGGTAACTTCCTCGCCGTAGCCGCCGATCATTTCGCCGAACTTCGAGAACGGCACGTCGCCGAGCTTGTTGCCGATGTCGCCGCGGTCCTGGCCGTACTTGGCGAGCTGGCCGTAGCGAATCTGGTTCATCGCCGAGTTGTTGCCGACGATGGCGAGATAGGGCGCGCCGAAACGCTGCGCCGTCTCCATGTCGAACGAAGTCATGCCGAAGGCGCCGTCGCCGTAGAGGCAGACGACTTCCTTGTTCGGGTGCGCGAGCTTGGCCGCCATCGAGAAGCCGGTGCCGACGCCGAGCGAACCGAGCGCGCCAGGATCCATCCACTGCCCGGGATTGCGCGGGCGCACGGCCTGCGCGGATATGGTGACGATATCGCCGCCGTCGCCGACGTAGATCGTGTCGTCGCCGAGAAACTCGTTGATTTCGTAAGCCAGGCGATACGGGTGGATCGGGTTCTGGTCGGTGGTGAACATCGGCATCAGTTTTTCGAGCTTGGTAGCCTCGATGTCGCGCAGCTGCGCCATCCACTTCTGGCGCTCCTTGCGCGCGCCGTCGTCGATGCGTCCCGACGCGGCCTGCGCGACCGCGGCCAGAATCGCGCCGGGATCGCCGGCCAGCCCCAGGCTGATGTCGCGGTTCTTGCCGACCGTGGCGTAGCTCTGGTCGATCTGCACCAGCGTCGCCTCGCTGGAGATACGCTTGCCGTAACCCATGCGGAAATCGAACGGCGTACCGACGATCAGGATCACGTCGGCATTCTTGAAGGCGTCGGAGCGCGTGCGATCGAAATGATGCGGGTCGTCCTGCGGCAGCATGCCGCGGCTGGCGCCGTTCATGTAGGCCGGAATGTCGAGCGCGCGCACGAAATCGATTGCCTGTTGCGCGCCGCCGGATACCCAGACCTGCTGCCCGAACAGTACCGCCGGGCTCTTCGCCTTGACCAGGATGTCGGCCAGCTTCTCGATATCGGCCGGGTCGCCGATCGACTTCACCGAGGCGCGGTAGTGGCCGGGCTCCGGAATCACCGCTTTTTCGATCGGGATTTCACGGTCGAGAATGTCGCGCGGAATTTCCAGGTAGGACGGCCCGTAGGCGCCATTGAAGCATTCGCGCGCGGCCATCGATACCATGTCGGCGACGCGCTCGGTGGAAAACACGCCCGATGCGAACTTGGTGATCGGCGTCATCATGTCGACGTGCGGCAGATCCTGTAGCGAACCCATCTTGTGCTGGGTCAGCGAGCTCTGGCCGCCGATGTGCAGGATCGGGCTCTCGGAGCGGAACGCGGTAGCCACGCCGGTGACCGCGTTGGTGCAACCGGGGCCCGCGGTGGTGACCACGCAGCCGAGCTTGCCGGTCTGGCGGGCGTAACCGTCGGCGGCGTGCGCGGCGGTCTGTTCGTGGCGCACGTCGATGATGCGAATGCCCTCGTCGAGGCAGCCGTCGTAAATGTCGATGATGTGGCCGCCGCACAGCGTGAAAATGGTGTCGACGCCTTCGGCCTTCAGTGCTTTCGCCACCAGGTGACCGCCCGAAATGACCGACCCGTCCTTGGTTTTACGGGCCAGGGTATCTTCCGCGGTGCTGCTGACTTCTTGAGCTTTGGTTGCCATTGCTTCTATCCTCGTTGCTTCAATCCAGCCGGGCTTTCACGGCCGGGGTTCGTCTATTCGAGATACTCTGCGTATTCCTCGATGTGTTTACTCAAGCTGAGCGCGTGTTCACGCACCAGCCGCTCCACCCGGTCGGCGTCGCGCGCCTCCAGGGCCTCGATGATTCGCATGTGGTCGATCACCGACTGATCCGATCGATGGTGCTCGATATCCTTGAGCGCCTGTGCGCGGATCGCGCGCATGTGTAAAAACAGGCTGCTCGACATCGTCTTGATCAGTTCGCACTGGCTCAGCCCGATCAGAGTCTGGTGAAACTCGATATTGGTATCCGAGTATTCGTTAATATGTGCGCGCGCTTCCTCGTCGTCGAAAGTCGCGAAGATCTCGCGCAGCCTGCCGATTTCCTCGTCACTGGCACGCTCGGTCGCGAGCCGGGCCGCCATGCTTTCCAGCGCCGCCCAGGCGTAGACTACTTCGAGCACCTCGCGCTTGGTCTTGCGGACCACGAAGGTGCCGCGCCGCGGAATGTTCCTGACGAAACCTTCCTGCTCGAGCCTCGACAGCGCCTCGCGCACCGGGGTGCGGCTGACGCCGAGTTCGACGGCCAGCTTGCGCTCGTCGAGCCGCGGCGGTTCGGGCGTCGAGTAGATATCCATGTTGCTGACCGCCTCGCGCAATATCGTGTACACCTGGTCCTTGAGCACGCGGGTGGCGCCGATCGGCACTACTCGCATGCCGCCCGCGGTGCCCGGCTTTTTCCCGTTGTCGTCTTCGGTACCGGTTTCGCGCACATCATTCTCCATCTAAAAGTGGCGGCCTCAGGCCTGCTCTTCCGCGGCCGCCGCGGCTTTTCGCTTGCGCCTCAGGAATTTCTGCACGATGGGCACCATCACCAATGCAAGCGCAATCAGGATGCAGGTCAGCGCAATCGGGCGCGTGAAGAAAATCGTCGGATCGCCCTGCGAGCCGAGCAGCGATTGCCTGAGCGACCGCTCGGCGAGCGGCCCGAGCACGATCGCCAGCACCGCCGGCGCGACCGGGTAATCGAGTTTTCTGAGCAGGTATCCGGCGACACCGAACAGGAACATCAGCCAGACGTCGTGCATGGTTTGCGTTGGCGCGTAACCGCCGACCACGCAGAGGATATAAATCGTCGGTGCCAGGATCGTGAACGGCAGGGTCAGGATCTTGACGAAGATCGGAATGAACAGCAGGTTGATGAACAGGGTCATCAGGTTGGCGATATACAGCGAGCCGATCAGGCCCCAGACGAATTCGGGGTGCTCGGTGAACAGCAGCGGACCGGGGCGCAGGCCCCAGATGATCATGCCGCCGAGCAGGATCGCCGTGGTCGGCGAGCCCGGAATACCGAGCGTGATCATCGGCAGCATAGAACCGGTCGACGCGGCATTGTTGGCCGCCTCGGGCGCGGCCACGCCGGCGACGTTACCCTTGCCGAAGCTTTCGGGGTCCTTGGAAAAGGTCTTGGCGAGGCCGTAGGACATCAACGACGCCGGGGTCGCGCCAGCGGCCGGCAGCGTGCCGACGAAGTAGCCGAGCACCGAGCCGAGCGACGTGGTGCCGATGTAATGCTTGATTTCGCGAATTTCCCTGAAGATTCCCTTCAGGGACAGCTTGACGTTATGCATCACGACCTCGCCCTTGGTCTGCTCCAGCGTCCACAGCATTTCGCCGATGCCGTAGATGCCGATCGCCAGCACCAGGAAGTTGATGCCGTGCATGAAACCGGTGATATCGCCGAAAATCAGCCGCGGCTGGCCGGTGATGATGTCGAGGCCGATGGACGCCAGCACCAGGCCGATCAGGATCGAGAAGACCGTCTTCGGGATGTCGTCGCCGCCGAGACCGATGAAGGTCGCGAAAGCCAGCAACATCAGCGTGAACTCTTCCACCGGTCCGAACTTGAGCGCGAAAGCGGCGAGCGGCGGAGCGAACAGCGTGAACAGGATGACCGAGATCGTGCCGCCGATGAACGAGGCTACCGCGGCCGCGGTCAGCGCCTTGTCGGCCTTGCCGGCCACCGCCAGCGGTCGGCCGTCGAAGACCGTTGCCACCGCCGTCGAGGCGCCGGGTATGCCGAGCGTGATCGAACTGATCGCGCCGCCATACATCGCACCGTAGTAGATCGCGGCCAGGAATATGATCGCCGCATTCGGCGGCACCAGGAAGGTGATCGGCAGCAGGATCGCGACGCCGTTGACCGAACCCAGTCCGGGCATCGCGCCGACCAGCAGGCCGAGGACGCAGCCGAGGATGATCATGCCGAAATTCAGGGGCTGCATCGCCTCCAGCAGGCCCCCGGCCAGTAAATGAAGTATGTCTCCCATTGCTGTACTACCTCAGTGACGTATTGGTTTTCGACATGACCCTAGGAATACATCAGGTCGTAGATGGGATAGAACAACGGCTCGGTAAACGATTTCGGCAAGGGGATTTTCAATGCCCATTCGAACAGGCAGAAAATGAATACCGGGATACCGATGGTCAGGCCGATCGTCATCAGCCAGCTGTGGCGGCCGATGACCCTGATGTAAAACAGCAGGAACAGCACCAGCGCGAAATACATGCCGATCACGTGGGTTGCCGCCAGCAGGAAAACGATTGCGCCCGCGGAGACCCCGACGATCTTGACGGTCTCCGGGGTCATGAAAAGGTCGAGGTTGCGCGATTCGGGCGTGATGCCCATGAACCAGCGCACCATGGTGGCGAT
>Ga0210101_1000463_pt1 | contig 13227 bp, 6 predicted proteins | sample Muzzi_PWC_D1_FD_185534 | JGI IMG/M metagenome (GOLD analysis project Ga0210101, IMG submission 185534) | Wetland microbial communities from San Francisco Bay, California, USA, that impact long-term carbon sequestration - Muzzi_PWC_D1 (SPAdes) | ecosystem: Environmental > Aquatic > Marine >... | reverse complement strand
GAGCCCACCCCCTCGGCTGCAGCCTCGGCTCCGGCGGGAACCACGGCCGGTGCCACGGGTTCCGGTTCGACCACGGGTTCGGGCTCGGGCTCCGGCACGACCTTGCGCTTCCGGCGCCGGATCACTGCGCCGCCCTTGGCGACGACCCGGGACTCGGTGACGTTCTTGCTCTTCTTCGTGCCGAGTTTCTTGCGCAGCTGTTCCGCTTCTTCTTCGGGAACCTGCGCCATCGCGCTCTTCAGCGTGATCCCCACCGCGGCTGCTTTCTCGACAAACTGGCCCCGCTCGATGCCCAACTCTTCGGCCAGAATGTACGCCCTGATTTTTGCCATACGTCTATCACTTCCCATGGGTCTGACGCGGTACGCCGCCCGTATGTCCTCGATTCCCGACCGCGCTAGCTGTTCGCTCCGACAGGCGCAACCTCGCCATCGCCGCCTTCCGCCGGTTCGCTCTGCGCTTGCTCGGCTGCGGCAGCCTGCTCCGCTGCTGCCTGCTCCGCTGCGGCCTGCTCGGCCGCTGCCTGTTCCGCATCGATGCGCTGCTGTTCGATGCGAGCTTCTTCTTCCTGGACCTTTCGGATCGCGAGTTCAGCCGCGCGCTCCTTGATCGCCGCTGCTCCGTCGGCATCGATCCCGGGAAACGACGACAACAGCTCGGGGTCACAGGTGGTGAGGTCTTCCAGCGACGTGATTCCCTGCTGCAGCAGCAGCTCGGCCTCGGGATCACCGCATCCCTCGACCACGGAAACTGCCTCGGACAACCACTGCGCCAGCTCGCGCATCTTCGATTCGCTCTTGATATCGATGTTCCAACCCGTGAGTTGGACTGCGAGGCGAACGTTCTGCCCCTTGCGTCCGATCGCGAGCGACAGCTGGTCGTCCGGAACGATCACGTCCATCGAATTGGCGGCATCGTCGATGATGACCTTCGACACCTGCGCCGGAGACAGTGCGGTGCACACGTAGCGAGCCGGGTCGGGACTCCACGGAACGATGTCGATCCTTTCGCCGCGCAATTCCTGCACGACCGCCTGCACACGGCTGCCCTTCATTCCGACACAGGCACCGACCGGGTCGACGTCGCTGTCGCGCGAGACGACGGCGATCTTGGAGCGACCGCCGGGCTCGCGCGCCGCCGAGCGGATGGTCACGATGCCTTCGTACATTTCGGGCACTTCCTGCTCGAACAGTTTCGTCAGCATCTCCATGCAGGTTCGCGACAGGATGACCTGCGAGCCCTTCGCGGCACGATTGACTTCGATCACATACGCGCGAATCCGGTCGTTCGGCCGATAGTTTTCTCGCGGCACCTGCTCTTTGAGCGGGAGCACCGCTTCGGTGCGGCCCAGGTCGACGATGATGGCGCCCTTTTCGAAGCGGCGGACGATGCCGTTGACGATCTCGCCCTGCCGGTCCTTGTACTCGTCGAACACGTTGTCGCGCTCGGCCTCGCGGATCCGCTGGATGATCACCTGCTTGGCAGTCTGAGCGAGAATCCGCCCGAAGCCCGAGGTGTCCATCTTGACGCCGATCTCGTCGCCGACCTCGGCTTCGGGGTCGAGTTCGCGCGCCGCCGCGAGCGAGATCTCCGTCTCGTTCGACGCAGCCCCTTCGACGACCTCGCGAAACTCGAACAGTTCGACTTCGCCGAGCTCCTTGTTGAACCTGGCATCGATCTCGATCTCGAGACCGCGCTCCCGCCGAGCGGCTTGTTTCATCGCTTCTTCGAGCGCGCCAATGATCTCATTCGCGTCGATGCCCTTGTCCTTGGCGACCTGAGCGATTTCTCGTTTCAGTCCTTCCGCCATCGTTGAGATCCCCCGTCCTTCGGCTCAGCCGTCGATTTCGACGGCGATTCCGCTCGTTCGTCCAGCCGTCTCGCCCGCGCTTCCGCCGTTGCCGCTGCGTCCGTCGTGATCGGCTCCGGCATGCGTCGTCTCGTGTTTGCCGTAGCGCTTCGCGGCCGTGGCGCGTTTCTTGTTGGCCCGGTTCTTCTGCGAGTTTGGGTTGGCATGCTTCTGTCTGTTGGAGTTCTTGCGCTTGTTCTTGGCGTCGCCGCCGCGATCGTTGAAATCGGCGGCGGTAAATTCGTAGATCGTCTTCGCTTTCGAGATTTCAGCGAACGGGATGTCCGACTCGGTTCCGTCGACCGCGACACGCGCCACGTCGTTTTCGAACGACAGCAGCACACCGCGGAAGCGCCGCCGCCCTTCCACCGGATTGCGGGTTTCGATCTGCACTTCGCAACCGCACGCGACCGCGAAGTCTTTCTCGCGCGCGAGCACGCGGTCGAGACCCGGGGACGAAACCTCGAGCCGATAGCTCGCTTCGATCGCGTCTGCGACATCGAGTTGCGTACCGATCTCGCGGGCGACGCGCGCGCAATCGTCGACCGGCACCCGCCCGTCCCCGACCGGGGTATCGATCGTGATGCGCAAGTTCCACGGGCGACCGCCCCGCACCAACGATGCGTCGACGAGTTCGAGCCCCGCGTCATTGACGACCGGTTCGATCAAGATTCGCAGTTCCTCCGGGATGTCCCGATACATCCTGTCATTCCCGACTCTTGTGCCTGGTTGTATGCCTGGCTGTGCGCCTGGTTCTGTCCCAGTTGCTGTACCCGTTGTGCTCGCTGTCGATCTTTGGACCCCACTTCCCGGCTTCGCACCGGGCCCCAGATGCAAAAAAAGCGGACTCACGCCCACTTTCGATGACACCCCAATGACGCCCACATTGACACCCGCGATGCACCCGGCGACGAAACTCGATCACCACCGACGCGCATCTCGGCCCGGATCAGGCCGCGCACCCGGGTGCAATGCGACCCACTGCTACTCACCTAAGCCCGCGGAACATAACGAAGTATGTCCCTGACGGCAATTTTAACGGGAAGGAAACTCCAGTTGGCCGACCAGGTCGGACAAGCGCTCGAAGCCGTGATCTCGGGCGTATTCCGCCATCCCTTCGGCGATCTCCCCGGCGATCGCCGGGTGCAGGTAGTTGGCGGTGCCGACCTGGACGGCGGTCGCTCCGGCCAGCAGAAACTTGATCGCATCTTCGGCGGATCCGATGCCTCCGATCCCACAGATGGGAATCGAGATCGCCTGGGCGGCCTGCCAGACCATCCGCAACGCAATCGGTCGGATCGCCGGCCCCGAAAGGCCCCCGAGCCCGTTCGCAAGCACGGGTCGCCGCCGGCTCGTGTCGATTTCCAGCGCCTGCACGGCATTGATCAACGAAACCCCGTCGGCTCCCTCCCCCTCACAAACCCGAGCCATCTCGGCGATGTGCGTCACATTGGGGGAGAGCTTCACGAGCAGCGGGCCCGGAGTCGCGCGACGCGCCGACGCGACCAGCCGGGCGAGCACCGCGGGATCCTGTCCAAACTCGATTCCCCCGCTCTTGACGTGGGGACACGAGGCGTTGATCTCCAGACCGGCGACGCGGGGCACGCCGGCCAGGCGCGCACACACTTCCGCGTAGCGATCGATCTCGGTTTCGAAGACGCTCGCGATCACCGTCACGCCGTCGGGGATCGCCGGGAGCTTGGTCCGGATGAACACGTCGACGCCGACGTTCTCGAGGCTGATCGCGTTGAGCATCGCCGAGGGTGCCTCGGAGATGCGCGGCGGCGGGTTTCCGATGCGCGGCTCGAGCGTGAGGCTCTTCGCGACGAAACCCCCGATTCGTCGCAGATCGAGAAACGGCGAGAATTCGGTTCCATAGCCGAACGTTCCCGAGGCCGTGAGTACGGGGTTGCGCAGCGCGATCCCCGCGAGATTCACCGCGGTATCGACTCCGGCGCTCACGCCAACCCCGCCCAGTCGATCTCGGCAGCGTCGAACGCCGGCCCGTCACGACACACCAGCGCATAGCCGCCGCGCACCAGCGGAGCCGCACAACCCAGACAGACACCGAAACCGCAGGCCATGTGATTCTCGAGCGCGGCGACGCAGGGCACACCGGCTGCGGCGCAGATCTGCGCGCACCGCCGCATCATCGGGGTCGGCCCGCAGGTGAAAACCCGCGTGGATGCAACGGTTTCGAGCGATTCTTCGAGCAGTTGCGTGACCAGCCCAGGCGCACCGCGGCTGCCGTCGTCGGTAGTGATCCGCAGGTCGATGCCGAGCGACTCGAAATCCTCCACGGCCATCAGGTCGCCCTCGGTCCGCGCACCGAGCAACACCGTCGGCCGATGCGTCGATTTCAGCCGTGCCGCCAGATCGAACACCGACGCAATCCCGGTACCGCCGGCGACGATCCAGACCCGGTCGCCGGGTTCCGGCGCGGGAAACGCGTGTCCGAGCGGACCGACGATCGAAACCCGCTGCCCCGCCAGCGCCTCGGCCAACAGCGCGGTGCCCCTTCCGGTGACCTTGTACAGGATCTCGACGTCGGCCCCCTGTGGGGATGCCACGGACCGATAGATCGCCATCGGACGCGGCAACAGCGGGTCGGACCGTTCCGCGGCCGCCAGAGCGCCCGCCGACAGCATCGCGAACTGCCCCGGAGCGAATCCGGGAAAGTCGGGTACGCGCAGCGTCAGACGTCGACTGGAGTGACCCTCGTCGGCATTCGAGAGAATTTCGGCCACCGACCGGATGGGCGTGCGGCGGGTCTCACCCCATTGATCTGTCGACATCGTGATCGCATTTGCTGCTGTCCCTCGGGGAACCGATCCGGATTCGCACCGAGGATGTGCGGGCGGGTGCACCTGCGCGGTGCGTGTAGAACGCGCCGGGGCCGCGTGCTCGTCGCGTGTTCCCGGGGCGGCGGCAATGGCATCTAAGCCGGCGGAAAATCTAATCAAACGGAAATCCCCACGCAACCGAATTCCTTCAAGGTGAGAGCTGTTGCGGTCGATGACGGCAGGGGCACATCCCCGCTCGGACGACAGGAGACCGTTTGACTTCGCTACTCGACCGCCAACGCGAGCGCTTTCTCGCCAATCCGGACGATGGCCAGGCATTTGCGGCCCTCGAAGAAGAACTGCACCTCGCCGGCCAGTGGGACGCACTGATCGAGGCCTACACCAGCCGGATCGCGTCCGCCGCGATTGCCGATGCACCCGCGGAGCGCGCGCAGTTGCAGTTGCGTCTGGGCCAGGTCCATCAGGACCGGCGCGGCGATCTGGACGAAGCGCTCGAGTGTTACCGCGAGGCGCTGCTGGCCGATTCGAAGTGTCGCCCGGCAATGATTCGGATGCGCAAGGTCCACATCGCGCGCGGGCAATGGGAGATCGCACTCCAGATCGGCGAGGTCGAGGTCGCGCTGCCGCAACCCGCTGCCGAGCGAGCCCGCGTGCTGTCCGAGATGGGAACGATCTGGCTCGATCAACTGGAGGACCGCGCCGCCGCGTTGGGCTTCTTCTCGCGAGCGCTGGCCGAACACCCGGAAGATCTCGATGCGCTCGAAGGTTCCGCGCGCGCGTTCGAAGCGGACGGACACTTCCAGCAGGCCGCGAATGCGTTGGATCAGGCCATCGTGCTGCTGCGCGGACCCGCCCGCGCGAAGGCCCTGGTGAGCCGGGCTCGACTGGCCGCCGGACCTCTGGCCAAGCCCGACCAGGCGCTGCGGTTGTACCGCCGAGCGCTGTCGGACGAACCGGAAAACGTCGAAGCGCTCGACGCGGTGATCGACAAGGCCCGGCGCGACGAGCAGTGGACACTGCTGCCCGACCTGCTGGAGCGCCGCTTCGAGCTCGAGCGGAACACCGCGGTGCGCAGCCGCATCGCGATCGAACTCGGAACGCTCCAGCGTGAACGGCTCGACAACACGGGCGCTGCCCGGCTGTGGTTCGAGCAAGCCGCCGAACTCGAACCCGACAACCCGACCCTCTGCGAGGCTCTGGCGGATCTGGCGCGCGACCGCGGCGACGACGAAGCGTTGTTGACGCACCTCGAACACGCGGTGGAGTTGTGGTCCGGCACCCCGCCGGTCTCGCTGCGGATGGAGCTGGCCGCGTTGTACACCGACGCGGGCGATGCCGACCGCGCGCTGGCCGAACTCGAACTCGCTTTCGAGGCAGCACCCGACGACTCGCTGGTGGCCGAAGCCCTGTGCGAGGTGCTGTCGTTGCTCGGTCGCGACGAGCAGATGATCGACGTGCTGGAACAGCGCGCCACGCTGGCCGGCTCCGACCGCGAATTGCGTGCCATGGCACTCGCCGAACTGGGCACGGTGCTCGAAGAGAGAATCGGAGACAGCGAAGGGGCCACCGAAGCATACGAGCGCGCGTTCGATGCGGACCCGGCCTGCCCGGGTGTCGTTTCGAAGCTGGAACGCCTGCATCGAAAGGCCGAGGATTGGCGATCGCTGCGATCCGTGATCGAGCGAGCCGCGGAAGTCGCACCTCCCAGCGAACAGATCGCACACCTGTGCACGCTCGCGGCGATCTTGAGCCAGCATTTCGACGAAAACGCCGAGGCCGTTGCCGCGCTGGAACGGGTACTCGAAATCGATCCGCAAACGACGGCCGCACACCTCGGCCTGCAACACCTGGCCGCCGAATCGGGCGATCTCGACGCGAAGCTCCGTGCCTTCGAACGCGAGGCCCGGATCGCCGACCCGAGCCGCCTGGTGCAGCTGGTGGCGGAACTCGTACCCGGCTTCGAAGCGCGGGGCGACATCGAAAGCGCGCTCGAGTGGGCCCAGAAAGCTTGCGCGGCGCAGCCGGACGATCCTGCGGTGTTGTCCGAGTGTGCGAGGTTGCACGAAGCGCTGACCCACGATGCGGAGCTGGTCGCCGTGCTCGGGGCGCTGGACGAACGCCTCGACGGCTTCGATCGAATTGCCAACCGCCGCAGGCTCGCGGCCTGGCACCTGAAGTTCGGTCGCACCGAAGCGGCGATCGAAGCCTACCAGTCGGCTGCATCCCTCGATCCGCTCGACGTGGTGACGCTCGAGCCGCTGGCCGCGGCGTTGCTCGAAGCGGGACAGATCGAACCGTTCGTGGATGTGAAGCGGCAGATCGCCGGCCTGGTTTCGCTGCCGGCGCGGATCGAGCACCTCGACGAACTCTCGCGCCTGCTCGCGGATCGACTCGGGGATGTCGACGGCGCCATCGACGTGCTGCTGGAACTGCAGCGCGAAACCGACGGCGAGTGCGGCGCCCCGACCGACCTGGACGACCGGCTCGAAAACGCTCTGGTTCGCGCCGCACGCCACGAAGAACTCGTCGCCCAGCTCGAGCGCAGGGTGGCGCGGCTGGATCGGTCGGACCCGGCGCGGCCGGCGCTCGAACTTCGACGCGCAGATGTGTTGTTCGAAGACCTTTCCCGTTTCGACGCCGCTGCAGCGGCGTATCGAGCCGCACTCGAACTCGACCCGGAGTCCGACCACGCGCGCGACGGACTGGAACGCTCGCTGCGCGCGAGTGGCGACCCGGCGGCGTTGGCGGAATTTCTCGGCGAGCAGATGGAGCGTGCCCCCGGTGTGGCAACGCGCGATCAGTGTGCGTTCGAACGCGCGGTGCTGCTCGAAGAGGCGCTCGATCGCGACGCGGAAAGCCTCGAGCTGTATCAACGACTCGTCGCGAACTGCCCGGACGAGGCGCTGCAGCAACGCGCGGCCCATCGTCTGGAAGAACAGCTCGAGCGAAACGAGCAGTGGGAACTGCTGCGCGCGCACCTCGAATCGTCACTGGGCGACGAATCCGACGGAGACTGCCGGGTCCACGAGCGCCTGGGAACGATCTATCGAGAGCGGTTGCGAAACTGGCCGCGCGCGATCGATCAGTTCGAAGCCGCTGCCACGATCGCACCCGAGCGCGCGGATCTGTGGCGCATTCTGGCTTCGCTGTACGAACAACAGGGGCAGATCGACAGCCTGGTCAACGCGATCGAAGCAGAGATTGCCACCGGGCCCGAATCCGATCGCGAGTTGACCCTGCGCAGCCGGGCTGCGGAACTGTGCGTCCACCCGCTGAAGGATTCCGACCGCGCGCAGGAACACTACGAGCAGATCCTGGCACTCGACCCGACCCACTCGGCCGCGTCCAACTTCCTGCTCGACTACTGGGAGCGCAAGGGGAATTCCACCGAGGTGATTTCGCTGCTCGAAGCCCGTCTCGCCGGTCTCGAGCAGCCGTCGGACGACGAGCGCGAATGGCCGAAGCTGCGCGCGTCGCTGCGGCTGCGAATCGCGGGACTCTACGCGACCGAACTCGACGATCTCGACGCGGCCGTCGCGGCCCTCGAACCGACACTCGCCGAACTCGGACCGGAACCGTTCGTCGCCGAGCCGCTCGCGGATCTGTATCAGCGCGGCGACCGCATCGAGCCGCTGGTCGAACTGTGCGACCGGGCGGCGGCGGCATCGAGTGACCCGAACGAACGGGCCCAATGGTTCGTCCGGCAGGGAGCGGCGCTGAATCGAGCCGGTCGACCCCGCGATGCGGCGCGTTCGTATCGAAACGCATTGACCGCCCGTCCGGACGATCGCGACGCGCAAGCAGAACTCTGCGACCTGTATCGCCAGCTCGAAGACCACGAGCCGCTGATCCGGCTGCTGGAACTCGAGCTGTCGCGGATCGCAGGCGACCAGGAAGTCGCGGTGCGCATGGAACTGGCGGGGCTGCTCGAACGCGTTCCCGCGCGCGGCGGCGAGGCGCTCGTTCACCTGAAGCGCGTGCTCGCACTCCGATCCGATCACCGCGAAGCGCTGGACTGCGCACTGGATCTGGCCGAACGGCTGCAGCGCGAAGCCGCCCCAGGCACAGTCGAGCAGCACACCGAGACTCTGCTCGAATTGCTGGAGGTCGCGCTCCGGCAGCCGCACAGTCCGGCGCAACGTGCCGCAACCCTGGCGCGACGTGCGCGCCTTTCCGTGCAGGTCTTCGACCGCGCGGATGCGGCCATCGCAGACTACCGCGAAGCGTTGACCCTCGATCCGCAGGCCGACGTGATCGAAGAACTGCGCGAGCTGCTGGCCGAACGCGGGCGCTGGGACCAGGTACTCGACTGTGTGTTCCTGCAGTCGCGCGATGCCGAACCCACCGAACGCGCAGGGCTGTTCGAACGAGCCGTCGAGATCGCCTGGGATCGACTGGGTCCGGAATCGGCACTGCCGTGGTTGGAGCGGCTGCGAAGCGAACGCCCGCAGGACCCGACGATCGTCCGTCGCGTCGCAGAAGTGCATCGGCTCGCCGGTCGCTGGGAAGCGACACTGCACGCGTTGGAAACGGAACTCGCGCTGATCGACGACGACGCCCGACGCCTCGAACTGCACACCGAGCGGGCACGGATCCTCGAGCACGAACTCGACTATCCCAGTCGTGCGGCTGCCGCGCTGGAACAGGCTGAACGCCTGGAACCCGACAACGCCGACGTGTTGCGGGCGCTGTGTGGGCTGTACGAGAAGCTCGATCGTCCACGCCAGCAGGCGCGTGTGCTCGAAGCGTGGATCGACTGCATCTCGGACGACTCGCAGCGACTCGCCGCCCTGAAGGAACTCGCAGCCCTGCTCCTGGGGCCGCTCGCGAGCCCGCGACGTGCCGGCGAACAGCTGTGGAAGGCCGTCGCGCTGGTGCCGACGGATACCCCGCAGCACGGTGAGCTGTTGCGCGAACTCGGCCAGGCCCTGCGAGTCGCCGGCGAAGCCGAATCCTGGGCCCGCTGCGCCGAGCAGGAACTGCACATCCTCGACAGCGAGAAGGACGTCTTCGCCGAGCGACGGATCGAGCTGCACCGCGAGCTCGCGCGCACCTACGAACACGAACTCGGGCGGCCCGACACCGCGCTCGAACACCTGATCGCGCTGGTCGACTCCGGCGCGCCGACCGGTCTGGACCCGGCGGAGACGAGCGAGAACAGCACCCTGCTGCGACTGCTGCGTGTGCAGGGCAACTGGATCGAACTCGAGAAGTGGCTCTCGGCTCATCTGGCGCGCAAACCAGACGATCCGGCGGGTTGGCTCGAACTGGCGCGCCTGCGCGACGAGCGGATGCACTGGACCGGCCCGGCGGCCGAGGCCTACCGGAGGGTGCTGTCGGTCGATCCGGGCAACGTCGCAGCGCTGCGGGGATTGCGCAGCGCGGCGGCGCGCCAGGGCGACTGGGCCGACGTCGCGCAGACGCTCGAAGCCGAACTCGAAACCGCTTCTGGCGCCGAGCGTGCCGCCCTCGCGCGCCAGTTGGGTGACCTGAACTGGCGTCGACTGGAATCGACGACGCGCGCCAGCCGCTGGTATGCGTCGGCACTGGAAGCCGACCCGAGCGATCTCAAATCGCTGCGCTCGCTCCAGCAGCTGCTCGAGGCGATGGAAGACTGGCGCGGAGCGATGGACCTGTACGACAGCGAAATCGAGATGCTGGGCGACGCCGAACCGGACCGTCGGGCCGAGATCTCGATCCGGATCGCGCGCCACGCATCCGACCGCACGCAGGAGACCGATCGCGCGATCCGGGCCTATGGGTACGCCGCCCAGATCCGTCCGCTCGACGCCGTCGATCTCCGGCACCTCGCCGACCTCTACGCGGCGAAGGGCGACCGGGAGGCCTATGCCGACACACTCGAGTGCTGGTGCGACCGGGACGATGCCGGCGCCGCTGCGCTCGACCACCTGGAACTCGCAAAGACGCTCCAGCAGCTGGGCCGACACGCGGACGCGCTGGAACGGATCGAGCGGACGGTCGAACTCGACGCAGAGCTGGCGCCGGCCTGGGATCTGGCCGCCACACTGCGAGAGCAGACGGGCGATGCCGACGGGGCCGCCGAGGCACTCGGCACCGCGGCCGAGCTGAGCGACGATCAGCAAGCCTGTGCGCGCTTGATTCGCGCAGCGCAACTTTGTGGAGAGCAATCGCCGGCGACCGCGGCCGAACGACTTCGTACGGCCATCCGCCGCGAACCCGGGAATCTCGAAGCACACGCTCGCTTGAGCTTGTTGGCACTCGAGCTGGGAGAATTTGCCGAAGCCGAAGCGTCGGCCAGTCGCGCGCTGGATCTCGACACCGGTGACCGCAGCGAGCTGATGTTGCAGACCGCGATGGCTGGCGGACGGGCGGCCATGGCCATCGGAAAGTTGCCATCGGCGGTTCGCTGTCTCGCGACCGCGGTCGAGATCGCCCCCGAGAACCCGGAGGCGCTGGCCCAATACGGCAAGGCCCTCGCCGAGCAGGGCGATGTCGTCCGCGCGCGCGAAGTGCTCGAAACGCGACTGGCGCTGGACGGCCCCAACGACGAACGGCCGCTGCAACTGACGTGGATCGCGCGCGCCCACTGCCAGGCGGACGACCTGGCCGCCGCGAGCGAAAACTTCGAGGCGGCCCTCGCCGAAGATCCCCGCTTCGACCCCGCCCACGAAGGCCTGGTGGGGATGTGGAAACGCGAGAACGACCTCGAGAAAGGCATCGCGTGCATCGAACGCTGGGCGGACATCGCAGTCACACCGGAAGATCGCGCCGAGCGGTTGATGATGGCAGCCGACTGGGAGCTGGAAGCGGACGATCCACACCAGCGGGCCGAACACCATCTGCGCGAGGTACTCGACAGCAACCCCAATGGGCTCCGTGCCTGGGAAGCTCTGACGGCGTTGTTGTGGGATCGGGAGCGTGGCGAGGACGCACTGCAGGTCGCCTCGCTGGCGATGAACGGCGTCGAGGGCGCGCAGTCGAGTCGCACGCTCGCACTGATCCAGGGGCGTGCTCTGGAACAGATTGGCGAGCGGGAAGAGGCGGCGGCGGCCTTCGAGATCGCAGCCTTCGCCGACCCGCGCTGTGTCGAGGCCGCGCTGTCGCGGGCACGCCTGCTGCGCGCGCTGGGCGACTGGCGTGCTGCAGCAGACACGCTGCGGGACTTTTCGAACCGCCACGTCGGCGCCGATCCCCAGGGACTTTCGGAAGTTCTGCAACAACTCGGTCGGCTGTATGCCGGACCGCTCGAAGATGCCGACGGAGCGATCGCCGTGTATCGGCGCGCGATCGCGCTGAACCCCGACCGGCTGCAGATGCGCGCAGCGCTGGCGGAGTTCCTGAGCCATCGACCCGACGATTGGCCCGAGGCGCGCGCCCACCACCAGTGGGTGCTCAACGAAGATCCGACGCACCGAGCTTCGCTGCGCGTACTGATGCGAATCTCGCGAGAGCGTTCGGAAGCCACGGAGAAGGTCGGGGAGAAGGTCGGGGAGAAGGTCGGGGAGAAGGTCGAGGAGAATCGCGCGACCTACGCTTTGGGCGTCGCGATCACCCAGGCGTTGGGCCAGGCCTCTCCGTTGGATCTCGAAGAGGACTTCGGTTCGACACCGCCGCGTTTCAGCGGCGAGTTGAAGCTCGCGAACCCGCTGTGGGAAACCGTCCGCGAAGTCATCGTAGAAGCCTCCGGCGAGATCGCGACAGCGCTCGGTGCCTCGGATGCGGCTCCAGGCGACCTGCCCGAAGAACCGGTCGCGGCGTTCCATGCCGCTGCGGTGGCGGCGGAAGGGACGCTCAGCGCCTCCGCGCTGCTGCCGCTGACCGACCGCGAACTCGGTAACCTGGTCCAGACCGTCTGCGCGCTGGCCCTCGACGCAGAACAGATCCAGGGCGATGGAAGCCTGGTCAATGCCCTTTCATCGGCGCTCAAGCGACGCACGCGCCGGCGTCTGCGAAAACTGCTGGAAGGCATCCCGATCGGAACGATTGCGGCGATCGATTTCGGAAAATGGCGCGGCGCGATCCGCGCGATGGCGCAGAGCATCTCGATCGATCAGACCGGAATCGAGTTCCGCGAGGCCCTTGCGACACTGGCGAGTCGATCGGACAGCGACCCCGCGCGGGACGGTGCCGATCTCGCACACCGGGTTGCCGAGTGCCCCGAAGCTGGCGCGTTGTTGCGACGCGCGATTGGAACCTGGCTCGACCGGCTTTGATCCGGCTCGAGTACCACCGCCCGTGAGGAACCCCGAATGAGCACCCAGCATCCGACCCGACGCTATCGGCGTCGAACCCTGCGAATCCTGGTGGAATACCATTCCAACGCGGGCACCTGCTCGGAAACCGCCACGACCCTCGGTGCCGGTGGTCTGTTCATCGAATCCGATACACCGCCGAGTGAGGGCACCCGCTTGAAGCTGCGCTTCCAGGTGTCGCCGGAAGGTGTGCACTACGAACTCGAGGGGCGCGTGGTGTGGTCCAGAGGGCTCGCGGCCGGCCAGGTCGGCACACCCGGTATGGGGATCGAGTTCACCGATCGGCGCGCCATCAAACAGCTGGCGGAAGAACTGGACACGCTCGACTGACGAACCCGGG
>Ga0210101_1000462_pt1 | contig 13246 bp, 6 predicted proteins | sample Muzzi_PWC_D1_FD_185534 | JGI IMG/M metagenome (GOLD analysis project Ga0210101, IMG submission 185534) | Wetland microbial communities from San Francisco Bay, California, USA, that impact long-term carbon sequestration - Muzzi_PWC_D1 (SPAdes) | ecosystem: Environmental > Aquatic > Marine >... | reverse complement strand
GGTCGGGGTCACCGAAATGTTGCAGACCTGCGGCTGTTTGACATCGTCATTGAGGATGGTGCCGGTGGCCGATGCCGTGACGTTGCTGGTGTTGGTCGCGTCGCTGATGTTGACCGTGAAGGTCTCGTTCGATTCGACCGTGATATCGCCCCGGATCGTGACCGGGATCGTGGCCGTCGTGTTGCCGCCCGTGATGGTGCGCGAGCCGTTGGAGGCGACGTAATCGGCGGCGCCTGTCGAGCCCGCGGTGGCGCTACCATTGGCGGAGGCAAAGTTGAACGTCACCCCGCCAGCCGGCGCCAGGGAGGACAGGGTCACCGTGAAGTTCATCGTGGAGGTGCCCGAGTCGCCCTCGTCCTGCGACACGCCGGCGATCGACAGTCCTGGCAATTGTCCGGATGATCCGCCGACGTCACTGCAGTTTTTCGGCGCATTTTTGACAGAACGTGCAGCGGTGCTGCTCCCGTCAGTGACCCGGATCCGGCAAGGCACCGGATTCAGAGTATCGAAAATCGCTGCCCAGCGCCCGCGCCTGTTCGCCTGGGTGGTACCGATTGGCGCATCATCGCCGGCGTAGCTAACGGTAATGGCGCTGTTTTTTTGCGCGTGTCTGCCGCTTACGCTGAGCCGCTGGCTGGAGTTATTCCAGGAAGAGGACCTGATGCTGATATCAGCCCAGGCACTGCCCGCATTGCCCGCCAACAAGAGGCTGCCCACAACAAAGGCTGTACACAGCCGCCAGAAGCGGGCGTGATTTGAAGTCTGGGTCATCGTCGATATTCCTTCCCTTTGTGGTCAAGCTCACGTTCCCCTCCCGTTTGAGGCAACGCAGCGTTCACAGAACCAGAATAACTATGCGGTTACTAAACGAACTCGTACCGCCAGGCTGCATCGTTTGATGCTTATAGTGCTATCAAGTGAATAGGGAAAATGTGAAATACTTCCCAAATTCGGTTTTGGGATATTTTACCCAATTCTTGGATTGGGTCAACCGGACAAAGGCAAACCAGCCGGCCTTTGGCTATACCCTGGTTGATCTGCCCGGGAATGTGATAGGGGCCATACGGTTAAGCGCAAATGACGTGGAAGTGACGCTGTCAATCGGCATGCTGATTGACGATATATTGGCTAGAATCTATCTCAAAATCGGGGATTGGATAACCGGAACCGGTGCAGCTCGTGCGAGTAGGACCGGCGCCTCGCCGGGAAAGCAGGACCGGCGCCTCGCCGGGAAAGCAGGACCGGCGCCTCGCCGGGAAAGCAGGACCGGCGCCTCGCCGGGAAAGCAGGACCGGCGCCTCGCCGGGAAGTAGGACCGGCGCCTCGCCGGGAACGCTTCAGGCCTGATTTCCGGCCAAACGTCTTCCCGGCGGGGCGCCGGTCCTACATAAACAGAACGCATTTCAGGCCCGGGCCAGGTATCTGATGGCGGATATTAACTTTTACCAGGCCTTTCGGGTCACGCCGCCCTTCTCGAACGGATAGTTCTTCTGTAACCATCCTTCGAGCTCGCCTTCGAGGTGGTAAAAATTGTTGATGTCGTGCTCGTAGAGCAGCGGCTCGGCCTGTCGCGTCCGGGAGCCGTTGAGACAATAGATGAGAAGCTCACGGCCCTCGGCGGGCCGCACCTCGTCCAGGCGTTTCACCAGCTCCGGCAGGGGAATGTTGACGGCGCCGGACAGGTGCGCAATAGCGAACTCCGGTGGCGTGCGCAGGTCCACCATGAGCGGGGCTTGTGGTGTGCCCAGCCTCGCCTTGACTTCCGCTGCCGGCATGGCCGGTGACATGAGATCGTCGGCCTGGGCAACCAGCGCGCCAATAGCCATAAGAAAAATGCCTGCAATCAACCATTCGAGGGTACGCCAGTACATATTTCGCTTCACTGCTCTCCGATAAAACATTTACCTGGTTATCAACAAGCCCTGGATTGAGCCCACTCACAGAGAGGGTGAATAGATACAGGGCATTGAATTGACGTGTAACGGTTTAAGGAACATCAGAATAGTCATCCCCGCGAAAGCGGGGATCCAGTAACCCGCTGATCCTGAAGACCCTGGATTCCCGCTTGCGCGGGAATGACAGGCTTGTTACTTATACCGTGTATATCCCTTCTCCCTCGGGAGGCTGTCGCAAAAGATATTCGTGCTACCGTAGGGTGCGCTGTGCGCACCATTCCAGACAAATAGTTACGCCTCCCGAACTGCTGTTCCGTATACATCGACTTTAGGGCACCTCTAAGAACCAGGTTTATTCCTGTAGGAGCGAGCTTGCTCGCGAATGCGGCACATGAAAATCAACAACTTCGCGGGCAAGCCCGCTCCTACAATTGCATCGATTCGGGTTTTTCGAGATCCCCTTTATTATCAACATATCCCTGACCGGGAGATCTGATACTGGTTGTAAACATACATGAGGCAGTTTACTGCTTCAGCAGTTTCTGGAATTCCCCGATACGCTTCTCGGTTTCGGAGCCCGGCTGCCGGGCCTTTTCAGCAAGTTGTTTCACCATGTCGGCTTCCTGCTGCGCCAGGCGGATCAACTTGTCTTCGTAGACCTTGACCGGAAATTCCTCCTCGCGCAGCTTGACGGTGTATTCGTCGAGCTTCTCATGGAGGTAGCGGCGCCGCGTCAACTTGCGTGTCTTCTGGTCATCGAAGTCAACATACTGCGGTTCGCGTACATCTTGCACCGTGACCAGATGCCAGACATCGCCCACCTGCACCGGTCCTCCGATCTCGCCCGGGCCCAGCGCGAAGACGACGTCGTTCAATCCCGGCAGGGCCTTGCCTTTTTCCACCCAGCCGATTTCGCCCAGGTTCTCCCTGGCGCCGGGCGCGACAGAATAATCGGCCGCGGCCTGATACATGGTGATTTCACCGGCTTCAATCTTGTTTTTGACATCCTTCGCTTCATCCTCGGTCTTCAGCACGACCATCTGCACCTTGCGGAACTCGGGGATGGTAATCGCGGCGCGGTTCGCCTCGAAGTAGGCGCGCAGTTCCTCATCACTCGGTTCCATGGTCTTTATCAGTGCGGCGCGATGCAGGTTGATCAGGCGGGTCTTGCGATACTCCTTCACGCGCGCAAGGTAAGCCGGATCCTGATCGAGGCCGTTCGCTTTAGCCTTGGCGACCATGATGCGCTCATCCACCAGCGCGTTCACGGCCGCGCGGCGCTGATCGCTGGAGGTCGAACTGACCGTGGCGCCCAGTCGCTCCTTGACATCGCCCCAGGTGACCGGCTTGCCGTCGATCGTCGCCAATACTGCCGTATCGGCACGCTCGGCATCCTTGAGCGGATCCAGTTCGGCATCGTTGATCTCAACGGTGTCGCCCTCGCGCAGTATGGTGCGCAACTGATCGCCCTTTTCGTTTAGCCGCTGTTTGCGTAGCGTCGACTTGAGCGCCATACGCACATCATCGGTCAACTCCGCCCCCGGCGCGGCCGACTCCTTGTAGAAGGTCTCGACCTCCGCGTCGCTGACCTCCACCTCTTTCAGCAGAACCTTGTTGCGGTACAGCCCAGTCAGAATCCCGTTCGAAAACTGTTCCATATCACGCTGGTAGCCCGGATCCTTGTCCAGACCCTGCTTGAGGGCATCCAGATAAATCAGATTCGCACTCACCACCTTGTCGAGCAGCGCGATGCGCACCGTGTCGCGCTCGGGCGTACCCATGGCCGGGAGGGACACCCCCACTACCGCTGAACTGTTCAGCATGGTGTTGATCTCGCCAAAGGTGATCTTCTGGTCACCCACGGTCGCGATCACATCATCGGTGAGTGGTTCAACCGTTGCGGCCGCCGTGGACGCCGCGGCACTGTCCTGTTCGCCGCCAGCCTGCTGGGATGGTTCCTTGCCGCAGGCACCCTGCATACCACTAAAAATCAGTACAAAAGAAACCAGCAAGGATTCACGCAATAATCGTTTCATAATGCATATTCCCGAAATCAAGGATTGTGAACGATACCGTCGAACCGATTGCAGCCCTGGTATCTCATTTATTTATGGGCGGTTCCAATAGTTGAGGTTTTCCTGCTCGCTCCTGCATAGGGTCTATTGACGATATTCTATGGAGCTCTTAAGTCTAACCGCCAGCGTGTCAGCATGATAAACCACTGGCCACGCGTTATGACCACACCTTTTGTAAAACATTCCCGCGCCGAATACCAGCCCGGCAAAAAAAATGGAGGGGGAAACAGACTCCCCTCCATCGGTTAAAGAACTGATCCGCCGGCCAGGAAGGCCGGCGGATTTGTTACCTACCAGCTGCAGGTCGTGCCCGTCTCGGTTGTCGAGATGAACTCCCAGACCTTGTGCGACAACCGCCCCTGGACCAGGTGCTGCTTCCAGGTCAAATTGCTGCAGCTAACGGAGCCCAGGAAATTGCCCGACGGCCCGCCATTGACCGAGTGGCAGCTCGTACAGACCGTAGCAGCGATATTATCTGCCTTATCCTGGTCGGTTGCACCAGGCGTGAAGTCCGGATCACCCGCGACATGTCCGAGTGGAGAGTCGATCTCGGCCTTGTCCTGCGTCGCCCGGCCGACACGTCCCAAAAAGGAATGCCGCAGCCACTTGCCGCTGGTCTCGCTGATGCTGCCACTACGATCGCCATGGCAGTTCTGGCAGGTCGAGTCGAGCGGACTGGCATCGTCCGTGTAGGTATGCGCCCAGCCCACCACATCGTCGAAGGTCCGGCCAAAGACTTTGCTCTTACTGATCCAGGTCGGAATGCCGTTCGAGTCGACCGTATGGCAGGTACCGCACTTGAGCGGACCATGCGAGCCGTCCGCATTCAGTGCTGCCGCCTGCGCATAGCTGGTGGTGTCGATCGCCGGGGTCACCGGATACAGACCGTGGATCGACTCGTGACAGCCCTGGCAGGTCACCCCCTGGTGGCCGGTCGAGTAGCGCATCAGGCTCGCCTTGCGCGGATAGTTGAACGGCGGCTTGAAGTTCTTCTCACCGGCGTTCCCGCCGCTTGGCTCCACGTACGGGGCCGCATGACAGTCCGCACAGTGCGGCTCACCCGGGGCCAGCCAGTGATCCCGCGCGTCGGTCGCCGCCGAGAACGGCACCGGCGTGGCCGTGCTGCCGTTGCCCTCCGCCTGCAGCAGGGCCTGGGCCGTCGCCACGCAATCCGGGGTTGTGCAGAAGTCCAGAATGCGCACACTCGGATCGCCGTCAGCATCAATCTTCACGCAGACACCGCCCGCCGAGGTGGTATAGGGCGCCACGTTGCAGTTGTCAGCCCCATTCACCTCGATGGTCGCGAGATTGGCATCCGGGATCGCCGGATCCCATATCGCATGGGTGAAATCACCCAGCGGGTTGTCTTTGGTCGGATCCAGCCAGGCGATGGCCTGATTAACACTGTAGCTGGTACCAAGGACGCTATTGATGGCTGACACCACCGGTGACAGATTCGTACTGGTCGTTTCACCACCGCGTACATTGGTGATGCAGTTGCCGTTGATGAGATCCGAACAGTCCTCGGCTTTCCAGACCTCCTGGCCCAGTTGGCTGTGGCAGTTGGTGCACCACAGGCCGCGCGTCGGCGATCCGGAAACACCGGCCACCCCGTCCTGGTTGTAGAACACATTGCTCGCCAGCCATGAACCCACCGCATTGAGGTGCGCCGGTGTCTCCGCTCCGTCCACGTCCTTCATCGGGTTGGAGTGCACGTCACGACCCACGAAGCAGCCGCCCTGGTTCAGACGGTTGTCGCTCATCGCCTGGGCGTTGTCGCCGCCATAGGTGATCGGGTAACCATCCATCACACCGTCGGAACGGTGCGCCGGATGACAGCCCTGACAGCCGCCGCTGCGGCCCGCCGCATCGGCAAAGTCGATGCTGCCGCCCTCGCTCACCTCACGGTGACGGTGATGGATCGCCTCGGTGATCGGCTTGATCACCTCTGTCTTGGAGGCATCCTTGTAGGCCGACTTCACCACCGCAATCACGTTGTCCGCATGACACTTCTGGCAGATCACGCTCTCCTTGCCCAAACGCGTGTTCTGCGGCGCACCGGAACCGCTCGAGGGCCAGTTGGACGTGAAACCGGTGCCGTTGTCGAAGTCATGCAGCGACAGCATGTTGATCGCCGCACCCTTCAGGCGCGAGTACCAGTCGGAGTCCACCCCCACGGTGATGTTGTAGTAGGCATTCCAGTAGCTGATCTCGGCATCGGTCACCGCCTGCAGGCTCGCACCGGCGTAGGTTCCCCCGTGCGGGAAGGCAAAGTCGCTGCGGATGTAGCTCGGGCTGTTCACGTTCGGCAATCCGTCGGTCATCGCCGGCACTGAATGGCAGCGTTCGCAGTTCGGAATGTCGATCGGCGCCGTGCCGTGGCCAATCACCGGCTTGCCGTTGCTGCCGATCACCGCCGCACCCTGGGTGCAGTTCAGGCCATCGGCGTCGCAGTCGGCCACGTGCAGCGCCGCCTTCATCGCCACGTACGGACGGATCGAGTCCTCGTCCAGCGAACCCGGCCCTGTTGACGAGAAGAAATTAATCGAGTCCTCGAACGGCAGCGGCAGACCCAGCGCCTCCCAGATCTTCGGCGAGGTCAGCATGATCGGCAGATCTTCCAGCACCTTCATCTGCGTATAGACCACCGTACCGGTGTCGCCCGAGAAGGTCAGCACGTTGTCGAAAGGCACCGGCGTCGAGGAGTTCGGACCCATCGGCTGCAATGCCGCACCGACGTTGGCCGGGTACGCCACCTGGCCGGCCACGCCGAGGCGGATCTTGTCGGCTTCCAGAGATGTACCGGTAGCGCCATGGCCTTCCAGGTTAGGCCCGATCGGAGTCGGATTATCCTGGTCGACATAAATGTAGAAGTGGTTCAGCCAGCCATTGGCGTAGTTGTCAGTGGCCACATCGCCGATCGTACCGCTGCCCTGTACGACGCCGTAGGCGCCTTCATAGGCACCGGTCACCAGGCCACCTTCCGGCAGATTCGAATCGTAACTCGGACATGCACCATCGGCACCGGTGTCTGCAAGGTTCCTGCAGGCCGAGTCGTATATCGTCGATGTGTAGAACATCGAGTTGCCCTCCACGTCGCTGATCAGCGTCGAGGTCTGCGGCTTGCCCTGACCCTCGTGGCGCGGCTGCGCATCGTGGTAGTACTCCAGGAAGTACTTCTTGAAGTTGCCGGAGCCGTCCAGCTGCGCATCACGCACCACCGTCGGGCGGCCCAGGCCGTCGGTGTTGTTGGGATCGCCTTCCAGCAGGCGCGGGAAGTCGCCGCCGTTGCTAGGATCACCCGCCGGCTGCGGCTTCACCACCTGCGCCAGGATCGAGTTGTACGGCGGCAGCACGCAGCAGTAGGCGAACTCGAAACCGGTGCAGTGCATGCCCAGTTCGTAGTTCATCATGATCTTGAAGTCGGTCTGCTTCGACAGGATGGCGATGTTCACCTTCGTCACGGCCGACAGGTTGGTACCGTCGCTCGCTTTGTAGGTGAAGCTGTCGTTGTCGTTGTCGCTCAGGCTCGTGTTCGGCGTGTAGTTGAACGAACCGTCGGCGTTGAGCGTGAAGTCCGAGGCGTTCGTCGGGCCGCTGACCAGCTGTGCCGTCAGACCGGTATTGCCAATCGGGTCGCCATTGCTGTTGGTATCGAAGTCGTTGTAAAGCACGCCGGAAAGGCGCGAGGCCGTCACGCTCAGCGGAGTGCCCACCGGCGTGGCGTAGGTATCGCCGCGCCCGACCGGGGTGCCGCCCGTGACACCGCCTGCCGCGATATTGATCGTGACGGTGGCGATGCCAGAGGACTGGCTGGCGTTGTCCACGGCATGGTAGGTGAAGCTATCGGTATCCGGGGCTGCCCCGCCATTGTAGGTATAGGTAAAGGAGCCGTCGGCGTTCAGATTGAGGGCACCCTTTGTGGTCGATGCATTCAGCACCGCCGTTAAGGTATTCGGATCCTCGTCGGTGTCATTGGCCAGCACACCGGGGTGGCCGACACTGAGGGTCTGGCCGTCGGTGGCGTTGTAGCTGTCGTCGTTGGCCACGGGCGGATTGTTGGTGCCGCCCTGCTGCACCGTCACGTTGGTGGCGGCGGTGCACTCGCCACTCTTGTCGGTGACATGTACGCTGACCGAGAAGGGACCCCCGGCGGCGCTGTAGGTCACGTCCTGTGTCTGGTTGGTCGAGGACGTCGGCGACGCGGGACCGGAGAAGGTCCAGGCATAGCTCTTGCCGCCCTTGCCCCCGGCGGTGTTCGCAGCAAAATTAAACGGGACGCCTACATTAGCGGTGCCGTTTTGCGGCGCGATACTGCAGGTCAGCGGCGTGCCGCCCCCGCCACCTGGCGCCGCCATGACTTGCGAGGTGCCCGACACCACCAGGGTGCCGGCAGCCGCCGCCAGAAAAAACAACCTTCGCGCGGACTGCATCAACGTGTTTTTATACATGCCCCATCTCCCTCATGTTAAGCACTAAACCGTGTATGAAAAAAAGATCTCCGCCTCGTGGCGGATGTAATCACTGCCAACATCGAACTGCCCATCACTCCCTTGCCTTCTTTGCACTGAAGAAAAACTACTGCTTAATATGGAAGCAAGCATCATGCCAGCAAGAAACATTCGGGTAAGTAGTTGTACGTATTTTTTATAAGTATATTAGCAACTTCCGTGACTGACATTGATGACGTATAGACCTGTCATTAATGTCAGTCCAGATGTCAGGAATGTCTGACACCTCCATGCCGCATCGAATCTCGTCATTCATCGATGACATTGGCGCCGTCTGTATGCAGATTCGAATTCACTTGAACAAAAATATCAATGAAGCCCGTGGTGCGAATGAATTCACACCGGTTATATAGAGGAACAACGAGCGCCAGCAATCCCCTGTTGCGTTAGCGAATCAACACATCGACCGGGATGAACCCGCGGAGACGGTTACGAAGCTTCCGGGCCGTGTGCCGCACCAGGGGCTCGAGCGGTGCGGCGTCATCCGTCAGGATGCGGCCGACTGAGACACTGGCAGGGCGAGTGCGCAACAGCGCCTCGGTGAAGGATTTCGCCTTCATGGGATCACCCGGATGTAAGCGCTCACGACGGGGCTCCAGGGACGCCGCCAGGAAGATGTTACGGGTCGTATAGTCATTCGGCTGCCAGGGATCGGGATAGGCATCCACCGTCGTAAAAACCTCCCGGGCCGTGGTCACCACCGCTTCCAGCGCACCGCGCTGTTCGGGATCGAGGTGATTGCCTATGAAGTTGAGCACCACGGTGCCCCCGGGGTTGAGGTGGTGCCGATAAAGCATAAAGGCCTCTTTCGTATAGAGCTGCCAGGGTGGATTGCCACCGGCGAAGGCATCGACGATGATTAAATCCCAGTTTCGATCGACGCGCTGCAGGAAGCGCCGGCCGTCATCGATGCTGACATCGCCGCTATAGTCGAAATAGTCGCGTGCGACACGGTGGACTTCGGCATCGATCTCCACCGCATCAACCTGTACGCCCGTCTCCCGCAGCCGGTCGGCGATGATCCCCGGCCCGAGGCCGATAATCAGTGCGCTGGACGGTTGTTCGTTGTAGAAGCCGCCGAGATCGACCAGCCCGTCCGTGAAGTTATAAGCCGACCCGCCCGCGGACAGGTTGACGCCCCCCTGATCGAAGCCGTTGACGATCATGAAACGGTAGGCGTCTTCCAGTTCGATGACACGGATCTCGCCATACGGGGACTTGCGCTTGTCGAGCAGGACAAATGTTCGCCCGTAGCGGTCCTGCGCCGTAACGCGGTCTTGGTTCGAGGTCACCGCGAAACCGAGCAGCAGGCCGCTGATGATCAGGGCCGCCAGGCCTGGAGCCGGACGCAGGGCAACGACCGGGATCAGCACCAGCATCGCCGTGGCGATAAAACCGGGCATCAGCGGGAAATACAGAAACAGCCAGACGGCGGCCAGCGTGCCGATCAGGCTGCCCACGGTGGAAACGGCATAGATGCCACCGGCCGTGACTCCGACCTGCCCGCCGGCCCCGGCGGTGAGTCCGCGGATCAGCGCCGGCGATACCTGGCTCAGGAAAAACAGCGTTGGGGCGATCAGCGCTATGGACATAACAGCCGCGCCGGTGAGCGTGGAAAGATCGATGGTCTGCGCGACCAGCGGCAGGCGGGCATAGGGTATGAGCGCGCACAGCACGGCGCCGATAGCGGCGGCACGGCAGGCGACAGTGACTCCACCCGTCCGATCCGCTCGGTAACCGCCAAAGGCATAACCCGCGGCAAGCGCCAGCATTGTGGTGGCAATGACGATGGCCCAGACCGAGATGGATCCGCCGAACACCGGCGTCAGGATCCTCGCCACCCCAAGCTCCACCACCATGACGGCCGCACCGGAGAATGCCGCCAGCAACAGCGCGGTAAGCCGGACCCAGCCGCGTGGCGGCCTGTTATGTTTTTGGATATGCTCCATGTACGGTAGGATTACGGCCTGACGCGATTAGTGTGAGCGCCAGCCAGCACCAGCCCTCGTGTTCGCAGGCCCCGCCTACCCTACGCAATCAACGGTGGCGATGCAAATCAGGACCGTCGACAGAAAGGCAACCTCTAACGAGATACTCATGATCAGATACCTCACTGGCTTGCTCATGCTTGTTTCACTGTCCTGCGCGGCGGCGGGCCAACTGGAACCCTTACGGGGGAACGCGCCAACACCCGCGCTGTCACTGGAGGATCTGGGACACAAGCTTCACACGCTGCAGGACTACCGCGGCCGGGTGGTGCTGGTGAATTTCTGGGCCAGCTGGTGCAGCCCCTGCGTGATGGAGATGCCCAGCCTGCAGCGACTGCAGGACGCCATGACCGGAAAACCCTTCACGCTCCTCGCCGTCAATGTCGAGGAATCATCCGGCACGGTGTGGAAATTTGCCGCCAAGGTGCAAATTGATTTTCCCCTGTTGCTGGACCGCGAAGGCCAGGCCGCTTACGACTGGGGGATCGATCTCTATCCGACCAGCTTTCTGGTCGATCCGCAGGGCCGCGTTCTGTATGTCGCCTACGGACCGCGCAACTGGGATGATCCGGAGATGATCCAGGCCATCGAGGGGATGTTCGGCGCCAGCGTGACTGAAGCGCGAAAGTAAAATCAGCCCAGACGGGGCTGAATCTATGTTGTCGACCCGATGTAGCCAGGCCGCATCCGCACACTCAAATCGTTTGCAGGCAGGTCTGGAGTACTCAGGTCAGTTCGTATTTCTTCAGCTTGCGGTACAGGGTGCGCTCGCTGATCCCGAGGTCTTCCGCCACCCGGCGGCGGTTGCCGGCGTAACGGTCCAGCAGTTCCCGGATGTGGCGCGCCTCGACGTCGCCGAGCGATTTGCCCGCATCGCCGTTACCACTGGCTTCCCGCCGCTCGACAGGAGATTGCGCGGGAACAGACTGGGCGGCCGACTCGTCCGCGGACGGTTTCGGTGACGCCTGGTTGCGCGCCATTTGACCAATCACGGTATCGACCACGGAGGAGTGGATCGTTTCATCGTTGCTATGGGTCGCGGCGACATACAGGATATTACGCAACTCACGAATGTTGCCGGGATAGTGATAGGTCTTCAGACGGTCCAGGGCCTCCGGCGCCAGCACATACCGTCGTCTCATCGTGAGATTGACCGGTTCCAGCAGGCTGTTCGCCAGCACCGGTATATCCTCGAGCCGTTCGCGCAAATTCGGCAGGCGCACCGTCAGACAGGCGATGCGGTAATAGAGATCCTCCCGGAAGGAAGCTGCCTGGACGGCTTCCCACAGGTGGCGGTTGGTGGCGCAGATGACACGCACATCGACCTTGCGATTGCCTCGCCCCCCGACCCGCCGGTATTGTCCGGTTTCCAGAATCCTCAACAGCTTCGCCTGCTGGTTCATGGGCAATTCACCCACTTCATCGAGAAACAGGGTGCCGCCGTCGGCCTGTTCGAACAGTCCGGCTTTCTCGCCGACACTGCCGGTGTACGCCCCGCGGGCATGCCCGAAGACCTCCGCCTCGAACAGGGTGTCGGTCAGCGAGGTGCAGTCCACGGTGAGAAACGGGTTTTCACGACGCGGGGAGTGCTCATGGATAAAACTTGCGGCCAGTTCCTTGCCGGTGCCGGTCTCGCCCTGCAGCAGGACCGGCGCCGCGGTCGCCGCCACCAGCTTGAGCTGTTCCATGCAGGCAGTAAACGTACGGGCCTGACCCACCATGCGAGTGCAGTCCGTCTTGATCTCTTCAAGCGATGTAAGCGGTTCGATCAGTTCCCCCATGAAAAGCTCACCGCTGCGACTGCGCAATGGATGGGCCGTCACCCGCACCTGATGCATACGGTTGTGTTCGTCGTAGTGGATGTGTATGCAGGAACGCGGCTCCCCGTGCTTGAACAGATACTCGTGGGGGCAGTCTTCACCGGATTTGCAGCACGGCGCTTCGTTGTCATGACTGACCTTGTAACACGGCAGACCGATCGTCCGCTCCTTGCCCACGCCGTAGGTTTTCTCATAGGCATTGTTGACGGCAATAATCTGATAGTCGCGGTCGATGACGACAAAGGGATGCTGGTGACTGTCCACCAGAGACTGCAATTCAAAGCCAGTGGATGCCTGTTTGCCGGATTGTTCGATGCTCATTGTGTGTAGCCCCCTCAGGCTATACGCCCTGCTCTTTCCTGCCCCAACAAGGTCTGACAGATTACGACAGAACTGTCATACGTATTTGCCGTAATCATAGTCAAACGTGTCAGTAATGTCATGGATATTTTGGTGCAGCCGATACTCCAAATACAACAACCTTATGTTTTATATAATTATTATATTTATGGCACCGTTATTGCCTTTTAAACTTTGCTAATAAAACTATCAAATCAATTACAAGCCGCACAAATACATCGGGGGATGTCAACAATGATTCGCTTAGACAGCGTGCTGTACACGTTTTGCCTTTCTGTCTTCATTTCCATCGGACTCACCGCCGCGACCGCGCAGGCGGCGGACGTCGTACCCAATGAAATCAAGATGCCCGGTACCCAGCCCAACGAGGTTGGTAATTTCGAGTCACCGGACAAGTGCGACAACTGCCATGCCGGCTACAACAACCTGGAACCGGAAAACGAACCGGCCACCGGCTGGCGCGGCGCCGCCATGGGTAACGCCGGTCGTGACCCGGTGTTCTGGGCGACGCTCGGCGTCGCCGAACAGGATTTCGACGGTGCGGGCGACCTGTGCATCCGCTGCCACAGTGCCGGTGGCTGGTACGGCGGGCGGGCC
>Ga0210101_1000461_pt1 | contig 13246 bp, 7 predicted proteins | sample Muzzi_PWC_D1_FD_185534 | JGI IMG/M metagenome (GOLD analysis project Ga0210101, IMG submission 185534) | Wetland microbial communities from San Francisco Bay, California, USA, that impact long-term carbon sequestration - Muzzi_PWC_D1 (SPAdes) | ecosystem: Environmental > Aquatic > Marine >... | reverse complement strand
CGCGGGCCTGCTTGGCGCAGTTCCGCGCGTGGCGCAGGTTGCCGGGGCCGCTGTGGGTGGCGCTCCCCAGCCCGGGCAGCGCCGGGGCCGCGGCGCTCGGCTGGCAGGCCTGCCCTTCGCACTCCGAGGCTTCTTCGGGTTCGGGGTAGCCGCCGCCGGCCCGGGCGTCGTAGACGTCATAGGAGCCGGGGTCGGAGGCCACCAGGCTCGCCGCGGTGCGGAAGAACACGTCATCGCCGGAGGCAGAGGCGTCGAGGAACTCCGCCCCCCCGGGGCTGCGGCCTGAGGAGACGAGGCGCAGGCAGCCGCCCGAGGCGGGGATGAAGGAGGTCTTGTCGCCCGTGCAGTCCCCGGCCCCCGGCGCCTCCCACTCATACACGTCAGGGGCGCCGTTGGTGTCGGCGAGAACCAGCGATTCGTAGCTATCGAAGAAGAGGCGCCGCCCGTCCTCGCTGAGCGCCCGGGGGGCGTAGAAGGAGCTCTCCCAGGTCGGCGGGCGGGAGGCGGCGCCGCCCTGGCCAGTCGGGCGCGCCCCGCCGGGGTTGCAGGAGAGGCAGGCGAGCTTGCCCGCGACGGCCTCATAGCGATACAGCTCGGCGTCGGGCTGCCCGGTTGCCTGGTCGGTGTTGTCATAGCCCGCGACCGCCTCGGCCAGGGCGGCGCTCTTCGAGGCGAAGGCGAGGGTCGAGCCGTCGGGGCTGGCCAGGGCGGTGTGGTTCGGCGGCTCGGGGTTCACCGGGGACGGCGGTTCGGGGTCGGCGTCAGGGTCCGCAAGGGTCCCGAGGAAGGAAAGCTCCCCTTCCCCGCAGCTCTCCCCCGCCTCATACAGGTAGAGGTTCGGCTCGCCCGCTTCGGCTTCTTCGCCGCGCTCGTTCGGCGGCTCATCGCTACAGTCTTCTTCGGAGACCAGGTAGGCGCGCGAGAGGTCCTCGCTCGCGCCGAGCAGGCCTTTGAAGCCGGGCGCGACTGGGCTGCTCGCTTCTTCGCCCGCGATCGCCTTGCCCGCGTCGAAGCGGTAGAGCCCTTCGCCTTCCTCATACAGGGCCGCCGAGCCGTCGCGCGCGGCGGCCCAGAATTCCGCCTCGTCGCCGGGGGAGACCGCGAGCGTGCAGGCCCGACCCACTTCGGGCAGGCAGTCCCCTTCGCCGTCTTTGGCGGCGCTTTCGGGGGCCTCGGGGTTGAGCCGCACATACAGGGCGCCGGGACCCTTGGCAACGATCCCAAGCGCGGTGGTGGCGCTCCAGTAGACGCGCGAGCCCTCGGCCGAGACCATATTGTGCAGAATCGGGTTCTCACCGAAAGAGTGCGCGGTGCCCAGCGTGTTTGCCAGCTGGCTGGCGCTGCCGTCGGGCAAGACGCTCGCAAGCGCCAAATCGCGCGTCCCCCCGCCGGTCACCGAGCACTCGTAGACCTGCTGCCTTTCGCCTTCCGCCGCTTCGGGCCCGACCACGACCGCCAGCGGCTGCGTGGCCTTGAAGAAGCCGTGGCCACCGTCCGCGGAGGCGCCCATAAACACCGGCACGTAGGGGTGTTCCTCGCCCGGCGGCGTCGCCGGCGACTCGGTGCTGCACGCCTCATAGCCCCCGCCCGCGCTCTCGCGCCGGTAGAGGTTGACGATCCCCGGCTGCCCGCCCGGGGCGAGCACCGGTTCGTTAACCGTGTTGAGCCAGGCTTCGGAGAGCTCGGGCGAAAAGAACGCGAACAGGTTGGCGAGCCCGCCGACGAAGTTGAAGCTCGCCCCTTCTCGCGGCGGGTTGATCGCCTCGCTTTGCCAGCCCGCCCCGCCGCGGGAGGCAAGGTACTGCACGCCCAGCGGCGAGGACTGCGGCTCGCCGAAAGCGCGGTAGGAGGTGTAGGTGAGGTTTTGCCCGGAGGCGGCGCCCTGCGCGAAGCCGGTCGTCCCCACCGCGAAGACATCGCCGCCTTCTTTGTCTGCCGGGCTGACCATCTCATAGGCCCGGCAGTCGGGCAGCGCCGCGGAGGCGCCGGTCCGGAAGGCCTGGTTGGGGCATTCGGCGTTGGCCGCTTCTGGCAGCGCGAAAGTGGTAAAGGCGGCATCTGAGCCCTCTTCGGAGGGCGTGCCGCCCACCCCGAAGACCGGTTCATCGGGGGCGCCCGAGCCTTCGGTCACGAAGCGGTAGCGGTAGGCGGTGGCGGGCTGAAGGCCGCCGAGGAAGACCGCGGCGGTGGCGACGCCTTCGTTCACCACCCCGGCCTGAAGCACCGCGCCCGGCTGGGCGGGGTGGGCTTTCACACAGGCCCCTTCCCAGCCCTCGGCGTCAATGCAAGCCGCGGTGCCGTACTGCACGTAGTAGTCGGTCTCCCCGACCGTGCCCGAGAAGTAGCGGGGGTTGATCACCGCGCGCACGCTCGCCTCCCCCGCCCCCACCGAGACCGCCCACTGGTCGGTGACCGAGGGCGGCGCGGGGGCCGGAGGGCAGCCCGGGTCGTCGGGCGGAGGGCCCCAGGCGCGCACGAAGCTATTGCTGAAGACCGAGTTGGAGAGGTAGATGTCGTGCTCCCCGGGAGTGAGAAAGCAGGCCGCCCCGACAGCGATCCCGGTCGAGAATTCGAACTCGCCCGCCCCGAAGGAGCCGGTGGACTCACAGCCCGAGTCGAAGCTCTGCACTTCGCGCGTTTCCCCGCCGACCTTTTTGACGCCGTTTACCACGTAGAGGTTGCCAGCCGAGTCGCTGGCCAGCGCGGTCGGTTCCTGCGGCGGCGGGGTCGCCTCGCACACCGTCGCCGCGCTGGCGGGATCGATCTTGTAGACGGTGGGGATGCTTTCGCCGAACTGCGGCTGGGGGAAGGCGAGGTAGACCTCGCCGCTGGTTGAATCGACGGCCAGCGAGCCGACCTGGCCCGTTTCGGGGAAGCCGCTGTTCTGGGCGTGGATTTCGGCGAACGTGATCTCGCCGAGGTAGTGGCCTTCGCTGTCGAATTCCTGGACGCGGTCGGAGTCGCCGATGTAGAGGGTGTCATCGGCGGCGGTTTCGGTTTCCTTGGTGTCGATCGCGATGAAGCTGGAGACCGGCCAGTTGGCGCTGAACTGGCCGTTGCCGGGTCCGGTGGAGGCGGGTTCTTCTTTGCAGACATCGGTGGGGAAGCCCGGTCGTGGGCAGACGTTGCCGCCGCTCGTTTCGTTCACCCCGCCGCCGAACATCAGCTCGAATTCGCCGGTGGGGCTGAACTTCTGCACGCGGTGGTTGTTCTTGTCGACCACGTAGACGTCGCCGGCGGAGTCGACCGCCACGCCCTGCGCGCTGTTGAACTGACCGGCGCCGGAGCCCCTGCGGCGTTCTTCGAAGCATTCGCCCTTTTCGCTTGGCGGTTCGGCGCCCGGCCCGCAGGTCTGTAGTTCGAGCGCGCCGTCCCTGACCCCCCAGCCCCACGCCTTGACGAACTCTCCCCAGGCGCTCAGCTCGACGATTCGGGCGTTCTCCTGGTCGGCAACGTAGAGGTGGCCCGGGACTCCTGGCGCAGCAGCGATCCCGCGTGGGATCCTGCACTGGCCGGCCCCCGAGCCGGTCGGGCAGGCCTCCCAGAACGGAGCCGGCGTTTCCTGGGCCGCGGCTCCCCCTGGCAGGAGCATAAGCCCCAGCGCGCAGAGCACCGCTACCCGCCCCACTACCGTTTTCCTGCTCAGTCGCACCCCCGCCCCCGTCCTTTGGGTCCCCCCGCTTCTCGGACTACGGTTGGCATCGTATCGGAACATATCTGTCTCTGTCAAGAGTTGCGTCTGTCGTGAGACCGCATGCGCGGAGCCGGGATCCCCCCCGGCCCCGCGCTCGACCCAGGCCGCCCTACGGCCGGCCTGTCTCGGTGTGGCTTTCGCTCATTCTTCGCTCAATGTCACGTCGACCGGGCCGCCTTCTGTGTTTTCGCCGGTCACTGTCGCGTTGCCTTCGTAGCTGGAGTCGTGGTGCAGGCCGTTACTCTTACCGCAGTTGAACAGGCCCCCAGTGGTTGTGTATGTGATTCCTTCGACATCGGCTTCGATTGTCACGGCCTCGTCGCCTTCGGCCGTTTCCTCGTTCTTGTAGATCACATGTTCGAGGCCCTGGTTTGTCGGTTCGGCGCCCGTTTCGTCACCGGGGATCTGGATTGTGCATTTCGTGCCTTCTGAGCTGTTTGTGACTTTGACGTCGATCTCGTGGCCTTCTGCACATTTCACGTCGACCGTTCCTGTGAATTCTTCGGCCGCAATTTCGTTCCCGGCGTGGAACGTGTAGTCGCATTCGTTCAGGTCGACGTGCGCAACGTCGGAGCCGAGAGGAGAATTCGCTTCACATGTTTCGTTGGGGTTTGTCGGGTCCGCTTCGTTGCCGTAGTATGCGGCTTTGATTGTTAGTTCACTGTCCGTGCCGTCCAGCGATGTGCCATCGAAGTCGGCGTGCTGGCATTCCAGGTGGGCCGTGCCGATGAACGTCGGGTAGTTGAAATCCTGCAAGCTCTCGCTTGTCCCGTCGAGGATCGTGTGCACGGGCGTTCCGTCTTCACGGCCTGTGAATTCGGCTTGGGCCTGCGCTCCCGACGCTGCCACGGCGCTCATCGCGAACACCGCCAGCAGGGACAGCCCGAGGGCCTTGAGGTAGCGAGTCATCTCTTCATTCCTTTCGCTTGGTTGTCTCCCGCGCTGCGCGGGGTCCCGCACTTCTTAGCGCAAGTCGGTCGAATAATCAAGCTATTCGCAGTATATGGCGCCCGCTTCGGCGGGGCCTGCCGCGTTTTCCCTGCATCTCCCATGTGAGCGCTCGCCGCGCGCGCCGATCTGTGCGGTGCAAGGTTTCGCTCTCTCCCCGCCCGACACCTTGCGGGCTCGCGCCGCTCCATGGCACGAGGCCGGGACTTCGTAACTCAGGCCTCGTGCGCCGTTGCGCATGTGGTCGACAGCCCGGCAGTTGAGCGGGCCGTCGTGAGCGAAATCACCTACACATCGGAGGGCGCGGGAGATGCGGCCCCGGAGCTTCCCGCCTCAGGAGAAGGCGCAGGCCGAGAGGCCGTATTCACGCGCCAGCTTGCCGGCCGTGCGAAACTCGTTGCCGAAGCGGGCGACGTCGGCAGGATCGTATTCGCGCTTCTTGACCACGTCGACGGCCCGCTGGAAGCTGGCAATGAACGCCTCGACCTTGGCCGAGCCTTGTGAGGGCGTGCCCAAGGCTTTGATTTCGTCGATCTCGACCTGGATCGGCGGCAGGAACTGCGTGTCGATCGCTTCGGCCTGTAGCTGAGCTTCGCTCTTGCCGTCGCCCGCGTTCTGCTGCACGTAAGTCGTAACGGCTTTCAGCGCTTCAGCCTGCCTGCGCGTACAGATCGCGTTGGCCTGCTTGACGAACTCAGCCTTGCTTATGGAGCCCCCGCTTTCTGAGCCACTCGAGCTGTTGGTGCTTCCCGCCCCGCCCGCATTGCCTCCCTTGCGCGGGGCGTTGCCTTCGTTGCCGGGAGCCCCGGATGAACTGCCGCTCTTACCGGCATCGGAGCCGGCCTTTCCGCTGGGCTTGCCTTTTCTTTGGGGGTTGCCGCCCCCTTCAGGGCTGCCAGTGGCGCCGGCCTTACTGGAGCGGCCCGACGGACCGGACGACCCGGATGCGCCGGTGCCCGCGACTTCGGCTCCCGAGTCGCCCCCGCCGCCACAGCCGAGCGCAATCGCAGATGCGGCAGAGGCAACGGATAGCATGATGGCTAGCTGCTTACTCAGAAACACCTAAGCAATCATAGCAGTAGTCGGATAGCAGCGAGCCCCCGGAGTTTAGGCTCCGGAGGCTCGCTTGTGATCCAACTTCAGCTTTGGCGAAATATGGGTGCTATTCGGTGTTGACCGCCCAAGAGCCCTTGGCGAAGCCGCCGGTCGATTCGAATCCGGCTTCTTCGTTGGCAAACGGTTCCTGCAGCGCGTAGGGGACGATCACGCCACTCTTGGGATCGGGGCTTTCCCAGAATTCCGATGGCACACCGAAGGCCAGGAAGGCGTATTCAGCAGGCACCACTTCTTCTTCCGTTTCGGCGAAGACACAGATGTAACCCGGTTCGGCAGTCGGTTCGGCGACGGTGCCCGACCCGCAGTATCCTTCGAGCTCTGCGACCGAGTCGACCGGCGTGCCGCCTTCACCCGGACCGCCGGTGGCGGGGTCAACCTTGAATCCGATGTACGTCGTATCGGCTGCGACAACGCTTCCCGGGTCGAACACGAGAATCATTTCGGGTGCGCTCGCGAGTTCTTTGCCGTAGGTGATCGCGGCCTGGCGGGGAACCGTGCCGCCCGCAGCGCCTTCTTCGCCGTCGGCGCTCCAGACGCCGGTGCAGATCGGGCCGCAGCCGCCGGGGCCGGTCGCGCCAGTCGCGCCTTTTTCACCGCCCGGAGGGCCGGTCGGGCCTTCGGGGCCGGTCAGGCCTTCGGGGCCGGTCGGACCTTCGGGGCCTACGGGTCCCAGTGGGCCGGTCGACCCTTCGGGGCCGGTCGGACCTTCGGCGCCAGTCGGGCCGGGCGGGCCGGCTGCGAAGCCGGTTGCGCCTTTTGGCCCGGTCGGGCCGGTGTCGCCGGCCGCGCCCGTTTCGCCGGCGCCGGTCGCACCCTTGGCGCCGGTGGCGCCCTTGGGGCCGGGGACGGTGCTGTCAGCGCCGGTGGCACCCTTGGAGCCGGGATTACCCTGAGGACCTGCAGGGCCCTGGGGACCTTGGAGACCTTGGTCTCCCTGCGCCCCCTGGTCGCCGTTGGACCCGTTGGACCCGTTGGACCCGTTGGCTCCGGGAGCGCCGGGGGCACCCGGAGGGCCGGGGTTCTTCTTGGCGATCTGTTCGACCTGCTTCTTCTGCTTCTTGTTGAGGCCTTGTTCCTTCTTCTTCTTCTTCTTCTTCTTCGCGGAAGTCGCAGCGCCGCCGCCTTCGGCTGCGTAGGCACTCCCGGGTATGGCAAGAACGAGGACAAGCGCCGAGACGATCCCCAGCAGCCCTAGACGTTGACGCGAAGACAGGAACATCGCTCCCCTCCCTGATGGTTTTTCACGGTCCGGTCCCATCCGGATATGGGAAGCATAGCGTATTGTTTTCGATACGCAAGGGATGCTGGAAAGCACGAATCTGCGGAAGTTCCAGACGGGCAACCCGGTCGTTCGGCGCCTGATCGACCGCTTCTACGAGCGCCTGGCGGCGATCGTCGAGCCGCTCGACCCCGCCTCGCTGCTGGACGCGGGATGCGGCGAGGGCGAGACCCTCGCCCGGCTCGGCCCCTCGCTGCCCGAGAGGACGGTTGCGGTCGACCTCAGCGCGGAGGCGGTCGAGCTCACCGCCGCCAGGTTCCCCACGGTCGAGGTCCGGCGGGCGAGCGTCCTCGACCTGCCCTTCGCCGAGGGCAGCTTCGACCTCGTCGTCTGCCTCGAGGTGCTCGAGCACCTGCCCGAGCCAGAGGCGGCTCTGGCCGAGCTTTGCCGGGTCGCGAGCGGGGATCTCGTCGTCTCGGTGCCGCACGAACCATGGTTCAGGCTCGGCAGCCTGCTGCGCGGGAAATACCTGCATGGGCTCGGCAACCATCCCGAGCACGTCAACCACTGGAGCCCGCGCACGCTGCGCGAGCTGCTGGAGCCGCAGCTCGAGGTCGTCAGCCTGGTCGGCTCGTTCCCATGGCTGATCGCACGCTGCCGTCCCCGGGCCGGCGACCTGCCTCGCCGAAGCCGACCAGGCGCTCGACCCGCGCCGTGGCAAAGCGCGAGGCCTCGCGGTCCTGGCGGGCGAGGACGATCATCTGGGCAAGCAGGCCGAGCGTGAGCAGCTGCACCCCGACGACGATCAGCAGCACGCCGAGGAAGAGCAGCGGCCGCTGCCCGATCGCCGCGCCGCCGATCTTCAGCGCGGTCAGGTAGAGGCCGATCGCCACGCCGGCCGCGGCCACCGCGAAGCCAACGCCGCCGAACAGGTGCAGCGGCCGGTACTGGTAGCGGCCGATGAAGACGACGGTGAGCAGGTCGAGGGCGCCGCGCAGGTAGCGCTCGGCGCCGAAGCGGGAGGCGCCGTGGCAGCGCGGGCGGTGGTTGACCGGCAGCTCGGCGACCCGCCAGCCCTGCTGGACGGCGAGCACCGGCATGTAGCGGTGCAGCTCGCCGTAGAGGTCGAGCGAGCGCGCGCACTCGCCCCGGTAGGCCTTCAGCCCGCAGTTCATGTCGTGCATCGAGACGCCGGTCAGCCAGGCGGTGACCCGGTTGAAGACCCGCGAGGCGAGACGGCGGCTGAGGGGATCGCGCCGCTGTCGCTTCCAGCCGCTGACCAGGTCGGCGCCACGGTCCAGCTCGGCGAGCAGGGCCGGGATATCGGCGGGGTCGTCCTGGCCGTCGCCGTCGATCGTGACGATCGCCGTGCCGGCGCCGTGCTCGAAGCCCGCCGCCAGCGCCGCCGACTTGCCGAAGTTGCGGCGCAGGCGGACGCCGCGAACCCCGGGTCGCTCCTCCGCCAGGCTCTCCACCAGCTCCATCGTGCCGTCGGTGGAGCCGTCGTCGACGACGATCGCCTCCCAGCTGACGCCGAGCGAATCGCACGCCCGCTCGATCTCCTCGAGCAGACCCGGCAATGCCTCGCGCTCGTCGAGCGCGGGGATGACGACCGATAGATCTACAACCTCCATCGTTCCCGGAACGTAACCTAGTGGTTCTTATGGCTCGGCGCGCGCAGCGGCTCCTCCGCGAGCTGGACCCGGTCATCGCCGTCGCCGCGGTCGTTCTGGCGCTGGGCGCCGTGCAGCTGTTCGCGGGGGCGCTCGAGTCGGGCGTCACGATCGACGAGCCGGTGCACGCCGATCGCGCCGCCTCCTGGATCGACGACGGCTGGTACGTCCCCGCAAGCCTCCTGGTCGACGGCCAACCCGACCCGAACGAGGACCTCGCCTCTCCGTACGTCTACGGGCCGGCCTTCGAGGCGACGGCGCACGTGGCCAACGTGCTCGCCGGCAACGAGTCGCTCGAGGAGATCTCGCGCTCCGCCGGCGCCTACCGCGTCCGCCACCTCACGGCAGCGGCGCTCGCCCTGCTCGCGGTCGGCGCGGTGGGAGCGGCCGTCCGGTTCCTCACCGGCTCGCGCCGCTTCGGCCTCTGGGCGGCGGCGGGGCTGCTCGCCGTCCCGGAGTGGACGGGACAGGCGTTCTTCAACCCGAAGGACATCCCGGCGGCATGCGGATACACGCTGGTGACGGCGGCGCTCATCCTGGCGCTCGGCGAGGATCCCGGGGGGGCGACGGGCCGACGGCGAAGGTGGGCGATCGGGGCGCTGGTCGCCGCCGGCTTCTTCTTCGGAGCGGGCACTCGCCTGTCGCTTGTCCTCCCCTTCGCGGCCTCGCTGGCCGTCTACGCGGCGCTTCGCCTCGGGCAGCGGAGGCTGGGCGGCGTGAGGCGCGACGGGGGCGCCGACCTCGCGGTGGCGGGGGGGGCCGGCATCGGGATAGCCGCGATCGCCGTCGTCTACCCGGACGTGGCCCGCAAGCCGCTGACCCTGCTGGCCGAAACGGCGTCGGGCTCCGCCGACTACCCCTGGCAGGGCGTGACGCTGACCGCGGGACAGCTTCTCCCCGAGCACCCGCCCTGGTGGTACCTGCCGGTCTGGATCGGGGCGTCGCTGCCGGTCCTGCTGGGCATCCTCGCGGTCGTCGGCGCGGCGCTCGGGATCCGTGCGCTGACGCGGGCACGCGGCGCGGGCTGGCGGGGCGCGCTCTGGAGCCGTCCCGAGCTGGGCCTGGTCCTGGTGCTCCAGCAGGCGCTGCTGCTCTCGCTCGGCGCGATCCTGGTCGGCGCCGTGATGTACAGCGGGATGCGCCAGCACCTCTACGTGCTGCCGGCGGTCGCGATCCTCGCCGGGGTGGGCGCGCAGCGGCTGTGGGCCTGGGCGGGGACGAGGAGCCCGCAGAGGCGCTGGCGGGGGGGCGCCACGGCGCTGCTCTGCGCGGCGCTGCTCGTGCCGATGGCCGAGCAGGCGCTGCTCTTCCCCTACAACTACACCTACGTCAACCCGCTGGCCGGGATCGGCGGAGTGAACGATCGCTGGGAGACCGACTTTTGGTTCGCCAGCGCCCCGGAGGCGCTCTCGCGGGTGCCCACCGGGGCGGATCTTCGCTGCAGCGCTCGCCTCGTGCCAAGGGGATCGACCGCAGGCCCGGCCCTGACGACCTGCACAGGGGACCAGTTCGGGCCCTTCGCAGGCATGCGGGGAACCGCAGTGCCCGCCAAGTGGCGCAACGATCGGTCCGCGGTTTGGGTGATCGCCCGAAAGCGCGCCGGCAACCACCCCCCGGACTACTGCGAACAGGCCGACGACGTCACCCGCTGGCTGCGGGGCGAGACGGTGACGATGGCCTTCGTGCTGCGCTGCGATCCGCTGCGCGCGCGGTGATCGGGGCTGCGGACGACGCCGCCGAGACCGACGGCTATGCCGCCGGCTGTCGCGGGACGAAGCGGAGCGGGGCGTTCTCAGAGCCGCACCCGGCCGGATCCAGCTGACCTCGAACCCGCCAGACCGTCACGGCGCCGTTGCGGTCCACCGCCTCGACTCCCCTCTCGCCACGCAGCCAGCCCGCCTCGGGGGAGTCGAGCGATTCGCCGGGACGGACGTAGTTGAGGAACGGTGCGGTGACCAGATAGTCGAGGTGGGCGTCGTTGACCGCTTCCCGAAAGTCGCTGCAGTCGGGGATCGGGTTGAAGGCGCCGCGCGGCCCCCTGACACCCATGTAGCGGACCCGGTTGGAGGCATCCGGCCCGAAAAAGCCGTACTGGAGCACCCCCGCGGTCGTCCCGACGACGCCGATGCGGGCGTCGCGCACCCCGCGCGCCCATCGATAGGAGGAGTCGAGCTGGAACCAGGGGATCCCGTCGCTATAGCGGTCGCGCAGATAGTCGTTCTGCAACGGGTAGCCGATCGCGGCCAAGACGATCGCGAGCAGGCCGAGTTCGACGGCAAGGCCACGGCCCGAGCCCCCCCACCGTCTCGCCAGCAGGATCGCGGCCGGTGCCAGCACGGCAAAGAAGGCAACCGCCAGCCCCAGGAAGCTCGCGCGGTCGTCCAGGACATCGTAGGAGCGGTCGGTAACGACCAGGATCGCGAGCAGCGCCACGAGCATCGTCCAGCGGCGAGGGACACGATCGAGGCCCCGCGCCAGAGGTAGCAGGACCGAGCCCGTCAGCAAGGCCGGGATCGCGAACCTGGTGTTGATCGCGAAGGTCGCCGGCGCGCCCTCGGGCCCGCCGGCGCTGTGCGGGGTGATCAGGTAGACCAGCAGACCGAATAGAGCCACACCGCCAAGCCACCGCGACAGGCTGTTGCGGCCCCAACCGAGGGCGAGGAGCGCACCACCGATCGCCACGGCGAGCACCAGCGGCCAGAGAACCCCGAAGCTGTACTCCAGGCCAGGGCCGAAGTAATCGGTCCAAACGCGGGAGTCGGTCAGGTAGTGGGCGACGCTGAAGTCGGGCCAGCCGCTCTGCACTCTCTCTGGATGGGGAAGCACGAGCGGGCCCAGCCGCTCCACGTCAGGGACGGGGTTGCCGGCGACGACCAGGTTGCGCAGGTACCAGAACCCGCCTCCGGCGGCGGCCGGCAGGAACCACCATCCGGCCGCCCTCCAACGCTCCCCTTTGGGCGAGAGAGCAACCACGGCAGCGCTCAGAGCAATCACCGTCGCGATCACGGTCACCCTGGTCCCCACCGCCAGGCCGGCCGCCAGGCCGGCGGCCGCGAGCGGCCAGCCAAGCGGCATCGCCGCTGCCGACCTGCCGGCGCGTCGCCCCCTGTGACGCTCCCAGGCGTTGACGAGAATGGCAACCGCGGCGAGCAGAAGCGCGACCTCCATGACGTCGTTCTTCCCCGACCCGGGCTCACGCAGCAGGTACGTGTTGCACCCGAGCAGGATCGCCGCCGCGACGACGGTCAAGGGACCACGCCCGTAGGGGCGCCCGACGCACCAGGCGGCGAGGAACGCAAGCCCAAGCCAGCCGAAGTTGACGAAGAGCGACAGGGTGTCGTGCCCGGTCAGCAGGATCCCGATGGCGTGGAGCAGCTCGGAGTTCTCGGGGTAGAACCAGTTCGCGGCGACCGTCTGCACGTACGAGAGGCCGGTTACCGAGTGGCTCTGCGCGATGTCGGCCGCGAACGGCATGTGAAAGGAGAGCGAGTCCCAGTTGACGATGCCCAGGTCGAGCGGTTCCCTGGTCCAGGTGCCCCAGTGGACGAAGACGACGAAGACGACGGCGATCGCGATCAGGGACATGGCGTCGGGGCCGCGGGCCCGCTCGCGGGCGAGGGGGGAGTTGGCGGGCTCACCCGTCCGATCTCCCCCCTCCTCCGCGCCGCCCACGGAGGACGCGTCCATGGTCCAGATCGCGACCCCGGCAGCCAGCAGCAGCGACTCGATCACCAGGGTCGAGGCGTAGAGCAAGCCGAACAGGCCGAGCAGCTCGCAGAGCCAGATCAACAGGGCGACGGCGAGGACCGCCTCGACCAGGCGGGCGGGGGCGCCCTCCCAGGCCGGCAGCAGGTGGCGGCGGATGCGGAAGGCGGAGAAGCCGACCGAGAGCACGACCGCGGCCAGCAGGACGACGCTGAGCAGGTAGGAGCCGGCGCTAACCACGTCGGCCCCCGGCCGCCGAGCGACGATGCGACCCGCCCATCTTCGGCGATGCTAACATCGTGCATCATGAATCGTAGGACTACGGTCAGCGCCGACGCCGAGTACCTCGCGACGCTCGAGGCCGAGGCGCGAAGGCGGGGCGAGAGCCTCAACTCGATGCTCGCCGAGGCGGTCGAGGAGAAGGCGATCACGATCCGTCGAAAGCGACGACCGCGGCTCGGGGTCGGGCGCTCCGGAGACGGCCGCAGCGCGAGGGAGCTCATGGAGGACCCGATCGCGCGCCCGCTGCGCTGAGCGAGAGGTAGCCCGGCGGCGACGATCGGAGTGGCGCTGATCCTCGACAGCGGCGTGGTGTTCGCGGCGCTCGATGCCGACGACCCCGACCACGAGGCCTGCGCGGAGCTGCTGAGCGAGGCGACCGAGAGCCTGGTGGTGCCGGGGCTGACCTTGGCGGAGGTCGACTACTGGTGCGAGCGCCGCCTGGGGCCGCGAGCCTGGCTCGAGTTCCTCGGGGATCTGATCGACGGCGCCTACGAGCTCGTGCACCCGACGCAGTCCGACCTGGAGCGCTGCCTGGAGATCCAGCGCACATACGCCGACCTGGAAGTGGGAGTCGTCGATGCGAGCGTGCTGGCGCTCGCCGAGCGGCTC
>Ga0210101_1000460_pt1 | contig 13265 bp, 16 predicted proteins | sample Muzzi_PWC_D1_FD_185534 | JGI IMG/M metagenome (GOLD analysis project Ga0210101, IMG submission 185534) | Wetland microbial communities from San Francisco Bay, California, USA, that impact long-term carbon sequestration - Muzzi_PWC_D1 (SPAdes) | ecosystem: Environmental > Aquatic > Marine >... | reverse complement strand
GTCAGCCATGATTCTGATTCCTGCTATCGACCTGAAACAGGGGCACTGCGTGCGCCTGCGCCAGGGCAACATGGACGAAAGCACGGTGTTTTCCGACGATCCGGTGGCGATGGCCGGCAAGTGGGTCACCCAGGGCTGCAAGCGGCTGCACCTCGTGGATCTCGACGGCGCCTTCGAGGGCCTGCCGATCAACGCCGACGTGATCGAGGAGATCTGCGCCTCCTTTCCCGGCCTCGAAATCCAGATCGGCGGCGGTATTCGCTCGATAGAGACCGTCGAGGCTTACCTCGAGGCCGGGGTCAGTTTCGTGATCATCGGTACCATGGCCGTCAAGCGACCGGAATTCGTCACCCAGCTGTGCTCGGAATTTCCGGGGCAGGTGATCATCGGTCTCGATGCGCGCAACGGCATGGTCGCGACCCACGGCTGGGAAAAGGAATCCGAGCACAACGCGCTGGATCTCGCGCAGCGCTTCGAGGACCAGGGCGTGTCGGCGATCGTTTACACCGACATCAGCCGCGACGGCATGATGCAGGGGGTCAATGTCGAGGCGACCAAAAAGCTGGCCGAGGCGATCTCGGTGCCGGTGATCGCCTCGGGCGGGGTCACCGACATGGATTGCATCGTCAAGCTCAACGCGGTCAAGTCCGCAGGGATAGAGGGCGTGATCATCGGCCGCGCGCTATACGAGCGCACCATCAACCTGGCCGAGGCCCAGGCCTACATCGACTCTCACTAGTCCGGGTTACTTTATAATGTCGCTCGCCAAACGCATCATTCCCTGTCTCGACGTCGACGCCGGCCGCGTCGTCAAGGGCGTGCGCTTCGTCGATATTCGCGACGCCGGCGACCCGGTCGAGGTCGCGCGCCGCTACAACCGCGAGGGCGCCGACGAATTGACCTTTCTCGATATCACCGCGAGTTCCGACGCTCGCGATACCATGGTTCACGTGGTCGAGGATGTCGCGCGCGAGGTGTTCATTCCGCTGACGGTCGGCGGCGGCATTCGCGAACTCGCCGATATACGCCGCCTGCTCAACGCCGGCGCCGACAAGGTCAGTATCAATACCGCCGCGGTATTCAATCCCGGGTTCGTCGCCGAGGCGGCCGACAGGTTCGGCTCGCAATGCATCGTCGTCGCGGTCGACGCCAAGCGGGTCAGCGGCGCGGACGAGGCCGGGCGCTGGGAAATCTTCACCCACGGCGGTCGCAAGCCGACCGGTATCGACGTGCTCGACTGGGTGAAAAAGATGGACGCCTTCGGGGCCGGCGAAATCCTCTTGACCAGCATGGACCGAGACGGCACCCGCGAGGGCTTCGACAACGAGTTGACACGCGCGGTCTCCGAGGCGGTGCGTGTACCGGTGATCGCCTCGGGCGGCGTCGGTAACCTCGATCATCTCGCCGACGGGATTTTACTCGGCAAGGCCGACGCCGTGCTCGCGGCGAGTATTTTCCATTTTGCCGAGTACAGCATCGGCGAGGCCAAGGCGCACCTGCGCGCGCGCGGCATCGAGGTGCGCGATGACTGACTGGCTGGACGAGATCAAGTGGGACGACGCCGGGCTGGTGCCGGCCATCGCCCAGGATCACGAGACCGGCGAGGTATTGATGGTCGCATGGATGAATCGCGAGGCGCTGCGCCTGACCGTGGAAAAGCAACAGGCGGTTTACTGGTCGCGCTCGCGCCGCAAGCTGTGGTTCAAGGGCGAGGAATCCGGCCACACCCAGCGCCTGCGGGAGATTCGCGTCGACTGCGACGCCGACGTCATCCTGCTGCAGGTCGAGCAACTCGGTGGAATCGCCTGCCACACCGGCCGCAAGCGCTGTTTCTTCAGGGTTTTGAAGCAGGGAGAGTGGCAAATCGACGAGCAAATAATCAAAAATCCCGACGAGATTTATCGATGAGTGATGATATACTCCTGCGCCTGATGACGGTGCTGGCATCGAGAAAGGATGCGGATCCGGATTCGTCGTACGTCGCGGGTCTCTACGACAAGGGCCTGGACGCGATTTTGAAGAAAATCGGCGAGGAATCGGCGGAAACCATCATTGCCGCGAAATCGGGGGACAAGCGGCAAATCGTGCACGAGACCGCCGATTTGTGGTTTCACTGCCTGGTGATGCTGGCACAACAGAATTTGCATGCGCGGCAGGTACTGGAGGAACTAGAACGGCGTTTTGGTGTCTCCGGTATCGATGAGAAGGCCGCGCGCGAACACGATGAATGAGGTGAGAAATGGGTTTTGGTGGAATTAGTATCTGGTCGCTGTTATTGATCCTGGCGATCGTCATCCTGCTGTTCGGGACCAAGAAGCTGCGCAATGTCGGCGGCGACCTGGGCAGCGCGATCAAGAATTTCAAGAAGTCGGTCAAGGAAGAAGAAGTCGCCCACGACAATGCCGGTAACGCCGGCGACGGCAAGGTGATCGAGGGCAAGGTCACCGAGGAGAAGGACAAGGTCTAAGTCGGTCGGCGTAATTCACCCGTATTTGATCGGTTCGCGGCCGGAAAGCTATGTTCGACATGGGTTTCACCGAGATGATGCTGATCGGCATCGTCGCCTTGATCGTTATCGGCCCCGAGCGGTTGCCCGGCGTGGCGCGTACGGCGGGCAAGTATTTCGGCCGCCTGAAACGGTTCATGACCACGGTCAGGGCCGACGTCGAGCAGGAGTTGCGCGCCGACGAACTGCGCCAGATCCTCGCCGAGCAGCAAAAGGAACTGGATTCGATCAAGCAAGGCATCTCCGAAGCCGGCAAGGAAATCGACGAGCAGGTCGGGGCCGTCGACAAGGCGGGCAACGAATTCCTGGCCAGCCTCGAAGACGACGCCGCGACGGAGAGCAAGCCGGACGACGAAGCGCCGGCGGCCGCCGGGAGTTCGGCAGAATCCGCTGATAAATCCGTGCCGGCCGACGTAGCAGCCGCCAGCGCCGAAGCTTCCGAAGCACCCGCCAGCGCTGAAACTTCCGAAGCACCCGACAAGAAACCCGCGCCGGCCGCCGACGCCGAATCCGCTGACGAGAAAAGCGCCGCGAACACCCGTTCATGAGCGACGAAGAGGATATCGAGCAATCCGGGGCCGGTAGCCTGATGTCCCACCTGGTCGAACTGCGCGACCGCGTGGTGCGCATGGTGCTGGCGGTGCTGATCATTTTCCTGTGCCTGTTCTACTGGGCCAACGATATCTACACCTACCTGGCCGAGCCGCTCACGCGGTACCTGCCCGAACACGCCAACATGATCGCGATCGACGTCGCCTCGCCGTTCCTGACGCCGTTCAAGCTGGTATTGATGCTGTCCGTGTTCCTGGCGATGCCGGTCATTCTCTACCAGGCCTGGGCTTTCGTGGCGCCCGGCCTGTACGCCCGCGAAAAACGCATCGCCGGCCCGTTGCTGGTGTCGAGCATCATCCTGTTCTACATGGGCATCGCCTTTGCCTACTACGTGGTTTTCCCGCTGGTGTTCCGGTTTTTCACGCGCGTCGGGCCGCAGATCGTCAATATATCGACCGACATCGGACGCTACCTGGATTTCGTGTTGTCGTTGTTTTTCGGCTTCGGAATCGCCTTCGAGGTGCCCATTGCGACCATAATCCTGGTCGCGATCGGCTTCACGACGCCGAAAAAACTCTCCGCGAAGCGCCCCTACGTGATCGTCGGCGCGTTCGTCGTCGGCATGCTGCTGACGCCGCCGGACGTGATTTCCCAGGTCATGCTGGCGGTGCCGATGTGGCTGTTGTTCGAGGCCGGCCTGATTGCCTCGACGATCATTTTCAAGGACCGCGATTTCGAAGAAGGCGACGACGACGACGAGGATGATGACGAAGACGAGGACGAATCCACGCCGCAGGATGGAACGCCGACGCCGGCCGCCGCGCGCGAGGGCCTCTCCGACGAGGAAATGGAGGCCGAGATGGACCGCGCCGAAGCCGACGAATCCGATCTCGACAAGCACTGAAACATTTTTTCGAGACGCGGCATTCGGCGCCGCGGGATCGCCGAAACCGTCGCTCTATTGACCTGACCCGTTAACCCGCAACCGGTTTTGGGCTATCATGCGGGGCTTTTCACGTTGCACGATCAACCCATTCGATGACCACGGACTCAACAGCGCTCAGGCGCCCGACACTGCTGGTAATACTGGACGGCTTCGGCATCAATCCCGACCCGGCCAACAATGCCATTGCGATCGCCGAAACGCCCAATTTCGACCGCTATTTCGCGGCCGGCCCGATGACCCTGCTGGAAGCCTCGGGGCGCGGCGTCGGTCTGCCGGCCGGGCAGATGGGCAACTCCGAGGTCGGCCACATGACCATCGGCTGCGGCACCATCGTCAAGCAGGATCTGGTGCGCATCGACGATGCCATCGAGGACGGCAGCTTTTTCGATAACCCGGCGCTGAATTCGGCGGTGCAGGCCTCGCGCGAAGCCGGGCGCCCGCTGCACCTCGCCGGCCTGGTCTCCGACGGCGGCGTGCACAGCCACATCGATCACCTCGAGGCCCTGATACGGCTGTGCGCAGGTCACGGCGTTACGCCGCAGGTGCACATGTTCACCGACGGCCGGGATACCGCGCCGCAGGCGGCGCTGGGCTACCTGGACGACCTCGAAGCACTGCTCGCGGAGAGCGGCGGGCGCATCGCCACGGTGGCCGGTCGCTATTACGCCATGGACCGCGACCAGCGCTGGGACCGCGTGGAAATGGCCTGGAAAAATATCGTGCACGGCAGCGGCATCGCCGCCGAGTCCGCACGCGACGCGATCGAGCGCAGCTACGCGGCCGGCAAGAGCGACGAATTCATCCTCCCCGCCCACCTGCCGGGACAGCAACTGCTCGAGGCCGGCGACGAAATGGTGTTTTTCAATTTCCGTAACGACCGTGCGCGGCAAATCTGCGCCGCCTTTGCGCTCGAGCGCTTCGACGGCTTCGAACGCGGCGCCGATTACCGGCCGATCACGGTGACCACGATGACCCACTACGACTCGCAGCTCGGCGGCCCGGTCGCGTTTGCGCCGATGCGCCCGGAAACCACCCTCGGCAGCGTGATCAGCGCTGCCGGTATGCACCAGTTCCATTGCGCCGAAACCGAAAAATACGCCCACGTGACCTTTTTCTTCAACGGCGGGCGTGAACCGCCGTACCCCGGCGAGACGCGCGAACTGATCGAGTCGCCGCGCGTCGAGACCTACGACCTGAAACCGGAGATGAGTGCGCCGGGAGTCGCGCACGCGGTGGTCGAGGCGATGCGTTCGGGGCAGTACGAATTCATCGTCGTCAACTTCGCCAACGGCGACATGGTTGGCCATACCGCGGTGCGCGAGGCGATCGTTCGCGCCGTCGAGGTACTGGATTACGAGGTCGGCCGGGTATTGCAGGCGGCCGAAGAAAGCGGTTTCTCGGTGGTCCTCACCGCCGACCACGGCAATTGCGACGAAATGATCGATCCGGCCACCGGCAAGCCGCATACCCAGCATTCCAATCACCCGGTGCCCTGCCTGGTGCTCGACCCGGATGTGCGGCAACTGGCCGAGGGCGGCAACCTGTCGGCGATCGCGCCGACGGTGCTGCAATTGATGGGCATCGAGCAGCCCCAGGCGATGACCGGGCATTCGCTAATCCTCGATCGATGGGCTTAATTACCTTGATTGCAGGCGAGTTTTTGGTAATGATTGTCTATTGGCTGTGCGCGATTAAATAATAAATATGGCGACCTTAACCGAAACATTAGAAGAAATTACTCTGTTTCGCGGAATGAGCGAGGAAGACCTCGAAAGTATCGCCTCGCAAACCGTTATTCGCCAGTTTCCCAAGAATACCGTCATCGTCAGCCAGGGCGACGAAACCGATTCCTTCTACGTCATACTGCACGGCAAGGTGGATGTGTTCCTGCACAACGACAAGGGCAAGGAAATCATCATCAATACGCTCGGCGAGCGCGAGGCCTTCGGCGAACTGGCCCCGCTGGGCGGCATTCCCCGGCAGGCCAGCATCATTACCACCGAGGATTCGACCTTCGGCATCATTTCGCGCCAGGTCTTCATGGACACGCTGCTCTCCAAGCCCACCGTCAGCATGCAGATCATCGACCTGCTGATCCACCGTATCCAGGACCTGACCGAGGAAGTCAGCAGCCTGGCGCTCGAGGACGTCTACAACCGCGTCGTGCGCGTGCTTTACAAGCATGCCGAGGAAGTCGGCGAAAAGCTGGTCACCGAGAAACTGACCCAGCAGGACATCGCCAGCCGCGTCGGCGCGACGCGCGAAATGGTGCACCGCATTCTCAAGGAGCTGAAAACCGGCGGCTATATCTCCATCGAAGGCAAACACATCACCATCGAGAAAAAACTGCCCCCCGGCTGGTGAGCGGCATTGCCGGAAAATGCTAATATAGCGCTTTTTCAGCGAGGGCCCGAAGTTGGCCGGTCATAGCAAGTGGGCGAATATCCAGCACCGCAAGAAAGCGCAGGACGCGCGCCGCGGCAAGCTGTTCACGCGCCTGATTCGTGAAATCACGGTCGCCGCCAGGGCCGGCGGTTCGGATCTCGACGCCAATCCGTCGTTGCGCACCGCGGTCGACAAGGCCAAGGCGCAATCGGTGCCCAAGGATGCCATCGAACGCGCGGTCAAGCGCGGCGCCGGCGAGCTCGACGGTTCCGATTACGAGGAAATCCGTTACGAGGGTTACGGTCCGGCCGGCGTGGCCTTCATCGTCGACTGCCTGTCGGACAATCGCAACCGCACCGTCGCCGAGGTGCGCCATGCCTTCAGCAAGGGCGGCGGCAATCTCGGCCAGTCCGGTTCGGTGGCCTATATGTTCGATAACGTCGGCGTGCTGCTTTACTCGCCGGAACACGACGAGGACAGCATCATGGAAGCCGCGCTCGAGGCCGGCGCCGAGGATGTCATCGTCGCCGACGACGGCAGCATCGAGGTGCTGACCGCGGCGGACCAGTACATCGCGGTCAGGCAGGCGATGATCGACGCCGGCTACGAGCCCGAGGAGTCCGACCTGACGATGCGCGCGCAAACCAGCACCGAGCTCGAACTCGAGGATGCGCAAAAGGTGTTGCGGCTCGTCGACCTGCTGGAGAGTTCCGACGACGTGCAGGAAGTCTATTTCAACGCCGATATTCCCGCAGCCGCTTACGAGGCCGAGGCCTGAATGATCATCCTGGGCCTGGACCCCGGATCGCGTATCACGGGCTTCGGCCTGATCGACAACCAGACCGACCGTATCAAGTACGTCCACAGCGGCTGCATCCGCGTCAGCGGCGACAGCCTGGCGGCGCGATTGGGACATATTTACGCTGAAATCGACGCCGTGATCCGGCAATATCGCCCCCGGCAGATGGGCATCGAGCGCGTTTTCGTGTCGCGCAATGCCGATTCGGCGCTGAAACTCGGCCAGGCCCGCGGCGCGGCGATCTGCGCCGCGCACCAGGCGGGCCTCGACGTCGCCGAGTACGCGGCGCGCGAAGTCAAGCAATCCATCGTCGGCACCGGCGCCGCCAGCAAGGAACAGGTGCAGCACATGGTCAAGCAATTGCTGGGTATTCGCCAGGCGTTGCAGGCCGACGAGGCCGACGGCCTCGCGATTGCCATCTGCCATGCACAATTTTATGCTACGCAGCACCGGACCGGGCTCGACGCGAGCCTGTTCAAGCGCAGGAGAAACAGCCGCAGATGATCAGCCGATTGACAGGCATACTGGCCGCCAAGCGCGCGCCCCAGGTGCTGATCGATTGCCGTGGCGTGGCTTACGAGGCCGACGTGTCGATGACGACTTACTACCGGCTGCCCGAGGTCGGCGAAGCGGTATCGATCTGGACCCACCTGCTGGTCAAGGAAGATTCCCACAGCCTGGTCGGTTTTCACGACGAGCAGGAGCGGCGGCTGTTTCGCCAGCTGATTCGCATCAACGGGGTCGGTCCGAAACTCGCGCTGACGATCCTGTCGGGTATCGACGAGCGGCAATTCGCGCTGTGCGTGAATAATAACGACGTGGCGATGCTGACGCGGCTGCCGGGCGTCGGCAAGAAGACCGCCGAACGGCTGATCATCGAAATGCGCGACAAGCTCGACGCGATCGTCGCCGAAATGCCGGCGGAAGCGGCAGCCGCGGGCGGCGCCTCGGTGGCCGCCGAAGCGGTCGAAGGATTGCTGGCGCTCGGTTACAAGCCCGCCGAGGCCGAAAAGATGATCGACCGCGCGCGCGGCCAGGACGGCGGCCAGGCCAGTGCCTCGCAACTGATTCGCAGCGCATTACAGGCGACGGTCAAGGCATGAACGAAGATCGCCTGATCAGCGCCGAGGCGCTCGACGAGGAAGTCACCCAGGACCGCGCGCTGCGGCCGAAACTGCTCGCCGAGTACGTCGGCCAGGACGAGGTTCGCGAGCAGATGGAAATCTTCGTGCAGGCCGCCGTGAAGCGCCGCGAGGCCCTCGACCACGTATTGATCTTCGGTCCTCCCGGGCTCGGCAAGACCACGCTGGCGCACATCATCGCCAACGAAATGCAGGTCAACCTGCGCCAGACTTCCGGGCCGGTGCTCGAAAAAGCCGGCGACCTGGCCGCGATCCTGACCAATCTCGAGGCCCACGACGTACTGTTCATCGACGAGATCCACCGCCTGAGCCCGGTGGTCGAGGAAATTCTCTACCCGGCGATGGAGGATTTTCAGCTCGATATCATGATCGGCGAAGGCCCCGCCGCGCGCTCGATCAAGCTCGAGCTGCCGCCGTTTACGCTGGTCGGCGCGACCACCCGCGCCGGGTTGCTGACTTCGCCGTTGCGCGATCGCTTCGGCATCGTGCAGCGCCTCGAGTTTTACGACGCGGCCGAGCTCGGCCACATCATCATGCGCTCCGCCGGGCTGCTCGGCATCGAGGTCGAGGCCGAAGGCGCGCGCGAAATCGCCGGCCGTTCGCGCGGCACGCCGCGCATCGCCAACCGGCTGTTGCGCCGCGCGCGGGACTATGCCGAGGTCCGCGCCGACGGCGTGATCAGCGGTGAAGTCGCACAGGCCTCGCTGGACATGCTCAAGGTCGACCAGTCGGGTCTCGATCACATGGACCGGCGGTTGATCCTGGCACTGATCGAAAAATTCGACGGCGGCCCGGTCGGCGTCGAAAGCCTGTCGGCGGCGATCGGCGAGGAGCGCGGCACCATCGAGGACGTGATCGAGCCCTACCTGATCCAGCAGGGCTTCATGATGCGCACCCAGCGAGGCCGTGTGGTAACATCCCGCGCTTACGCGCACTTCGGCATCAAGCAGGCCCAGGCTCAGCAGGGCGAGATCGAATTGTAGTTTCCTGCGGTCAAATCCCGAAACCATCAACCCGAAAACACGTCATGAACGAACATTCATTGTTAAGCCTGGTCATTAACGCCAGTTTCCCGGTTCAGCTGGTGATGCTGGTTTTGCTCGCGGCCTCGGTATTCTCCTGGGCGCTGATGTACGTCAAGCGCGGTTATATTCGCCAGGCGCAGGGCGAGGCGACCACCTTCGAGGGACGTTTCTGGTCCGGCATCAACCTGAGCGACCTGTTTTCTCAATTGTCGGCGCGCGACGAGCGCCGTTTCGGGCTCGAGGCGATCTTCGAAAACGGCTTTCGCGAATTCGCGCGCGCGCGCAAGGCCGAGCTCAACAACAGCGAAATGGTGCGTTCCGCGCACCGCGCGATGAAAGTGTCGATGGCGCGCGAAATCGAGCAGCTCGAAAACAACCTGCCGTTCCTGGCCACGGTCGGCTCGGTCAGCCCCTACGTGGGCCTGTTCGGCACCGTGTGGGGCATCATGGAATCGTTTCGCTCGCTGGCCGGCGTGCAGCAGGCGACGCTGGCAATGGTCGCGCCGGGCATTTCCGAGGCGCTGATCGCGACCGCGATGGGCCTGCTGGCGGCGATCCCCGCGGTCATCGCCTACAACAAGTTCACCAGCGAAATCGACGCGATGATCGTTCGCTATGAGAATTTTCTCGAAGAGTTTACCGGAATTTTACAACGCCAGGCCAAGGCACCGCGGTAGCATAAGCGAGTGAAGAAACGTCGCGCCATGTCGGATATCAACGTCGTCCCCTATATCGACGTGATGCTGGTATTGCTGATCATTTTCATGGTCACCGCGCCGCTGCTGCAGCAGGGGGTCGATGTCGATCTGCCGAAGGCGCCGGCCAATCCGCTCGATGCCGACAGCCCCGAGCCGATCGTCATCAGCGTCGACCGGCAGGGGCAGATGTATCTGAATATCGCCATCGATCCGCAGGCGAGTATCGCCGCCGTGACCTTGGTCAAGGAAGTCAAGGCGGCGCTGGCGCGCGAGCCCCGGCGCCCGGTGCTGGTTCGCGGCGATGCCAACGGGCCGTACCAGCACGTGGTGTCGACGCTGGTGCTGCTGCAACAGGCCGACGTCGGCTCGGTAGGGCTGGTGACCGATCCCGAGGCAGAGCGCTAGTGCTGGAACTGTTTCGTCAACACCCGAAAGCATTTTTGCTGTCGGTCGGGCTGCACCTGCTGGTGATCGCGCTGATCGTGGTCAACCTGCAGTTCAGCGAGCGGCCGAAAAATCTCGGCACCGGCAAACCGGCGCAGACCGTGCAGGCGAAAATCGTCGATCAGCAACAGCTCGAGGAGCGCGACCGGCAAAAGGCCGAGGCCGAAAAACGCCGCCTCGAGGCGGAACAAAAACGCAAACGCGAGGCCGAAGAAAAACGCCAGGCGGAACAGGCGCGGATCTCCGCGGAAAAACGCCAGGCCGAGGAAAAGCGCAAGGCCGAGGAGAAGCGCGTCGCCGAGGAAAAGCGCAAGGCGGAGGAAAAACGCGTCGCCGAGGAAAAGCGCAAGGCCGAGGAGAAGCGTATCGCCGGGGAAAAGCGCAAGGCCGAGGAGAAGCGCGTCGCCGAGGAAAAGCGCAAGGCCGAGGAGGCGCGCATCGCCGAGGAAAAACGCAAGGCGGAGGAGAAGCGCATCGCCGAGGAGAAACGCAAGGCCGAGGAGGCACGCATCGCCGAAGAGAAACGCAAGGCCGAAGAAGCCCGCATCGCCGAGGAGAAACGCAAGGCCGAGGAAGCGCGCCGCGCCGAGGAAGAGCAGCGCCGCCAGGAAGCGGAACTCAGGGCGAAGTTGCTGGCCGAGGAAAACCAGCGACGCCTGGCCGATCTGCGCGAGCAATATATCATCGCGATTCGCGAGAAAATCGAGCGCTATTGGCTTAAACCGGCCGGAAGTGGGAAAATGCCGGTCTGCGAGGTCAACGTCAAGCAGGGGCCGGGCGGCATCATTCTCGGCGTCAGCTTCGGCGACTGCGGCGGCACCGCGATTTATCGCGAGTCGATCGAAAACGCCGTGCGCCGGGCGGAACCCCTGCCTGCCCCCGGGGATCCGGCCCTTTTCGAGCGCGATTTGACATTTTTATTCAATCCAGGCGAATAACAGAACCGGGACATGGGAATTCACAGGCTGAAAACATATCTGCTGGCACTCGTATTACTCGTTGCGGGGCAAAACGCCTTCGCCGGCTTGACGATCGAAATTACCCAGGGGGTCGACAGCGCGCTGCCGATCGCGGTGGTGCCGTTCGATACCTCGAGCCTGGCGGGCAAGCTGCCCGAGGACATTTCCGGCATCGTCACCAACGATCTCAACCGCAGCGGCGTGTTGCGCGTGATGGATCTCAAGGCCTTGCCCGAGACCCCGCACCAGAGCGGCCAGGTGAACTACGGGCACTGGCGCAATGCCGGCCAGGATTACCTGCTCGTCGGCCGCGTGCTGGAAGAGTCGCCCGGTTACTACCGCATCGAGTTTCAATTGCTCGACGTACTCAAGAAACAATACCTGTTCGGCCAGGTGGTCAAGGGCAAGGAACGCGTATTGCGCAAGCTGGCCCACCGCATCAGCGACCTGGTTTACCAGAAGATCACCGGCACGCGCGGCGCCTTCGATACCCGTATCGCCTATATCCGCAAGCAGGAAAACGCCAAGTACAAGTACGTGCTCGAAATCGCCGACAGCGACGGTTTCAATCCGCAGACCATGCTCAGCAGCAACCAGCCGATCATGTCGCCCAGCTGGTCTCCCGACGGCAATTACCTCGCCTACGTGTCGTTCGAAAACGATTTCCCCGAAATTTACGTGCAGCACGTGCAAACCGCACGGCGCTCGAAAATCGCCGCTTTCGAGGGTGTCAACAGCGCGCCGAGCTGGTCGCCCGACGGCAAGCACCTGGCGCTGGTGCTGTCGAAAGACGGCAGCCCCGACATTTACATCATGAATACCGCCACCCGGCGCCTGCAGCAATTGACCACGCATCGCAGCATCGATACCGAACCGGTTTGGACGCCGGACGGGCGCAGCATCATATTCACCTCCGACCGCTCGGGCACGCCGCAGATCTACCAGGTCGGCATCGATGGCGGCCGGCCGCGGCGCCTGACCTTCGAGGGCAATTACAACAGCGCGCCAAGCCTGTCGCCGGACGGGCGCTACCTGGCCATGGTGCATGCCTCGCGGGGCAAGTACAATATCGCGCAGCTCGAACTCGAGACCGGCAACCTGTCCCTGCTTACCGACGGCGCGCTCGACGAGTCGCCTTCTTTTGCGCCGAATGGCAAGATGGTGTTGTACGCATCGACCCTCGGTAATCGCGGCGTTCTCTACGCGGTGACCATCGACGCGCGCTCGAAGCACAAGTTATCCGACCAGGCCGGCGATATACGCGAACCGGCCTGGGGACCATTCGAAAGCAATTAATGACCCTTTATCAACGGAGCAAGAGTCACATGAAAATATTCCACATCTGCAAGCCCTGGATGATCGCCGCGGTGCTGGCCGTGTTCGTCTCCGCCTGTGCCACCACGCAGGACGAAGTCCTCGAGGACGGTCCGCCCATTGGTGAGCAGTCGCAGGTCGAGGGAGGCACCGGCGGTGCCGAAACCGGCGGCGGCGCCATGACCAGCGGCGTCGAGGAAGGCGGCGAGGGCAGCATGTCGGCGCTTCCCGGCGGCGGCGAGATGGGCCCCGCGGAAATGCTCGCGCAGACCGACGGGCTGCTCGCCAATCGCACCATTTACTTCGAGTTCGACAGCGCCTCGCTCACCGACGAATCGCTGCGGATTCTCGAGGCGCACGGCAACTTCATCGCCGCTAATCCCGAGGTCCACGTGCGTCTCGAGGGGCATGCCGACGAGCGCGGCAGCCGTGAATACAACATCGGTCTCGGCGACCGCCGCGCGCAGTCGGTACGCCGGGTGCTGCTGTTCCAGG
>Ga0210101_1000458_pt1 | contig 13280 bp, 14 predicted proteins | sample Muzzi_PWC_D1_FD_185534 | JGI IMG/M metagenome (GOLD analysis project Ga0210101, IMG submission 185534) | Wetland microbial communities from San Francisco Bay, California, USA, that impact long-term carbon sequestration - Muzzi_PWC_D1 (SPAdes) | ecosystem: Environmental > Aquatic > Marine >... | reverse complement strand
CTGCGCGCCCGCATCGCCCAGCGCTTCCTGGCGCTGGCCGCGTGTGTCGCTCTCAACCACAGGCTCGGTCGTCCGAGCCGCGCCCTGGTCGACTACGTCGCCTGAGGGCGTGGAATCAACCATCTAGCTCACCAACCGGCCGGGCGCTCTGGGGACGCAACTTCATCGTGACGTCGGTTGATGGGCTACAGGGAGGTGCTGACCCGCCAATCGATCAGGCGACGAATATCCGGATCAGCTTCAGTCCCCAAGGTGAGCATGCCATTGGCTGGACTGGAATCTGCAACAGCCACGGTGATCGCCGTCGCTCGCAAGCTCAAGCGGGAGAGCGCATACGACGCTTCCTACATCGCCTTGGCCCAGGACTTGGACGCGGAGCTGTGGACGCTCGACGGCCCCCTCTTCCGCAACGCGGCCGAGTCCGATCTGCCGGTCCGACTCATCGAGACGAAGTAGCACCGGGCTACAGAGAAACCCCCAGACAGGGGTCCAGATCCGCCGTCCGCCGCCACTTCGCATGAGGAGTGGGAGAGAGCCTGCCCCGCCCCATCGAGCGGTCGAGCGCTGTTGCAGGTCGAGACGGCGCTGGGTCGCGCGCAGCTGCGATTCGGCGTGGCTGCGGCCCATGTCTCGACCATTGCGAGCAGGAGCCAGAGGTATTCGCGCGGGTTGGCGAGCGTCAGGGCTGCGCTTGACTTTGACATACGTTGTATGTACGGTCGTGGCATGGCCACTCCGAAGACCCAGCGGCTCAACCTTCGTATCGAGAAGGACGACGAGACCCTCTTCAAGCAGGCTGCATTGGTTCATCGGGAGTCCCTGACGCAGTTCCTTGTCGAGAGCGGTCGCGAGCGGGCCGAGCGACTACTTGCAGATCGAACCAGCTTCAGCGTCGATGCGGACGCCTGGCAGGCGATCGTCGCCGCGATGGATCAGCCGGCCAAGGCCCGGCCCGAGCTCGCCAAGCTTTTCTCGCGCCCACGCCCTGAATAGGCCGAGTGCCGCGCTTCCTCGATCCCCGGCCGCTCGGCAACGACCATCGGATCAACGGATTTGAGTGCGGGGTGGGGTCGTTGGACATCTGGCTCGTCAAGCACGCCCGCGCGGCCGCAGGGGCGGGGTCCGCGCGCACCTACGTCGTCGTGGATGCCGAGCAGGATCGGGTCGTCGGCTACCACGCCCTTTCGCTCGCGTCCATCGAGCACGCCGACGCGACCGACCGGGGGCGCAAGGGCATGCCGGAGCACCCGATCCCGGCCATGTTGCTTGCGCGGCTGGCGGTCGACAGGACGGTCCAGGGGAAGGGGATCGGGGCCTTTCTGCTGAGGGACGCGATGAGCCGTGCCCTGTCGGTGGCCGAGCAGGCAGGCATGCGCCTGCTGCTCGTCCACGCTCTGAATGATGAAGCCCGCGCCTTCTACGAACACTTTGACTTTGAGCCCTCGCCCACCGACGCGATGAACTTGCAGCTCCTGGTCAAGGATATAAGGCTCGCGCTCGACAGCGCGGATTGACTATGGCGGGTGGCACAGAGGGTGGCACGGTTTCGCGGAACGGCTTTGGCAAGCGGAAAACGTCCGCCCGCAAACGTATTGCAAAGCCGTTTACACCGGTCGATCCCGGTAGGCGCCTTGGCGTCGTCCGAGCGGGCGCATAGGGTGGTCGGGCATGGAGCAAGGGCCTTACGACCGACCGCCGCCCAGCGGGCAGCCGCCACACGGGCAGCCGCCTGCGCCGGGGCAGCCGGGCCATCAGCAGCAGCCGGGGTATGCCCCGCCGCCGGAGTACGAGCCGATGCCGGAACGGCGGATCGGGGTTGCTGAGGTCGCGGCGATCTTGGCGCTGATCGCGGCCGTGGTCGCGATCTTCCTTGCGATCGACGCGCGCAATCAGGGCAGCAGCGACGCAGAGATCGCGCAGCAGGTGCAGCGGGAAACGCAGCGCCAGATCAATCAGGCTCGCTCCGAAGCGGGCGGACAGCTCGAAAGCGCCGACAAGACCGCGCGCAAGGCGGAGAGCAAGGCCGACGCGACGGCGGAAAAGAATCAGGAATCGGTCGCCCGGCTCGAATCGCAGGTGGCCGAACTGCGAGGCGAAGTCAGCACTCTGAAGAGCCAGCAGAACCAGATGCGCGCCAGCCTGCAGAAGCAGAGCGAAGACATCGCCGACATTCGCCGCACGCTGCGCGAAGGCGGCTAACCAAAAGGGCCCCGTGAGGGGCCCCCTTGGTTCCGAAGGACGTGCCACCAGAGAGCTCCGTGTCGCTGGCTCGTCGGTCCTAAAGCTTTAGCAGTGTCGCCTGCTGAGCGCTACTGAAGAAACACCGCGGCCTCCAGAAAGTTGCTGGTAGATTCAGCTTCCCCACTGAGGGCGCATAGCTCAGTTGGGAGAGCGCCAGCTCGACAAGCTGGAGGTCACAGGTTCGAGCCCTGTTGCGCCCATCTCACCCTCAGCAGCGCACCCGCGCGATCCGCGCGCTCAGGCTGCGGCCTTCGCCGCGCACCGCCACTCTCATGCGGCAGGTCGTGCGGCCCGAGCCGCGCAGGACGAAGCGGCAGACGACCTTGTGGCGCGAGCGGCGCCCGCAGCCCTTGAAGGCGATGCGGCTGATCCCGCGGTGGCTGCGGACGAAGCGGCGAGCCTTGCGCTTTGCGGCGCGGCGCGCTGCCGGCTTGCTCAGCTTCGGGGGCGGGGGCGGATCGACGATGGGCGGCGTACTCGGCCCTCCGGGGCCGCCGCCGGTCGAGCAGGGACAGGGCAGGTCCTCGCAGGCGACGCCGTCGCTGTCGCCGTCGAGGCGGTGGGGATCGCCGGGGTAGAGATGTTCCTGGGCTTCGGCCTGGTTGGCGAAGTCGGCGCAGTCCAGATCTGCGGCCTGCGCTACACCGGGTGCGCAGGCGAAGAGCGCGATCGTGCCCAGCATCGTCGGCAGCAGTACCTTCAGGTGTCGCATTGCGTCCCTTCCTCGTCCGATTGCGTTGCGGGGAAGATAGGGCACTAGTCAAGAATCTCATTGCATACCGTTGCGTTTATCCCGAGCGGAGGACCCCGACGACCCATTGCCTGCTGCGCGCCGAGGATGCCTTTTGGCGGGAGTCGAACCAGATGCGGGTGCCGAACACCGACCTCGCCGGGCAGCTCGAGGGGCGGGGGCGGATCAGGGTGGGGGAGGAGTCGCTCGAGCTGGGCCCGCTGGACACGCTGCTGGTCGAGCCCGAGGCGGGGAGCTCTCGGCGTCGGCATGACACCCCGGCGAGCTAGGCTCGCCGCCTTGTGATCGCGACCTACGCGGCGGTTCTGGCGGTGTGCGGCGCTTCGCTTGCGATCGGGCAGGCGGTGATCGCGCTCTGCGGCGGGCGGCGCTGGTCCTGGCTCGCGCCGGCCGTCGGGTTGGCCCTCGTGTGCGCGCTCTGCTGGGCGACCGTGCGCCTGCCGGGAGACGGCCTCGGCTCGGCGATCCTCCTCGCGTCCCTCGCGGTCGGCTCGGCGATCTACCTGCGCGGCCGTGTCGAGGGCGGGGCGGACGCGCTTCGCGCCGGTGCTCCGGTCGCGGTCGCCGCATTGCTCGCAGCCTCGCTGCCGTTCGCCGTCGAGGGCCACTTCGGCATCCTCGGCACCGGCTTCAACCCCGACATGTCGCAGCACCTGCTGGCGACCAACCGGCTGGCCCAGGGCTCGACCTCGGAGTTGCTTCGCCAGGGCTACCCTTTGGGCCCGCATGCCGCCGTGGTCGCCCTGAACAAGGGCCTGGGCGTCGGCCTTGTCCAGGGCTTCGCCGGACTGACCCTGGCCGTGGCGATCCTTGCGCCGCTGACCGCCCTCGCCGCCTTCGCCGAGCTGCGCCCCGGCCGGCGCACCGCGGCCGCCCTCCTGGTCGGCATCCCGTACCTCGTCGCCTCCTACTACGCACAGGGCGCCTTCAAGGAGACGATCCAGGCCCTGCTCGTCCTGGCGTTCGTCCTCGCCCTGCGCGCCAGCACGCGGACCTGGCGCGAGCTCCCGTTGCGCTTCGTCCCAGCCGCCCTGGTCGCGGTCGGCTCGATCTACGCCTACAGCTTCCCCGGCCTGATCTGGCTCGCCCCGGTCCTGCTCGTCTGGCTGGCGATCGAACGCGAGCTGCCTGTGCGCCCGCTGCTGCTCGCCCTGACCGTCTTCCTGGTCGGCACCCTCCCCGAGCTCGGCCGCATGATCGACTTCAAGCAGTTCGAGACCTTCGACCCCAACGGCCCCGGCCTAGGCAACCTCTTCGGCCAGGTCTCACCCCTGACCGCCATGGGCATCTGGCCCTCAGGAGACTTCCGCGTCGCCCCCGGAGACGGCGCCGCACCGGCCCTCCTCTTCTACCTAGGCGCCGCCTTCGCCGCCGTCCTGCTGGCGCTCGGCATCCGCCGTGCCTGGCGCGGCCGCGAGTCCGCCCTGCTCGCCGGCCTCATCTCGGTCGCAGCCGTCTACGCAGCAGCCCGCCTCGGCGGCACCGCCTACACCGCAGCCAAGGCCCTCGAGATCGGCGCTCCGCTCCTGACCCTCACGATCTTGCTGCCAAGGCGAGCAGGCGCATACGCCGCTTCCGCGGGTGGCGTGGTGGAGGGATCGGAATCGGGGCGGCGTCCTCTTTTCCGCCCCACCAGCTCAGCGAGTCACGCAACCTCATCTGGCGGAAAACCCAGCCCCGATTCGGATCCCTCCACCACGACAGGACCCGCGGCCGGGGCGCTCATCTACCTCCTCGCCGCAGGCGTCTGCAGCCTGCTGGCCCTAGCCAACGCCCCGGTCGGCCCAACCTCCTACTCGCCGGCCCTGACCGGCCTGCGCCCGCTGCTCGCCCGCGACTCCACCCTCGTGCTGGCCCCCGAGCGATTGCTCGGCGACGAACACGGCCGCGCCTACGTCGCCTGGGAGTTGCGCGGCGGCCGCGTCTGCATCGAGCCGGAGGGCGCCGCGGCGGGGGCCCTCCCGGCCGGCATCCGCTACGTCGTGACCACCGGGCCGCCGGCGGACCCGCCTTTCCCGCGTCTCTCCTTCCGCAAGCAGGCCGGCCCCTACACCGTCTGGGAGCGCCGCGGCGTCGCCGGCGGCCCCAGCCCCTGCCCGCTGATTGCCGTGCGCCAGGCTCGCAGCGGGGCAAGTTGACGCATTTTCCCCACCCCGGTGTGGACAATCCGCCAACATCCGCGCGGGGCGGTGTCCACGTAGCATGAGGGCGATGGAGGCTGCGACCCAGATCACCGTGAAGCTGCCCGACGGAACGCCGCTGGAGCTGCCCGACGGCTCCTCCGGGGCCGACGCCGCGGCGGCGATCGGGCCCGGCCTGGCCAAGGCGGCGCTGGCGATCCGCGCCGACGGCGAGCTGCGCGACCTCAGCGCGCCGCTGCCCGACGGGGCCGAGATCGCGATCCTCACCGACCGCGACGAGGAGGCGCTCGAGCTGATCCGACACGACGCTGCGCATGTGATGGCCGAGGCGGTGACCGAGCTCTTCCCCGGCACGAAGGTGACGATCGGCCCGCCGATCGAGCAGGGCTTCTACTACGACTTCGAGTTCCCGCCCGACGTCAAGGTCAGCGAGGACGACCTCGAGCGGATCGAGGCGGCGATGCAGAGGCACATCGACGCCGCCGAGTCGTTCGAGCGCCGCGACCTGCCGACCGCGCAGGCGATCGAGCTCTTCCGCGCCCAGGGGCAGGACTACAAGGTCGAGCTGATCGAGGACCTGATCCGCGACGAAGGGGTCGAGACCGTCTCCCTGTACCGCAACGGCCCCTTCGAGGACCTCTGCCGCGGCCCCCACGGCCCCGGCACCGACCGCATCGCGGCGGTCAAGCTGAGCTCGCTGGCCGGCGCCTACTGGCGCGGCGACGAGAGCCGCGCGATGCTGACGCGGATCTACGGCACCGCCTTCTTCTCGAAGAAGGACCTCGCGGCGCACCTCGAGCTGATCGAGCAGGCGAAGGCGCGCGACCACCGCCGCCTCGGCCCCGAGCTCGGCCTCTTCATGCTGCGCAAGGAGGCGCCCGGGATGCCCTTCTGGCTCGCCCACGGGACGACCCTCCTGCGCCTGATCGAAGCCGAGGTGCACGCGCAGCTGCGCAAGCGCGAGTACACCGAGATCAAGACGCCGCACCTGATGGACGTCGAGCTCTGGCACCGCTCAGGCCACTGGGACAACTACCAGGAGAACATGTACTTCACCGAGTCGAAGGAGCGCCAGTACGCGATCCGGCCGATGAACTGCCCCGGCGCCTGCCTCGTCTTCGGCTCCGACCGCCACTCCTACCGGGAGCTGCCGCTGCGCGTCGCCGAGTTCGGCGAAGTCTCGCGGGCCGAGCGCGAGGGCGTGCTGCACGGCCTGCTGCGGGTCCGCGCCTTCACCCAGGACGACGCCCACATCTACTGCACGCCGGAGCAGATCGTCGGCGAGGTGACCGGCGTCTGCGAGGCGATCGACGAGCTCTACGCGCGCTTCGGGTTCGAGGACGTGCAGATCGAGCTCTCGACCCGGCCGGAGAAGTCGATCGGCAGCGCCGAGCAGTGGGAGCGGGCCGAAGCGGCGCTGCGCGGAGCGCTCGAGGCGCAGGAGCGCGAGTACACGCTCAACCCCGGCGACGGCGCCTTCTACGGGCCGAAGATCGACTTCCACATCACCGACGCGCTCGGCCGCTCCTGGCAGTGCGGCACCTGCCAGGTCGACTTCTTCATGCCCGAGCGCTTCGACCTCACCTACACCGACCACAACGACGCGCCGCAGCGGCCGGTGATGATCCACCGCGCCCTGCTCGGCTCGATGGAGCGCTTCGCGGGGATCCTGATCGAGCACCACGCCGGCCGCTTCCCGGTCTGGCTCGCGCCGGTGCAGGCGACAGTGCTGCCGATCTCCGACCGCCACATCGAGTTCGGCGACGAGGTCGCCGCGCAGCTGCGCCAGCTCGGCGTCCGGGTCGAGGTCGACCGGCGCTCGGAGTCGATCGGCAAGAAGGTCCGCGACGCCGAACTGGCCCGCAATCCGTACATGCTCGTCGTCGGCGACCGCGAGCAGGAGACCGGCGAGGTCGCGGTGCGCTCGCACGCCGAGGGCGAGCTCGGCGCGATGGGCTACGCGCAATTCGCCGAGCTCGTGCACAGCGCAGAAGCGGCGTGATCCCTATACTGGCCCCACTTGTTCGCAGGCACGTCAAACCGTTGAAGCAGCACCGGGCCTCTCACTAGTGCCTGTCCCGCGCAGGTTCGATCGGCGTCCGCCGGAGCGCGACTCGACTCGCATCAACGAGCGCATCCGCGTGCCGAAAGTGCGCCTGATCGGCGCCGAGGGCGAGCAGCTCGGCATCGTCGAGATCGCCGAGGCGATGAAACGCGCCCAGGAGGCCGACCTCGACCTCGTCGAGGTGGCCCCCGGCTCGAAGCCCCCGGTCACCCGCCTGCTCGACTACTCGAAGTACAAGTACGAGCAGGAGCAGAAGCAGAAGCAGGCGCGCAAGCACCAGACCCAGGTCAACGTCCGCGAGATCAAGCTGCGCCCGAAGATCGCCGACCACGACTACGAGACGAAGAAGGGCCACGTCGAGCGCTTCCTGCGCCAGCGCAACAAAGTCAAGATCACGATCATGTTCCGCGGTCGCGAGCAGGCCCACCCCGAGCGGGGCAGGGATCTGCTGCAGCGCCTCTTCGAGGATCTCGACGGGCTCGCCGTGATCGAGTCGGCGCCGCTTCAGGAAGGGCGCAACATGAGCATGATGCTGGCGCCTGGCAAAGAGGCCGGCAAGGCGGATGAGCAGGACTCCACCGACGGGGATTCCTAGGTCAGCACGTCGGCGATTCGCTCCGCTGCGCGGCCGTCCCAGAGCGGCGGGGGTTCGGTCCTTGCCGGGCGCGGGGCCGAGAGAGCTTGCGGGATCGCCGCGATCGCCGCCGGGTCGAGGCCGAGCAGGGTGTTGGTGCCGGCGCGGATCGTCACCGGCCGCTCGGTGTTGTCGCGCAGCGTGAAGCAGGGCACGCCGAGGTAGGTCGTCTCCTCCTGGATCCCGCCCGAGTCGGTCAGCACCGCGCCGGCGTCGGCGAGCAGCGAGAGGAACTCGACGTAGCCGAGCGGCTCGCTGAGCAACAGCCCGGGGTGCTCGGCCGAGGCTCCCTCCATGCGCTGCCGGGTGCGCGGGTGGACCGGGAAGACGACCGGCATCGCGGCCGCCAGCTCGCCCAGCCGCCGCATCGTCTCGGGCAGCAGCTCGCCGTCGACCAGGGCGGGGCGGTGCAGGGTGACGAGCGCGTAGGCGCCCGGCTCGAGCCCGAGCCCGGCGGCGGCGCCGGCGCCGCGGAAGCGGCCCTCGAGCGCGACCAGGGTGTCGATCATCGTGTTGCCGACGAAGTGCATGCGCTCCTCGGCGATGCCCTCGGCGCGCAGGTTCTCGACCGCCTCGTCGCTGTGCAGGAAGAGGTGCTCGGAGAACTCGTCGGCGACGATCCGGTTGACCTCCTCCGGCATCGTGCGGTCGAAGCTGCGCAGGCCCGACTCGATGTGGGCGACGGGGATCTGCATCTTCGTCGCGGTCAGCACGGCGGCGAGGGTCGAGTTGACGTCGCCCGGCACGATCACCAGGTCGGGCCGCTCGGCCTCGAGCACCGGCTCGAGCCGCTCCATCGTGCGCGCCGTCTGCACCGCGTGGCTGCCCGAGCCGACCTCGAGCATGTGGTCGGGCGCCGGCACGCCGAGCTCCTCGAAGAAGACCTCCGACATCGCCCGGTCGTAGTGCTGGCCGGTGTGGACGATCGCGTGGCGGGCGTCCGGCAGGCGCTCGCGCAGCGCCGCGATCACGGGCGCCGTCTTGACGAAGTTGGGCCGCGTTCCGAATACGTAGACGATCCGCACCGCGCGCCAGCGTACCTGCGCAGTCAGGCGGCGCGGTCGCCTGAGCGCCCGTGTCTGCTTCAATACCGATCCCGATGCCGAAGATGAAGACCCATTCGGGCGCCAAGAAGCGCTTCCGCAAGACCGCCAAGGGCAAGCTGCGTGGGCGGCGCGCCTACTCGAGCCACATCCTCGAGAAAAAGTCGCCTAAGCGCAAGCGCCAGATGGCACGGCCGGTGGAGATCGCCAAGCCGGACGAAAAACGCGTCCGCACCCTGCTCGGAGGCGGCAAGTGAGTCGCGTCAAGCGCTCGGTGCACGCGCGCAAGAAGCGCCGCAAGGTGCTCAAGGAAGCGAAGGGCTACTTCGGCCGCAAGCATTCCTCCTACCGCTTCGCCAAAGAGCAGGTGCAGCGCTCGGGCGCCTACGCCTACCGCGACCGGCGCAACCGCAAGCGCGAGTTCCGCAAACTCTGGATCACGCGGATCAACGCCGCGGCGCGGCTCGAGGGGATGAGCTACTCGCAGCTGATCCACGGCCTCGACAAGGCCGGGGTCGAGGTCAACCGCAAGATGCTCGCCGAGATCGCGGTCTCCGACCGCGACGCCTTCCGCCGATTTGTCGAGCTTGCCCGGGAGGGTGCGGCCGCCTAGCCGCAACCCACACTTCCACTTCCCGGGCGGGCCGTTTTCACGGCCCGCTTTTTTGTTGTCGCCCAGGAGAAGATTCGCAGGAGCAGAACTGAAACCGAATGATTTCAAGCCCCCAAAACGAGAAGCTGAAGCTGGTCCGCAAGCTGCGCGAGCGCAAGCACCGCGAGCGCGAGGGGCTGTTCGCCAGCGAGGGCGAGGACCTGGTCGAGGCGGGGCTCGCCGCCGGGGCCGAGCCGCGCTTCCTGCTCGCCGCCGCCGGCAGCGGGCTGGGCGGCGAGAAGGTCGCGCCGGAGTTGCTGGACGAGGTCTCGACGCTCGGCTCGGGCAGCCGCGCCATCGCGGTCTGGCCGCTCGCCTGGGCGCGCGCGGCGAGCGCGCCGTGCGTCTACCTGCACGGCGTCGGCGACCCGGGCAACGTCGGCGCGATCCTGCGTACGGCGTGGGCGTTGCTCGGCGGCACGGTCGCGCTCGGGCCGGATTGCGCCGACCCGTTCGGGCCCAAGGCGGTGCGGGCGAGCATGGGAGCGATCTTCGCCGCGCCGCTGCTGCGGGCCGCAATCGAGGAGACGCCGCGGCCGCGAGCGGCGCTGGTCGCCCACGGCGGCGCGGGGGTCGAGGCGCTCGAGGGCGTCGCCACGCTCTGCCTGGGCGCCGAGCGGGACGGCCTGCCCGCCGAGGCGTCGAGCCAGTGCGAGGTAGAGGTGACGATCCCGCTGCGCCCGGGCGCCGACTCCCTCAACGTCGCCGCTGCGGCGGCGATTGCCTGTGAGCGCGTCGCGAGCGCCGCGTCCATATCTGACCCTTCGCAAGCGAGCGAGCGGGAACCATGATGTCCAAGCGGCTATCGTCGCCCGCCATGCGGGAGGTTGTCGACGATGCTTGAGCGGATCGGGAAGATCGAGGCGGAGGCGGGCGCGGCGATCGAGGCCGCGACCGGCAGCGCCGAGCTCGAGGAGCTGCGGGTCCGCTACCTCGGCCGCAAAGCCGAGCTGACCGGGGTCCTGCGCGGAATCGCCGAGCTGCCCGAGGCCGAGCGCGGCAAGGTCGGCGGCGCCGCCAACCGCGCCCGCAAGGTGCTCGAGGAGCTGCTCGAGCGGCGTGCCGCCGAGCTCGACGCAGCCGAGCTGGAGCAGCGCCTGGCCGAGGACCGGGTCGACGTGACGCTGCCCGGCTCGCCCGCCCACCCGGCTGGGCACCTGCACCTGATCACGCGTACTACGCGGCAGATCGAGGACGTGATGATCGGGCTCGGCTACCAGGTGGTCGAGGGGCCCGAGGTCGAGCACGACTACTACAACTTCACCGCGCTCAACCACCCGCCGGGCCACCCGGCGCGGATGCTGCAGGACACCTTCTACGTCCAGTCCCACCCCGAGGTGCTGCTCAGGACGCACACCTCGCCGGTGCAGATCCGCGCCATGGAGGCGCAGGCGCCGCCGATCTTCGTGATCGTCCCGGGCAAGGTCTACCGGCGCGACTCCGACGCCACGCACAGCCCGATGTTCCATCAGGTGGAGGGCCTGGCGATCGGCGAGGGGATCACGCTCGCCGACCTGCAGGGCACGCTCGAGGAGATGCTGCGGGCGATCTTCGGCGCCGGCCGCGAGGCGCGCATGCGGCCCCATTTCTTCCCCTTCACCGAGCCCAGCGTCGAGTTCGACGTGTCGTGCTTCCAGTGCGAAGGTGGCGGCGAGCTCGCCGGGGGCGAGCGCTGCAACCTCTGCAAGGGCCAGGGATGGATCGAGATCGGCGGCGCCGGCATGGTCGACCCCAACGTGCTCGGCTTCGTCGCCGGCAAGGGTTACGACGCCGAGCGCGTGCAGGGCTTCGCTTTCGGCATGGGGGTCGAGCGGATCGCGATGCTGCGCCACGCGGTCCCCGACCTGCGTCGCTTCTTCGACAACGACGTGCGCATGCTGGAGCAGTTCTCATGAGGGTGCCGTACTCGTGGCTGCGCGCCTACTGCGACCCCGGGATCGAGCCGCGGGCGCTCGCCGAGCGCCTGGCGATGACCGGCACCGAGGTCGAGCGGGTCGGCGTCGTCGGCCCCGCCTCGGCGGGGGGCTTCGTCGTCGGCAGGGTGCTGCGGCGCGAGAAGCACCCGGATGCCGACCGGCTCAGCGTCTGCGCGGTCGACGTCGGCGAGGCCGAGCCGAGCACGATCGTCTGCGGCGCCCCCAACGTCGAAGCCGGCCAGACCGTCGCCGTGGCCCGGCCCGGCGCGGTCATGCCGGACGGGACGAAGCTGCGCAGGGCGAAGCTGCGCGGGGTCGAGTCGCACGGGATGATCCTCTCCGCGGCCGAGCTCGAGGTCGCCGAGGACTCCGACGGGATCATGGTGCTCGAGGAGGGGCCGGCGCCGGGCGCGCCGCTCGCCGAGGTGCTGCCGATCGCCGAGCCGGTGCTGGAGCTCGAGGTGACGCCGAACCGGCCCGACTGCCTCGGCGTCTACGGCGTCGCCCGCGAGGTGCACGCGATCAGCGCCGCGCCACTCGCCGCCGAGCCCTGGGCCGAGGACGCCCCGGCGGAGGGCGGGGGCAGGGTCGAGGATCACGCCTCGGTCGCGGTCGAGGTCCCCGAGCTCTGCCCGCGCTTCACTGCGCGCGTCTTCACCGACGTGACGATCGCCCCCTCGCCGGTCTGGCTGCAGGCGCGGCTCAGCGCCGCCGGCCAGCGGCCGATCAACAACGTCGTCGACATCACCAACTACGTGATGCTGCTGACCGCACAGCCGCTGCACGCCTTCGACCTCGACCTGGTGCCGGACGGCGCCCTGACGGTGCGCACCGCCCGCGAGGGCGAGAAGATGACGACCCTCGACGAGGTCGAGCGCAGCTTCGACGCCGAGACCGTGCTGGTCTGCGACCGCGACGGTCCCGCGGGGATCGCCGGGATCATGGGCGGCCAGAGCTCCGAGGTCTCCGAGGCGACCACCCGCGTGCTGCTCGAGGTGGCCAACTGGAACGGGACCAACATCCTGCGCACCTCCCGCCGGCTCAGCCTGCGCTCCGAAGCGTCCTCGCGCTTCGAGAAAGGCCTGCACCCGGAGCTCTGCATGCGGGCGCAGCGGATCGCCTCGCGGCTGCTGGTCGAGCTCTGCGGCGCCAAGCTGGTGCCGGGGACGATCGACGTAGCGGCCGATGCCCCGGCGCCCACCCGACTCGAGCTGCGCGCCGCCCGGGTCGAGGGCCTTCTGGGCATGCCGATCGACCAGGCCGACCAGTGCGCCTACCTCGAGCGGCTCGGCTTCGGAGTCGAGACGAAGGGTGACGACATCGCGGTCGAGGTGCCGCCCGACCGACACCTCGACGTGACCCGCGAGGTCGACCTGATCGAGGAGGTCGCGCGCGTGCACGGGCTCGATGAGCACCTGCCTGCGACCCTGCCCGGCTCGGCGGGGCAGGCCGGCGGGCTGCGCCGCGATCAGCGGCTGCGCCGCCGCGCCGAGGACGCCCTGCGCGACCTCGGCTTCGACGAGATCGTCGGCTGGAGCTTCACCGACCCCGGGGAGGCGGCGCGGCTGCGCATCCCCGACGACGACCCGCGCGCCGACGCGGTGCAGATCTCCAACCCGCTCTCCGAGGAGCAGTCCGTGATGCGCACGACCCTGCTCGGCTCGCTGCTCGACGCCGCCCGCGGCAACGTGGCCCGCGACGCCGAGCGCGTCGCCCTCTTCGAGTCCGGCCGCATCTACCTAAACCCCCCGCCGACGGGCCTAAAGCGGACGGATAGCGACCGGATACGGCCCATCGGCCCGCTGGGCGGCGGGTTTGACGGCGAGCGGCGGGCGCC
>Ga0210101_1000457_pt1 | contig 13305 bp, 13 predicted proteins | sample Muzzi_PWC_D1_FD_185534 | JGI IMG/M metagenome (GOLD analysis project Ga0210101, IMG submission 185534) | Wetland microbial communities from San Francisco Bay, California, USA, that impact long-term carbon sequestration - Muzzi_PWC_D1 (SPAdes) | ecosystem: Environmental > Aquatic > Marine >... | reverse complement strand
CCGGCGGCGCTCGGCCCGAACAGCAGGCAGACCTGCGGCACCTGGCCGGAGAGCCGCACCTCGTTGTGGAAGATCCGCCCGGCGCCGCGCCGCCCCGGGAACATCTGCACCTGGTCGGTGATCCGCGCCCCGGCCGAGTCGACCAGGTAGACCATCGGCACCTGGAGCGACAGCGCTCGCTCCTGGATGCGGAGAATCTTCTCCACCGTCTTCGGCCCCCAGGAGCCGGCCTTGACGGTCGGGTCGTTGGCCATCAGCGCGACGCGGCGGCCGTCGAGCGTCGCCAGGCCGGTGACGACCCCGTCGGCGCCCAGACCCTCCTGCTCCCAGTTGGCGAGCAGCCCCTCCTCGGCGAAGGAGCCGGGGTCGACCAGACGCGCGACCCGCTCGCGCACCGGCAGCTTGCCCTGCTCCGCGGTCTTCTCGTGGTGGCGCTGCGGACCGCCGGCCAGGGCGGCCTCGAGGGCGGGTCGGATATCGGTCACGGCGAGGCGGAGCCTAGACGGTGGCGGCCTAGCCGGAGGGAACGCCCAGGCGCCGGCCCATCTCCTCGACCAGCGCGTTGAGGGCGCTGAGCGGGCGGATCATCACCATCATCTCGGCAACCAGGCCGTCCTCACCGAAGCGCAGGACGTCGACCCCGTTCAGCTCGCGGTCGCCGACCCGCGCCTCGAAGACCAGCACCGCGGTGTCGCCGGTCTCCACCTGGTCGAGGTAGCGGAAGTCCTCGAAGGTCTCGATCACCGCGCCGAGCAGCAGCTTCAGCGCCTCGAGGCCGCTGTAGGGCTTGAACACCGCCGGGCTGCGGAAGACGACGTCCTCGGAGAACAGCTCATCGACCTTCGAGAAGTCCTTCGACTCGGCGGCGCGGCGGAAGGCATCGCTCTTCACCCCTCCGAGCCTACCTCCCCCGGGGCCGCCCGGTGGGCCCAGGCCTCGCCGATCCCGACCGCGAGTCGCAGGCAGCGCTGCGGCGGCTCCAGGCCGGCGCGGGCCGCGCCCGCATCCGCCCAGGCGAGGTCGGCGTCGCGGTATCGGACCGGGCGCGGCGGGCCCTCCGCCGCGGCGACGACCGGATCGCCGGCGCCGAGCGTGTCGAGCCCCAGCACCAGGGTGCGCCGCGGGTCGAGCCGGGCCGACTCGGCGCGCAGCCAGGCGGCCATCCCGCCCATCCCCGACTCCTCGCAGCCGGGGACCAGCGCGACGACGTCGCAGCCGGGGAGCGGGTCGCGCGCCCAGCGCTCGGCCAGGGCAAGCACCGCCGCGACGCCGGTGGCGTTGTCGCTGGCCCCCGGCACGATCGCGCCGCGCGCGACCTCCGCCTGCAGCGCGGCGAACGCGGCGAGCAGCGCCCGGCCGAGCCGCCGGGTGCGGCGCGGCGCGGCGAGCCCGAAGGCGAGCATCGGCAGGGTGGCGAACGAGCCGCCGCGCGACATGCGCACCAGGCTCGGATTCCAGATCAGGCCGGTGTGCGCGGCGTCGTGGTGGGCGACCAGCACCAGGGTGCGAAGCGGCTCGCCGCGCGCCGGGAGGCGGGCCACGACGTTCGTCCCCTTACCGGCGGGGAGCAGCCGCCGGATCCACTGCAGGCGGCCGGAGAACTCGAGGTCGTAGGAGACGGCTGCGACCAGCGCGGCTGGGCCGCCCAGCGCGCCGAGCGCGAAGTGGGCGGCGTGCGCCCAGGCGTAGGTCCCCTGGTACCGGAACCCTTCGAGCCGCACGTCGGCCGCACCCGCCTCCGCGAGCCGTCCCGCCACCCACTCGGCGGAGGCCCGTTCGCCGGCGCTCGTCGCGCCCCGCTCGATCGCCGCCAGCGCCTCGACGTCGGCGCTCAGCGATGCCAATCGACCGGCCCCGCGGTGAGCACGTGGCTGCCCAGCGGCCGCCCCAGCGCCTCCTGCGCGGCCCGCGAGGCCTCGATCAGCCGCGCCAGGTCGACCCCGGTCTCGACCCCCATCTCGTCCAGCATCGAGACCACGTCCTCGGTCGAGACGTTGCCGGTCGCCCCCGGCGGCACCGGGCAGCCGCCCAGCTCGCCGAAGCTCGACTCGAACGAGTCGACGCCCTGCTCGAGCGCCGCCACCACGTTGGCCAAACCCTGGCCGCGGGTGTTGTGGAAGTGGGCGGTCAGCTCGACGCCGCCGAGCCGCTCGCGCGCCGCCGCGAAGAACTCGGCCACCCCCCGCGGGTTGGCCATCCCGGTGGTGTCGCCGAAGCCGACCTCGGCGCAGCCGGCGGCGGCGAGCCGCGCGGCGATCTCGAAGACGCGCGGCGGCGGCACCTCCCCCTCATAGGGGCAGCCGAAGGAGGTCGCGATCACCCCCTCGCAGCGCAGGCCCTCCTCGCGGGCCGTGGCCAGGGTCCGCTCCAGCCCGGCCAGCGACTCCTCGATCGAGCGGTTGACGTTCTTGCGGTTGTGGGTCTCCGAGGCGGAGACGAAGACGTCGATCTCGTCGAAGCGGTCCCGCTGGCGCAGCGCCCGCTCGAGGCCGCGCTCGTTGGGGATCAGGATCGAGAGGGAGACGCCGTCGCGCCGTCGCACGGCGCCCAGCACCTCCTCCGCGTCGGCGAGCTGCGGGATCACGTCGGGCCGCACGAACGAGGTCACCTCGATCCGCCGCAGGCCGCTCGCCGAGAGCAGGTCGATCAACCGCACCTTCTCCGCGGTGGGGATCGTCTCCGGCTCGTTCTGGAATCCGTCGCGGGGCCCGACCTCGCGGATCCGCACGCTGCTCGGAAAGTCCGCCATCGCTCACACCATGCCGAGGCCGCCGCTCACGCCCAGCGTCTCGCCGGTCACGTAGGCGGCGTCGTCGGAGGCCAGGAAGGCGACCGCGGCGGCGACCTCCTCGGGCTGGCCGAGGCGCTTCATCTGGGTCGCCCCTTTCATCGTCTCGATCAGCTTCTCGCCGATCTCGCCGAACTCCGTGGCGCCCATCAGCAGCGGCGTCTCGATCGGGCCGGGGGCGATCGAGTTGACGGTGATCGCGTAGCGAGCGTTCTCGCGGGCGATCGCCTTGGTGAAGGCGATCACGCCGCCCTTCGCGGCGGAGTAGACGGCGGAGCCCTTGGAGCCGACCCGGCCCGCCTCCGAGGAGATGTTGACGATCCGCCCGTAGCTGGCCTGCTGCATCCCCGGCAGCGCCGCGTGGGTGCAGTTGAGGACGCCGCCCAGGTTGACGCCCAGCACCCGCTGCCACTGCTCGGGCGTCGTGTAGGTGAAGAAGCCGAACTCGTCGGTGCCGGCGTTGTTGACCAGCACGTCGAGCGTCCCGACCGCCTCGACCGCCGCCCGCGCCGACTCGGGATCGATCACGTCGAGCTCGACCGGGTGGCCGTTGACCTCGGCGGCCACCTGCTTCGCGCCCTCCGCATCGAGGTCGCCGACCCAGACCTCGGCGCCCTCGGCAGCGAGCCGGGCTGCGGTCGCGGCGCCGATCCCCCCGGCGCCGCCGGTGACCAGCGCCCTGCGTCCCTCGAGCCTCATAAGTTGGTGAGCATAGACTGGCGCGGCTGTGGCACCGAGTCTCACCGAACCGATCCCGATCGTCGGCGGCACCGGCGCGCTCGGCGCCGGCCTGGCGCTGCGCTGGGCGAGGGCGGGAGCGCCGCTCGCGATCGGCTCGCGCTCCGCGGGGCGCGGCGCCGAGGCGGCCGCGAGGCTGCGCGAGGCGGTGCCCGACGCCGAGGTTGAGGGACTCCTCAACGAGGACGCGGCGCAGCGCGCCGAGATCGTCTTCCTCACGGTCCCCTTCCGCGCCCAGTCGGAGAACCTCAACAACCTGCGGGGGGCGCTGCGGCCGGGCCAGATCCTGGTCGACTGCACGGTGCCGCTCGCCGCCGCGGTCAGCGGCAAGGCGACCCGCTCGCTCGGCGTCTGGCAGGGATCGGCGGCGCAGCAGGCGCAGGAGATGGTCCCCGAGGGCGTCACCGTGGTCGCCGCGCTGCACAGCGTCGGCGCCCCGACGCTCGGCGACCCCGACGCCGAGCTGAACGAGGACGTGCTGGTCTGCGGCGACCGCAAGGCCGATAAGGCCCGTGTGGCGCGGCTGATCGAGCTGATCGGAGGCCTGCGCGCCGTCAACGCCGGGCCGCTGGAGATGGCGCGGATCGTCGAGCAGATCACCCCGCTGCTGATCTCCGTCAACAGCCGCTACAAGACCCACGCCGGGATCCGCCTCACCGGCCTGCCCGAGGGAGACCACTGGGCGTGAGCGCGAAGCGACCGGCCCGATGACCGTCGCCCTGCTCGCCGGCGGCACGGGCGGCGCCAAGCTCGGCGCCGGGATGCAGGAGGAGACCGGGGCCGAGCTGGCGGTGATCGCCAACACCGCCGACGACGTCGAGCTGCTCGGCGTCCACGTCTCCCCCGACCCCGACCTGGTCACCTACTGGCTGAGCGGCGAGATCGACGCGGAGCGCGGATGGGGGATCCGCGACGACTCCTTCACCGTCTTCGAGCGACTGGCGAAGCTGGGCGCGCCCGACTGGTTCTCGCTCTCCGACCGCGACCTCGCGGCCTGCCTCTACCGCCGCACCTTCCTCGACGAAGGCGGGCGGCAGACCGACGCGCAGGCGCAGATCGCCCGGGCGCTCGGGGTCGCGGCGCGGGTGCTGCCGATGAGCGAGGCGCGGGTGCGGACCAAGGTGGTGACCGGCGCCGGCCGCCGCGACCTGCAGGAATACCTGATCCTCGACGGCGGCCGACCGGAGGTGCACGGGGTCGAGCTGGAGGGGATCGCCGAGGCGGAGCCGACGCCGGAGGTGCTGGCGGCGCTGGAGGAGGCGGATGCGATCGTGATCGGCCCCTCCAACCCGGTGATCAGCATCGGCCCGATCCTCGCCGTTGCCGGAATCCGCGAGGCGATCGCCGCCTCCGGCGCGCCGGTCGTCGCGGTCAGCCCCTACGTCGCCGGGGAGGTGGTGAAGGGGCCGACCGAGCGCTTCATGGCCGCGGTCGGGCGGCCCTCGTCCGCCGCAGGGGTGGCCTCGCTCTACGCAGGGCTGATCGACGCGATGGTGGTCGACGAGGGCGACCCGGACCCGCCGCCGGAGGAGATCCCGACCCTCGCCGCGCCGACCCTGATGGAGGGAGCCGCCGGGCGGGCGCGGCTGGCCCGCACCGTGCTCGATTACGCCGCCGAGCTGGGCGGCCGGTGAAGGCGACCGCGATCCTTCCCGTGAAGCGCTTCGGCGCGGCGAAGCGGCGCCTCGCCGCGGGGATCGACGACTCGAGGCGCGAGGCACTGGTCGAGGCGATGCTGGAGGACGTGCTGGAGGCGATCGGCGAGGCGCGGTCGATCGAGCGGACGATCGTCGTCAGCGACGAGCCGCGTGCCGCCGGGGCCGCGGCGGCGGCCGGCGCCGAGGTCGTCGCCGACCCGGCGGAGCCGGGCCACCCGAGGGCGGCGCTGGCGGGGATCGCCCGCGCCGCGCAGCTGGGCGCCGAGCGTGTCGTGCTGCTCCCCGGCGACTGCCCTCTGCTCGAGCCGCGGGAGCTGGACGGGCTGCTGACCGGGGTCCCGGACACCTACGTCGCGATCGTCCCCGACCGGCACGGGACCGGGACCAACGCGCTCGTGCTGGCGCCGCCGGACGCGATCAGCCCGGCCTTCGGCGAGGGGAGCTGCGCGCGCCACGTCACCGCCAGCCGCGAGGCGGGCGTCCCGTACGGGGTCGAAGAGGTTCCGTCGCTCGCCCTCGACCTCGACACCCCGGCCGACGTGATCGCGCTGACCCGCGAGCTGGAGACGCGGCCGGGCCGCGCCCGGCGAACCGCGAAGGCGCTCGGGATATGAGCACGGGCGCGAGCGAACTGCGGATCCTCGCCGTCGAGGGTCTGCCCGAGGTGACCGAGGGCATGTCGATCGGCGGCGAGATCGCGGCGCGGTCCGAGCTGCGCGAGGGCGACGTCGTCGTCGTCTCGCATAAGGTCGTCTCCAAGGCCGAGGGCCGGGTTCGCCGCCTCTCCAGCGCGATCCCCGGCGGCGAGGCGCGCCGGCTCGCCGCGGTGCTCGGCAAGGAGCCGGCCCTGGTCGAGCTGATCCTCGAGGAGAGCCGCGAGGTGCTGCGCGCCGAGCGCGGCGTGCTGATCGTCGAGACCCGCCAGGGATTCGTCTGCGCCAACGCCGGCATCGACAGCTCCAACCTGCCGGAGCCAGGCACCGTCGCGCTGCTGCCCGAGGATCCCGACGCCTCGGCGCGCAAGCTCAGAGCCGAAATCAGCGCGGCGCTCGTAGGGGAGGCGGGGGCCGGGCTCGACGGACACTCACCGTCCGCAGGGCCCGGCCCCCGGCTCCCCGGCGTCGGGGTGGTGATCAGCGACAGCTTCGGCCGCGCCTGGCGGCTCGGCCAAGCCGAGGTGGCGATCGGCTGTGCCGGCATCGTCCCGCTCGACGACTGGCGCGGCCGCGCCGACGCCGCCGGCCGCGAGCTGGAGGCGACCCTGATCGCGGTCGCCGACGAGGCGGCCGCCGCCGCCGACCTGGTCCGCGACAAGGCGAGCCGCGTCCCCGCCGCGATCGTCCGCGGCCTCGACCGCTTCGTCAGCGCCGAGGACGGACCCGGCGCTGCAGCACTGCGGCGACCCCGCGACGAGGACCTCTTCCGCTAGAGGCCTGATGTGGGTTAGGTGCGTGCGCGGGGCGTCGCAGACCAAGCTGGGCGCCGCACGCGGGCGAAGCGGGTAGTGGGTGCTACCTGCAAGCCCGCGGGGGGCGATCCAGCGCCGGCGTGCGGCGTCATCCGCGTGCGTGGATAAACCACATCAGGCCTCTAGACGTGCCGTCTATTCGGTGCCCATAATGGCCGCTTAGAGACGGCACGTCGGCGGGGCCCGCCGGTCTCACGAGACCCGGAGCACGGCGGCTCCCCGGAGGGCGCCGGTGCGGATCGAGTCGAGGGCCTGGTCGGCGTCCTCCAGCGGGTGGACCTCCACCTCGGTGTGGACCGGGACCTGCGGAGCGAGGGCGAGGAACTCCTCGCCGTCCCGCCGCGTCAGGTTGGCCACCGAGCCGAGCACCCGCTCGCCCCAGAGGATCTCGTAGGGGAAGGCCGGGATGTCGCTCATGTGGATGCCGGCGCTGACGATCCGCGCGCCCTTGGCGCTGACCCGCAGCGCCGCCGTCATCAGCGGGCCGACCGGGGCGAAGACGATCGCCCCGTCCAGCTCCTCCGGCGGCGCCTCCTCGGAGGAGCCGGCCCACTCGGCGCCGAGGCTGCGTGCGAACTCCTGCCCCTCGGCGTCGCCCTCGCGGGTGAAGACGAAGACCCGCCGCCCCTGGTGGACGGCGACCTGGCAGAGGATGTGGGCGGAGGCGCCGAAGCCGTAGAAGCCGATCCGCTCGGCGTCGCCCACCAGGCGCAGCGCCCGGTAGCCGATCAGCCCGGCGCAGAGCAGCGGCGCCGCCTGCTCGTCCGCGTAGCCCGGCGGGATCGGAAAGCAGAAGCGCTGGTCGGCGACCGCCAGCTCGGCGTAGCCGCCGTCGATGTCGTAGCCGGTGAAGCGGGCCTGGTCGCAGAGGTTCTCCCGCCCGCTGGCGCAGTAGCGGCACTCGCCGTCGGTCCAGCCCAGCCAGGGGACGCCGACCCGGTCGCCGGTCTCGTAGCGCTCGGCCCCCTCCCCCGCCCCGGCCACCGTGCCGACGATCTGGTGGCCGAGGACGAGCGGCAGCTTCGGCTCGGTCAGCTCGCCGTCGACGATGTGCAGGTCGGTGCGGCAGACACCGCAGGCGGAGACCGAGACCAGCAGCTGCCCCGGCCCCGGCTCGGGGTCCGGCAGCTCGGCAAGGCGGAGCGGCTGCCGCTGCCGCTCGAGGACCATGGCCCGCATCGGCTTGGCACCTAGGGCAAGAGCGCGGGACCCAGCGTTTCGCCGAGCGTCACCGCGTCGACCCAGATCGCGGAGGTGCCGGGGAGGCGCTCGCCGTCCCGGAAGAGGCCGAGCTCGATCTGGGCGTAGCTGCTGCCCGGCGGGATCATGCTGACCCCGAGCCGCAGGTCGACCGGCTGGCCGTCGAGGTAGAGCGCGTAGTAGCCGGCCCCCTGGCTCGATGCGCTGAAGAGCAGGACCACGTTGTGCCACGCCCCCTCGCCGACCGGGGCAAGGAAGCGATCGCCCCCCATCGCCTCCCCTGCGGACCAGAGGCCGCGCCCGCCGCTCAGCCCGTCCGATCCCGCGTAGTCCCAGAGCTGCAGGCCGAGGCTCGGCTCGGGGCTGGCATCGCCGACCGTCCGCAGGATCAGGTTCGGGGCCCCGGGTTCCCCGTAGACCATCCTCTCTATGTAGAAGGAGAAGGCGAGGGCGTATTCGCCACCCTCGCGGATCTGGACCGGGTCGCCGCCTTCCGCTTCGCCGGCGACGATCGGTTCCGAGCTGTCCTCGTCGCCGCTGAGCAGCACGGCGATCGGGTTGCGCCCTTTGGAGATCGGGCGGGCGCTGGCGGGCGGGCCGGCGCCCGGCAGGTCCTCTCCCGATTCGGCGTCGACGACAAGCGGCTCTGCCGGCTGCGGCGGCGAGGACCCGGCCGGCGGAGTCGTGGGCGAGGCGACCGCCTGCGGCTCGGGGGCCTGCGGCTCGGGCGGCGGGGCCGGCGGGGAGGCAACCCGCCGCGGGATGCGCGTCGCCGCCGGCGACCCTGGCGGCGGCGAGGCCGACGCCCCCGCCGGTGCGGTGGGCCGGGGCGACCGCGACGGAGTCTTCGAGCGCCGCTCCGATGCCCGGCGCCACGCTCAGATGCGGGCCGAGCGAGTCCGCCTCCCAGGGCCGCAGGCTGATCAACGCGAGGGCGGCGAGCAAGACCAGGAAGACAGCCAAGGAAAAGGCCGCCAACCCCGGGAACCCACCCCCTGCGAGTGACGAGCGCGATGTGATAGGGGCAACATACCGCGGCTCAGTAGGTCTCGACAACCTCGTAGAGGGTCGTGCGCTGGGCGGGCACGCGGCCACCGGCTCGCGCCGCCTCGATCAGCTGCTGCGGCTCCAGCCGCACCCCGTGCTGCGAGCCCGCCATCCGCGAGATGTTCTCCTCCATCAGCGTGCCGCCGAGGTCGTTGACCCCCCAGCGCAGCGCCTCGGTCGCCGCCTCGAGGCCCATCTTCACCCAGCTCGCCTGCAGGTTGGGGATCGTCCGGCCCAGGGCCAGCCGGAAGGCGGCGGTGTGCTTGAGGTTCTCGGTCGCGGAGATCTCCTCGATCCCGTGGGTGCGACCCAGCATCGTGTTGAAGGGGATGAAGCTGAGCGGCACGAGCTCGGTGATGCCCCCGGTGCGCTCCTGCAGGGCGCGAACGACCCGCATGTGGCGGGCCAGCTCGCGCGGCTCCTCGATGTGGCCGAACATCACGGTCGAGGTCGAGCGCAGGCCGGTCCGGTGCGAGGCTTCGACGATCTCCACCCAGCGCTCGACCGGCAGCTTGTTCGGCGAGATCCGCTGGCGGACGCCGTCGTCGAGCACCTCCGCCGCGGTGCCGGGCGTCGAGCCCAGCCCGCACTCGATCAGGTAGGCGAAGACCTCGTCCGGCCCCCTGCCGGAGCGCTCGCACATGTAGTGGACCTCCATCGGCGAGTAGGCGTGCAGGTGCAGATCGGGCGCCACCCGCTTGGCCAGCCGCAGCCAGCGCCCGTACTCCTCGAGCGTCAGGTCCGGGTGGATCCCGCCCTGCATGCAGATCTCGGTGGCGCCGAACTCGACCGCGTCCCGGACCCGCTCGGCGAAATCCTCCTCGCTGACCTCGTAGGCGTCGGGCGAGCGCCTGCCCTGGCCGAAGCCGCAGAAGGCGCAGCCGACCACGCAGATGTTGGTGAAGTTGATGTTGCGGTTGACGACGAAGGTGGCGCGATCGCCGACCAGCTCGGCGCGCAGCTCGTCGGCGGCGGCCCGCATCTCCTCGATCACCTCGGGCCGGGTCTCGGCGAACAGCGCCGTCAGCTCGTCCTCGGAGAGGTCGACCCCATCCCGCCCCTTGGCGATCGCCTCCGGCGCCAGCCCCGGATCGATCGTCTCCTCGGAGCGCCGCCCCGAACCTCGCCGCGGGATGAAGCTCCAGTACTTCAGCTTCACCACGTCGAGCACGCCCTGCTCCATCCACGCGGGGTCCATGTACTGCGGATAGACGCACAACCGCTCGGTCAGCGCGTAGCCGCGCGGCGCCAGCTCCTTGCGCACCTGGTGCGGGCTGGGGAACGGCTCCTCTGGCGAGATGTGATCGCCGTTGGCCGACAGTCCCCCGAGGTCCGTAGCCCCAGCATCGACCAGCTCCGGCCAGGCCTCGGACAGGTTGGGCGGCACCTGGATCCCGACATCCGGCATCAGCCGCCTGCACTCGCCGATCAGCCGCTTGATGTCGTCGATCGACACAGGGCTTGCCCATGAAGGGGGGAGCGACGGGGACCCCTCCTCCGGAGACCGTCCGGCCGGCAGCTCCCGCGAGCTCGAAGTGAAGCCGCTCCCAGAGTCTCCGTCGGAGGGGCCCCCGTCGCTCCTCCATCTAGCTCGAGCTGCTTCGTCGGCGATATCGGCGACCTCGCGCCCGTAGTAGCGCGGGTGCGGGACGAAGTTCTGGAGGATGACCTCCTGGATGTGGCCGTAGCGGTCGTGCAGCGCGGCGATCGCCTCGAGCGATTCGAGCTGCTCCTGCTCGCTCTCCCCGATCCCAACCAGGATGCCCGTCGTGAACGGGATCTTCAGCTCGCCGGCGGCCTCGATCGTCGCCAGCCGTCGGGCGGGATGCTTGGTCGGCGAGCCGGCGTGGACGGTGTCCATGAGACGCTCGGAGATCGACTCGAGCATCAGGCCCTGGGACGCAGTGACCTCACGTAGTCGAGCTAGATCCTCGGCGTCGAGCACGCCGATATTCGTGTGCGGCAGGATGCCGCGCTCCAGCGCCCGTTCGCAGGTCCAGGCGACGTAGGAGGTGAAGTCGTCGTGGCCCCACTCGGCCAGCCGGGCGGCGACCTCCGGGTTGACCTCGGGACGCTCGCCGGTGAGGACCAGCAGCTCCTTGGCGTTGCGCCGCTCCGCCTCGTCGAGCCGCCGCTCGACCTCCTCGGGGGCGTAGATGTGGGCGCGGTGCGTGGCGAAGGCGCAGTACTTGCAGAAGCACTGGCAGGTGCGGGAGAGGGAGAGCGTGTAGTTCCGCGAGAAGGTGACCCGGCGCACCACGCGGACGCTACCGCACGCGCCGTGCCAGGCCGGCGCGTGCGGTAAGACCCTGGAGGTCTACGGAGCGGCGGGACCGCCCGCCGGTTTCGGGCCGCCCGGCGCCTTCGCGGGCCCGCCCGATCCGGCCTCGATCACGAACCTGAACACGGCCACCGCGACCAGCGCGCCAACGATCGGGCCGACCAGGTAGGGCCACACGCTGCCCCACTCGTTGCCGACCAGCGCCGGCCCGAACCAGCGGGCCGGGTTGAAGGCGCCGCCGGTCAGCGGGCCGCCGATCATGACGAGGAAGGCGAGGGTCGTGCCGTAGGCGAAGGGGGCCCAGTCCTTGGGCCCCTTTTTCGAGTAGAGGGCGACGAGGACGACGAGGACGAGGACGAAGGCGCCGATCGCCTCGACGATCGCGCCCTGGAAGTTGTTGCCGAGCAGGCCGCTCACTTCGGCGGCGCCGTAGTTCGTGGCGCGCCCCTCGTCGAGCAGCAGCCCCTTGGTGAGAAGCGCCCCGAGCACGCCGCCGGACAGCTGGGCGAGCATGTAGATCAGCGCGTCGACCGGCGCGATCCGTTTTATCGCCGCCGCGCCGAGCGTCACGACCGGGTTGAAGTGCCCGCCGCTGACCGCGCCGAACATCACGACCAGCCCGAACAGCGCCAGCCCCTGGGCGAGGCCGACGACGGCATAGTCGGAGCCGAACTGGGCCTGGTTGCCGGTGGCCACGAACAGCACGACCACGCTGGTGATGAAGAACACCAGCAGGAAGGTGCCGATCAGCTCGGCGAGATATGCCGCGAGTCCTCGTTCTTGCACTGGTTACGCCTCCTCTTTCCCGTAAATCCCGAACTCGGTTCCGGGGCGGGAGTGTATCCGGAATCGACTTGCGAATAGGTTCCCTGTCGAATGACGCGAGGTGCCGCGCTGCTGGCGGCCGCCCTGCTGCTCGCCGGTGCCGCCGGCTGCGGCGGTGGCGGCGCTGAACCGGGCGCGCCGGAGGGCGCGACGCTGGTGCTCGACTTCACCCCCAACGCGGTCCATTCCGGCATCTACGCGGCACTGCGCCAGGGCTTCTACCGCGACGCCGGGATCGACCCGACGATCCGCCAGCCGGGGGAATCGACCGACGCGCCGAAGCTGCTGGCGGCGGGCCGCACCGAGTTCGCCGTGCTCGACATCCACGACCTCGGGATCGCCCGCGAGCGCGGCCTCGGCCTGGTCGGTCTGATGCCGATCGTCCAGCGCCCGCTCGCCGCGATCATCGCCGCCGGGGACGGCCCGGTGCGCCGCCCCCGCGACCTCGAGGGCCGCCTGGTCGGCGTCACCGGCCTGCCCTCCGACGAAGCGGTGGTCGATTCCGAGGTCGCCGCCGACGGCGGCGACCCCGCTCTGGTCCGGCGGGTGACGATCGGCTTCGACGCCGTCTCCTCGCTGGCCGCCGGCAAGGTCGCCGCGGCAACCGGCTTCTGGAACGCCGAGGGGGTGGCGCTGCGCCGCCGCGGCATCCCGATCCGCGTCTTCAGGGTGAACCGCTACGGCGCCCCGCCCTACCCGGAGCTGGTCCTCGCCACCTCGCACCGCACGATCGCCCGCGACCCGCAGCTGGTCGACTCGATGGTCGCCGCGACCGCGCGCGGCTACCGGTTCACCTCCGAACGCCGGGCCGAGGCGCTCGACGACCTGCTTGCCTCCGCCCCGAGCCTCGACCGAGCCGGCCAGGCCGCCCAGCTGCGGGCGCTGCGGCCGGTCCTCCACCCCGCACCGTTCGACCCCGGGGTGCTGCGCGAGTGGGCGGCGTGGGACCTCGAGCACGGGCTGCTGGAGCGGCCGCTGGACGTTCGCCGGGCGTTCCTTCTCAGCCGCTGAGCAGGCGCTCGACTAGCTGGGGGAGCTCGCGGGCCATTCTGGAGCGCGGAACGACGAAGTCGATTCCGGCTGCGTCGGCGGCCCGCTTGGTCTCGACCTCGACGTGCGAGTAGAAGCCGAGGACGGGGATGCCGGCGCTCGCCAGAGCTTTCGGGTCCTCGGCGTCGAGGTCGGCTACGAGGAGGTCAGCTTCGTCGAGGCGGGCATCCGTCAGGGCGGGCGCCAGTGTCGTTTCGTGGCCGGCGGCGCTGAGCATCGCCTCCACCTTGCTGCCGAGCAGCAGATCGGG
>Ga0210101_1000456_pt1 | contig 13338 bp, 11 predicted proteins | sample Muzzi_PWC_D1_FD_185534 | JGI IMG/M metagenome (GOLD analysis project Ga0210101, IMG submission 185534) | Wetland microbial communities from San Francisco Bay, California, USA, that impact long-term carbon sequestration - Muzzi_PWC_D1 (SPAdes) | ecosystem: Environmental > Aquatic > Marine >... | reverse complement strand
GCGCCGCGGTCTCGGCGGCCACGGGTATCGCCGGCAGGCCGAGGCGCGTGGCGATCGCGCCTTCGTGGGCGCAGCCGTTGGCCACCAGTTCGAGATCGAGCGGCTGGATCACGACCAGCGAGTGCTGGCTCGCCGCGTAGTCCATCGCGCGGCGCTGCACCAGGTTGCTGGCCAGCGGCGCCAGCGCGTTGCTGAACGCGATACAGCCATTGTCCCTGAGGCTGGCCATGTTGCTCAGCTGCTCGCCGCCGAGGCCGCGTGTCAGCGCGCCGATCGGGTAGATCCGCGCCTTGTGGCCGAACATTTCGTTGCGGTGATGAATCAGTTCGACGGTTGCCGAGTTATCGATCGGCGGCTGCGTGTCCGGCGGCATGCACAGCGTGGTGATGCCGCCCCTGACCGCGGCCGCGGTTTCGCTGGCGATATTCGCCTTTTCGGGTTGTCCGGGGTCGCGCAGGCGCGCCTGGCAATCGATCAGGCCGGGCAGAACCAGGTGCCCGGCGGCATCGATGTGCCGGGTCGACTTGAACCCGGTCGGCGCCTTGCCGATCGCGGCGATACGGCCGTTTTCGACGAACAGGTCGGCCTTGCGCGGACCGGCTTCGCCCGGTTCGACGAGCAGGCCATTTTGAATTCGCAGTTTCACGCCGCACCCCCCGCCTTGAGTCCGGACTGGCCGACCACGATCGACATCACCGCCATGCGCACCGAGATGCCGAAGCTGACCTGCTGCAGGATTACCGACTGGTCGCCGTCCATGACGCTGGACTCGATTTCGACGCCGCGATTGGCGGGCCCCGGGTGCATGACGATGGCATCGGGCCTGGCGCGCCGCAGCCGTTCCTGCGACAGTCCGTACTTGCGAAAGTATTCCTTTTCGCTCGGCAGCAGGGCGCCGCGCATGCGTTCTTTTTGCAGGCGCAGCATGATTACCACGTCGACGTCCTCGAGCCCGCGCTCGATGTCCTCGTAAACCTTGACGCCGAGCGACTCGGTTTCGACCGGCAGCAGGGTGCGCGGCGCGATCACGCGAATCTCCGCGGTGTTCAGCAGGTTGAGCGCATGAATCTGCGAACGCGCCACGCGCGAGTGCAGGATATCGCCGACGATGGCGACGCGCAGGCGGGTGAAATCCTGCTTGTGGTGGCGAATCGTGTACATGTCGAGCATCGCCTGGGTGGGATGCTCGTGCTGGCCGTCGCCGGCGTTCAGCACCGATACCCCGGGGCGTACGTGCTGCGCGAAGAAATGCGCGCTGCCGCTGTCCTGGTGGCGAATCACGAACATGTCGATCTGCATCGCCTCGAGGTTTTGCAGCGTATCGAGCAGGGATTCGCCCTTCACCGTCGCCGAGGTATCGACGTTGAGGCTGAGGATATCGGCGGACAGGCGCTGTTCGGCCAGCTCGAAAGTGGAGCGGGTGCGCGTGCTGGCCTCGAAAAACAGGTTGGCGACGGTCTTGCCGCGCAGGATCGGTACCTTCTTGATGGTGCGGTCGGTGACCGAGGTAAACGACGCGGCGGTGTCGAGAATTTCGGTGATGATCGACTGGTTCAGCCCCTCGATGCCGAGAAAGTGCCTGAGTTTGCCATTCTCGTCGAGCTGAATATTGTCAGTCATCTGTATCTTGTGTCTCCAGTGTCTTGATCACCAGGCGCAGCGGATCCGGTCCCTCCAGCTTGATGTGGCTGTCGGCGTCGAGTTCCATGGTGGCGCCGACCACGTCCGCCTGGATCGGAATCTCGCGCTCGCCGCGATCGATCAGGATCGCCAGCACGATGCGCTTCGGGCGCCCGTAGTCGAAAATTTCGTTCATCGCCGCGCGCACGGTGCGCCCGGAATGCAGCACGTCGTCGACCAGCACGATGGTGCGGTCGTCGATATCGGTCGGCAGGCTCGACGGCTTGACCGTCGGGTGCAGCCCGCTGCGCGTGAAATCGTCGCGGTAGAATGAAATGTTCAGGCGCCCGAGTTCGGCGTCGGGGGCGATGCGCTGGCGCAGGGCCTCGGCGATCCAGGCGCCGCCGGTTTCGATGCCGACGATGACGGGTTGGGATTCGGGTGAGGAAAAATAGGGAGTGAGTGCCTGGCTTAGCTTATCGATCAGCGATTCGACTGTGGGTAGGGTCACTTAGGCTCCACGGGTTCGTGCGCAGGCTTTATAGCATAAATCCCATTTGAATACAGCAGCCATGGCGGCAGGCAAGGCCCGGGACGGATCGCGGATAATCAGGATTTATCGTAATCGCGCAGCCAGCTCTCGGTAATCAGGGCGGCGGCGAGGCTGTCGATTTCCTGCTTGCCGCGGCGCTCGCCGCTGTCGACGGAGAACGTCCAGGCCTCGCGGGTCGTCAGGCGCTCGTCGGTGAACACGGCGGGAATACCGAAGCGACCCTCGAGCTGGCGTCCGAAACGCGCGGCGCGCTGGCTCATTTCCTGCGCCTCGCCCTGCATGTCGAGCGGCAGGCCGACGATGAGTTTTTGCGGCTGCCATTCGGCGATGATTTTTTCGATCGCGTCCCAGTCGCCGGACCTGATCGCGCCGAGCGGGCGTGCCTGCCGGGTCAGCGTCTGGCCGACGGCGATGCCGATCCACTTACTGCCGTAATCGAAGCCGATTACGGTGCCGAGGGGGTCACTCATCGACGGGTTCAGGCGTTGCCGCTGACCGGTGACAGGGAGTTGATATCGAAACCGAGCGAATCGAAGGCTACCTGCCACTTGTTCTCGGGCTTTTCGTGAAACAGCAGGTCGGCGCTGCAGGCCGAGGTCAGCCACGAATTCTGCTGCAACTCGGATTCGAGTTGACCGGAGGCCCAGCCGGAAAATCCGAGTATCACCAGGTAATCCTCGGGCCCCTGGCCGCGGGCGATCGCCTGCAGGATATCGAGCGAACTGGTCAGGTGAATGCCGTTCGACACTTCGATGCTGCTTTGCCAGTCGCCGGCACCGGAATGGAGCACGAAACCCTGTTCGAGCTGCACCGGACCGCCGATGTAAACCGGCTGGTTGCGAATGCGCTCGTCATCGCACTCGATATCCAGCTGCTCGAAGATGTCTTCGAGGACCTGGGAGGTTTCGTGGTTGACTACCAGCCCCATACTGCCGTTCTGGTTATGCTCGCACATGTAGATCAGGCTGGATGCGAATATGGGATCCTTGATCGCCGGAGTCGCAATCAGGCACTTGTCGACAAGACTGGCAGTCTGCTGGTTCATCTACAGATATTAGCTTACTCCGCTTTGCGTCTTAAATCGATTGCTTTTGAAATCCCAGGTGCGAATGATGACGATCTGATCGGCGCGCTCGCGCAACTCGTCGGAGAAGGGTGCGAAGGGCTGGGCCATGCGCAGAATGCGCTTGGCGGCTTCGTCGAGCACGCTGGTACCCGACGAACTGGTGATTTGCATGTCCAGTACCTCGCCGGCCGAGTTCAGCCGCACGCTCATGCGCAGGCGGCCGTCGAGATTTTTGCTGCGCGCCTCGTGGGGATAGTTGAGATTCCCGGTGTGCTCGATCTTTTGTACCCACGAGGCGAGGTAACTCGCTTCCACGGCCTTGCGCGTGCTGGCGGTCAGCGTCAGGGTTTTCGGGCGCCTGGCATAGTCGATGGCCATTTGGCGAATTTCGGCCTGCAGGCGGGCGATCTTGCTGGCCTGTTGCTCGACCGGGTTGGCCTCGGGGCTGTCGGAATCTTTGGCGCGCAGCTGGCGTTCGTGCTCGATGGCGTCGTCGGCCTCGGCCTGGGTCAGGAAATACAGTCGGCTGACCTCGATTTGCGAACGCCGCATCTCGGCCCGGTCGCGGTCGGCCAGCCCCAGCTGATCGATCGGGGTCGGCGACGACACCGGTGCGCTGGGCCGCGCGGCCTCGTCGACATTGCCGCCGCCGCGCTGGTCGACCTGGGCCAGGAAATCGGGGTCGTCGACCGTGTCGGGCGATTTCGAATTGGCAATGATGATATCGAGGCTCGGCAGTGGATCCCGGTTGCCGCGGTCCGCGGATTTGAAGCCGACGCCGAAAACGACGATGGCGTGCAGCGACAGCGCCAGGAACAGCGTGAAGCCGAGGCGGTCGCTGGCGGTAATGCGCGGGCGGTTAGCGGATCGTGATGCCATCTCGGGAGTCTATTGTGCCAAGAATAATTCTAGATAACCAGTAAAACTAGTTGAATTATCTGATAATTTCCACTTTCCATCCAGGTTCGATTTGAAGCTTTTCAGCAAACCCGCCGGTGACGCGAATTTCCCGGTCGTCGCCGACGATGAGGTAATCCGATACGCCTAAGGATAGTGCCAAATCGGCGGAATTGTGGATTTCGTCGATCATTAATGCGGTCGCCGCGACATCGGCGAGCACCGGGTCGCGCGTCAGCACGGTGACCGAGGTCTGGCCGCGCGCCGGTTCGCCGGTGCGCGGGTCGATGATGTGGTGGCGGAGCTTACCGCCCTCGAAGTAACGGCGCCGGTAGTTACCGGACGTGAACAGGCAGTATTTGCCGTCGATCTCGATGCTGGCGACGACGCCGGGCGCGAACGGATCCTGGATGCCGATGCGCCACGGCCGCCCGCGCCGATTGCCCGAAATCTGCATATCGCCGCCGGCATTGACGATGTAGTCGTGGATACCGTTTTTATCCAGGAAATCGCCGATCAGCCCGATCGCGTAGCCCTTGGCGATACCGCCGAGATCGATCTGCAGGTCGGGATCGAGACTGGTCGCGCGGTCGCCGTCGATGACCAGGTCGTGCATGCCGGGCGGATCCCGCTTCAACCTGTCGATCGCCGCGGTGTCGGGCGGCGTGCCCTTGAAGCCGTAGGCGGCGATCAGCTTGCCGATCGCCGGATCGAACAGCCCGCCGCTCAAATCGTAGTAGCGGCGGCTGAGCCCGAGCAGCGGCGCCAGGCTGGCGGGCACGCGGGCCGTGCCGCTGGTTTGCAGCGCGTGATTGAAACGGGTCAGGTCGCTGTCTTCCCAGGCAGACCATTGCTCGCGGTAGCGGTGCAGGCGGAGCTCGATCTCGTGCAACAGGTCTTCCGCGCGGCCGAGGTCGCGGGTGACCAGGGAAATCTGGATCAGCGTGCCGAATTCGAGCAGGTGTTGTTCGACCAGCTGCTGGCGGGGTTCGCAGCCGGCCAGTAGGACGACCGGCAACAACAGCCAGGCTATTCCCCGAGCCTGCCTTCGATGCACTCGAACAGTTCCGCGCTGATGTTGATGCCGAATTCGCGGTCGAGCTCGCGCACCCCGGTCGGGCTGGTGACGTTGATCTCGGTGACGTAATCGCCGATCACGTCGATGCCGACGAAGCGCAGGCCGCGGGCGCGCAAATCGGGACCGATCTGCTCGCACAACCAGCGGTCGCGCTCGCTGAGCGGCTGACCGCGGGTGCTCGCGCCGGCGGCGATGTTGCCGCGATTTTCACCGGCCGCGGGCAGCCGCGCCAGCGCATGGGGGATCGGCTTGCCGTCGATCAGCAGGATGCGCTTGTCGCCGTCGCGAATCTCCGGAATGTAACGTTGCGCCATGGTTTGCGAACGCCCGTATTTCGATACCGCCTCGATGATCGCGTTGGTGTTCAGATCCCCGGCCTGCACGCGAAATATCGACTGGCCGCCCATGCCGTCCAGCGGTTTGACGATCACGTCGTGGTGCCGCGCGATGAAAGCCTTCAGATCCTCGGGGTTGCGGCTTACCAGGGTTTCGACGCAGCACTGCGGAAAATACCGGGTGTAGAGCTTTTCGTTGCAATCGCGCAGGCTTGCCGGCCGGTTGACGACCAGGACGCCGTTTTCCTCGGCCTGTTCCAGCATGTAGGTACAGTAGATATACTCGAGATCGAAGGGCGGGTCCTTGCGCATCAGGATGGCATCGAGTTCGTCGAGCCGGCAATCGCCGGAATCGGTGAACTCGAACCAGCGGTCGTTGTCGTCGAACGGTTCGACGATCCGGTAATGCCCGGTCGTGACGCCCTTGTCGAGGCGCAGGTCGTCGAGCGTGAAATAGTGGATTTGCCAGCCGCGGGCCCGGGCCTCGAGCATCATCGCCAGCGTCGTGTCTTTCCAGGGCTTGATGGCTTCGATCGGGTCCATGACGATGCCGAGTTTGCGTTGCGGGGGCATGGGTAAGGCGTCGGTTTAAGATTCGGGCGGTAAGCGGATTCTACTGAATTCGACCGTGCAAGCACATCAAAATCTGTACCTCGATAGCGCTGCAAGCCGCGCCGGACCTTGTTAAAAGGCGGTTTTTGAACTACTTTTTAGAGGCGCGTGGTTTGCCGGGTCCGGCGGTGTAATTAAGGCTACCCGAGTGTAGAATCTACATGACATAGTCATATTAAACTACTGGTTTAACTTGAAATAGTTCCTATAATCATTTCTTTATAGAGTGGGACCACCCACCCATACTCCCCGGGGGTTAAGTGAGCACCGAGTCACAAGCAGCGGATGATGAGCAACAGACGGTCAATCTGAACGTCAAGGTCATGGTCATCGACGACAGTAAAACCATCCGCCGCAGTGCCGAAACCCTGTTGAAAAAGGTAGGCTGCGAGGTGGTCACCGCGATCGACGGATTTGAAGCACTGGCGAAAATTACCGAGCACAAACCGGATATTATTTTCGTCGATATAATGATGCCGCGCCTGGATGGCTACCAGACTTGCGCGCTGATCAAGAACAACCAGAGTTTCAAGGCGACCCCGGTCATCATGCTGTCCAGCAAGGACAGTATTTTCGACCGGGCACGCGGCCGCATCGTCGGCTCGGAAAAGTATTTGACCAAGCCCTTTTCCAAGGAAGATTTGATCAATGCCATCACCGCGCATGTGGGTTAGGCGAAACGGACCGGTGATCTGAGAGGTATAATCGTATGACGCACGTATTGATAATCGATGATTCACCCACCGAGGTCCATGTCGTCAAGAACATGCTGGCCAACAACAACATCGAGGTTTCGGTGGCCAAGAACGGCGAGGAAGGCATCGAAAAAGCGATAGAAATCAAGCCCGATTGCATCCTGATGGATGTCGTAATGCCGGGCAAAAACGGTTTTCAGGCAACCCGCGACCTGAGCCGCAATCCGGCTACCGCGTCGATCCCGGTAATCATTATTACTACCAAGGACCAGGAGACCGACAAGATCTGGGGCATGCGCCAGGGCGCGCGCGATTACATCGTCAAGCCCGCGCAGGAGCGGGACCTGATCGAGCGGATCAACAAGGTGCTGGCGCTGGACAGCAACCTCTAGCGCGGACCGCGAGACTGGCAATGCAGATAACTTCGCCATTCGAAACGCTCAGGGAACTGGACCGGCGCTGCCGGGAGAATTCCAGCGGCTTGCCGGTCGCCAGCGGCATCATCGACGATTGGCTCGGCATCGGTTTTTCGATTCACGGCGTGCCGCTGATCGCGAAGATGGACGATGTCAGCGAAATCCTGCCGCCGCCGGAAATGATTCGAGTGCCCGGCGCGGTCGGCTGGGTCAGGGGACTCGCGAATATACGCGGCAACCTGATGCCGATCCTGGACATGAACTGGTTTCTGTACGACGAGGCGACCGAGTTTCGCAAGCAGACGCGAATCCTGATCATCAACAAGCTCGGTGTCATCGCCGGCCTGCTGGTCGACGAGGTATTCGGCCTGAGGCGTTTCAAGCCGGAAGAGTTGCAACAGGAGATCGAGCAGGACGCCGGTTCGCTCGCCGCCTACCTGGCGGGGAAATTCGACGACCAGGTGCGCCGCTGGAATGTTTTCAGCGTCGAAAAACTGGCGCGCGACGAACCTTTCCTGCGCGTCGTGTAAGCGCCGAGAATCGAGGATTCCATGGCATTTGTAGACAAACTGAAGAACCTGATACCCGGACGCCCGGCGGCTGCGCAAGCGGCGGCGAGCAAGTCCGGTAGCGGCTTCAACCGCAAGTCCGCGGCCGTCGGCGGCCTGCTGTTGCTGGTGGTGATCGCGATGGTGGTCATCTTCGTCTACGGGGAAGAGCAGACGCGCCGCAACCAGCTCTACATCACCATCGCCTCCGAGTTGCAGGTAGTCTCGCAGCAAATCGCGGTCAACGCGCTGGAAGCCGCCACCGGGCGCAGCGATGCTTTTGACCGGCTCGCCGCAAACCAGGACCGCTTCCTCGCCGGGCTGAACAAGTACAACCGCGGCGATTCGGCGGAGGATCTGCCCCCGCTGCCGCAGCAGTACTCGCGCCAGTTTGCGAGCCTCAAGGCCGCGTGGAACGAATACGACCGGGATATCGCGACGGTGGTCGCGGCCAAGTCCTCGATCGGCACGGTCAGCGACTATGTCACCCAGATCAACGAGTCGCTGCCGGAGTTGCTGTCGCTGTCCGAGAAAACCGTCGACGGCCTGGTCAAGTTCCAGGCGCCGCGTAACAACATCGCGGTCGCCGCGCGCCAGGTGGTGTTGATTCGCAGCATCGAGAACAGCCTCAACCAGATTTTGAACAACGGCGAAATGGTGATGGCCGCGGCCGACGATTTCGCCGCCGACTCGTCCCAGGTGGAAACGAATTTGCTGGCCATGCTGGAAGGCAATGCCGAGCTCGGCGTCAGCAAGTTTTCGAATACCGCCGTGGTCGGCAACCTGCTGCAATTCGCCGACCTCTACTCGGTGGTCAGGAAGAACGTGCGCGAAATCCTCGATAACTCCGCGCAGATTTTCAAGGTCCACCAGGCGGCGCTCAGGATCAACGATCGCGGGCCCGAGGTGCTGGCCGCCGCCGGCGGCCTGGTCAAGTCCATCGAGCGCAACGAGGACGCCGCGGCAAAACTGGATGTCGCGGGCTACGGGCTCGGCGCGCTGGCCCTTTTGCTGCTGGCCCTGCTGATTTATGTCATCTCGCGCGAATCGCGTCTCAGCCTGCAGGAATCGCAGCAGCAAAACGAAAGGAACCAGCGCGCGATCCTGCGCCTGCTCGACGAAATGACCAACCTCGCCGATGGCGACCTGAGCACGCACACCACGGTAACCGAGGATATCACCGGTGCGATCGCCGACTCGGTGAACTACTCCATCGATGCGTTGCGTGACCTGGTCGGCACCATCAACAACACCGCCAACCAGGTACGCAGCGCGGTGCGCAAGACGCAGAACATGACCGGCGAGCTGGCCGAGGCCAGTGATGCCCAGGCGCGCCAGATAACCTCGGCGAGTAACGCGATCACCGAAATTTCCAAGTCGATGTCGAGGGTTTCCGAGCGCGCCGCCGATTCCGCCGAAGTGGCGCGAAAATCGGTCAGCATCGCCCACAAGGGTAGTGAGACCGTGCGCCAGACGATCGAGGGCATGGAAACCATACGCGAACAGATCCAGGAGACCTCGAAGCGCATCAAGCGACTCGGCGAGTCGTCGCAGGAGATCGGCGATATCGTCAACCTGATCACGGAAATCTCGGACCAGACCAACATCCTCGCGCTCAACGCCGCGATCCAGGCGTCGATGGCCGGCGAGGCTGGCCGCGGTTTCGCGGTGGTCGCCGACGAGGTGCAGCGGCTGGCGGAGCGAACCGGTGACGCCACCAAGCAGATCGAGGCGCTGGTGAAAACCATCCAGGCAGACACCAACGAGGCCACGGTGTCGATGGAGCAGAGCACCGCCAACGTGGTCAAGGGCGCCAAGCTGACCGAGAACGCGGGCGGCGCGCTCGACCGCATCGAGCAGGTGTCGATGAACCTCGCGCAACGCATCCTCGAAATTTCCGACTCGACGCGCGACCAGGCACAGGACAGCGTGCGCATCACCGAGACCATGGACGTTATCCAGGAAATCACCGCCAAGACATCGGAAGGCTCGACCCGCGCCTCGCAGGCCATCGGCGAGCTGTCCGACATGGTCAAGGAAATGCAGAAGTCGGTCGCCGGTTTCAAGCTGCCCGGCGTCGGCTCGGCGGCGACCATGACCCAGACCAGCGAAGACCTTGCCGCGCTGGGTCTCGAGCCGGAAGCGGCCGAGTGAGCTCACGATGATTAATCCCCAGGAAACCTCGATCACGCACAGCGCGCTCGGCTGGGTCAAGAAATCCATCGACGATAACCTGTCCGAGATCGAGGTCGATCTCAAGCAGTACATCGAAAAGCAGGACGACCAGCTGCTGCAGCAGGTCAAGGACCGGCTCGGTACCATTCACGGCGTACTGATGATGATCGAGAAGTACGGCGCCGCGATGCTCACCGAGGAAATGGTGGCACTGACCGACTTCATCGCCGACAACCGGCAGGAAAAGGGTGAGCAGGCGCTCGAGGTGCTGATGCGCGCGGTGTTGCAATTACCCGATTATCTCGAGCATATCCAGGCCGGCCACCACGATATTCCGATCGCGATCCTGCCGCTGCTGAACGACATACGCGCGGTTCGCAACCAGGATCTTTTTTCCGAAAAACTGTTGTTCCTGCCCGACCTGTCGATGCACCAGAAGGGCGCCGAAACCGACGAGATCGACGACTCGCAAAACCAGGCATCGAAGTTGCTGACGAAAAAGCTGCGGCCGATTTACCAGCTTGGTCTGGTCAACCTGATCAAGGAACAGGCGGTCGAGGACAACCTCAAGCGCCTCGAAAAAATCTTCGATACGCTGGAGGAGCGGTCGAACTCGGAACAGGTGGCGCGCATCTGGTGGATCATCGGCGCGTTGATCGAATCCCTGTCGCGGCAACAACTCGAGCTCGGCGTGTCGATCAAGAACCTGCTCGGCAAGGTCGACGCGCTGTTTCGCGTGGTGCTGATCATCGGCGAACGCGGCCTGCTCAGGCGCCAGCCCATCGAGCTGATCAAGAATTTCCTGTATTACATCGCCCAGCCCGAGTGCGACGGCCCCAAGGCGCAGGCGATCAAGACCGCCTATCGCCTGGAGCAATTCCTGCCGTCGGAATCGGCGCGCAGCGAAGTACTGAGCAATATCGCCGGTCCCAACCAGGCGCTGTTGAAGACCGTCGGCGAAGCCATGAAAGCCGATATCGAGTCGGTCAAATCGACACTCGAGGTTTACGTCAACGGCGACCTGTCACGGGTCAGCGCGTTGAAGGATCTGCCGCAGGAACTGCACGTGATTTCCGATACCCTGGCGATGATCGGCCTGGGTTCCGAGCGCCAGCTGGTCGAGGCGCAAATCGGTGTCGTCAAGGACATGTTGCAGGGCGAAAAGGCGGCCGACGAGGAACAATTGCTGGCCATGGCCGCGGAACTGATACAGGTCGAGCAAGCCCTCGACCAGATGCAGAAACGGCAGCCGGCGGCGGCGACCGGCGACGGCGAAGACGCCGGCGCGACCGACTCGTCGCGGGATTACGAGCTCGACAACGTGCTTACCGCGGTGGTTACCGCCGCGCTCGACAATATTCAGAAAACCAAGAACGCGATACTCGAATTCATCAAGGATTCCAGCCAGACCGAAAATATCGAATACAGCGTGGCGATGATGGAAGAAGCGCGCGGCGCAATGGAATTGCTCAACCAGCCACGGGCGTTCGCGGTGGTCGATGGCTTGCTGACTTACCTGAAAGGCTACGACATCGTCGAATTCATGGAAGCCAGCCGGCTCGACTCGTTATCGCAGGTCGTGGTCAGTCTCGAGTATTACCTCGAAGCCCTCGGCGAGCATCGCGGTGACGCCAATACCATTCTGGACCTTGCCGATACCCAGCTGAAGGAATTGCTCGCCAACGTGCATATCAGGCAGGAAGGCGAACACACGCAATTGCTGGAGCTGGTCGAGGAAACCGCCGAAATCCCCTCGGTGGCCGAGGTGCCCGCCGAACCCGAGGCAGCGGCAAAATCCGCGGCGACGGACGAACCCGAGGCGGAAACCCCGGCGGAGCCGCAGGCAGAGCCCGCCGCGACCGAACGGGTGCCGAGCCCGGCCACCATGACCCTGGCGATGCCGCCGGTGCACGACACCAGGCTGATGAAGATCGAGGAAATCGTCGCCAAGCAGGACCAGGACAATGCACCGCCGCCGGCGGCACGGCCGTCCGAACCGCAAAAGCCGGCCGCGTCGCCGGTGCCGGTATCCGAGGACGAAATGCTCAAGGTCACGCCGGTCGACGAAGAACCGGAAGTGCTCAAGTCCGGCAGCGACCCGGAAATCCTCGCCATCTATCTCGAGGAAGCCCAGGAGGAGGCGATGAATATCGCCCGCCTGCAAAAAGACTGGATGCTGCACCCCGAGGACGAAAACGCCTACAAGAATATTCGCCGGGCCTTTCATACCATCAAGGGCAGCGGACGGCTGGTCGGGGCGATGAAGATCGGCGAATTCGCGTGGGAATACGAGCAATTGCTGAATCGCGTGATCGACAAGACCGTGGCGCCCGACGTCAAGGTCATCGAGGCCGTCGGCAAGGCAGCCTGGGCGCTGCCCGAGCTGGTCAAGGAGTTGAAGACCGGTGAAAAACCCAAGGCCAGGATCGCTTACCTGCGCGGGCTCGCCCGCGCGCTGGCCGAGTTCAAGGCCGAACAGCTGCTGGTCGAGCACACGCAGAGGATGTCGGCCGTGAAAATGCCGGAGGAGGCGGATCGGGGCGATACCGATTCGGGTCCCGAAGAATTTCTCGGTGGCGCGACGACACAGATCCTGCCCGATAAACTCACCCGGAAAGCAGCCGCTCCGCCGGCCGCGGATGACGATGGTGACGACATCGAGAGCACCCAGCTGATGGAGGCGATCGAGGAACCGAACGCCGCGCCAGCGGCGGCAGAAGGCGATTTCGAGAGCACCCAGTTGATGGACGCGAGCGAGGCCCCGGTTGCTACCGAAGAACCGGAGCCGGCGGAAGAAGAAGAGGAAGTGGTCTTCAGCGAAGCGGCGCAGGCTTTTCTCGACAATCCCTCTCAGTATACCCAGGCGATGGATTACGCGCGTGTCCCCGAGGATGATGCGGTGGACGACGCCGACCTGCCGGACGCGATCGAATCCGATTCCCTGGAGATCGGCGACGAGGGCGACGAACCGGCGGATCCGAACAAGGCTGCTTTCGGATCGCCGCAAAGTATCTCGGCCGCGCCCGCGGCGCCGTCGACGAAGCCGTCGGGCGCGCTCGAAGACGACATGGGGCTCGCCCCCCTGGAAGACGAACCCGAGAATCAATCGCCGCCCGCGGAGGCGGAATCCGCGGCGGTCGAGGTGCAGCCGGCAGTCGAAGACGAGCCCGGAGAGATCGATTTGCAGCCCGCGGCCGAGGCCGAGCCGGAAGCGGAGGAGATCGAGCTGGCGCCGCTGGACGAAGCCGAAGCGGAAGCTATCGAGTTGCAGGCGGTGGACGAAAGCGAAGCGGAAGTGGACGAGATCGAGCTGTCGCCGCTAGATGAAGCCGAACCGGGAGCA
>Ga0210101_1000455_pt1 | contig 13369 bp, 12 predicted proteins | sample Muzzi_PWC_D1_FD_185534 | JGI IMG/M metagenome (GOLD analysis project Ga0210101, IMG submission 185534) | Wetland microbial communities from San Francisco Bay, California, USA, that impact long-term carbon sequestration - Muzzi_PWC_D1 (SPAdes) | ecosystem: Environmental > Aquatic > Marine >... | reverse complement strand
CCACGTCGAGTACGGTGTCTGCGACCGCCATTACGATACCGTCGAAGTCGCACTGTTGTGGACCCTGGAGCAGGTGCTCGGCGAGGCGTGGAACGAGGCGGTGCGCGATGCATGGAGCGACGCCTACAGAGTCGTCGCCGAGGTAATGAAATCGGCTTCGACCAGGGCTGCCTGACGGCGATTTCGATTAGGAGTCGAGGCCGCCGTTTTTGACGAGGGTTTCGAGGCGCGCGTCGTCGAAATCTTTTTCCAGTTGCGCGACGGCCGCATCCACCGCGGCTTGCAGGTCCGCGCCGCAGTCGGCGACCTGGCGGCGCCATTGCTCGAGATAAGCGTCGGTACCGGCCATCTTTGCGCGCATCGCGGCCTTGTCGATGGCTTCGGCGAAGCGCTCGCTGAGCACCGCCTTGGCGGTGTCGCGGCGTTCCTTGGCGATTACCTGGGCGGGGATGTCGCGCCAGTAAACGGTCGTCAGTTTGGCCATCGATCAGATCTCGAAAGTCGCATTATCGGCTTGCTGATGCGTGGCGAGTATAAAGACGCGCGCGGCGCAAATCCAGCTTTCCGCCGCGGCGCTGCGTAGCGCCGAGAAATTTGTTTACCGCCGCGTCGACCGCGGCGTAGAATGCCGCGAAATTTCCACCGGAGACAAGTCATGAAAGTCGGATTCATCGGCCTTGGCAACGTCGGCGGCAAGCTCGCCGGCAGCCTGTTGCGCAACGATATCGACCTGGTGGTCAGGGATCTCGACCGCGCGGTCGCGCAACCGTTCCTGGACGCCGGTGCCGGCTGGGCGGACAGCCCGCGCGAGATGGCCGAGCAGGTCGACCTGGTGATTACCTGCCTGCCGAGCCCGGCCGCCAGCGCGGCGGTCATGGAAGCCGAGGACGGCATACTGGCGGGGCTCGGCGCCGGCAAGATCTGGGCTGAAATGAGCACCACCGATCGCGACGAAGTCACTCGGCTCGGCGCGCTGGTCGTCGAACGTGGAGCCGAACCGGTCGATTGCCCGGTTTCAGGCGGTTGCCACCGCGCCGCGACCGGTAATATTTCGATCTTCGCCGGTTGCGAGCGTGCGACCTTCGAGCGCATTTTGCCGCTGCTGACGACCATGGGCCGGCGCATCCTGCATACCGGCGAACTCGGCACGGCATCGGTGCTCAAGGTGGTCACCAACTACCTCGCCACCGCCAACCTGGTGAGTCTGTGCGAGGCGCTGGTAGCGTCGAAGATGGCCGGCATGGACCTGAACACGACCTACGAGGCGATTCGAATTTCGTCCGGTAATTCCTTCGTACACGAGACCGAGAGCCAGGTCATCCTGAACGGTAGCCGCGATATCAGCTTTACCATGGACCTGGTGTGCAAGGATGTCGGCCTGTTCAACGCGGTGGCGGAACGCGCCGGCCTGCAGCTCGAGCTGGCGCCGATGTTGCAGCGTATTTTCGAGGAAGGCCAGCAGCGCTACGGCGCGCGCGAGTTGTCGGACAATATCATTCGGCGTCTCGAGGAGCAGGTCGGGGTCGAAATCCTCGCCCCCGGGTTTCCGCCGCAGATGGTCGACGACGAGCCCGAGGAACCGGGTTACGAGGTCCGGGTCAAGGGCCGCCAGGCCTAGAAGGGTATTCGCGGCCTGTCGGCGCGTTGACGATGCGGGTAGAATGGAATCATTATGCCCGACCTGAGTTACCTGCTGAACAATGACCCCGCGCGTTTCGAGTTGAAACCCGGCGCGAAGCGCATGATGGCCGTGGTGACCACCGGCAACGGCGATTACGACAGGCTCGATTACCGTGAAGTGCCGGTTCCGGAACCCGGGCCGGGTGAAGTCCTGTTGCGCGTGCTCGCCGCGGGGGTCAACAATACCGAGATCAATACTCGCCTCGGCTGGTACTCGTCGTCGGTCACCAGCGGCACCGAGCAATTTGCCGGCAGCGAGAAAGGCGACGCAAACCTCGTCGACGGGGGCTGGAACCAGGCGACGCCGTTCCCATTCATTCAGGGTACCGATTGCTGCGGCGAAGTGGTGGAACTCGGCGAGGGCGTGGTCGACGAATTTGCCGGCAAACGCGTACTGGTGCGCGCCTGCATGCGGCTGCAGGGATGGGATTCGCTGGAAAACATCTGGATGGCGTCGGATTTCGACGGCGCTTTCGCGCAGTACGTCAAGGTGCCGGTGACCGAGATCTTTGCCGTCGACTGCAATTGGAGCCATGCCGAACTGGCGACCATTCCCTGCGCTTACGGGACCGCCGAGAACATGGTACACCGGGCTGCTGTCGGCGCCGGCGACCACGTGCTGGTGCCGGGTGCCTCCGGTGGCGTCGGTTCCGCGGTGGTGCAATTGTGCAAGCGGCGCGGCGCCCGGGTAAGCGCGATTGCCGGCAAATCGAAACTGGACTCGGTCGCCTCGCTCGGTGTCGACAATATTTTCGAGCGCGGTGCCGACCTGCTCGCCGAACTGGGCCAGTCCAGCGTCGACGTGGTCATCGACAACGTCGCCGGTGCGGGGTTTCCGCCGCTGTTGAAGCTGCTGCGCCGGGGCGGTCGCTACGCGTCTTCGGGCGCCATTGCCGGGCCCGTGGTCGAACTCGACATGCGCGATTTTTACCTGAAGGATTTGAACCTGATCGGCTGCACGTCATGGGACGAGCCGGTGTTTCCGAACCTCGTCGGCTATATCGAGCGCGGCGAGATCCGCCCGTTGCTCGCCAAGACTTTCGCGCTCGACGAGATCGCCGACGCACAGCGGGAATTCCTCGAGAAAAAACACTTCGGTAACTTCGTCCTCATACCCCCGCCCCCCTGATTTAGGTACAGCGAAATTGTTGGTCAGATCAAAAACTCGCGTAAATGTTGGTCAGATCAAAAACTCGTAGCCGAGAGTTTCCGATCTGACCAAAAACTCGGGGTTAGAGGTGTTCGGCGATGTAGATGAACAGGGGGAGGGTGAAAAAGGCGGTGATGACCTGGAAGGTGACGATGCTCGACATCAGCGCCGCGTCGCCGCCCATCTTGCGCGCCATGACGTAGGCCGAGGACGCGGTCGGCACCGCGCCGGCGATGATCGCGACGGTGCGCGCGAGCCCGTCGAGGCCGACCAGCCAGGACATCGCGATGACGATCACCGGCATGACGATCAGCCGCGCCAGCACCCCGATGGCGAGCAGCAGCTTTTGTTTCGCGGCATGACCGAAGCTCATGCCGGCGCCGACGGTCAGCAGTGCCAGGCCGAGACCGCCGCCGCCGATGATGTCCACCGCGGAGAACAGGATATCGGGAATGCCGGTCCAGTTGAGCAGCAGGCCGGTGCAGCAGGCGAGGATCAACGGGTTGGTGAGGATTCTGCGCGTCACCGCGGCGAACTCCGGGCGGGTGTCGCTGCGCCCATAGATCGCCAGTACGATGACCGTGATCGTGTTCAGCAACGGCACCATTATCGCCAGTGCCAGTGCCGCGAGGGTGACGCCGTCGTCGCCGTACAACGGGCCGATGACGGCGATGGCGACGAAGCCGTGAAAGCGCGTGGCGCCCTGAAAGATACTGCTGAAGCTCGGCCCGCTCTCCGGATAGCGCCGCCAGACCAGGGCGTGGATCGCGATCAGCAGCGTCGACATGCCGAGGATCGCGACCAGCAGCACGGCGACGAAATCGACGATCGGCACGCTGCCGAGATTGGCACGCGACAGCGTGCGAATGATCAGGAACGGCAACAGCAGGAAGAAACAGATGTGCTCGATCGCCGACCAGACACTCTCGCCGACTATTCTCGTCCCGTGCAGCAAATAACCGGTGATGATGATCAGGAAGATCGGTGCAATGGCGTTGAGCGTGGTGATCAAGCCACGGAGCCTTCGAGAGTTGCCTCGAAGCTGCAAGGCACCGAGCGCGGCTCCAGCGAGGCCCTGGCAACGCTCGATTCAAAGGTTTTGATTTCCTGCGTGCCCGGATCGTAGCGACCGACGCGAATGCCGACCGCATCGGGCTCGATGCCGATGACCAAGGCCGCGAACTTCACTCGCGTGCCGCTGGCATTGGTGTACAGGTAATACACCCTGTCACCCACTGAATAATTTTGCCCACTGGTCATGATACTGGAGATCGATCGAAACCGGTCGTCTTCGGGATTGGCATCGAAACGTCGATTATACCGATAACGCCGCGAATATTGACTGCCGCGGAATCAGTCGACCGCCATCCACGCCGCATAGCGCTCGAATATCTCGTCACCTTGCTCGGCCCACCAGTCCGGATTGGCGACGATGGTCCGCGACATCAGCTCGGGGCGGTTGGGCATGTGCTCCATCACGTTCTTGCCATTGTGAAACCAGGGTTCGCCGGCGCGAATGATATCGAAGGACGACGCGCGCATCGGGCCGTAATTGATGTAGCGCGCCTGCTCCGCCAGTTGCTCGGGCGCCGAGCTGTGAATCAGAAACTTCAGCGCCTCTTTTCTGTGCGGCGCGCCGTGCAGCATCACCAGCCATTCTTCTTCCAGCACCTGGCCGTCCCAGATGGTGACGAAGGGTTCGTTGCGCGACAGCACCGCCGCGCCGATGCGCCCGTTGTAGGCCAGCGACATGGAAACGCGGCCAGACTTCACCAGTTCCAGTGGCTCGCTGCCGAGTGTCCAGAACACCCGCTGATCCCTGATGCGGTCGAGAACGCGAAATGCGTGATCGATTCCTTGCTCGGTACTCATGACCTTGTACACGTTCTGAATCGCGATGCCGTCGGCGACCAGCGCCATTTCGATCAGGCCCTGCGGCCAGCTGCGAATACCGCGCTTGCCGGGAAACTTTTCGACGTCGAAAAAGTCGGCGATGCTGGCGGGTTGTGCACCGTCGAAAGTGCCCCGCTGGTAAAACGATACGTAGGACCAGTAGGTTTGCGGAACGACGCAGGCGTTCGGCACCATCACCATGACGTCGTCGTCCATCGGGGTGCCGTCGGCTGCCGGCTTGAAGAGACTGCGATCCAGTTCTTCGAACAGGCCCTCGTCGCAACCCTTGCGCGCGTCGTTCGGCAGCACGTCGACGATATCCCAGCGAACATCCCCGGACTCCACCTGTTGCCTGATTTCCCGCAGGCCGCCATTGTATTTGTGAAACCTGACCGTGCCGCCTTTCCAGGTGTCGACGAATGCCTTTTGCTTCGAGGCCTCGTAGGCCCCGCCCCAGGAGGCGAAGTTGACCTCCGCGCGCAGCGACGAGCAGGCGCCGATCATTGCCAGTGCCAGTGCCAGCAGCAAGCGAAAGCGCGGGTTAATCTTCACCGTGATTGTCCCCCTTTTGAATGCGGATCGATGGAGTTTCGATACCGTTGATTCGAGTGACGACAATTCGAGCGTTTCAGTTGCTCACCTGGCCCGGTGATGGAGCATTCCGTGAATATGCAAGCTCCGGTTCCACGCATATCGCAATATTCGAAGGCAAGACAGGGATCCGGCCCCGGAATCTCAGGAAGTTATCCCTCGAATTCGATCACTGCGCCGACGTAGCAATTCGACCGTGGTCAGCATGATTATGGACAGCGTGACCAGCAGCGTCGCTACCGCGAGGATGGTGGGACTAATCGATTCCCGCAAGCCCGAGAACATGGCCCAGGGAATAGTGCGTTGCTTGTAACTGCCGACAAACTGTACGACGACGACCTCGTCGAAGGAGGTTACGAACGCGAACAGCGCACCGGAGATAACCCCCGGCGTAATCAGCGGCACGATAACCTTGAAAAAGGTAAGCGTCGGGCTGGCGCCGAGCGTCGCGGCGGCACGGATCAGGCTCTGGTCGAAGCCGACCAGGGTCGCGGTCACCGTAATTACCACGAACGGTGTCCCCAGCGCGGCGTGCGCAAGAATGACGCCGACGTGGGTGGATGCCAGCCCTATATCGCTATAGAAGAAAAACATGCCGGCGGCCGCGATGATAACGGGAACGATCATCGGGGAAATGAGAATGCCCATGATCAGCGTCTTGGCCGGCATTTCCGAGCGGCTCAATCCCAGTGCCGCAATGGTGCCCAGTGTGGTCGAGATTATGGTGGCAAAAAAAGCGATGATAAAACTGTTGCTAACCGCTCCTTGCCAGTTGGCGTTGGTAAAAAAGTCTTCGTACCACTTGAGCGAATATCCGGCCGGGTCGAAGGACAGCATTTCCGGCGTGAAGGTGAAAAACGGTACCGCATTGAACGACAGCGGAATGACCACCACGATAGGTGCGATCAGGAAGAAGAATATCAATCCACAAATCACGCGGTAGGTGTAGTACCAGATCCGTTCCCCTGTGCTTGCATGTAAAGGAATCGCCATCGGTTTAACCCATTTTCATATTGTTGATGCCGACCAGCTTGTCGTAGACCATATAGAGAATAAATACCGCGAAAAGCAGGATCGTGCCCAGTGCCGCCGCCAGGCCCCAGTTGAGAGACTGGCTCAGGTGATAGGCAATAAAGTTACTGATCAGCGTGCCGCTCTGGCCGCCGACCAGGGCAGGCGTTATGTAATAGCCGATGGAAATGATGAACACCAGAATGGCGCCTGCGCCGATCCCCGAGACGGTGTTGGGCATATAGACGCGAACGAACGCGGTGAATGGCGACGCCCCGAGGGATCTCGCCGCTCGCATATAGCTCGGCGGAATGGTTTTCATGACGCTGTAGAGCGGCAACACCATGAACGGCAACAGGACATGGGTCATCGCGATTACCGTGCCGGTCGCATTGTGTATCATCGCGAGTCGATTGGAATCGTCGAGGATACCGGTCCATACCAGCAGGTCATTGATCACGCCTTCTTTTTGTAACAGCGCGATCCACGCAGAGGTTCGCACCAGCAACGACGTCCAGAAAGGAAGCAGCACCATGATCATCAGCAGATTGCTGGATTTGACCGGCAGGGTCGACATCAGATAGGCGATCGGATAAGCCAGGACGAGACACAGCACCGTGATCAAAACGCTGATCCACAGCGTGCGGCCGAATAAATCGATATAAATCCGGTTGTCGACGTTGTTCTTTCTGATCGAGCCGTCCGGCGAATAGCCGTAATCCAGTGCCGACAGGTAATACGACAGCGTGTAATCACTGCTTTCACGTTTCAGTACACGCCAGGTTTCGAGTTTGCCCCAATCCTTGTGAATCTTGATAAAGGACTCCTTGTAGGGCGCTTCCATCCGCTTTGTCTTGCGGTTGGTTACTCGAAACAGACTGGAAAATCCGGATTCCTCGTAGTTCAGTCGCCTGCCTACCGATCCGGAAGTATGATTCTCGCGTCCTTCCTTGAAATCTTCCGCCAGCGCGGCATAGACCTCTTCGCCCGGTAATTGATCGCCGTGCTCGTCCCATTGCTGTAGCAGCGGCACCGTGCGATGCAGCATTTCGCCGACAGCCTGGTTTTCGACACTGCGAAACAACATCGACGCGATCGGAATGAAAAAGGTGATCAGGATGAACAAAAACAGCGGCAATACCAGCATCAAAGCCCGATTTCGATTACGCCGTCTGGCGCGCGCCAGGCTGACCCGAAGGGGTACTCCGTCCGAGGTGATCATTTCACCGGCGGCGTTTTGATTGCTGGTGGTTAGTGTAGTGCTCATGCCGTATCCGCTACGCCCGACTCTCTGTTAGTTATTCTGGGTACTGCAACATCGCCCAAATAAAACGGCAGCAACCGGTTACCGCTCGATCATATCGGTAACCGGGTGCCGCCGGACAAGTGCTAGCTGTTCAACCAGGCCGCAAATCTCTCGTTGAGATCATCAGCGTGATCTGCCCAGAAGTTGTAGTTATACAACAGCGTGTGCTTGGCATTAGCCGGGTTTGTCGGCATATGCGGCGCCATCTCGATACCCAGGGTGGCGTGTTTGCCGACCAGCGGAGCGGACGATGCGCGCGCCGGACCATAGGATATGTACTTCGCCTGATCGGCGAGGCGCTGCGTATCGGTGGCAAAACGCAGGTAGTCCATGACGATTTTCTTGTGCGGAGAACCCTTCGGCACCACCCAGCCGTCAAGGTCGAATACCTGCCAGTCCCACATCATGGCGATCGGTTGCTTCTCTTCCTCGATAACGGAAAACAGGCGTCCGTTATAGGTCGAACCCATGATTACTTCGCCATCGGCCAGCAGTTGCGGGGTCTGTGCGCCTTTTTCCCACCAGACGACATGATCCTTGATCGTGTCGAGCTTGGCAAAAGCGCGCTCTACGCCTTTATCGGTAGCCAGCAATTCGTATACCTTGTCAGCGGGCACGCCATCCGCGAGCAGCGCCCATTCGAGGTTGTTGATCGCTTTCTTTTCCAGCGAGCGCTTGCCCGGGTACTTTTTCAGGTCGAAAACGTCATTTATCGAGGTCGGCGGCGTATCGCCCACCAGGTCGGTGCGATAGCCGAAGGTGGTCGAATATACGATCTGAGGAATGAAGCAGGGAGATACGATCAAATCCCCGAAATCCTTGCTCGCGGGGGTACCATCCGGGGCCGGGGCGAGGTCCTTGTCGAAATCGATTTCTTCCACCATGCCCTCGTCACAGCTCAAAATCGCATCCGCGGCAACCATGTCGATCAGGTCCCAGGTGACGTTGTTGGCTTCGATCATTGCGCGCAGCTTGGCCACGGCGTTATTGGAAGAATCGTCATTCACGATATTGATATCGGGATGCATTTTCATGTAGGGCTCGTGGTAAGCGTTCTGCTGGCTGGCCGTGTAGGCGCCACCCCAGGAGACGAATACCAGGTCTGTCGCGGAAGCGGTGCCGGCAGCACCGAGTAACGCCGCAGCAGCGAACAGAGCAGGTTTGTTTAAGGTTTTCATTACAGTTTTTCCTCGTTCATTCGGTTGTAAGACTACTGTTTATTAGTTAATCCATATAACCGTTGCGGTTATCGGTGAAAATATGTTGCATGATTTAGTCGGGGCAGTCTAGTGCCCGGCAATCTTCTACCTTCCAGCCAATATGGATCGTGTTTTCTTCCTTGAGTGAAGCATGGTCATCTGAATTAGGGATCTTGATGACGAAGTCATCGTGCCCGCACACGGCTACACGGGTTCTGATATGGTCGCCGAGATAGATGAGTTCCTTTACCGTGGCGTCGAACATATTCGGCATCGATCCGGCCGGCGGGTCGATTCTCACCCGTTCCGGCCGCAAGGATATCGTCGACCTTTCGCCCACGTCGCCGATATTGATGGAACTGGCGATGACTTCACCGCCGCCATCTACGTCGATCTTGCAGCTATCGCCGTCGATCTGCGTGATTGTGCCCAGTAAACGGTTATTTTCACCGATAAAATTGGCGACGAATGCATTGTCGGGTTTTTCATACAGGTCCGGTGGCGGCGCGAGTTGCTGAATGACCCCGTCGTTGAACACCGCGATACGGTTGGACATCGTCAGCGCTTCGCTCTGGTCGTGGGTCACATAGACGACGGTGACGCCCAGTTCCTCGTGAATATGCTTGATTTCATACTGCATCTGTTCGCGCAGATTCTTGTCGAGCGCGCCCAGCGGTTCGTCCATCAATACCAGGTCGGGATCGAACACCAGGGCCCGGGCTACCGCCACCCGCTGCGCCTGGCCTCCCGATAACTGTGCCGGCCGCCGGTCGCCGAATGCCCCGAGCTGGACCATGTCGAGGGCGCGTTTAACGCGTGTTTCGCGCTCGCTCTTGTCCATCTTGCGCACTTCCAGCGGAAACGCCAGGTTTTCCGCCACCGTCATGTGCGGGAACAGTGCATAATTCTGGAACACCATGCCGATACCGCGCTTGTGCGGTGAAACCGTGTTGATCGGCTTGTCTTTCAGATAAATTTCGCCGTGGGTCGCCGGTTCGAAACCCGCCAGCATCATCAGGCAAGTCGTCTTGCCCGAGCCCGACGGGCCCAGCATGGTCAGAAATTCGCCGGTAGCGACGTTAAGGTTGAGATCCTTGACGACTAAACTGACACCGTCATAGCTTTTTTGAATGTTCTCGAAACGAACCAGTGGCGACGAATCAGACATGATGCATGGTGTTATTGATTTTCAACGGGGGTGAATGGCTCATACTTCCCTCAGGTAAAGGCTTGCTGTTACTGTCTTAAAATTGAAATTGTTAGCGTATTATATTTATATTATTTTCGCCTTATTCCTAACCCGTACGGGAACAGGTCGCTCAGACGTGGCCTCAGCATAAGACTAGTACCTGATAAAATCAAGAACTCGCGAAATGGGAGCCAATAGCAATATCCCGGAGAAATACCTGCGCTCCGCCCTGGTCCAACCGGCAAAAATCGTCCTGCTTCCGGTGTTGGCCCTGCTGATATTCGACTGGCTGGTCGTACAATTCTTCGGCTGGAACGATATCCTGAGTGTAAAACTGGCGATTGCCCTGATTATCATCGTGAAGATTTTCGCAGTGCCATGGATAGGGGTGAGCGCCTTGCGATTTATCGAAGAACACTACAGGAAATTCGGCATCGCGATCGTTAAAACGGGCCTGCTGGGCTGCCTTTGCCTGGCCGTGCTGGTAATTTCGGTGAGTGCCATCGATGCGATCCAGGCGATCATATTCGAGCAAAATGCGAAAGCGAAAGAAGGCGAGGTCCGGGCGCCTCTTTATCACTTGTCCGCCGACATGGAAAAAAAGGAGTACCGCATCGAGGGCAGCATAGATTTCGGCATCACCAGGGATTTTCGCGCGCTGTTGGAACAGTACCCCGAAGGCACCCGGGTCGTTCTATCCAGCCAGGGCGGTTCGATATACGAGGGGCGCGGGTTGGCGATTCTGATTCAAAACCATGACCTCGATACTCATGTGGACGATGAATGCAGTTCCGCCTGCACCCTCGCATTCATTGGTGGGAAAAAGCGTACTCTCGTGGCGACGGCGAAACTCGGGTTTCATCAATATTCGATGAATTATCTGAACCGTCACCAGACGGTACCTTTTTTCGACCCGGTAAAGGAACAGGAAAAAGACCGCCTGCTGATGCTGCAACGCGGCATCAGCAAGGAATTCGTGGACAAGGTTTTCGACAAGACTTACCAGGACATCTGGTACCCCGACCATGCGAGCCTGTTGCGCTCAGGCGTTGTCCACGCGATACAAAAGTGATGCCCTCCAGGAGGAATTTGCCTGCGCGGGGGCCGGGATTAACCGGCGGCAGCAAGATTGCGTGAAAGATATCGTACCGCCCCGGTCAGCGCTTCGCGAAGTGCAAGACAGCCTCGCCGCGAGGCCTGACAAGCGGCCGCGGAAGGCGTATTCTCGACCTCGGAGGGCGGGACCATGCGAAGATTCGAGTTCAGCATCGCGGCACTGCTACTGGCCTGGGCGCTGGCCTTGCCGGCCGCGGCGGCCTTAGACGGCCGTCCGGGCGCCGCGCAGCTGCCGCAGCCTTCGGTCGACCTGCAGCCCGGCGACGTGGTACGCATCGTCATCGATGCACTGGCGCATAACGACGAACCCTGGGCCGACGCCGGTATCGAAACCACGTTTCACTTCGCCTCGCCGGCGAACCGCGTCAACACCGGTCCGCTGGACCGCTTCACGCGCATGGTCAAGAGCCCGCCTTACGGGATCATGGTCAATCACGTGGACAGCGAGTTCAGCGAAGTCGTGTTCGTCGGCAACAATGCCTACCAGATGGTGCGCCTGATCGCCGTCGACGGGAGGGCGATCGTGTTCGCGTTTCGTCTCGGCAGGCAGCTCGACGGCGAGTTCAAGGACATGTGGATGACCGACGCGGTCTGGCCGGTGGCCGACAACGCGGACAAGGGGCAGCCTTTGTAGCGCCGCTGGCGAGGGCCGGTAATTCGCTTCGGGATCTTTGAGTTCGACATGCGAAAGAGGGCGGATTCCGTTTCATGAACGCGCACTTCGACAATTCGGCGGAACGGCAGGGTACGACCGACACCGCGTTCCTCGAAATTCTCACCGGGCCTGAGCGCGGCACCGCCTGCTGGCTGGCCGGCGGCCAGCTCGACCTGTCGGTCGGCGAAGGCCAGAGGCTTTATGTCAGCGAGACCGGCCGCGAAGCGGGTCCCGGCACTGTCGTTGCCCGGCTGCGACGCGCGGACGGAAACTATGAAATCCAGGTACTCGGCAGCGAACCGTTGTGGGTCAATGGCGAGCCTACGGTGTGCCGGCAACTGGCAGCGCGCGACCTGATCGAATTCGGCGACAGGGGGCCGCTGACGCGATTCCGCCTGCACCGGCAGGGAGACCGGCTCAGGCGCTCGCTCGGCGACATGCTCGGCGATGCAATCGATTATGCTCGTGCCAGCCGTCGTCCCAGGCTGAGCCGAACGATCGTCGCGCTGCGCCATTTCAGTCGCGACTTCGTGCTCGAGACGACCATCCTGTTTCGCGTCAGCGTGGTCATCGCGCTGATATTACTGGCCTATTTTTCCTACCTGCAATATCGCTCGGACGTTCGCCTGCAGCAACAGGCGAGCAGCAGCGCCCGGCAGCTGGAATCTTTCGCGCACAGCCTGACGCAAACCAGCGAGGAGGCGTTGAAGCCGGCCGACCTGAACCGCCTGCGCCAGGAAATGCGACTGTCCCTGTCGGACACCGCGGAGCGGCTCGAAATGCTCGAGCTGCGCTCGGCCGCCAGCCAGCGCATTATCGCCGCGGCGAGCCGCGCCACGGTTTTTCTGCAAGGGGCTTACGGTTATCGCGATATCGCCAGCGGGCGCATGCTGCGCTACCAGGTCGATGCCGACGGCAACCCGATGTTTTCGCCGCGCGCTCAACCGCTGCTGACCCTGGAGGGCGACGGCGAGGTTGCGCGGCGCGTGTTCACCGGCACCGCGTTCCTGGTTAGCGGGGATGGCCTGATGCTGAGCAACCGGCACGTGGCGCTGCCCTGGGAATACGACCACGCCGAGGAGATGCCGGAAAATCCCGAGATCGAACCGGTAATCCTGCGCTTTATCGGCTACCTGCCCGGGGTCGAGGCCGCGTTTCCGGTCGCATTGATCAGGGCCAGCGACGAAACCGACCTGGCCCTGCTCAAATGCAACGCAATCGGCGCTGATCTGCCGTTTCTCGGGCTCGGCCGGAATACGCCGGAACCGGGCTCCGAGGTCATCGTCATGGGCTACCCGACCGGGTTGCGCGCCATGCTGGCGCAAACCGGTGACCGCTTCCTTGCCGAGTTGCAGCATGACCGGTCGCTCGATTTCTGGGGCGTCGCGGAGCGCCTGTCGAAGGCCGGATTCATCCGTCCCCTGGCCACCCGCGGAATCGTCAGCCAGCGCTCCGCGGCAACCGTGGTTTACGATGCCGAAACCACCTATGGCGGCAGCGGTGGCCCGGTGCTCGACGTCAACGGCGACGTGATCGCGATAAACACGGCGATCATCCCCGGCTACGGCGGTTCCAATTT
>Ga0210101_1000454_pt1 | contig 13371 bp, 12 predicted proteins | sample Muzzi_PWC_D1_FD_185534 | JGI IMG/M metagenome (GOLD analysis project Ga0210101, IMG submission 185534) | Wetland microbial communities from San Francisco Bay, California, USA, that impact long-term carbon sequestration - Muzzi_PWC_D1 (SPAdes) | ecosystem: Environmental > Aquatic > Marine >... | reverse complement strand
GGCGCGGGCGATAATGGCATGGCCGATATTCAGTTCGAGCAACTGCGGTATCCGCGCGATGTCCCGGACATTGTGATAATGCAAACCATGGCCGGCATTGACCTTTAGGCCCGCCTCGGACGCCATGTCGACGGCGCTGATGATGCGCCCGAGTTCCTTTTCACGCGTCGTTGGGTCGACGAGGTCGGCATAATGACCGGTATGGATTTCGACATACGGCGCGCCACTACGGGCAGCGGCCTCGATCTGTTGCGGATCGGCGTCGATAAACAACGACACCGCCACCCCGGCCTCTGCCAATCGGGTACAGGCCTCGGTCATGCGCCCGAGCTGGCCGGCGACATCAAGACCGCCCTCGGTGGTCAGCTCCTCACGCCGCTCCGGCACCAGGCAACAGAAGTCAGGTCGAACATGCTCGGCAATCGCCAACATCTCATCGGTGACGGCCATTTCCAGATTCATGCGCGTTTGCAGGATATCCTTCAGCACCTCGACATCGCGATCCTGGATATGCCGCCGGTCTTCACGCAGATGCAGCGTGATGCCATCGGCCCCGGCCTGCTCGGCCTCGATCGCCGCCTGTACCGGGTCAGGATAGCGGGTACCGCGCGCCTGCCGCAGCGTGGCGACATGGTCAATATTGACGCCCAGTAATAGTTCGTTCATATAGCTGCTTTGATTGTTGAAGTGAAGCTCTGATTCATTGTCTTGCCTGTATCGTGGGTATCCGCTTATTTTACATCTCCACCTTCGATCGAGTCAGGTATGCATTCCCACGCGACCAGAACCCGACAGGGTTCAGGAAGACCATCATGAAACTCCGAAGGAGGTTCTATGGCAGAGCGTGGGAACGAGGAAACCTGATATTAGTAAGATCTCTACCGTCAAGCGGCACCGAGGTCACACTCCGACCCGATGAAGCCGGGCCTCCGGTTCGAGATGACTGGTAAGGGAGTAGCACACTCTTCACTCAATCCTATCGCGGCGTAGCCGCTCCTACACACCCATCACTCATTACACATTACTTCTCACGCAAATTATACCCTTTTCTCGTTCCCACGCTCTGCGTGGGAATGCAGACTATGCTGACCAAGACTGTCCTCGATCAGGTCGGGTATGCGTTCCCACGCGGAGCGTGGGAACAAGTCCAAGTCCAAGTCCAGAGTCCTATATTGTCGAGCTGCGATACAAACGGCGGCTGTGTACCGGCCTGTCACCGAGATGACGGCGCAGCGCCAGACGCATCAACTGTTTGGACTCGCGTCTGGCTTCACTGTCCAGTGGCCGGTCTCCGGCCAGCGCCAGCAGTGTTGAACCCTTGACAATAAAACCCGAGGCCGTCGCCGACAGACATAACACCGGCCCTTCGTCGACGTAATAAAAATAACGACTTTCTGCCTCTACCGGACTATCGCTACGGGCATCGCGATCCAGCAACAGCCCGTAACCCAGTTCCTGCAACAACTGTTTCTCGAACCGACGCAGGCTGTACTCGATATCCGGTGCCGGGGCCTGAGACTGCTGCGAATCAGGATCGAGCTCGGTGAGCAGGTTTTCATAATAGCGCAATAATCCGGGGTGCGGATCTTCACGTTGTAACAGCCGCAGTAATATTTCATTACTGTACAGACCGCTGATCAGGGCATTACCCTGCAGCCAGCGCGGCGCTCCATCACACTCGGCGGCCGTCAAGGTCTTCAATTCACCCCGCCCCTGCCAGGATAATAACAGGGGTTGAAAGGGCTGCAGCACGGCCGCCCAGCGTGAGCGGGCGACGCGCGCTCCACGTGCCACCAAGCCGATGCGACCATGATCGGGCGTGAATACATCGATGATCAAACTGGTATTACGATAGGGACGGCTATGCAGAAGATAGGCCCGTTGACAGCTTATCCGGCTGGAGCGATTCATTTCAGCAAACCGGGATTACCAGCCTCGGCCGTCATTCACTGTAACCCAGCCCCCTGAGTGCGCGCTCATCGTCGGCCCATTTATCCTTGACCTTGACCCACAGTTGCAGGAACACCTTGCGCCCGAAGATGTTTTCCATATCAATCCTGGCCTGTTTGCCGATCGCCTTCAAGCCGGCGCCGCCCTTGCCGATAACAATCGCCTTCTGGCTGTCACGCTCGACCCAGATCAGTGCGCCGATCTTCAGCATGCGGCCTTCCTCGACGAACTCCTCGATCTCGACCGCCAGGGCATACGGCAGTTCCTGGCCCAGGCGTCGCATCAATTTCTCCCGCACCAGCTCGGCGGCGATAAAGCGTTCGCTACGATCGGTGACCTGGTCTTGCGGATACAAGGGTAGCGATAGCGGCAACAACTTCTGCACGCTATGCTCAAGGTGTTCGACATTATCACCGCGGCGCGCCGACAGTGGCATGATCTCTGTGAACCGCGTTTGTGCGGATAATTTTTCTATCTGCGGCAACAACTCTGACTTGTTATCGACCTTGTCGATCTTGTTCAACAGCAGGATGACCGGAACATGGATATCCTGCAGACGTTCGAGAATGGACTGGTCCTCTTCGGTCCATTGACCGGCCTCAATGACAAACAGAATGACATCAACATCGCTGATGGAATCGATCGCGGCACGGTTCATCAACCGGTTCATGGTTCGTTTACCCCCATGATGCAGGCCAGGGGTATCGACGAAGATCATCTGCGCCTGGGTAGTACTCTTGATACCCTGGATGCGGTGGCGGGTCGTCTGCGGCTTGCGGGAAGTAATGCTGATCTTCTGGCCCAGGATGCAGTTCATCAGCGTTGACTTGCCGACATTGGGACGGCCGATAATGGCAATAAAGCCACAGGGAAGTTGATCAGGTGAAGTCGGCATATCAGTCATCATGAGGTTGCGGGCAGCGGTGTGCGTCATACCTCTATTGTACACTGTCAGACGCTGTTTTTTTCCAGTTGTTCCAGGGTGCGGGCCGCGGCGTCCTGTTCGGCCCGGCGCCGACTGCGTCCGCTGCCCTCGACCGGACCAGGCAGGCTGCTGGTCGCGCAGCTGACGCGAAACACCTGTTTGTGGTCCTTGCCCTCTATCGCACTGACCCGGTAGCTCGGCAGGGCCATTCCGCGGGCCTGAAGGAATTCCTGCAGGCGGGTCTTCGGATCCTTGCTGATGTTCTCGAGTGAGGCCGTCTCCAGCCGCTCCTCGTATAGTCTCAGGACCAGATCGCGGGCCACCGAAAAGCCCCCATCGATATACACGGCTCCGAGAATGGCCTCCAGCGCCCCGGCCAGGATTGAATCCCGGCGAAAACCACCACTCTTCAACTCACCGGGACCGAGTAGCAGGTAATCACCCAGTGTGAATTCCTGCGCCAGTCTGGCCAGGGTCTCACCCTTTACCAGATGTGCACGCATGCGGCTAAGATCTCCTTCACTGGCCTGAGGAAAACGCTGAAACAGGGCATCGGCGATGACAAAATTCAGCACCGCATCACCGAGGAATTCCAGCCGTTCATTATTGGCGCTGCCGACACTACGGTGACTGACCGCCAGGCGCAACAGGGCCGGGTCGTTAAATGAATGCTGCAGATGTATCGCCAGTCTGTCCTGATTATCAACCACTAATTTATCAATTCTACACTGTCATTGAAATGGATAACGACATCGACATTGGCGATCATCTTGCGACGTACTTCATAATCTATCGTGACCAGGGTCAGCTTGCTGGTCTTGCGCTTGACCTTGATATGCTGACGATCGACATTGGTCACATCATTGAGGATAAAATTTTTCAGAATACGGGGCTTTACCTCCTCGGCCGTCAGGTCTCTACCTTCCTTGACCAGGTTGTCAAGGATCGACTTGACATTGAAATGTTCCATATAAATAGGCAACAGTTTCAGCCCGATCGAGGTCAGGAATGCCAGCAAGACCAGCAATACCGCGAAGCCCATGAATGTCATTCCGTTTTGTTTTTTGTTTAATCGTTTCACCGCCGCATCCTCCGGGATCGACTTCCACCAATCGTCATTTTATCGAACTACCTATACGCTCCCAGGTAACACTACCATTAACCGCATCCCAGTTCATCCAGATCATAAAGGCCTTACCGACCAGATTATTTTCCGGCACAGTCCCCCAGAAGCGACTGTCGTTACTGTTGTCCCGATTATCACCCATAACAAAGTAGTGTCCAGCAGGAACAATATATTCACCCTCACGGGTAAAACGCCGCGGGTCTTCCAGTATCTCGTGCTCGACCCCGGCTATCGTTTCCTGTCGCAGACTGACCCCGCTCATCGACATCGCCACCCCAGTGCCGACATAGCCGCCCTTGCTCACTTGCGCCACCGGTTCTCCATTGATGGTCAGACGGTCATGATAATAGCTGACCCGGTCACCCGGCAGACCGATAACCCTTTTTATATAATCTATCGACGGATCACCCGGATATCTGAAGACCACGACATCGCCCCGTGCAGGTTCGCCGATATCGATCAGCTTGCTGCCAGTAATGGGCAGCCGCAAACCGTAGCTGAATTTGTTAACCAGAATAAAGTCACCATTCAGTAAAGTCGGCGTCATCGATCCGGACGGGATGCGAAACGGCTCTACCAGGAAAGAACGCAATAACAGGACAATCAGTATAATCGGAAAAAAGGAACGGGCATATTCAACGACGACCGGTTCCTTGCCGCCACCCAGCCGCTCCTCCCGTTGACGGGCAAAATACCATTTGTCTGCCGCCCATATGAGGCCGGTAATTACAAGGGCAATGGCCATCCAGGCCTGGAAATCCACATTCATTATTTCTTTCCTGTATGTAATACGGCGAGGAAGGCATCCTGAGGTATCTCGACAGAGCCCACTTGTTTCATTCTTTTTTTGCCTGCTTTCTGCTTTTCCAGCAATTTACGTTTACGGGTTATATCTCCACCATAACATTTGGCCGTCACGTTCTTGCGCAAGGCCTTGACCGTCTCCCGGGCAATAATGTGCGAGCCGATCGCGGCCTGGATGGCGACATCAAACATCTGCCGCGGAATCAGCTCTCTCATCTTTTCAACCAGTTCACGACCACGATAGATGGAATTCGATCGATGCACAATCAGCGACAGGGCATCGACCTTATCGCCGTTTATCAGGATATCAAGTTTTACCAGATCGGCCGGTTCAAAACGCAGGAAACTGTAATCCAGCGAGGCATAACCCCTGCTGACCGATTTTAACCGGTCATGGAAATCCATGACCACTTCCGACATCGGCAATTCATAGGTCACCGCCACCTGTTTGCCATGATAATGCATGCTCTTCTGCACACCCCGTTTTTCGATGCACAGTGTCATCACGGCGCCCAGGTGGGTCTGCGGTACCAGGATATCGGCCTGAATGATGGGCTCGCGGATCTCGGCAATGTAACCCGGATCCGGCAGGCGCGCCGGATTATCCACGCTGACGACTTCATCCTTGTTGGTCAGCACCTCATAAACCACTGTCGGCGCCGTGGTAATCAGGTCCAGGTCATATTCACGCTCCAGCCGCTCCTGAACTATCTCCATATGCAACATGCCCAGAAAACCGCAGCGATAACCGAAACCCAGGGCCTGGGATGTTTCCGGTTCATAAAACAGCGCCGCGTCATTCAGCCGCAGTTTGCCCAGGGCATCGCGCAAGGATTCATAATCATCGGCACTGACCGGGAACAGGCCGGCGTAAACCTGTGGTTTTACCTGCTTAAAACCCTGCAGCGGCATCGCAGCCGGACTCCTGGTCAGCGTCAGCGTGTCACCGACCGGTGCCCCGTCGATATTCTTGATGGCGGCGACAACATAGCCGACCTCGCCGGCCGTAAGGGTATTACGATCGACTGGCTTGGGGGTATAAACACCGACGCGATTGACCATGTGACTGACTCCCGTCGACATGACGGTAACCGACTGACGCGACGGCAGTGTCCCTTGCATAACCCGCACCAGCGAGACGACGCCGAGAAAATTATCAAACCATGAATCGATGATCAGAGCCTGTAACGGCGCCTGCGGATCACCCTGTGGCGGAGGGATACGGGCAACCAGTTCTTCGAGCAGGACATCTACGCCGAAACCGGTCTTGGCGCTGACCCTGACCGCATCAACGGCCTCGATACCGACAATATCCTCGATCTCTTCGATTACCCGTTCGGGTTCAGCGGTGGGCAGGTCGATCTTGTTCAATACCGGCACCACCTCCAGCCCCTGTTCCAGCGCCGTATAACAATTGGCCAGCGTCTGGGCCTCGACACCCTGGGAGGCGTCAACAACCAGCAGCGCCCCTTCACAAGCCGCGAGCGAGCGGGACACTTCGTAGGCAAAATCAACATGACCCGGCGTATCGATAAAGTTCAGTTTGTAGATCCGGCCATCATTGGCCTTATAATCCAGCGTCACACTCTGGGCCTTGATGGTAATTCCCCTCTCACGCTCGATGTCCATTGAATCGAGCACCTGCTCGGACATTTCCCGCGCGCTGAGTCCACCGCAAACCTGTATCAGGCGATCGGACAATGTCGATTTGCCATGGTCGATGTGGGCTATTATGGAGAAATTTCGGATCTGCTTCATGAATGGGTTCTGATACCACAAATTAAAAGGGGAGGTCTGCGACCTCCCCGACTCGTTAATGCCAGCCTCGAGCGGGCAGTAACAGGTCCTGTTTTACCCGCTGACTGTTGCCTTTATTGATCGATGATACGAATCGCCAGAAAGACCGGGCCACTGCGTCTGAGCACCAGTATAGGAAAAGACTTGCCGGCGGGCAAATCCTCGATAATGCCTTCAAGCTGACGACTATTCAGGACATCGACGCCGTTTAACTTGATGATTACATCACCGGCGCGAATACCGGCCTCGGAGGCCGCCCCTTTATTTACCGACTCGACGATAACACCGCCGCGCACGACTTCGTCCAGCTGTTGTCGATCCTCATCGTTCAGATCAGAGACAGTAATAGCCACGCGTTTGATGGTGACAGTACCCCGGGCACCATTGTCGCGTTGTACCAGATCTTCCTCGGTCGGCAGCTCGGTGATCGCAACCTTCAGGTGTTTGGCCTTGCCGTTACGGATAATTTTGACATCGGCCTCTTTGCCCAACGGGCTGCTGCCAACCATCGGTGGCAGGGATGAGGAACTGCTTATCTCGCGACCATTGTATTCGACTACAATATCGCCGACCTGGAAACCGGCTTTCTCCGCCGGACTGTCTGGTAGAACCTTGGCCACCAGGGCGCCAATCGGCTTCGGCATATTAAAAGACTCGGCCAGTTCGCGCGTGACATCCTGGATCAGGATACCCAGCCATCCTCGCTTGACATGACCGGTCGCCTTGAGCTGTTCAACGGCATTCATGGCCACATCGATCGGGATGGCGAAGGCCAGGCCCATGTAACCACCGGTACGGCTGTAGATCTGTGAATTGATACCAATGACCTCACCATCAAGGTTAAACAACGGACCACCGGAATTGCCGGGATTTATGGCGACATCGGTCTGAATGAAGGGGACGTAATTCTCATTGGGCAGGCTGCGGCCCTTGGCACTGACGATACCGGCCGTTGCGGAATGATCGAATCCGAATGGTGAACCAATGGCAAGTACCCAGCTACCGACCTTCAACTTTGTCGGCTCACCGATCTTTACGATCGGCAGATCCTTGGCATCAACCTTCAGCAGGGCCACATCACTGCGCTTGTCCGCACCGATAACACTGGCCTCTAGCTGGCGCCGGTCACTGAGGCGGACAATGATTTCATCCGCATCACTGATAACATGGGTATTAGTCAGAATATATCCGTCCGCAGAAATAATAAAACCGGAGCCCAGTGATTCGGAGTCAAACTCTTCAGGGTTGCCGTTTTCACCGAAGAATTTACGTAAAAAATCATCCAGTGGCGCACTAGGTCCACCCGGCCCACCGAAACCATGCGGCAGGCCATGCAGGCCGTAATCGGCAGTCCGTTTCTGGGTGGTGCTGATGTTAACGACCGCGGCACTATACTTTTCCACCATATGGGTAAAATCCGGCAATTGGCCGGCTGCCATGGTCATGTGACCGCCTAACAACATCAGCCCGGTGATACCAAGCCATACTCCGAATGCTCTTACTACTTTCATAACTACTCCAGACTCCCTTGAAACAGATCAGGCAGGATAGCGGGAACTATCACACGGCCATATCACAACGTCGCAAGATACGTGGTTGATAATTACCTGTTGCCGCCAGCAACCGGGCGTGACGGTGCACCCACCCTAACACGGCCACCATGGCCAGCAGACCAGCCATTATAGACAGATATTCATTATCGATGTAAAACAAACCATCATTGATGATTTCACCGAGCCAGGCACCGGCCATCAGCGCCAGCAACGGCAATAAATACATGAGTAAGGCGCTGCGCACCAGTACCCGGTCATCAATACCCAGCACGACATCGTCACCGACAACCGCGGCTACATTATTCCGTACCTTTAATTGCAGTGTTCGTCTGCCTGAAAAACCGCGGGCCATGATACCGGTGCCGCAACCCTTGTTAGCGGCACAGGACTCACAGGCGCTACGACGCTGTGTCGTCACCCATGCCTGATCACCGTCAAGCGCAACGACCCGGGCAGTTTCTTCGATTATCATATTACGGCTTCCATTGTTTCTTTATGGGGACACCAGCGACATATTTCAATGACAGGAAAAGATTATCGTTATATCAACAGTATTCTGATACTGCCTGAAGGGGGAAAACATTTGAGGGAGGGAGGCGATCGGAAAAGCGCACTCAAAAGCCATCTACATCACCAGGCTTAATATGACGAATGGATACCTGCCCGCTCACAGCCGAGGCCGTGAGCATCATTTTCAGTCCAAACGATAGCTGGCAAGATTAACCGCCGGGACAGAACCTTCGAGTGGGGCAGCTACCGCATATTGACTGAAATTGACCAGATAATCATAGACTGACGATTCTACCGTGTCGGTAGATGCCAGGCTGGTCGACGGGTCAACGCCTTCCATATCAAAACTGGCATAGGCCAGCGGCTGATTGCCCATTTCCACGGCCGGTGCGGCAGCAGTATCAGTTACACTCGTCTGTGCACTGTCACCGGCGAAGGTAAAATGCTGGCTCTGGATGTCCGTTTCGTAATGGTTTGTCGCCGCGTTCATCATGGCCGGCTGACCAAATTGCAGCAACCCTACGATCGCCACTGCAGAAACCGATGCCGCCAGGGCAAAACCGGCGGCATCATTGACGCGGCGATACGGTGTTTGACGAGGGGTCTGATGAACCGGTTCATGTTCCATCGCCAGTGCCACACGGTCAGCAAAGCGGTTGGTGACTGCGCTGGAAAGATTATTGCGTATGACATCACCGATCAGGTGATAGTTTTCCCAACATTCGCGCAGGGTGGGTTCATGCTTTGCCTGTTTGAGGACGGAGGCGGACTCGAACTCGCTGGCCTCGCCATCCATATAGACCGAGACTATTTCTTTTTTATCGATCATTCTGTTGTCTCTCCACTACCCTGAATATTGATATGATAAAAACCTTGTGTTGATTGACCAGCCCCCTGATCAGGTCTGCTCATTCCAGTAAAGGCTTCAACTCGTTCTGTATAGCCTCTCGTGCCCTGAATATCCGCGAACGGATCGTTCCAACTGGGCACTGCATCTGCTCGGCAATCTCATCGTAGCTCAAGCCGTCGAGCTCACGTAACATAATCGCCTTGCGCAAATCTTCCGGTAATTTCTCCATGGCCCGGACGACCGTAGCCTGGATCTGATCCCTGCGCAGCAACCCTTCCGGGGTTGCGTATTCCTTTATTTCTGACTCGCCGAGTAACTGTTCCGCATCGCCGATGTCAATATCCATACCCGGCGGCCTGCGCCCCCGTGATACCAGATAGTTTTTGGCGGTATTAGCCGCGATCCTGTACAACCAGGTATAGAATGCACTTTCACCCCTGAATCCAGGCAGTGCCCGGTAGGCCTTGATAAAGGCCTCTTGGGTTACATCCAATACTTCTTCAGAGTCATACACATAGCGAGAGATCAATTTGACCAGACGGTTCTGGTACTTCAAGACCAGTAGATCAAATGCCTTCTTATCGCCGCGTTGAACACGTTCGACGAGCTGCTGGTCAGCGTTCTTCTCGCCCATGCGGGCAGACCCCTTTTTTCCATCGAGCAATTGCTTGCTCAATTACAGTAGACAACCACCCCGGAATTAAGTTCCGGAATTATCCCGTCTTTTATTAATTTATTTTATGGAACAGTGTTATTTAAGCCTACGATTATGACAGAATACTATACCAGCATACTGATCTACAGTCTTTAAATTACATTTATTTATTAAAAACAATCAGTAACTTAACAATATTTAACCGATATGGCCGAGCACAGACATGATTTACTGATCATTGGCAGCGGCGCCGCAGGCCTCAGCCTGGCACTACGCCTGGCCGATCAGGCGCTGAAAATCGCCCTGGTCAGCAAGGGTCAACTGCATGAAAGTGCGACATTCTACGCCCAGGGCGGTATCGCCGTGGTGCGCGACCAGCTGGATTCGCTGGAATCCCATATCGATGACACCCTGATCTCCGGCGCCGGCCTGTGTGACCGTAAAATCGTTGAATATACCGTCAACCATGCCAGGGACTGCATCCAGTGGCTCATCGATCAGGGCGTCCATTTCACCCGCGAGGACGGCCCCGATGGCGGCTCTGACTACCACCTGACCCGTGAGGGTGGCCACAGCCATCGTCGCATTATCCATGCCGCGGATGCCACCGGCCAGATGGTGGAAAAGACCCTGGAGCAGCAGGCCCGCGAGCATCCGCACATCGATGTCTTTGAACATCATATTGCCATCGACCTGATCATGGCGAGCAAACTAGGTCGTCAGGACCATCGCTGTCTGGGGGCCTATATCCTCGATTGCCGGCAGGGTGTGGTCCAGTCCTTCAGTGCCCGCAAAACGATACTGGCCACCGGTGGCGCCGGCAAGGTCTACCTCTATACCAGCAACCCGGATATTGCCAGCGGTGACGGTATCGCCATGGCCTGGCGGGCCGGCTGTCGCGTCGCCAACATGGAATTCATCCAGTTTCACCCGACCTGCCTCTACCACCCCCAGGCCAAGTCGTTTCTGGTCAGTGAGACCGTACGTGGCGAAGGCGGGCGTTTATTGCTTCCCGATGGCACCCCGTTCATGCAGGAATTCGACCCGCGCGGCGAACTGGCCCCTCGCGATATTGTTGCCAGGGCGATTGATCATGAAATGAAGCGACTCGGGGCCGAGTGTGTCTATCTGGATATCAGCCACCGTTCTGCCTCTTTCATCAACACACATTTTCCCACCATCCAGCAACGCTGCCTGGAACTCGGCTATGATATGAGCCGGGAACCGATCCCGGTCGTACCCGCAGCCCACTATCTCTGCGGCGGGGTCATGACAGATTATCGCGGACGCACCGATATCGACAACCTGTACGCGATCGGCGAAATGGCTTACACCGGTCTGCATGGCGCCAACCGCATGGCCAGCAACTCACTACTGGAATGCATCGTCTTTGCTGCCGCGGCCGGCAAGGACATCATCAACTGCATTACCACTACCCCTGCAGCGGAGACATTACCGGCCTGGGATGAAAGCCGTGTCACCGATTCCGACGAAGAGGTTGTGGTCTCGCACAACTGGGATGAATTGCGCCGCTTTATGTGGGACTACGTCGGCATAGTACGCACCGATAAACGATTGCAGCGCGCACTGCGTCGCACAGCCCTGCTGCAACAGGAGATCAGTGAATATTACGGTAATTTCCGCATCACCAGCGATCTGATCGAGCTGCGCAATTTAACCCTGGTCGCCGGGTTGATTATACGCTCGGCGATATTACGCAAGGAAAGCCGGGGACTGCACTACACACTGGATTATCCGCACACGGATGAACAACAACCGCCCCGGCCAACCATCCTGATCCCCGATAACCTGGCCGAAGGAGCCGCAAAAAAGACAACAGGACTAAACGCGAGTGAGGAGTGCTGAGTACTTAGTGATGGTTTATGAGTGAGGGGTGTAGGAGCGGCTTCGCCGCGACCGGTCAGGGTTACGCTGTACCCATCGCGGCGAAGCCGCTCCTATAAACCCCGATTTCTGGTTCCCACGTTGGAGCGTTGGAACCAGAACAATAGAACCGTCATTCCCGCGGATGCGGGAATCCAGTTAGATATCTCACACTCCGGCCTTGTTCTACAAGGCCTGCGGTTCGAGATGACAATGAATGTAGTGATCCCTCGCTCCTCACTCAGCACCTAGTCCCTGGTCCTTAGTCCTTAGTCCTGCTTTCATCTGCCCGTTGTTCAGAATCTGGCGCTGCGATAGACGGCTCGGACTCCGCGGCGTCCGCTCCACTGTCCCCGGCCTTTTCTGCACGCACGCGACGTAAAAAAAACAGTGTCAGTACAGGACCGGACAGCGCATAGATCAATGCCAGTGAAAACAGTACCAGTGGCGGATCGATTGAAATAAATACAAACACCAGCACGATCAGCAACAGCGCTACAAAAGGGATCTTGCCTCTCAGGTCCAGTTCCTTGAAACTGTGATAACGGATATTACTGACCATCAGTAACCCGGCCGCCACGGTCAGGCCCAGCACCGGCCAGACCCATTGATGTGGATTGAGGCTGTAATCGCTACCCACCCAGACCAGACCGGCTATCATAGCCGCTGCCGCCGGTGACGCCAGCCCCTGAAAATAACGTTTGTGGACGGTCTCGACCTGGGTATTAAAGCGCGCCAGGCGAAGCGCCGCACCGGCCGTATAGATAAACGCCGCCAGCCAGCCCACTTTACCCAGCGATGACAAAGACCAGACATAGATCACCAGGGCCGGCGCCAGGCCGAAGGCGATCATATCCGAGAGACTGTCATATTCAACACCGAAATCGCTCTGGGTATGGGTCATGCGGGCGATACGCCCGTCCATACTATCGGTAATCATGGCGATAAAGATCGCCACCGCGGCGGCCTCGAACCGCCCTCCCATGGAGGCAACAATGGCATAAAAACCGGCAAACAGACCCGCCGTGGTAAACAGATTGGGCAGCAGATAAATACCCCGTGTACGCATAACTCCAGTTTTTTTCATCCGACTACCGCCCTGAAATCATTTAGTGAACCATCGTTGCCAGCACACTGGCACCGGCCAGAACATCATCATCATGCCCGACCTCCATACGCACATTGTCCGCCATAAAGATATCGACATAGGTACCTGATCGGGTGCGCCCGCATCGTTGCCCCTGTCCGATACGTTCACCCGGCTTGATATAACAACGCGGGGTTTGCCAGCGACCGGCAACCTCAAGGATCAGGTAC
>Ga0210101_1000453_pt1 | contig 13372 bp, 9 predicted proteins | sample Muzzi_PWC_D1_FD_185534 | JGI IMG/M metagenome (GOLD analysis project Ga0210101, IMG submission 185534) | Wetland microbial communities from San Francisco Bay, California, USA, that impact long-term carbon sequestration - Muzzi_PWC_D1 (SPAdes) | ecosystem: Environmental > Aquatic > Marine >... | reverse complement strand
CCGCGGTCGGCGGATCGCCGGCTCAGATCGGCCAGGCGATCCTCGACGCCGCCACGTCGGGCCAGATCACGGGTCTGTGCCCGGGCTCGCCCAACCTCCTGCTCTACTCCGACTTCCTCCCCGCCGATGATCCACCGGTGGCCGCGTTCTCCTTCAGTTGCTCGGCCCTGACCTGTAGCTTCGACGGCACGGGCTCGAGCGACGACCAGGGAATCGCCACCTACGCCTGGACCTTCGGCGACGGCGCGTCCGGAAGCGGCGCCACGGTGAGCCACACCTATGCCTCCGGTGGCACGCGCACGGTGACCTTGACGGTCACCGACACGAGCGGGCAGTCCGACTCGGTGAGCCGGCAGGTGTCCACCTGCAACGACTCGTTGGCGCCCTCGGTCACCGTCACCGCACCGGCCGACGGCGCCTACGTCTGGGGCACTCTGACCATCCAGGCCAACGCCTCGGACGCCTCGGGCGTCGACCGCGTGGAGTTCCGGGTCGGCGGGTCCCTCCGCTGTACCGACACCGCCGCCCCCTACAAGTGCACGGTCAACGTCGACGGGTTCAACAGCGGGCTCAAGACCCTGAAAGCCCGGGCCTACGACGTCTGCGGCAATTCGCGGCAGGACACCGTTCAGGCGTTCTTCGTCAGCAACCCCCTCGCCGCCCTCGACGTCCCCGCCGAGGGGGCGACGGTCGAGGGTGACTCGGTCCGCCTGGCCGGCTGGGCCAGCGATCCCGACGGCGTCGCCGACGTCCGCTTCGAGCTCGACGGCCAGCCCCTGACCCTCACCGGGCCCGTCACCTACGGCCTGTCCCGGCCCGACGTGTGCTCCGCCGTTCCGCTCACGGACCCCAACTGCCCGAACGTCGGCTTCGAAGCCTTCTTCGACTCCCGCCTGGTCCCGGACGGCAGCCACACGCTGCAAGTGGTCGCCGTGGACAACCAGGGCAAAACCACCCGCATCCCCACTCCGGCGCGCCAGATCGTCGTCGAGCAACCGCCCGTCACCGACCCCTGCGTGCCCGGCCCGACCACGCTCTGCCTGTTCCAGAACCGCTTCGAGGTCGAAGCCACGTTCGTCCAGAACGGCATTTCGTCTGCCGCCCGAACGTTCACCGGCTCCGACAAGTCCGGGTACTTCTGGTTCTTCGGCGCCGAGAACCTGGAGGTCGGGATCAAGGTGCTCGACGGGACGTCGTCGAACGGCAGCTTCTGGATCTTCCACGGCGGCCTGACCAGCCTCGAGTACAGCCTGCGGGTCACCGACACCGCAACCGGAGAGGTACAGACCTATGTCAAGCCCGCCGGTAGTTATTGCGGCGGTGCCGACATCCAGGCCTTCCCGGTCGGCGGCAGCGCCGCAGGATCGAGCGCCAAGCTCGTGGACGTCGGATCCGCGGCAGCCGGCACGGGACTGCTCGCCCTGCCCACGGAGGGACCGCACGGACCCAACTCGCTCGCCGCGGCCGGCTCCACGTGCATCGCGGACGGCAACACGCTCTGCCTGCTCGGCGGCCGGTTCCAGGTCCGGGTCACCCGCGGCGGAAACCCGCAGCCGGCCCTGCCACTGACCGACAAGTCCGGGGCCTTCTGGTTCTTCAACGCCGCCAATACCGAGGTGGTCATCAAGGTGCTCGACGGCACCCCGATCAACGGCTCCTACTGGGTGTTCCTGGGGTCGATGAGCGACCAGGACTACTCGGTCACGGTGACCGACACGGTGACGGGCGCGGTCTGGAGCCACGTGAACCCGCTCGGCACCTACTGCGGCACGGCGGACCTCGCGGCCTTCTGAGCGATCGAACGACTTGCAGGTTTCGCTTCACGTCCGCGGCGCTTCGGCGCCGCGGACGCTCCTTTCTTCGCCGGGCGGCTCCGGGTCAGCGCGGGCGGTCTCCGGCCACCAGGTCGAGCACCATGAGCAGCGCGGCCAGGGCCCCGGCGGCCAACGACGCGAGAGCCCCCCGCCGCGCCGCGGACGGCAGGCCGGCCAGGTGGCGATCGAGGTCGGCCGCAAGCGCGGCCGCGGTGGGGTGCCGGCGCCCGGGCAGCGGGTCCAGGGCGCGGGTCAGGATCCGGTCGAGATCTCCCCGCAGCCGCCGCGCCAGCGCCCGCGGCGAGAGCCCGAGGCGCGCGCACACATCTGCGGAGACGTCGACGGCGGCCCGGCTCGGGCGGGCCGATGACCTGGACCCGACCACCGCGTTGCCCGTGAGCTCTTCGAGCCCTTTCGAGCCGTACCCCCACGGACCCGGCGGCGTCTCCCCCAGAAGCAGCCGGTAGATCACCGCTCCCAGACCGAAGACGTCGACCGCCGGCGTGACCGGGCCGCCCCAGATCTGCTCCGGCGGGGCGTAGCCCGGCGTGATCAACCGGGCAAGCGGCTCGGTGGGCCGACCGATCACCGTACCGTCGCGCTCGTCCAGTCGCCGCGCCAGACCGAAGTCGACGAGGATCGGACGGCCGTCGGGTCGCACCAGGACGTTGCCGGGCTTGAGGTCGCGATGGACCACCCGCGCACGATGGAGATCCCCGACGATCTCTGCCACGGCCCGCATCAGCCGGAGGCGTTCCTCCACCCCCAGACAGCCGGCGTCGCAGTAGTCGTCCAGAGGTTCCCCCTCCACCCAGTCGAGCACCAGGTACGGCCTGCCCCGGTAGCGGCCGGCACCCCGCAGACCGACCACCCCCTCGCGGCAGAGGCCGGAGAGGATGCGCTCTTCCTCCGCGAAGCGCCGGCGCAGGTCGGCGGCGGGAAGGTCCGGGCGGGCGATCTTGACGGCCAGTGTGGAGCCGGCCGCGGCGGCCGGGGACCCGAGGGAGCGTACCCGCCAGACGGTCGCGGTGCCGCCCTGTGACATGCAGCGCTCCAGCCGCACGTCACCCACCCGGTCGCCGGGACGAAGATCGTCTACACAGTCCTCCGGCCAGACCGCCTCCAGGAACCCTCCGGCCGCGTCATGGGCCGCGAGGATCGACTCGGCCTCGCCCCGCAGGGCGAGATCCGAGCCACACGCGCTGTCCAGAAGGGCCTCGCGCTCCCTGGCGGGCCGCTCCAGCACCTGCTCGACGACGGCCCTCAACCGGTACCACTCAGGTGAACGCATGCGCTCCAAACCGAGCCGCCAGTCGTGGGCGTGGGCAGCTCGGGCGTTCGCAAGGCGCTTCATCCGCCGCGCGGCCCAGCTCCCGGTAGAGCCAGGCTCGCGCCACGCGCCAGCGCCGGTCGACCGTGCGCGGCGCCAGGCCGGTGGCGGCCGCGGTCTCCGCGACGGTGAGACCGTGGAAGAAGCGGAGGTCGACGACGCGGGCCGCTTCCGGGTCGACGGCCGCGAGCTCGGCGAGTGCCCCCTCGAGGGCCAGGAGCGTCGGCTGCCGCCCGGGCGTCGACGCGACCGCCGCCTCGTCCAGACCCTCTCGCGCCGCTCCACCCCCACGCCGGAACGCGCCCCGGCGGCGGGCGTGATCGAGCAGCACCCGCCGCATCAGGCGCCCGGCCAGGTGGAAAAAGTGGCTGCGATCGCGCCACGCGGTGCGCCGCTGGTGCACCAGGCGGAGGTATGCCTCGTGGACGAGGGCGGTCGCCTGCAGAGTGTGGTCGCTCCGTTCGCCCCGCAGATGCGCTCCGGCGAGCCGCCGCAGCCGGCCGTATACCAGGGGCAGCACCGTCGCTCCGGCGGCGCGGTCGCCCGAGCTCCAGCCCCCGAGCAGACGGGTGATCTCACCCGCCGGCTGGCCGCTCAAGACGCTCCCTTCACGATGACGCCGTCGCACGAGGGCTCCTTGTCCATGCTGTGAACGGCGATGGGAACGGCGTCCCACACGTCCGGGGAGCCCCCGACGCTCAGCGTGAAGACCAGCGAGAGCTGGTCCCCCGGTCCGGCGACGCCGGCGAGACCGGTCACCAGGATCTGCTCGAGCTGTCCCGTGCCCAGGTCCTCGAGGAACTGCTCGACCGTCCCGTCGAACGGTACGAGCTGGTAGACCTTGGAACCCGCTCGCAGGTAGGCCTCGTGCAACACCAGCTCCTTGGGCAGCGGGACCGAGGCCTGGAGATTGAGCAGCAGATCCCCTGACGGAGCGAAGAGATCGGTCGGCGGCGGGGGTGGCGGCTCATCGGCCTGGCACGGGATGCACGGCCGGGAGCCCGGCATCGGCCCGCTGTCGGTGTCGAGGTCGACCACCGACAGCTCGGGCAAGGACAGAACCTCGGCCCCGATCGCCACCGCCCGGCGTGCCTCCGGAGGGGCGGTCCAGCACGACGGCTCGAGCGTGTCGCCTCGGGCATGGGCGATCATCCGCGCCGGCCCCTTGAGCACGGAGCCGCGAACCAACGATCCGTTGAAGGCGAGCCCGTAGCTCTGGGACACGGCGACCGGTCGCCACTGGCCGGAGGTATCGAGGCCCCGGCCTGTGAAGCCGGCGCTGTCGCCCGAGGCGGCCGCGATCCAGCCAGTCATCATGGCCGCGGCGTAGGACGAGCCCGCCGGAACAGGCCACAGGTCGCCGATCTCTTCGGGGTTCTCAAGGTACAGACCATAGCCCAGCACCAACGCCTCGGCCTCCGGTGGGGTCTCCCTCGACGGCTCGACCTGCCCGTCCTGAGCGACGAAGGAGGCGAGCTCGAGGGCGCCGGCCGAGAGCACCGCCGGGTGGGCCGCGGGGAACAACAGCTCGGCATGATTGCCGGCGGCGGCCACGGGCACGATGCCGAGGTCGTCGTAGAGGTGGTCCAGGACGGCTCGCACCTGACACGCGATCGGCCCGCCCGCCGGCCCGGTGCACCCGGGCGCGTCACTCGGAACTCGGCCGAAGCTCATGTTGAGGGCCACCGGCCGGGAATCGGGCTCGAAGTAGGCCAGCTCGGCAACGGCGCAGAGCTGAGTGAGGACGTCCACGTCCGTCACCCGCGGCCCGAGGGCCGGCAACCGCTCGCGGGCGCCGAAGAGGTCGAACAGCGAGACCGCGACCTGCCGATCGGACGCCTCGAGCACCACCTCGCCGACGCTCCAGCCATGGCCGTCGTTCCAGTCGAGGACGGCGACCCAGGGCTCGCCGGCGCGGAGGTGTCCGAAGCAGGAGCCCCAGTTGCAGGGCAGCCAGCTGCCCGCACTCGTCAACAGGCCCGACGTCTCGCGGTTGTACCGGGCCGGCTCTTCGTTGCCGCCGCCCAGACTGCAGCCGGGCCCGATGACGAACTCGCTCGTCGGATCGCCGATCAGGAACGCCCCGTGCGCGCCACAGCCGAAGACGGAGGCGGAGCCCACCAGCCCTACGGTGCCGCGACACTCGTTGCTGATGTGGGCCCAGTGGACCCCCTGACCATGGCCGGCGGCCGTTGTCGCCAGGGCACACGTCAGGGCCAACGCCAGGACAAGGCAGGGACTTCGAGGGGGCTGGACGGTGATCATGGCTTCATCTCCTTTCGTCCCGCCCCTCCGGCGGCACATCGCCGGCCGGAGTCGGGAGCAGCGTGATCGATTGGGAGTAGACGAGGCGCCGGCCGGCGGCGGCGAGGAGCGCCTCGGGCTCTTCGCCCGAGACCTCCACCACCGGTGGCGGAAGATCACCCTGCCGGGCCACCACTACGTAGAGCGTGCGGCGACCCGGCTCCGGCCCCACCAGCTCGACGGCCCGAGCAGAGAGCGTGGCCGCCCCCCGCTCCACGCGCAGCTCGACGCGAGCGTCGACCCCACCCGGAGGAGCGAGCCGCTCGAGGCGCCCACCGCGGACCCTGTAGAGCCCGAAGTCCAGACCGGCGGCACCGGCGGCGCGCGGCGTGACCTCCAGCCGAACCCGCGTTTCGGCATAGGCCTGAATGGCCCCACCGGCTACCGGTGGAGCCTCGCCGCGGTGTTCGGCCAGGCCGCTCGCCGCCAGGTCGAAGGCGAGCTCTGCCGGCAGCGGGGAGGGTCCTCGGCCCAGGAGCAGATAGCCGATCCCGACCGCCACCAGCAGGCTGGCGGCGAGGCCGACCACCGGCTTCCACCAGCGGACGAGGCCTTGGCTCGGTCGCGTGCCGAAGCGCTCCAACACCCGGTGCCGGAGCGCCGGCGGCGGCGCCTCCGGCTCGACGGCGGCGAGGCCCGCGAGTCGGGCACGAGCCTCCGAGGAGCTGGCGAGCCGGGCTTCGACAGCATCCGCCTCGGCCTCCTCGAGACGACCGTCGCGCCAGGCGCGCAGGCTCTCCTCGTCGAGATCGAGGTCGCGGCTTGCGCCCTGAGATTCTCCGCGCCTGGCGGGCGAGCCGCTCAGGCGAGAGAGCTCCCAGAGCAGCTCGTCGTATCTGTCGTCTCTGTTCATGGCGCTCATGCCTCGTGATCGCTGGTGCTGCCGGCGACGCGCCGGGCGCTCTACCCAACTAGGAGTAGGGAGCGGAGCGTTTTGCCCCCCTCGCATCGAGTCTGGTCAGCCGCCCGCGGAGGCGCGGGGCAGCGGTGGAGCAGCCGCGCCGCGGAGCAGAACGAGGGCCGCCCAGGTAGAGGCCGGGTATCGCCGGGCCGTCTCGGAGAGTGCCTGGCGGTACGCCACGGGCACTGTTGCACCGCCTGCCACGGCACGGTAGAAGACGGCGTTGAAGTCGCGAGCCAGCGTGTCGGAGAGGTCGGCGCGGCTGGCGATCACCCAGCGCATGCCGAGCCGGGCAAGCAGCCCCCCGAGACCGTAGCGGCCACTGTCGGCCGTCACCGGCCAGCGCCCGGTCTGGCAGCCGGAGAGGTTGGCGAAGCGGCCGGCGACCGGCAATCCGGCGAGCTCGATCAAACTCAAGGGGCCATCGCTGAGCTCGAGCCCCGAGAGCTCGGGGAAGGCCGAAACGAAGCGCCCGTGGGCGTCGATGTGGAGGAAGGAGGCTGTCGGCAGCGCCTCGATCAGCCCGGCGTGGCTCGCCGCCTCGCCCGCGAGCAGCCGCGCACGGGGGAAGAGCTCCCGATAGGTGCCCGCGAGAGCGCTCGCGCCGGCGAGATCACCGCGCGGATCGACCACGAAGAGGGGCACTCCGGCGGCCTCCGGGCCGAGGGACGAGTGGCCCGAGCCCGCGGGGGCGAGCGCGACCGTGGTCCGGTCGGCGAGCCAGCCGCCCTCGGGCAGGGGCAGGGCCGCGAGCGGAGCTCCCTGGAGCGGACCGTGCAGCGCGTAGACCGTGAGCTCCGGCAGCTCCTCGCCATCGCGCGGCAGGAGGGCGGCGGCGAGGGGCGCGGCCGTGCGCCGCCAGGTTCTGTCGTCCATGGCCCGGCGCTCCAGGGCCGACGTGAGGCCGGCGATCGTGTCGATCAGCGCTCCTCGTGCCATCGGCGTGCGCCGGGCGAGAACGACCGCCCCGTCGTCGGCCCGCTCGAGAAGTAACACCTCGTCGGGGAGCGCGACGGCCCTGAAGCGAACGCCCGGCGCCTCGGCCGGCGTGCTCTGAGGACAGCCGGGCCAGCTCCGCCAAAGCGTGCGTAATCGCTCGTGCAGCTCCCGGCGCACCGGCTCCAAGGAGCTCCGGCGGGCGCCGCCACTCGGCCGGTCGAGGGCCTCGAGCTCGACCAGGAGCCCCGCCGAGCGCTCGTCGAGCTCCCGCCAGCGCGCCGCCAGCTCCGGGTCGTCCGCCGCCCGCTCGCGGCACTTCCGCCGCTCTGCCTCGTCGTCGCTCAGCCGGTCGAGGCGAGCAAGGAGCTCCCAGGCCCGCCCCGGCTTGCCGGCCTCGACGGCCAATCGTGCCGCCCGGGCAAAGTCGTCCGCCCGCTGCCCGGGGCCGAGAGGAAGCCTCTGGCCGAGCCGATCCGCGCCCCACCCCTCATGGCGAAGGAGCGCCTGGTCGAAGGCCCGGGCGGCACGGGACCGGTCACCGGCCAGCCGATAGCCCTCCCCGAGGCAGCTCGCCCCCCAGGTCGCCAGCTCGCCCTCGGCGGCGGCCAGTGGAGCGCACCGACTCACCGCCGACCGAGCATCGCCCCGCTCCAGGGCGGCGAGCCCCTGGACCAGATCGCCCCAACCGAGCAAGAAGCGGCGCCACCCTTCGCCCGTCGCGGCGCCGGCGAGGGCCTGCCGCGCCGCCGCCAGGGGACGAGTGGGATCACGACCACGACGCACCGCCAGGTACGCGGCGTTGAGCCTCTGGTTGGCGTACTCGAGGGGCTCGTCGGCGGCCTCGAGCCCGGCCATGCCGGCGGTGAGGTCGGCCTCGGCCGCGTCGAGCTCGGTACTCGTGGCCAGCGGATCGAGCAGCACCAGCCAGGCCAGCTCCCGGCGAGCCGTGGCCACCAGGCCCGGTGCGCAGGTTGTGCGGGAGCAGTCGGCCAGCACCGCCCGCAGGCGGTCGCGGCCCTCGCGGGGAGCCCCGGCCTGGGCCAACAGGTCGGCTTGTCGCAGACCGACGCCGATCCGTTCACCGTCGGCGGAGCGCAGGTAGCGCCGGCTCGCGGCCTCGAGCGCGGTCCAGGCGGCGGCCAGGCGGCCTTCGGCCAGCGCCAGCTCGGCCCGTTCGTAGGCCACCTGAGCCCCTCGGCGACCCACCTCCACCTGGTCGATCCAGGACGGCAGCCGAGCCAGCCGGTCTGCTGCCCTCCCCAGTGCGTCCGCCGTTTCCTCGAGCACCAGGAAGTGCACCGCGACAAGATCGACCCGGGCCGCGAACAGCGGCAGGCCGGCGTTGTTGGCACGCACGCCGAGGGCGTCGAGATCGTCGAGGAAGGCGCCGAGCGGGCGCCGGGACCGCTCGGCGAGGAGGGTCGAGAGCTCCCGCCCGAGGTCACGCAACGCCCGATCGTCGGCGCTCCAGCGTAGGGCTCGGCAGGGCAACCGGTACGAGCTGCCGTCGAAGCCGTCGGTCAGCTCCCCACAGAGGTCGAGGCTGGAGCCCTCAGCGATGGGAGAGCCCTCAGCGATGGGAGAGCCCTCAGCGATGGGAGAGCCCTCAGCGATGGAGGAGCCCTCGGCGATGGAGAAGCCCTCGGCGAGACCGGAGGGAAGCATGGCGTCAAAGCAGACGGTGCGCCCGGCACGCGCCGACGGCTCGCTCGACCCGGAGCCGAGCGGCGTCCCGTCCAGAGTCAGCCGAGCCCGCCACTGACTGCTGTCGCGCTCGGGCGGCACCTCGAGGCAGAGCCCGACCGGCGAGGCCCGCCCGAGCACCCGGGGCTCGAGCACCCCGCCGGCCGTCACCACCACTTCTTGATGCCCCCGCACGAGGGCGGGCAGATCGAGCTCCGGGGGGCGTGGACGGCAAGCGCTCAGGACGGCGGCGAGGCCGACAGCGAGGAGGGGAACGAGGGCCGCCGGAACGCGGACCCTCATCCGATGTCGATCCGAAGCCTCTCGGCGCACTCGCGTACCGCCTCGTTGAGCGACTGCCGGAGCTTGTACGTCGCCTTGGACGACCAGCCGGTGGCCCGTGCCACCTCCGCGGGAGTGAGGCCGTCGCGGAAACGCAAGGCGTAGTAGAGCACCACTCTCCGATTCCCCTCCCGCAGGCAGGCCTCGAGCCGGCGCAGGGTGTCGCGGGCAAGGGCACGGCTCTCGGCCGCCGCACCGGTCGACAGGGGGAGCTCCGGAAGGGGAACGGCCCGGCGACGCCAGGCCGTCCGGCGGGCGTTGGCGGCCACGCCGCACGCCAGGTCCCAGAGGTGGCGTTCGAGCGCCTGCCGGGTCGTGCCGCCTCCGGCCGTGCGTTCCAGCAAGTCCCTCAGCACCTTCGCGTCGTCCCGGAAGTAGAAGGCGAAGGAGTCTTGGAGCAGATCTTCGGGGTCGAGACCGAGCGGTTCGTACCGGCGGCGCAGGCGCCGAAACAGGCTCGGCGCGAAAGTGTCATAGAGCCACGCGGCGGCCTCGCGATCCCCCGCCGCAACACGCCGGAGCCGGTCCAAGAGATCGTCGCCACCTGCCGGGCCCTCCACCCCGCCACCGGCCTGCCTCGGGTCTTGCGACACGAGACTAGGATAGCAACCGCTGGAGCGAGCGACCGGCTACCCGGCCATCGCTGAGCGCACCCGCTCGGGGGTCTCGGCGATCCGGCCCTGGACGGCAAAGCGGCGAACCGGGGGCTGCACTCCCACCGGTCTCTATCCAGAACACCCCGCCGGGTAGACCACATGCCGCAGCCCGCTGCTCTTGGGGCGGCGGCGCTCGACCTCGAAGCCGGCGGCTCGTGGAAGTACTACTTCGGTTGGGCTCTCCTGGTCATCGCCGCCGCCGACACCGTCGCGCTCTTCCAGAAGGAGCGGGCTTCCCTGTCTCCCCCTGCCGGCGCCCTGCTCGCGCATGTGGGGCAACGCGAGCGGAGTGAGCCACGCCAGGACACCGAACGGCCGCAGTGACGAGAGCTCCCCGCCTCGACTGCGCCGAGCCCCTCTTCGAAAACCCCGAGAATCGGTGCCGCTGATATCCTGAGAGGACTGACCCTCCGGGGCCGGAGCCGAATGCAGCGCATCCTCATCCTCTTTGCCCACCCCGCCTTCGAGACGTCCCGCGTCCACCGGCGACTGGCGGCAGCGGTCGAAGGGCTGCCCGGCACCACCTTCCGCGACCTCTACGAGGCGTACCCGGACTTCGACGTCGACGTGGAGCGCGAGCAGGCGCTCCTGGTGGAGCACGACCTGATCGTCCTCCAGCACCCGGTCTTCTGGTACTCGGTACCGCCCCTCTTGAAGCAGTGGTTCGACCTGGTGCTTCAGCACGGCTGGGCCTACGGATCCGAGGGCACGGCGCTCGCCGGCAAGCGGGTGCTCTGTGCTCTCTCGACCGGCGGGCGCAAGGAGGCCTACCGGCACGGCGGACACAACCGCTTCACCCTGCGCGAGCTGCTGGCCCCGATCGAGCAGACGTTCGTGCTCTGCGGCATGGAGTACCTGCCGCCGTTCGTGGTCCACGGTGCCCACGGGATGAAAGCTCCCGAGATCGAGCGCCACGCCCGCGCCTACCGGAAGCTGCTCGAGGCGCTCTCCGCCGGGCGGCTGGACCTCGCCGCCGCCCGGCACCTGCCGCAGATCGAGGCCCCGGTCGACGACCTGATCCGGCCGGCCGCGGGGGGCGACGCGGAAGGGAGTGATCGCTGATGCACGGCGGCGGCTTCTTCTACCAGGCCCTGATCTACCTGGCCGCCGCGGTGGTCACCGTGCCGATCGCCAAGCGCCTGGGGCTCGGCTCGGTCCTGGGGTATCTGCTGGCCGGCGTCGCCATCGGACCGTTCGCGCTCGGCCTCGTCGGCGAGGAGGGTCAGGACGTCCTCCACTTCGCCGAGTTCGGGGTCGTGCTGATGCTCTTCCTGATCGGCCTGGAGCTCGAGCCGAGCCGGGTCTGGCACCTGCGGGGGCCGATCCTCGGCCTGGGCGGGCTCCAGGTGGGGCTCACCACCTGCGTGCTGGCGGCCATCGCCCTCGGGTTCGGCCTCGACTGGCGGGTGGCCCTTGCCGTCGGCGTGACCCTCGCCCTCTCGTCGACCGCCATCGTCCTCCAGACCCTGGACGAAAAGGGCCTGCTCGCCACCGGTGGCGGCCAGAGCTCGTTCGCCGTGCTCCTCTTCCAGGACATCGCGGTGATCCCGATCCTCGCCCTGATGCCGCTGCTCGCCGCTCCCGGGGTCGGACCCGGAGCGACACCCGGCGCCAGCCACGACGACACCTGGGTCGCCGGGCTCCCCGGCTGGGCGGAGACGCTGGTGGTGCTGGCGGCGGTGCTGGCGATCATCCTGGCGGGCCGCTTCCTGCTCCAACCCCTCTTTCGGGCGATCGCACGGACCGGCCTTCGGGAGCTGTTCACGGCGACGGCCCTCCTCCTGGTCATCGCCACGGCGGTGCTCATGGCGAAGGTCGGGGTCAGCCCCGCCCTCGGCACGTTCCTGGCCGGCGTGGTGCTGGCGAGGAGCGAGTACCGCCACGAGCTCGAAACCGACATCCAGCCGTTCAAGGGCCTGCTCCTCGGCCTCTTCTTCATGGCGATCGGCGCGGGGATCGACTTCGCCCTGATCGCGCGCAGCCCGGGCCTCGTCTTCGCCCTGACCGGGGCGCTCATCGTCGCCAAGCTCCTGGTGCTTCTGATCCTCGGCCGGCTGTTCAAGCTCAGCTTCGACCAGACCCTGCTGTTCGGCTTCTCCCTCGCCCAGGCGGGGGAGTTCGCCTTCGTCCTGCTGTCGTTCGCGGTCCGCTACGACGTGGTGGGCGAGAACCTGGCCGCGACGCTCATCGCCGTGGTCGCCCTGACCATGGCCGCCACACCGGTCCTGATGCTGCTCAACGAACGGCTCGTCCAGCCCCGCTTCGGCACCCGCGAGCGGACCGGCCGGGAGGCCGACGAGATCGACGAGCTGAACCCGGTGATCATCGCCGGGTTCGGCAGCTTCGGCGCGATCGTCGGCCGGCTGCTCCGGGCCAACGGGGTTTCCGCCACGGTGCTCGACCTCGACTCGGACCGGGTCGACCTGCTCCGGAAGCTCGGCCTCAAGGTCTTCTACGGCGACGCCTCGCGCCCCGACCTGCTACACGCCGCCGGCGCCGGCAAGGCCCGGCTGCTGGTCCTCGCCCTCGACCGGGTGGAGAAGAATCTGGAGTTGGTCGAGACCGCCAAGAAACACTTCCCCCAGCTCACGATCCTGGCCCGCGCCCGGAGCCGGGCCGAAGCCTACGAGCTCCTGGAGGCCGGGGTCGAGCACGTGTTCCGGGACAAGCTGGACTCGTCGCTCCGGCTGGGCGTCGAGGCGCTCCGCCTCCTCGGTTTCCGGGCCCACCACGCCCACCGGGCGGCCCAGACCTTCCGCCGCCACGACGAGAAGGCCGTCCGGGAGCTCGCCACCATGCGCCACGACCACTCGCTCTACCTGAGCACGGCGCGCGAGCGGATCGAAGGCCTCGAAGCGCTCCTCCGGGGCGACCTCGCCGACTCGGGAGAGATGCGCGACGCGGGCTGGGACCCCGAGACCCTACGGCAGGAGTACGGCGGCCGGAAGACGGACGAGCCGGAGTAGCGGCCGGCGCCGTTCCCGTCAGCTCGCCAGATAGACCACGTGGCGCGGCCCGCCGCCCTTGGGGCGGAGGCGCTCGACGGTGAAGCCGGCCGCGGCGAGGCGGCGCTCGAAGGGGTCGTCCCGGTCCTCGGACCAGACGGCGAAGACGCCGCCGGAGGCCAGCGCCCGGCGCGTGGTCGCCAGGGCGTGGCGGCCGAAGAAAGGGTCGGAGGCACCGCCCGAGGACTCCCGGGGCCCCTCGTAGAGGTCGAGGACGATGGCGTCGTAGCGCGTCCGGCCTCCCGCCTCGGCGGCCCGGCGGACGAGCTCCGCCACATCGGCGACCTCGACCTTCGCCCGGGGATCGCCGAGCGCCCGACCGGTGAGCTCCGCGAGGGCCCCCTCGCACCAGCGGACGACCACCGGGTTGAGCTCGGCCACCGTCACCCGCGCTCCGG
>Ga0210101_1000452_pt1 | contig 13376 bp, 14 predicted proteins | sample Muzzi_PWC_D1_FD_185534 | JGI IMG/M metagenome (GOLD analysis project Ga0210101, IMG submission 185534) | Wetland microbial communities from San Francisco Bay, California, USA, that impact long-term carbon sequestration - Muzzi_PWC_D1 (SPAdes) | ecosystem: Environmental > Aquatic > Marine >... | reverse complement strand
GCGGCGGCGGAACGCTCATCCCGCCATATTCGCCCCCGCGTCGGCCGCCTCCTGTCCGTTCCGGTGCGCCTTTTGCCCTCTATCCGGGCAAAAGGCGCACCGGAAGCGTCAGTAGAGCGCGGCCGCGAGGCGCTTGCGCTGGCGGATCGCGATCGGGTCGCCGGCGTCGAGCTCGCTGAGCGTGCCGACCACGGTGCGGCGCAGCAGCTCGCGCGTCTCCTCGTCGGCGCCGGCGAGCGCCGCGATCAGGTCGTCGAGCGCCGCCTCGCGCTCACCGCGGTCGAGCTTGGCGAAGGCCTCCTTGCCGACCCCCTGTTCGGTCAGCCGCAGGCGGGCGGCGATCCCTTCGGCGGCGAAATCGCCCTCGTGGCCCTCGACCGCCTCCAGCGCCTCCGCTTCGGCGCCGCGCTCGAGCCGGGCCCTGGCGAGAGCCACGGCCACATCGGCGCGGCGCGGCTCCAGTTCGGCCGCCTCGCGCAGCGAGAGCTCGTCGCCCTTGGCGAGCAGCTCGTCGGCGCGCGAGGGGACGAGCGAGTCGAACAGTTCTTCGACCTTCGCCTTCGGCACGGCGCCGACGAACTCGTCGACGACAGCGCCGTCGCGGAAGGCCTTGACCGCCGGGATGCCCTGCACCCCGTAGCGACCCGCCAGTCCCTGGTTCGAGTCGACGTCGACCTTGGCCAGCATCACCTGGCCGGCCCGCGCCGCCTCGGCCGCCTCCAGCGCCGGCGAGAGCGTGCGGCAGGGCCCGCACCACTCGGCCCAGAAGTCGACCACGACCGGGACCTTCCTCGAGCGCTCGACGACCTGCTCCGCGAAGGTCGCCTCGGTTACGTCGATCGACATGCCGAAAGGTTAGTTTGCGGCGAATTGCCGATGCGCGCCCGTGTTGGGGGGCGTAGCGTGTCTGCGGGCGGGGATTCCTACCGAGGAGGACATATGTCAAACGTCGACACCGCCCGGTCCGCCTACGAGGCGTTCGGCCGCGGCGACCTCGAAGCGCTCAAGGACGACTTCGCCGACGACGCTGTCTGGGTCACGTCGGACGAGTTGCCGCTGGGCGGCGAGACCAAGGGCCGCGACGCGATCATGGCCAACTTCGCCCAGATCCCCAACTACTGGTCCTCGTTCAGCGTCGAGCCGTCGGAGTTCATCGACGGCGGCGATTACGTCGTCGTGCTCGGCACCCAGCGCGCGAGCAACGAGAAGGGCAGCTTCGAGTCGCCCTTCGTGCACGTGATGAAGTACGGCAGCGACGGCAAGCTGGTGCGTGGCGAGTTCCATGCCGACAGCGCCAAGGCGGTCAAGCTGCTGGCCTGACAAGAAACGGGCGCCGCGGCGGGATTGCCGCGACGCCCGTGCTGTGAGGTGGGATCTACGCGTTTGCCGGTTCGATCCCCGGGTCGGCGTGGTTCACGCGTGGGAGCCATCTGAGTGAGCTGGGCAGGTACCAGTTGCGGTCGCCGAGCAGCTTCATCGCCGCCGGCAGCAGCACCGCCCGCACGACCGTCGCGTCGATCAGGATCGCCACCGCGAGGCCGACGCCCATCTCCTTCATGTCGATGATGCTGAGGGTGGCGAAGATCGAGAAGACCGCGACCATCACGATCGCCGCGCTCGTCACCGTCCCCGCGGTCGCCGCGATCCCCTGACGGACGGCCTCGTCGCTGCCGAGGCCCCGGTCGACGCCCTCGCGGACCCGGCTGAGGATCAGCACGTGGTAGTCCATCGAAAGCCCGAAGAGGATCACGAACAGGAAGAGCGGCAGCCAGGAACTGACCCCGCCGTTGGAGTGGAAGCCGAGCAGCGACTCGCCCAGCCCCTTCTGGAACACCAGCACCAGCACCCCGTAGGCGGCGCCCACCGAGAGCAGGTTGAGCACGATCGCCTTGATCGGGACGACGATCGAGCGGAAGGTGACCAGCAGCAGCAGGAACGCCAGCCCGAGCACGAAGGCGAAGACCAGCGGCAGCCTCCGCGTGACCAGATCGCTGAAGTCCTTCGACTGGGCCGCCTCGCCGGTGACGTTGACCTCGACACCGGGCGTGGTCGAAAACGCCGCGGGGACCATTTCCTCGCGGATCGCCTCCAGCGCCGCCGTCGCGGCGGGGTCGCTGCCCTTGCCGACGGTCGGCAGCTCGATCGCGGCGACGCTGCCGTCGGCGCTGCGTTCGACCGTCACCGGGCCGTTGACGACGGCGGGGCTGTGCTCGGCCCGCTCGCGCAGGTCGGCGATCGCGGCGGCGACCGGGCCGCTGGACACGTCGTCGGCTTCGACCACGACCCGCGAGCCGGCGGCCTCGCCGGGGAAGGCGGCGTTGACGCGGTCGAACGTCTGCACGATCGGGATCTCGCGGGGCAGATCGTCGGAGCTGCTGACGACCAGGTTCATGCCCAGCGCCGGGATCGCCAGGGCGACGAGCAGGCCGGCCGAAGCGACCAGCGCGACGACCGGGCGGCGCATCACGCCGGCGACGATCGATCCCCAGGCCGACCTGCCCCCACGCCGCCCGCGCAGCCGGCCGAGGAAGGGGATGCGCCCCTTCTCGACCCTGTCACCGAGCTTCGAGAGGACTGCCGGCAGGACGGTCAGGGAGGCGAACATCGCCACCGCGACGACGGTCATCGTGCCGACCGCGAACGAGGTGAAGGTCGGGTCGCCGCTGAGCAGCATCCCGGCCATCGAGGCGATCACGGTCGCGCCGGAGACCAGCACCGCGCGTCCCGAGGTGGCCGCGGCCGCGGCAAGGGCCGCTTCCGCGGAGCGCCCGGCACGGCGCTCCTCGCGCTCGCGGCGCAGGTAGAACAGCGAGTAGTCGACGCCGACGGCGAGGCCGACCAGGACGACGACCGAGGAGACGTTGGCGTCCATCGGCACCAGCTGGCTCGGCAGCGCCAGCAGTCCGAGGGTCGCGAGGACCCCCGAAAAGGCGATCAGCAGCGGCACGAGGGCCGCGACCAACGCCCCGAAGGCGAGCACGAGGATGATCAGGGTGATCGGCAGCGAGGTCGTCTCCGCCTTCTTCAGATCCTCCTCGAACACGCCTTCCAGGGCCTGGTTGGCGCTGACGCCACCGAACTGCTCGATGCGCAGCTCGGGGTGGGCGCGTTGCGCAGCGGCCGTGGCGGCGAGGCTGGCCTCGACCTTCTCTTCCGCCGCTTCCGCGTCGCCGCGGATCTCGAACTGGATCATCGCCGAGTGCCGGTCGGCGGAAACGCGGCCGCCGCCATTCGACGGCGAGCTGACGGCCGTCACCGAGGGCAGCGCCCGCAGGCGGTCGGCCGTATCGGCGACCGCGGCCCGGAACCCGGGCTCGTCGACCGTCGCGGCCTTGCTCTGAATCAGGACCTCCTCGCTGTTGGGTTCCAGGTGGGAGCGTTCGATCGCGACTTCGGCGCGACCGGACTCCCCGGGCACGGCTTCGGAGTTGCTCAGTTCCTTCATGCCGACCGAGCCGCCCGCGACGACGGCGAGGACGACGAAGGCGAGCCAGCCGAAGATCGCGACCTTGCGGTGCGCGGTGCTCCAGCGGGCGGCTCGTGCGGCGATGTTGATCTTCGAGCTGGCGTGCATGGGGTTCCTTTCGGGGGGGTTGGATGCGACGAATCCAGCCTGCCAGCGCGCAAACCGCTCTCCAATGGGGCTGGCAGGCGTCCCCGGGTGCGGCCTCCACATGCCGAAAGGGGGGTTAACCGCACCCCCGGGCGCTCCCCGGTGGAGGACAATCGAGCGATGCTCGCCCTACGCCGCGCTCTCGTTGCGCTCGCCGTCCTCGCCCTCGCCTGCGGCATCGGCGCGCTGCCGCTGATCCTCGGCAGCGAGCACCAGGACACGCGCGGCCTGGTCGCCGCACTCGTCCTCACCGCCTCCTGGGGCTTCGTCGGGACCGGCCTCTACGCCTGGTATCGCCGCCCCGGGAACCGCACCGGGTTGTTGATGACCGCGACCGGCTTCAGCTGGTTCGTCTTCGCGCTCAGCTCATCTGACAACGCCTACGTCTTCACGCTCGGCGCGCTCGGCTCGGCGCTGCCCTTCGCAATTCTGATCCACCTCCTGGTCGGGTTCCCCTCGGGCAGGTTGAAGGGCCGCGCCGAGCGCCTCGTCGTTTTCTCCACGTACCTGCTCGTCACCGTCGCGCAGTTCTTCTGGTTTCTCTTCGCCGAGCCCCTCTCGGAAGGCTGCGACGGCTGCCCCGCCAACCCGATCCGGATCGGCCCCGAGAGCGTCGGCACCGCGATCAACACGGCGGAGGTGCTGACCGCAGCCGGCCTGATCGCCGCCGCCGTCGCGATCGTGGCCGGCCACTGGCGCCGCGCCTCCGCCGACCAGCGGCGAGCCCTCTCCCCCGTCGTCTTCACCGGCTCGCTCGCCTTCCTGCTGCTCCTCGTCCAACTCGCGGTGAACGGAGCGGGCGCCTACGAACGGGTCGAACAGATCGCCTTCATCGCCTCTATTGCCGTATTCGCCTGCCTCCCTTTCGCCTTCCTGGTCGGGCTGCTGCGCTCGCGAATCGGGCGCGACGAGGAAATCCGCACCGCGCTGAGCGCCGAGAACGAGCAGCTGAACGATGAGCTGCGGGCCAAGGTCGAGGAGCTGCGCGCCTCGCGGGCGCGGATCGTCGAGGCCGGCTACGAGGAGCGCCGCCGGGTCGAGCGCGACCTCCACGACGGCGCCCAGCAGCGCTTGATGGCGCTGGCGATGACGTTGCGGCTGGCGCGCGGCAAGCTCGAGTCCGAGCCGGCCGTGAGCGGGACGCTTCTCGACGAGGCGATCGAGGAGCTTGCCACGGCGACCGGCGAGCTGCGCGAGCTGGCGCGCGGGATCCACCCGGCCGTGCTCACCGACCGCGGCCTGGCGGCGGCCCTGGGCGGCCTCGCCGGGCGCTCGCCGCTGCCGGTCGAGGTGCTCGAGACCCCCGCCGAGCGGTTGCCGGCGGCGGTCGAGTCCGCCGCCTACTTCGTCGTCGCCGAGGCGCTGACCAACGTCGCGCGTTACGCGCACGCCGGCGGGGCCACGGTCAGCGTCGGCCGCAGCGACGGCGTCGTCGAGGTCGAGATCCGCGACGACGGCGTCGGCGGCGCCAACCCCGAGGCGGGCACCGGGCTGCGTGGGCTGCGCGACCGGGTTGCCGCGCTCGGCGGCGAGCTCGCGGTCAGCAGCCCCTCCGGCGGCGGCACCGCCGTGCGCGCCCGCATCCCGCTGGCCGGGTGACCGTCTAGCTTCTTCCCATGCGCGTTGTCGTCGCCGACGATTCGACCCTCCTGCGCGAGGGCGTGGTCAGGCTGCTCGAGGAGTCGGGGATGGAGGTCGTCGGCCAAGCCGGCGACGGCGAGGAGCTGCTGCGCAAGGTCCGCGCCCACAAGCCCGATGTCGCCGTCGTCGACGTGCGCATGCCGCCGACCCACACCGACGAGGGCCTGCGCGCGGCGCGCCAGATCCGCGCCGAGCTGCCCGAGATTGGCGTGCTCGTGCTCTCCCAGTACATCGAGGTCGCCTACGCCCGCGAGCTGCTCGCCGAGAGCGCCGAGGGGCTCGGCTACCTGCTCAAGGACCGCGTCGCCGACGTCGAGGCCCTCGCCGACGCCGTGCGCCGCGTCGGCGGCGGCGGCTCCGCGCTCGACCCCGAGGTCGTCTCGCAGATGCTCGGCCGCAGCCGCCGCGACGACCCCCTCGACGAGCTCACCCCGCGCGAGCGCGAGGTCCTCGCCCTGATGGCCGAGGGCCGCACCAACGCCGCGATCGCCGCCGAGCTGGTCGTCACCGACCGCGCCGTCGAGAAGCACGTGACCAGCATCTTCGCCAAGCTCGACCTGACCGCCGGCCCCGACGACCACCGCCGCGTGCTCGCGGTCCTGCGCTTTCTGGACCAGCCGGCCCCGTAGGACCCCAAACATGGCTGAATCGAGCTAACGGGCGAATAATTGCGCTAATTTCGCCCCTGATTAGCTCCATTATGAGACGATTAGCTCCATGCAGAGCTTCGCCGACCTCGACAAGACCTTTCGATCGCAGCCCCGGGCGCTCGGGGCGATCCTCGCCAGGATCGACACCGGCAGGGGCCAGGAGCGCCTTTTCGAGGATCAGCGCCCCGAGTTGTTGAGCCGGCTCGCCGAGCACGCTCGAATCGCCTCGATCACCGCATCCAACGCAATCGAGGGCGTTGTGGTCGACGGCGACCGAGCCGAGCGGATCGCCGAGGGATCGCATCGCTACCGCGACCGAAACGAGCGCGAGTTTGCCGGCTACCGCGATGCGGTCGACATGCTGATGGGACTGGATGCCTACGAGGAGTTGAACGTTCCCTTCGTGCTGCACCTGCACCGCCTGCTGTTCGCGCACACCGATGGCAACGGCGGGCACCTGAAGAGCGACCAAAACCTGATCGTCTCCTATGAGAGCGGCCGCAAAGAGGTGGTCTTCACCCCGACCCCGCCGGAGGAGACCGAGTTCTCGCTGAACGAGCTCCTCGTCCGATACGGCGAGGCGAAAGCGGAGGGGCGAACCCACCCGATGATTCTGATCGGCGCCCTGGTCTTGGACCTCCTCGCGATCCATCCGGTCGCCGACGGCAACGGGCGCCTGGCCAGATTGATCACCACATACGAGCTGCTGGCCCAGGGCTACGGAGTCGCCCGCTACATCAGCCTCGAGCAGCGGGTCTTCGAGTCGAAGAACACCTACTACAAGGCCCTCTACGACTCCCAGCGCAACTGGCACGAGGGGGAACACGACGTGTGGCCCTGGGTCACCTATCTGGCCCGGGTGCTCGCTTCCGCCTACGACGACTTCGAGCAGGAGGTCGCCGCCGCAAGAGAGCCGTCCGGCAACAAGCAGGAACAGGTTCGCGCCTACATCCTCAACCAGGCGCCCGCCCGCTTCCGCAGGCGCGACGTCGAGCGAGCGCTGCCCGGGATCAGCCTCGCGACGATCCGCCTGGTACTTGCCGAGCTCCGCGACGCCGGCCAGATCAGGGCGAAGGGATCAGGCGCGGGCGCTCACTGGACGCGGGTCTAGCTAGGCTGGTGGCAATGAAAACGCTAAACGTCGCGCTCAAGAACTGCCGGGGCATCCGAGAGCTCGATGCGACGTTCAGCTTTGAGACGGGCAACGCTGTCGCGGTCTACGCGCCCAACGGCACGATGAAGACCTCTTTCGCTCGAACGCTAGAAGACCTCGCCGAAGGTGAGGACACGTCCGACCACATGTTCTCGGCACGCGAGACCGAGCGTCGAGTCACCGATGAGACTGGTGGCGATCTCGACCCGAGCGATGTGGTTGTCGTCCTCTCCTACGACGAAGAGCTGGGGCCTACCGAGGCTACGTCGACCCTCCACGTAGTCCAGCCGATCTCAGGATCGGGTTCCGAGGGTTGCGGGCCGTGGCGCGCGTTCGCCCTTGGTTAGTTCCCAAGCAACTCAACGACGCTGGCCGCGTCAGGGACCACATGGGGGATATCTGTGAGGTCGGCGAAGCCGGCGTCGGTCGAGACGAGGGCGCTCGCGCCACCTTGCGCGGCGGCGGCTGCAAGTACGGCATCGAATGCTCCCAGCCGCTCGTTGCGCTCGAAGAGGTCGAGTCCCTCGCGTAGGTCCTCGCGCGTAACCTCGAGCAACGGCGAGAGCAACTCGGTGTAGTCGCGACCGATCGCGGCTGCATCCGCGCGGCTGCGCCGCCGTGCCCGAACGTGAACGAACTCCTGTATCGCCTCGACCGTGGTCGTCGCTTCGACCGCGCCCTCGGCGATTGCAGCGACCAGCTCGCGACAGGGGTCTCGAAAGCGGTGGTCCGCGCCCTTCGCGTAGACCAGAACCGTCGTGTCGAGGACAATCATGCCCGTCGCGCGCGCAACGTTTCGAGCTCGGACTTCAATTCATCTGGCGAGCCCACGTCCATGTCCGGCGCGTCCAGCAGGCGCCGGCCGGCCGCGCGGCGGCGATCGTCTGAACCGGCAACGCCGCGATCGATCGCATCGCGCACCACCGACGCCACAGAGACGCCGCGTTCGCGGGCGACCGCGGTGATTCGTGCGTGGCGCTCGTCGTCCAGGAGGATCTGCAGCCTGTGCTCAAGCATGAGCATACATTAGCATGTGTCGTACTCTGGGACTACGGCTTGCCATTGCGCTCGCGGTGGCTGCAGCCGGGCCAGCAGCAGGGGCGGCGCTTGCCTTCTTCGAGCTCTTCCCTGGTGCGGCGGATGCGGCGTTCGCGGGTCTTCTCCTGCTTGGCGTCCTCGACCCAGCAGATGAACTCGTTGCGGGCCAGGGGCGTGATGTCCTTCCAGGTCTCGAGGACCGTCTCGTCGGCGATCAGGGTCTCGCGCAGATCGGCGGGCAACTCATGCACGACACCACCTGGGACTCCACTGCTCATCGGGAGATCCTATCCTCGGAGCAACCAGTGACCGACCCGAACCCCAACCGCATCGGCGGCCTCGGCTGGACCCGGCGGACCGGAGGCGCGCTGACGGCAGGAGAGCGCAGGCGGCTGCTCGGAGAGGTCGTTCGCGGGCAGGGGAGCTATCTGGCCGGGCGGATCAAGCTCGCCCTCGGCCGCGCCCCGGCGGGCGCCGCGAACCTGTCCGCCGAGGCGCTCGAGCCGCCAGACTCGAAGCTGGCGAGGGCGGCCGAGGAGGCATGTCGAGAGCAGCCGCCGGAGTTGATCGGGCACGGCTACCGGACCTGGATGTTCGGTGCCGGGCTGGGCGCGCTCGACGGCGCCGCGCCTGACCCCGAGCTCTTCTACGCGGCCTGCCTGCTGCACGACTACGGGATCGCGACGGCGGTCGTCGGCGAGGACTTCACCCTGCGCAGCGCCGCGCGGCTCGAGGCGTGTGGGCGCGAGGCCGATGCGGATCGCGGCTCGATCGAGCTTGCGGCGGACGCGATCACCGTTCACACCACGCCCGGCATCAGCGTCGAGCACGACGGGGCGCTCGGCTTCTACGTGCAGGCCGGGGCGATGTTCGACCTCGCCGGGCTGCGCGCCGCCGATCTGAGCCGCGCCTACCGCGAGCAGGTGATCGCCGCACACCCGCGCGACGGCGTCACCGCGGCGGTGGTGAGGATGATCCGCGCCGAGGCGCGCGCCAACCCCACCGGCCGCTTCGGCCTGTTGCGACGCTGCGGCCTGGCCACGGTGGTCAGGCTCGGCCCGCTGCGGCCGCGCTGAGGCTAGGCTCCCGCGGCCATCCCGTCGAGGTCGCGGCGCAGCTCCTTGAGCTCGTCGCGGATGCGGCCGGCCTCCTCGAAGCGCAGGTCGTCGGCGGCGGCGAGCATCTCCTCCTCGAGCGAGACGATCGTGCGCTCGAGCTCGGCCGCGTCGGCGAACTCGCCGCTGCGCTTGCCGCGGCGGCGCTTCGGGGTGCGGTCCTCCATCGCCAGGAACTCGGCCATCTCCGAGATCCCCTTGCGCACCGTCTCCGGGGTGACGCCGTGCTCCTCGTTGTAAGCGAGCTGGATCGCGCGGCGGCGCTCGGTCTCGCTCATCGCCGCCCGCATCGCGTCGGTCTCCCTGTCCGCGTACATCAGCACCCGCCCGTCGACGTTGCGCGCGGCGCGGCCGATCGTCTGCACGAGGCTGGTCTCGCCGCGCAGGAAGCCCTCCTTGTCGGCGTCGAGGATCGCGACCAGCGAGACCTCGGGCAGGTCGAGCCCCTCGCGCAGCAGGTTGACGCCGACCAGCACGTCGTACTCGCCCAGCCGCAGCTCGCGGATGATCTGGATCCGTTCCAGGGTGTCGATCTCCGAGTGCAGGTAGCGCACCTTGATCCCGTACTCGAGCAGGTACTCGGTCAGGTCCTCGGCCATCTTCTTGGTCAGGGTCGTGACCAGCACCCGGTCGCCACCCTCGGCGACGCGCTTGATCTCGTTCATCAGGTCGTCGATCTGGTTCTTCGTCTCGCGCAGCTCGATCGCCGGGTCGACGATCCCGGTCGGGCGCACGATCTGCTCGACGATCCGCTCCGACTCGGCCCGCTCGAACGGCCCCGGCGTCGCCGAGACCATGACCAGCTGGTTCACGCGTTCGAGGAACTCGTCGAACTTGAGCGGCCGGTTGTCGATCGCCGAGGGCAGCCGGAAGCCGTAGTCGACCAGCGTCTGCTTGCGCGATCGATCCCCCTCGTACATGCCGCCGATCTGCGGGATCGTCTGGTGGGACTCGTCGACGAAGACGACGAAGTCGTCGGGGAAGTAGTCGATCAGCGTGTGCGGCGGGCTGCCCGGCGGCCGGCCATCGAGGATGCGCGAGTAGTTCTCGATCCCCGAGGTGAAGCCGACCTCCTTGAGCATCTCGAGGTCGTAGGCGGTGCGCTGGCGCAGCCGGTGCGCCTCGAGCTGCTTGCCCTCCTCCTCGAGCTCGGCCGTGCGCGCGTTCAGCTCGTGGCGGATTTCCTCGACCGCTCGCTCCAGGGTCTCGTCCCGGGTCACGTAGTGCGATGCGGGCCAGACCGAGACGTGGTCGATCGTGTCGAAGATCTCGCCGCTGAGCGGGTCGAAGTGCTGGATCGACTCGATCTCGTCGCCGAAGAGCGCAATCCGGTAGGCCGACTCCGCGTAGGAGGGCATGATCTCGAGCAGCTCGCCGCGCACGCGGAAGGAGCCGCGGCCGAGCACCGAGTCGTTGCGCTGGTATTGCATCTTGACCAGCTTGCGCAGCACCTCGTCGCGGTCGATCGACTCGCCGACCTTGAACAGCTGCATTTTCTCGTTGTAGACCTGCGGCGAGCCGATCCCGTAGATGCAGGAAACCGAGGCGACGATGATCACGTCGCGGCGCGCGAACAGCGCCGCGGTGGCGGCGTGGCGCAGGCGGTCGATCTCGTCGTTGATCGAGGAGTCCTTCTCGATGTAGAGGTCCTGGGCGGGCACGTAGGCCTCGGGCTGGTAGTAGTCGTAGTAGGAGACGAAGTACTCGACCACGTTGTCGGGGAAGAACTCGCGGAACTCGTTGCAGAGCTGCGCGGCAAGGGTCTTGTTGTGCGCGATCACCAGGCTCGGCCGCTGCACCGCGGCGATCGTCGCCGCCATCGTGAAGGTCTTGCCGGTGCCGGTCGCGCCGAGCAGGGTCTGGAACCGCTCCCCCGCCCCCAGCCCCTCGGCCAACCCGGCGATCGCCTGCGGCTGGTCGGCGGTCGGCGTGTAGGCGGGATTGAGCTCGAACTCGGGCACCCGCCGACCTTACCGGGCCGGCCTGGTCGAGCTTCGACCTGGATGGCGGCTCAGACCTCGACCACCGAGGGCAACGATTAGGATAAACATGCAAGTTTCACATCGAAGTGCGCTGTCTGTAGTACCGCTGTCAGCAAACACAGAGAATCTCGTCCATGAAACCAAGAGACCGCTTCGCCGTAAGCCTGCGCAAAGCGCGCCAAGACGCCAAGCTCTCCCAGGAGGAGCTGGGCTTTCGTTGCGATCTGCATCGCACCGAGATCTCGCTGCTCGAGCGCGGTGGGCGCGAGCCCCGGCTGGGCACGATCATCAAGCTCGCCAGCGCGCTCGAGGTGACGCCGGAAGAACTCTGCACCGGCATCTCCTGGAGCGTCAAGGCGCAGAAATTCAAATTCAAGAAATAGTCAGGCGCCGAAGAACTGTTCGAGCAGGCCCTGGGCGGGGCCGAGAAACGTCTGCAGGCTGTCGAGCAGGTCTTCCGCGTTCTGGATCAGTTCGATCGCCTGTTCGGGCGGGATCCGGCGTAGCGTCGAGCGCAGCGGATCGGCGAGGACCGGGTTGAGCGCGCCGGCCCGTTCGGCGTCGTCGACCGCGCGCAGCAGGCCGGCGCGGACCGCCCGCACCAGCTCCTCGTCGTCGATCCCCTGCCGTTCGAGGAAACGCTCGCGCGACTCCGGCGTGGCCAACGCCCTGGCGAGTCGCTCGCGGCTGACGCCGAGCTCGCAGGCGGCGCCGTCGAGCGCCGAGAGCGAGAACTGCTCGGCCAGCTCCTGCAGCCCGTCGGGGTCGCGCCACTGCCGCTCCTTGCAGGGGTTCTGGGTCTTCGCCGGGCTGTAGGAGGAGCCACCCGCGGCCAGGTAGGCGCCGACCAGCAGCAGCGAGGCGGCGATCGCGGCCGAGACCAGGAGGTTGCCGCGCGATGGCGTGCTCATAGGTCGATCCTCCGCGCCAGGCCGATCGGGATCAGCGCCAGCAGGCCGAGCAGGGCGCCGAAGCCGAATGAGGGGCTGAAGGCGTGCGTGGCGGCGCGGTCGAGCTGATCCTGCAGTTGGTCACGCAGCGTCAGCACGTCCTCGCGGTCATCGGGGTCCTCGGGCAGAGGCTCGAACGCCGGCCCGATCGTCGGCACTTTCCCCTGCTCGCCTTCGAGGCGGTCGTCGAGCTTCTGCGCCAGGTCGAGCTTGAGCAGCGGCGACACCCGCGAGTCGAGCACGACAGCGGTGCCGGCGTCGATCGCGTCGCGGCGCTGCTCGGCGATCTGGGCGGTGAACAGCGGCGTCAGCAGGATCAACCCGACCGCGACGCCGGCGTGCCGGGCCGAGATCGTCCAGCCGCCGTGGATCGCCTGCGGGGCGCGGCCGGCGAGGGCGGTCTCGGTCAGCGCCGAGAGGACCAGGGCGAGGCCGAGGCCGACGAGGATCTGCGGCGGCACGGTCAGCGCCACCTCGGCCTTGGGCAGCAGGGCGAGCCCGCCGAGCCCGCCGACGACGAGGATCGAGCCGGCAGCGGCCCGGGCCCGCTCGCTGCCGGCGCGGGGGCCGATCCGGGCGCCGAGCAGTGCCGCCAGCGGCATCACGGAGACGACGATCGCAGCGCCGATCGGGGTCAGGCGCCAGCCCTCGATCAGCAGCAGGACGAGCAGGAAGAGCGCCGCGGCGATCGCCGCGGAGGCCAGCGCCAGCGCCAGGTTGGCGAGCAGGTGCGGCCTGCCGACCGGGCGCAGCTCGGTGGCGATCACGCCGGTCGCGGCCTCGTGCCTGGCGACGGCGAGAATCGGCACCCCGGCGGCGATCGCGATCGGGGCCTGGATCAGGAAGATCGACTGCCATGAGACGAGCTCGGTGAGAATGCCGCCGAGCGCCGGCCCGAGCGCCGCCCCGGTCGCCCCGGCGGCGGCCCAGAGAGCGACGGCGCGCCGCTCCGATCCGACCGTCGCCGGAAGCAGCTCCAGCACCGCGGTGACGGCGATGGCGCCACCCAGCGCCTGCACGCAGCGGGCGGCGATCAGCGTGCTCAACTCGGCCGCGAGCCCGCAGGCGAGCCCGGCACCGGCGAAGATCGCCAGACCGATCGCGGCAGCACGTCCGGGCCCGATGCGGCGCGCCAGGTGCGCCGCCGGCACCGCGGCCAAGGCCATCACGAGGTTGAAGGAGACGAGCACCCAGGTGACGCCGGCGACGCTGGTGTCGAGCTGGCGGTAGATCT
>Ga0210101_1000451_pt1 | contig 13385 bp, 13 predicted proteins | sample Muzzi_PWC_D1_FD_185534 | JGI IMG/M metagenome (GOLD analysis project Ga0210101, IMG submission 185534) | Wetland microbial communities from San Francisco Bay, California, USA, that impact long-term carbon sequestration - Muzzi_PWC_D1 (SPAdes) | ecosystem: Environmental > Aquatic > Marine >... | reverse complement strand
CCACTCCCGCCGGCTCATCCGCCCGTGGCTTCGAAACAGCAGCAACTCTGTCGCCACCACCATGGCGGGGAGGATGGCGACATGGGGCTTCGAGAGAAATCCCAGTAGAAAAAGGACCAGGGAGATTACCCCCGCCACGTATGCAACACTGCGCCGTACCGTTCCCGGCCCCGGAGGCGTTCTTGCCACAAGATAGAAGTAGAACGAAAGCCAGAAAAAGAGGGCGCCCAACGACGTCATTCGCTGGACCACGTAGGTAACGGCAGTGAGCTGAATAGGGTGTAGCGCCCAGAGCGAAACGACGCCAAGGCACGTGACCAGGGCGCGGCCAGCATCCATGCCAACTACCATCAGTACCCTCCTGGTCACCAGGCCCACTGCAACGGCGACCAGCACGTGAATGGCAGTGTTCACCGAGCGGAAGTGCCACGGATCGGTCAGGCCGAAATAATAGTGCAGGGCAAACGAGAAGAGCGACACGGGCCGGTCGCCGCCTGGCCCGGTGTGCAGAAGACGAAACGACTCCCGGTTGATATTGGTCATCCGGAGCATTCGGTTCTGTGTGATGCTTCTGAAATCGTCGTAGTAGAAGCTACCGTGCAGCCCCGGAAGATAGGCGAAGACAACCAGCACGCCCACCACGACGAGCCCGGCAAGAAAGATCCATGAGTACCGTTCTGGCCATCGTTGCATCTCGTTCGCCGGGACAACCCCGGCGGAACGTTCTCCTCTTTCGTGCGCCCTCGCAGTCACCGTCCGTTTGTCCATCCGCGGAACCGTCGCCGGTGCCTGCTGCCGTTGAACCGGGGTAATCGAGTTGGCCATCCGAAGTTCGTCACGAGGTGCTCTGGATCTCTTGCTTTATTTCGGCTCATGATTGCTGGCGGACAACCCCTGGACAGGGCGACATTATCGGGTCAATGCAAACGGCCTGAAATGTCCGATTTTGGCCTGCGACATCCGCTGGCTAGCGGATTATGTCTTGCATGCAACTCCCGCCCTGTACGGACGACCAGCGAAGGGCAACTATAGCAGCAACTCGGGACGTTACCATCTTTCAGGAATGCTTCGACTACCGGCCAAAGAGACTTGCAACGCAAATAAATACGGCGACCCTCATATCAAGGGGCGCCGCAGCATGCGGGCGGGACATGACCCGCTCACCGATGAGGGAGGCATCGACCTCCTGGACGAGGCCGTCGAGGCCCATGGTGCGGTCCCTTTCGCACCTTGCGTGCGGCCTCGAACAGGAACAGATCGTCGAGATCGAGGGTGAGCTCGGGGATCAGAGCGTGCCGCAGAGTGTCCCATTCATATCACAAAGCCTTCCTAGCCACATTTCATGACGGTCGGCAGGTACAACTTTTCATCGAGGATGGCATTAATGTCGACGAAGTAGGGCCCAGAAGGAATTTCGACACACGTGCAGTTCGCGAACTGGCCATTTCCGTAACCTCACAGGACAGACCCGGACAAGTAGGGTCCTGAGGTTCGGGACCGGATTAGTAAGAGCGCGATTAAACTACCTTTGCAGGGCAGAAAGTTCGCCGGTCTCAGCAATATGTCCGCCTTTGCCGTGGACCGAAGAGAGTATTTCTGCTGTCGTCCATAATCGAGGTTGCGACGTCAGACAAAAAGGCGGTCTGAAGGCAGTTTGTTAGTGTGGTCACACTCAGGATCAGACTTGGAAACAGGCTCGGTTTTTGTCCCTTGATCCCCGTTTTCATCAGCCGATCCTGCATACGCAGGAAGTGAGTTTGATAATACAGCGATTAGAAACATAGCCACAGACAGTCGCGATGTTCTCATGATTGCTCCTTGGTGCTCGGAATGTATTTCCCTGAATGACATGATTCTCTCATTAGTCGGTATTTACTCGACGCTGTGTTATAAATCAGAAGACCCTAGTGGTTATGTGCAATGTCCAAGGTGCCGGCCTGTGACATAAGGCTGGCAAGCTTTGGATTATCAGCAACAACGAATGCAAAGTTGTCCCATTGTTCATCCGTGAAAGTTGTCATGATGAGTTCCCTGCAGGACAGTTTTATGTTCAGCAGCTGGCGCTGCAAGTCTTGTATTTCGGACTGGGATGCCAGTAGATGTTCATTCGATACGTCGGGCGATAACGACTCAACGCGAAATTGAACCATCTTCTCGATGACTTCATTCATGACATTAACCATGTGTGTGTAATTCTTCTTGCGCCATGCGCGGAATGCGTTCACCTGTTCCTCTGTCAGTTGGAGTGCGTCTCGATTGATCATGATGGTCGGCATCAACATCGGCATGAGGCCAGAGGGCTCCAGGAGATCAACCTTGCTCATGACTGCTTTCCAGTCTTCATCAGACAAGGGATGGTTACTGTTGTGGTTTGCCTGTGCGGAAGTACCAAGCAATAGCAATGCGACGAGAAGACCAGTGTATTTCATTGCACTTCCTCCGGATTATCGTTTGATACTCCGATATTGGCGATTAGGAACCTGGAGTATAGTGATCAAAACCAAACCCGCTATTGTGGAAACTACTTATGACAATGACGTCAGCCAGTAAATATTAGAAGCGTCTGCTTGCCTCTGGATATTTTGTATACATTGAAATGCTATCCAATTCTTGATCTGGCCTGACGGTGACCGAATTGACGAAGGATCATCCTCGAAATGAGGGCGTACAAAGCATGGTCGCTTTGGCCAACACTGGCCGATCCGGATTTCTGTGGGAGCAAATAGAGAAGGGAAAGCCAGTGAACCATAACCGGGAAGTTATAGATTGCCTAACATTATTTTTGCCTTCATCACGATGGCAATATAAGCGTTGGCTAAACAATCGGATTGGGTCGAAAGTCTCCGGCCCGGTTCTGTTAAAGGAACGGCAACTTCACTTGCAAATCGTATATCCTCTTAATCAGTGTTTATGTTTGCAAGCAACTCCGGTCATTCGTGACGCCGAGCTAAACCGTGCCGTCAGGCATCGGTTTCAGCGGCAGGTTAGGGCAATCACATAGTTGAGGTGTTGACCATTTGTATAAAACGGCCGCTTGCCCACGATAAGTGCCATTTTCATCTATCATGTTCCAGACAATGGAATCTTCAACAAGAAACCGTTTTCCCGAAGAAGCTACACGCACACCTTTATAGTCTTCGATGAAACCATATTTCCGTACACGTGCGAGCAATTTTTCTCTTTCTTCTCTTATATGTGGCTCCGCTGACAACCTCGATGGCAATTTTGTAAAATCATCCCACTTCATTTCGAAGAGTTCCAGGGCGACTTTATTGCCGTAATTAAAAACCGGGTCAGCTTCGGTATTGTGTGAGACGACACAAAATGGCGCCTCGAAGAGAGACCGATAGCGATCTTTATCAGATAGTCCGGACTCGACCAGATTCCTGCCTGTCATGCGGAATAGACTCGACAGGATCAGTTCCGCCTGCTCGCCAAGATAATCATTGTCTGTGCACGGCTCGCTAATTATTTGCATATACGAATATTTCTCAAGGAACCCTAACGGCCGGGCTCACCTGCAGGCGGAACAGCCAGGCTGTGAGCCTGTCAGATGCAGCGAGTGGTTAGGACACATCTGGTTGTTTACGTTTTGATAGCTTCTTTGCTCCGAAAAATGCCAATCCTCCAGCGCACGCACAAATAAAAGCAACGAAACCAAAGAGCTCGACATCTGCGAAAAGGGGACCAGAACCGTGCTGCGAGCGCTCGATTAGCGACAGGATGGAAGCACCACCAGACCGGAAAGCAATCACAAGTAATATGCCCCCGCCAAGAGCCAGGATGGTTGAGAATACCGACGAAACACTCATCTATATATTTCCGAGGCCTTACATATCAGGCTGATCGCTGGGTCAGCCCAGGCAGACATTCGATTTCACGGATATTCAGAGTGTTCAACATATCAATCATGAAGTGGGTGGATTGCTGTCAGCATAACAACCGGACGATAGCCTGACAGGGAAAAAATTGTTCTCATAGGGGTTATCAGCACGCGAGAATGTCTTAAACAGTACATCCCGGGAATGCCCAATGTCTCCGGAAATGTCGCATTTGTGCAAAGAAGAAACAGACATTCACATCAGGCAATCAGTGCTTTCGAAAATCGTTGCAAACGGATAATCATTTACATGATGATGCCTTGTTTGTAAGGTCGATTTGACAATTACCAGGCCTCCACTGTTCAAATAATTGTTGTGCCTCAGCCAATTTCTGAGGTGTTAGTTCTGATTCAACTTGTTTCAGACTATCTTCAGCATCCTTGTCGCCACCCTCATAAGATAGCCGATACCACACGTAGGCTCGTTTAAGATCATTGTTTACGGGGTTCGGGTGTGTATGGAATTCCGTATAGTAGATATCTCCAATACGTTTCTGCGCATCGGCATGCCCCAGATCTGCATTAGGGCAATAGGTTCCAACCTCATTTCCAAACCTCCATGCAGTATCTTCATCGCTGAACTTCCATGCCGAGCATGCATCGTAAAACCTGTCGACAATGTTCTTTGATAACATATCATATCCAGCTTCAACGCCCTGTCTTAACTGTATACCATCATCCTTGACCCAGTCATTATAAGACAAACAATCACCTTTATATTCCGTTGTCATTGCATCAAGCTGTTTGTTTGTCACGGCATCATATTTTGACGCCTTTGCCAGCATTCGCAGGCAAATCGGGTCTCTCCTGATCCCGGAGATTGCAAAGCGACTATTCAGCAAGGTCACCTTGAGAAGCGTGTGATAATTGTCTGCGCCATCAACTTCCTCGAGCGCATCATCGGTAATGAATATCGGCATATTCACCGCAGCGTCGGCTAGCCGCCCATGAACATCATCAGCTAATCTTTTCTGCGTCATTGGCGGCATCAACTGCCGCAGAGTGACTTGTTGGTCTTTGATCTCGTCTGGAGAATCTGCTGTTAATCCATCATACACGCCGCTTGTTGCTCCGAAAATTGATCCGGCAGCCATACATGCCAGAATTCCCGTACCATACGGCGCACATATAAGAAGACCACCGAAGGCGCCTCCACCGGCACCTGCGACAAGTCCTATGAATGTTCCCAGGATCTTGCCCACGCCTACATAATATATTTCCACTTCAGTTTCGTATTGTGAATAAACGATACCAACCGGGAAATCGGATTCACTATCGTGTTGTTGATTTGCATCGGGAACCTGCTGGGAATCGAATTTACCATCGTTCTGTTGATTATCATCGGGAATATTACACGGTGTGGAACAACCGTATAGAAAGAATTGTGTGCAAACCAGGAGGGCGGAAAGACAATTAATAAACAAATATGTAGTTCGGTTAGGCATCAGATTCATACTGTCTATCAAAGCCCGGTCATTTTTTGACCAGACCAGAATATATTGACAAACCATTCGTCCCAGTGCGCTGCCTGCATGATACGGTCCTGATTGCTGCTTCCGTTTTCAAAATGTCATGGGAGCAGCTGCGGCTAACAGTAAAGCAGTCGCAATCAACAGCACCGTTCCGGTAATGCCTAAACCGAGCAGAACTGTTTTACCTGTGCTGAATTCCCGGGTTTCCAGAATAGAGATACTGTCAATCGGTATGATGACATCCTCTCCACGGATTTCATCCTCGTATATCGCTGTCACGACAAATTGATGCTCTTTTTGGTTTTCAGTGATGATTCTGACCTTGTCACCGACTTTTACGAGGTTTTCACGCCTGATCTGTTCGTGCAGCTTGTCAGGTGGTGCTTCGATGGTTTGCAGGGACGTGCAGCCGATGAGGTTTATGATTACCAGAATGCTCATGAATTCAAAAAACGTGGTGTGCTGTGTCATAACAGCCTCCTGTATTTCGTATCTGACTGGTTCATCCCGCCTGGCTGCTTTGCAGCACGGGCGGTCTGGTTGTTTGTCTACAAACCTATTGCAGCGCGATGCACACAATAAATCCTGAAGAATGGCTGATATTGTTCTGATGATTATCTCCCTGTGTATGACAGGAGGATGTAGTTTGTTGCGGTTGTCTTCGGAGCTTCACAGGCGAACGGCGCCTAACCTCGCAGCGCCGCCCAGGTCGTGTATAGGTAATCATCGATAGTGCCGTTGCCGTTCGTATCGATCTCAAGTCGCACAGAGGATGCGGACTCGATGACGATGCGGACCGTCCCTTTCCCGGTGCCGCCGTCGATGAGGATCTCACCCGACTCCGGGGCCTGATTATCTGTGGCTTGCAGCGGGACGATCGTATCGTAATAGATAGAGCCACCGAGAAAGGTGCTACTCATAAGCGCTCCGTCTGTTTCTAGAATTTTCGTAACGGGCGATAATCCGGCGTTCAGCGTCAGGGTTTGATTCCCTCCGTTGTACCAGGAATAAACGTCCGCCTGCGTACCAAGCTGCAGATTAGCGAATCCATGACTCAGCACGACCACCGGAAAGGCACGACTGTCCAACCTGAGGCTATCTGACAAAGTTCCCACTGACGCTGCATAGCTGTCCGTGCCGGATGCGATTGTCAGGGCCATGTTTTTCAGAGAGTAGTCCAGCAGGAAGACGTCGGTCCGGGGATCACCATCCAGTTCCCGCACCTTCAGTGAAAATCTGCCGTCGATGATATAACCGTCACCGTCATCGCAGGTATCGAACACAAGATTGGCCACACCCGTTTCCGCAGCAGGGGAGGCGGTCACCATACCGCTTATGGTGCATGCACCAGTTACAGGATCTCCGGTTGTTACCGCTGCGTCGAATAGTTCGAACTTGCTGTTGCTTGATAGCAGACCCGGTGCGCCGGGAAGGCGGGGAAATACTTGTCCCCCAATGATGGCTGCAACGTGAAGAGCGTGGTCGTGTGCCTGCACAGCGGTGGCAGAGACATCCTGAGCGTTGGCGGCGGTGACATCCATCGAGGCGATAACGGGCGTAATAATCGGCGCAGAGAAAGTAGGGGGATAGGGTATGTTCAAGCCAAGACCACCGCCGCCGCCGCCACTTCCGACCGTGCTGACAACACCGGAAATCACAAGCATAAATGCCAACAATATACGGAGGAATCTCATGCCTGACTTCTGTGCCTGTGCGGCGCAATGGTAATGGTTACGGCCAACGCAGTCAGGCAGCCAACGGCGGTTGCCAGCAGGTCGAAGTTGTCGAACTGCCCTTGCACGGCATATCTCTCAAGATACCCCAGGAGCGGCATCTCACCCGGCAGTGTGTCGGCGGAAAATAATAACGAGTCGGTGGCGTCGGACTGCAGCCATTCGAGGGTCGACGCGATGGTGAACCACAGAATACAAACCCAGGGTCTTGTCCATGTCCAGGGTCTGAGCACAACAATGATGAGTACCGGGATCGCATACGCATGCAGGAGGGCCGGCAGGAATCCACCGAAGTCACCGAACGCTGCAGACGTTGGCCACTGGTAAGCGATAAATGGCGCCAGCAGCATCGTGTCTGCCCAGTCGCGGTCCAGCAAATAGACCGCGCTGCCGAGCAGCAGCGCAGCCACCGCAGAGATGATCTGTCCAGCCTCAACCGCTGAAGTCGGTTCCCGGAACTGTACCATCGTGTTGATCATCTAGAGGCCCTTCTGGTCAGCGAGTGAGTCCCAGCACACTGGCCGCTTCTTCGGCAATCAGCTCATGACCTGTCCTGGTCGGATGGATGCCATCCCAGAACAGGTATTTTTTGGCATGCTTGCAGACTGTCCCGCTGAACACATCGATGCAGGGATCGGTGACATTCAGCTGCGGATGTTCAACCGCTGTCTGAGTAAGCAGTTCGAACGTATCCAGCCGATAGAACGTCACCAGACCGCCGTAGGCGGTTTCAATCTCCGTCAGGATGCTCTCCAGCTGCTGATTGAAAAAGTAAGTGACTTCTGTCGCACTCTGCTGTGCCTCCGGCCCCTGCAATGCGACTGCGGGGACCAGTCCGAGATTGGGCACATTCGGGATCAGGAAAGTCCTGGCGCCTGCCGCGATGAGTGTCTGGATATTGTCGGACAGGGATAGCAAGGCACATCCCAGTATCATTTCACCTATCTCCGGGTTGACGAGTGCATCACGCACATCGTTGCCGCCGGCAAACAGGACATACAGTGACTTATCGGATGCCGTGTCAAATTGAGTAAGGAACATCCCGACCTGCGTCGTCAGGTCAATGTAGGAGGGGGACGGGCTATCCGTGCAGGCGCGTGACCTGTCTATGGCATAATTTGAGAATTTACCGGGCACCCGGAGTGCCGGACCCGCACTCTTGCGCAGTTTCATTTTCTTCGCAAGCCGCTCTATCCAGGTCGCCCCATCGCTCAGGTGATGCCCACCGCGCGCATAGGGATAGTCCGGGATCAATGCCGTGTACGGCGGCTTGAGGGCCGTACCGGTCAACACGTAAGCATTACCCGGATCGGACAGGCTGTCACCAAAGACAACCAGACGATCGTAGTCGGCGCGAGCGTTTGCTGCTGCCGGCATAAGGCATATGACTGTCAGGAGGCAGATTGTGTGGTGAAATCTACTGAATGTCTTCATGATGGTGCTCCAGGTGTTGTCGACTGAGTCATCCCGCCGTGCGGTACTGCAGCACGAGTGGGCCGGTTGTGTGACTGCCAGCCTATTCCAGCGCAAAGCACGCCATGAATCCTGATGGAAAGGTGATCGTGTTCTGATGATTTCCTCCCGGAGACGGGAGACATTTTGCGAAGAAAATAAGATAAACAAATACAGGATGTTATGATGCTGCCTCGTTGTGGGGAGAATCACTGTCGACGGGTGTATACGAAATGTATTGCGTTGCAGCCGTGATTTCGACGGCATGCCACGACCCCGTCGCGGACATATGATCGCGGGCAGGCGCAGCAATGGAGGAAAGGACCCTGACGGACCGGAGTCTGGTGTATCCGGCGACGTTAGTTACAAGTCACGACGTCGGCTTGTGACTTGCAGAATTTCGGCCAACCATGCTGGTTCCAGTAGGCGTCGAGTCCGATTTTAGCCAGCAGGGGCGGGAAGCGCGGATCACGGCGCAGTTCCTCGGCTTGCGGCGAGAACAGGAATTCAACCGTCAGCGACCTGTCCTCGAGCAGTTTTTCCGCCGTGGTGAATGCCAGGTCCGGTTGCTTCAGGAGTACCGCGGCGTAGAACACCATGGCATCGGGGAGTGTGCCGCGTGCCTGCGCTTGTACCACCGCTTCCAGCGCCTCGGGCGCCAGGGCTGGATCCCGGGTGGCTTCCGCGACAGGGCGCACCCAGTCCGTGTTGAGTCCGAGTTTGCCGAGGATCGTTTCATACAGAGTGACGGCCTCGTCGATCTGGCCGTTGTGGAGCAACAGCAGTATGTATGCCTGGTTATAGCTGATGCGATTGAATCCCAGTTCCGAGGCGATGCGGAACTGTTCGGCCGCCAGTTCATATTCGCCGGACCAGAGGTAGGCTACGCCTAGCCGGTCATTGATCACCGGTGATACCGGGTCGAGTTCACGGGCATGTAGCGCTTCCGCAACCGAGGCATCGATATACCCGACGTAACTCAGAAATTCCGAATACCACTGGTGCGTGGTGGGATCGTTGGGGGCCGCTGCAAAGGCCAGCCGGAACTCATGGTAGGCTGCCGGCCAGTTCCAGCGGTTCAGGCTGGTAAATGCAAGCACCGCATGGGCCTGGCCCAGTGAGGGGTCCAGTTCCAGCGCTTTTCTCGCCGCCGCTTCCGCACGCGCAAAAGCATCTGCCCGGGATTCGCTGGAATAAAACGGCAGCACCAGGTAGGCGGTCGCGAGTGCCTGGTAGGGTTGGGCGAAACCCGGGTCGCGCGCGATGGCCGCCTTGAAGAGGTCAATGCTCTTGCGAATGGCCGGTTCACCGCGGCGCTTCCAGTGATAGAGGCCTTGCAGGTAAGACCGGTAGGCCGCCATATCAGCCGTCGGTGCGGTGCGGTCGGTAATACCCGGAACGCCATCATCCGCATCGAGCGAAACTTTCAGGGCCTTTACGATGGCGCCGGCGATCTGGTCCTGCACCGTGAATACATCCTCGAACCGGGTGTCAAACGTGTCCGCCCAGAGATGGTAACCCGTGCTTGCGTCGATGAGCTGGGCGGATACGCGGATGTGGTTTCCCGCCAGCCGCACGCTGCCCTCCAGCACGTTCTCCACGCCGAGCTGTTCGGCGATCCGGCGCACGTCCGACCCCTTGTCCTTGAACTGGAAGGAAGAGGTACGGGCGACAACCTTCAGGGGGTGCACTTTGGCCAGCAGGCCGATGAGTTCCTCGGAGATCCCGTCACAGAAGTAATCATTCTCCGGGTTGTCACTCAGGTTCACGAACGGCAGTACGGCGATGGAGTTTCTGTCTTCCTGGGCTTTTGGATACATGGAGGCGGCATCATTCGCCCCGTCGGTATACGAACCCGTCACCGCCGCCTGCCGCGAACTACCTGCAAGGTGGAACAGATACACGACCAAAAAGAAGCAGATGGCGGTTGCGGGCACAATCCAGTAAAGCGGCTTCCACGTTGCCAGGCCATGGCGTTCCGGACCTGGAATCAACAGTTGCTGTGTAGATGACTCCGGAGGTATGTCGGCAGGTTCCGGCGCCGGTTCCGCCACTGTGGCGGCTTTTTCTACCGGAGCGATCAGCCGGTAACCCCGCTTGGAGACGGTTTCGATGTAGCGGGGATTCCTGCTGTCATCACCCAGCGTCTGGCGCAAACGGTAAATACAGCGCGACAGCACCTCGTCGGTAACGAAGGTGCCATTCCATACGCTTTTAATGAACTCCTCGCGGGTAACCACTTCTCCTGCGTGTGAAACCATCAGGACCAGGACATCCATGACCCGCGGTTCGACGCGAATCTCTCCCTGCGCCGTCAGAATTGCGCAACGTGCCGGTTCGATACGTTGATCGCCGAGGTAGTAGCCGCTTTCGAAGGGGTGATCCACTAATTGTTCTTCATGGTTCAAAGGCAGGACATTGTGATAGCCATGTGAAACCGCATACCTGTGACTTGTTGGCTTTTAACTGTCGGGTTCTTTAATGCACCTGGCGATCTATCCTTATTGCTGAAGATTAAGAGAATCTCAGGTTAGCGCACTATCGCGCCTTTGCGTGTAAAATAGCAATTGATAAGTTACAGCCAGTGCATAAAAGTTGATGGATATAAGTAGAAATACCTATTTGGTGGGGTTTTTACAATAATTCACTGAAGTTCCGAATTGGAACCCGAAAGCGGACATTTGCGTCCAGCCGGGTTATGACCGGGTTGCAAAATCGTACCTACTTCAAAAGGATGCCGACTATTACTTGTGTGTTCATCATAGTGCCATGAATCATTTCCCGATATCGGAAAATTCCAGAATATGTTTATAGAGTTGTCGGAAGCGTTCTTCGACATGCTCACCAAACAACGGGTCGGTAGCGGGTGGTTGTTGTTCGTCTAACCAGTTGATGTCGTCCAATGTCAGCAGCCTTTCAATATGTGGATAGATCCTGCCTTCTTCCAGCACAATATGTGCACGCTGCAAGTCGATGAAATCGCGTATTTCATCCCTGAGGTGGATCTTGTCGACCAGTGCATCGTTCAGCACTGCACTCAGTGAGTCACGCAATCTGTGTGTGCGTTTCTTGAGCTCGGAATGTTGTTGCAGCACGGGTTCGATTTCTTTCCTGACTGAGGGGGCACGCTCCATGGCACTCTGGTAGAGCAAATCCTCGCGAGGGTGGTGAAAGACATCCGGATAGGAGTAGACATACTCGATAATATCGACCATCAGGGAATAGTTTGGATCGTTATCGGATTGCAAGGCGACCAAATTGGTTTCGAGTATCATGAGCAACTTGCTCAGATTCCGATGGTCTTCATGGAGGCTTTCGATCAATTTTTTCATATCTCTTACAATAGCAAACATCAAGCAGGTTGATCGCAATAGTGACTGACGTTATCGAGATGCCGCTTCGCGGGAATTCTTGTCTTATATCCGCCCGAAAGAAGACATGGTTGCGGGAAGCGATTGTGACTGGAATGCTAAAGCGATCATTACGAACGTCTGAATTGAGCGGTGCGCGTTACTCCCATTCGAGTTCCTGAAATACCTGCTGCGCATTGCGACCCTTGAGCAATTCGTAGTTCATCAGGTAACTGTATTCCGATTGGTCCAGCGATCCGAGATCTGCTATGTCGCCTCCAGAATCCATGAAGTCTGCCACCGATTGACGAAGAAAGCGCAAATAGGCGTAGGTGTCCTTGCGTGCGGTCTCCAGCGTCGTGACATGACCATGACCGGGCACAATGTATTTCGGATCGAACGCCTCCATAGTCTCAAAAGCTGTTATCCATGCCCTGCTGTTTGAATACGGTCTCACACTGAGCATGCGCTCTGTATAGACGATATCGCCGGTGAACATGACCCTCTCCTTCGGAAGCCAGACAAGGATATCCGCGGGCGTGTGAGCCTGGCCGACGTAAATAAGTTGCAATGAGGTGTCGCCAAATGTGTAATCGCGCTTCTTATCAAAGACTTCATCGGCGTAAGCGTCTTGTGTTCCGTCTAGTCCCGGTTCGCCCACCGTATTATTTAGACGTATTAGTTTGTCGTTAAGACTCGACTTCTGGTCCTCTACGGTCTTGCGATGAGCAATGACTTTTGCACCTTTCCGCTTAAAATAGTCATTGCCAAGCCAACGATGATCCTGGCTGTTTGTGTTGATGACGATTTTTATAGGTGCCTTGGTAAGTGATTTGATGGTTTCGTCGATGCGCTGGGCACCTTTGTAAGTTCCGCCCGAGTCAATGAGAACAACACCTTCTGATGTTACGATTACGCCGTAGGTAGCGTTGTTGCTAAGATTCTCTGGTGAACGATCACCCAGAGGGCCAACCAGAGCAAACACGTTATCAGCAACATTCTGAACCTCCAGATTCCCGGAGAGATCCGCCGCTTGCATGTTGAGTGTGGCTGAGGCTGCAAGGCCCAGGGTAAGGAAGTGTAGCAAAGTATACATTTCAACCTCCTGTCACCATCCGTTGGGGGTGATAAATGCACAGGACCTCTCTCTTAGTATAGGCAAATGTTGCAACCGGTCTTTCAATGAGAATGATTCGCTGGATCCATGTAATTGTTCGTTCTTTGATTTTGTAGGGCTACTTCAGTCATGATCAAAATTCCTGACATAAGCCGATTGCCTATTTTTGAGTTAACAAAATGGCCGAAAACAGTACAAACACGATATGCCAGGATTGGCGGGTTATGTCCGGTTTTCCCCAAAGAAGACATTCGAGCCCCGGCGGCCTTATGACCGGGATGCAGCATAAGTTGCCGTTCACATCGGGCATCTGCACTCACACTTTCGGCCATCTACGGACATACAGCAGATACAAAAAGACCCCGCGACACGAGGTCTCTT
>Ga0210101_1000450_pt1 | contig 13402 bp, 11 predicted proteins | sample Muzzi_PWC_D1_FD_185534 | JGI IMG/M metagenome (GOLD analysis project Ga0210101, IMG submission 185534) | Wetland microbial communities from San Francisco Bay, California, USA, that impact long-term carbon sequestration - Muzzi_PWC_D1 (SPAdes) | ecosystem: Environmental > Aquatic > Marine >... | reverse complement strand
TCTGGAGGCCCCAGCGCCGGAAGATCTTCGCCACCTCCTCCTCGCGCCCACGGCTCGCCACCAGCAGCATCCGCTCCTGGGACTCCGAGAGCATGATCTCGTAGGGGCCGAGACCCTCTTCGCGCAGCGGCACCCGCTCGAGATCGAGGCGCATGCCGGTCTCTCCCCGGTCCGCCATCTCGAAGGCGGAGCTGGTGAGCCCCGCCGCCCCCATGTCCTGGATGGCGACGATCGCCCCCGTGCGCATGGCCTGGAGGCAGGCCTCGAGCAGCACCTTCTCGGTGAACGGATCGCCTACCTGGACGGTCGGGCGCTTGGTCTCACTCTCTTCGTCGAACGACTCGGACGCCATGGTCGCGCCGTGGATGCCGTCCCGGCCGGTGCGGCTGCCGACGTAGAGGATCGGGTTCCCGACCCCGGTGGCCGCGGCGCGGAAGATGCGCTCCTTGCGGGCGAGGCCCAGGGCGAAGGCGTTGACCAGGATGTTGCCGTTGAAGGAGCGATGGAAACCGGTCTGACCGCCCACCGTCGGAACGCCCACGCAGTTGCCGTAGTCCCCGATGCCGCGCACCACGCCGTCGACCAGATAGCGCATGCGCGACGCGTCGATCTCGCCCCCTATCTCGCCAAACTGGAGCGTATCGAGACAGGCCACCGGCCGGGCGCCCATGGTGAAGACGTCGCGCAGGATGCCGCCGACGCCGGTCGCCGCCCCCTGGTAGGGCTCGATGAAGCTCGGATGGTTGTGGCTCTCCATCTTGAAGGCCGCCACCCAGCCGAACCCCAGGTCCACGATCCCGGCGTTCTCGCCCGGCCCCTGGACCACATGGGGCCCTTCGGTCGGAAACTCCCGCAGGTAGACCTTGGATGACTTGTAGGAGCAGTGCTCCGACCAGAGCGCCGAGGTGATCCCGAGCTCGGTGAACGTCGGGTCCCGGCCGAGGATGCCTCGCAGGCGGTCGTACTCCTCCTCGGACAGGCCGTGGGACTCGGCCATCTCCGGGGTGACCTTCGGTTCGGTCAGCGTCGCCACGTCGTCGCTCATCGTGCCGCCTCCAACAGCTCACCGGCCACGCCGATCGCGCTCGCGAAGAGCGCCAAGCCGTCCGTGCCGCCCAGAATCACTTCGCACGAGCGCTCGGGGTGGGGCATCATCCCGAGCACGTTGCCTTCCTGGTTCGTGATGCCGGCGATCGCCCGCGCCGAGCCGTTCGGGTTCCAGGCCTTGTCCAGAGCACCCTCCGGAGAGACGTACCGGAAGACCACCTGGCCCGCGGCCTCCAGGGCATCGAGGTTCGCCTCGGAGTCCTCGTAGTTGCCCTCGGCGTGGGCGATGGGCATGCGGAGCACCTGCCCCCTGCGATACCCCCGGGTGAAGGGCAGGTCGTCCCGCTCTACCCGCAGATGGACGTCCTGGCAGATGAAGCGCAGGTTCTGGTTGCGGCGCATGGCGCCCGGCAGGAGGCCGGTCTCGAGCAGCACCTGGAAACCGTTACAGATGCCGAGCACCAGCCCCCCCGCCTCGGCGTGGCGGCGCACCGCCTCCATCAGCGGCGAGAGCGCGGCGAGCGAGCCGCCCCGCAGATAGTCGCCGTACGAGAAGCCCCCGGGCAGCACCACCAGCTCCGTGTCCCCGAGGCTCGTGTCCTGGTGCCACAGAAAGCAGACATCCTGCCGCAGCACGTGCTTGAGCACGTGGTAGACGTCGTGGTCGCAGTTCGACCCCGGGAAGATGACGACGCCGGTCTTCACGGCGTGGCCCCGGTGTCGATCTCGTAGTCCTCGACCACCGGGTTGGCGAGGAGCTTCTTGCACATCGCGTCGAGCGCCTGGCGGGCGGCTTCCGGATCGCTCTCGGCCAGGTCGATCTCGAAGCTCTTGCCCACGCGCACGGCCTCGACGCCCTCGAAGCCGATCCGGTCCAGTGCGTCGCGGATCGCCTTGCCCTGGGGGTCGAGAATCTCCCGGCGGGGATAGACGGTGACGGTTGCTTTCACGCGGAAACCTCCAAAGGGGATAGATCCAGCCAATCGGTAGGACGGCCCTGATCGGTCAGCGCCACGCGGGCCGCCGAGCCCTCCGTGGCGAGCGCCTCGCCGACCGCCTCGGCGGCCAGCTCGGGCGCGTTGTTGGTCTGGGACAGGTGATAGCAGACCACCCAGCGCAGCCGGTCGCAGACCAGCTCCGGGATGCCGTCGGCGGCGTCCCGGTTGGAGAGGTGCCCGTGACGGCCGGCCACCCGCTGCTTGAGCACCCACGGGTACGGGCCCGACCGGAGCATCCCCAGGTCGTGATTGGTCTCGAGGACGAGGAAGTCGAGCTCCGCGAGGCGCGCCCAGGCGAGCCGGCTCCGTTCGCCCAGGTCGGCCGCCAGGCCCAGGCGGTTGCCCTGGCCGTCCTCCACCGTCACCCCGACCGGCTCCGCCGCGTCGTGGGGTATGGCGAACGGCTCCACCTGGAAGCCCGCGACCTCCAACGGCACGCCGGAGACGATCGGACGGGCCGCCGCCAGCGCCTCGGGCCCCAGCCCGTGGCCCGAGCGCTCGGCACCGGCCGGGCGGGTGCCGGCCTCGAGCGTTCCGGCGGTGGCGTACAGGGGGATCCGGTGACGGCGCACGAAGCGGTCCGCGCCGCGGAGGTGGTCGGAATGCTCGTGGGTGACGACGAGGGCGGCGATCGTGTGCGGCTCGATGCCGACGAGCGCCATGCGCCGCTCGAGCTCGCGGCAGGAGAAGCCGGCATCGAGCAGCAGGCGCCGGCCGCCGGACTCCACCACGAGGGCGTTGCCGCGACTGCCGGAGCCGAGGATGGCGATGCGCATGATGGTCTAGAGAGCCCGGAAGCGGGGGCCAAAAGCTATCACGACCGGTGCTCGTCTTCCGAGTCGCCCGGGTCTTCCGGGGTGTTCTCGTCTGGGGGCTCGGAGGGGAGGGGGTTCGAAGCCCAGCTCCGGCACCGTGCCTCGATCGTGCCGAGCACCCACGCCTGCCGATTGCCCACCCGACCCCAGCGCACCGCCAGGGCCATGAAGGTGTCGTGGACGATCTCGGCAGCCCGCTCCTCCACGACCCGGTGCCGCCGCAGCAGCTCCAAGATCTTGGGTCGGAGCCGACGAAGCAGATCCTGAAGCTCTTGGGACCGCTCGGACTGGTGGGAAGGCATGCGGATCAAGGGCGCCGGGGACAGGATCTCGGTACGACGGTCATTGTACCGCCGAAACGTTCGACGAAGAGGCGAGGCGCCCGTGCAGACGGAGTGAGCGGCGACATCGGGCGTCCGCGCGACGAAACCGGGCGGTCACGGGTCCTGCCACGCATGCTCCTGGGCCTTTTCAGAACTCGTACACCTTCCCCTGCTCGAGAAAGCCGATGTCCGGGTTGCCCAGCTCTTCGACTTCCTCACGGATCCGCTCGACGCAAGGCGGCTTCAGATGGTGGACGAGCACGGGGACCGACCGTTCGAGCTTCTGCAGCTCGCTCTCCAGGGTTCGGGGTGTCAGGTGGAGGGAGACGTCCGCGATCTCTTGGAGCGCGTTGTCGAAGCTGGTGTCGATGCAGATCGCTTGCAGGCTCCGGGTGCGGTTCGCGATCTCCCACAGGCGGCGCGTGGGCCCGGTGTCGCTCGACCACAGCACGGAGGCCCCGTCGGCCTCGATCAAGAACCCGTGGGTCGGCACCAGGTGGTTGACCTCGATCGGCGTGAAACGCACGCCGTCGATCTCCACCGGCACTTCGGTCTGGAACTCGTGGAACCGGACCGCCGGCAGCAGGTGGTTGGGCAGACGGGTGAAGTCGGGCCAGGTGGCGTTGTTGAAAAGATACTTGCGAATCGCGTAGATGGTCGCGGACGACGCGTAAATGTCGATCGCGTTCGAGCTGTGACCGTAGACGTTTTCGATGAAAAACGGCAGCGCGCTCGTGTGGTCCATGTGGGAATGGGACAGCACGATCGAGTGCACCCCCACCTGGCGCTCGATCGGAAGCGCCTGCGTCAGCGACCCGGCGTCGAGGGCGATGCTGCCGTTGATGACGAGGCACGTCAGCCGGCATTCGAGGCTTTCGCCCCCGTAACTCCCAAGAACCTCGATGCGCATGATCTGGCGGCAGTCTACCCCTGCACCCTCCTGACCGACAAGGAAAGGACTGCTAGAACCGATAGCCGATCCAGAAATCGGTTCGGAAGCTTCCCTGCGATTCGTCGAAGTCCCAGACCTTGGCGAAGTCCCAGTTCACCGGCAGGCCGAAGAGGAACGCAGAGACGCCGAAGCCGTAGGACGAGAGCCCGTCCTCCAGCCGATTCTCGTCCTCGTTCCAGAAGTTGAAGTCCTGCTCGTTGCCGAACCACGCGCCGCCCACGTCGAGGAAGATGCGTCCGCGGATGCCGCGGACCGCCCCGAACGGGAAGCCGAGCACGTCGACCAGCGGGAACCGGAGCTCGGAGTTGACGTAGAACGTCCGATCGCCCACCTCGGACCGGAACCGGAAACCACGCAGGGTGTCGATGCCGCCCACCCAGTACGGCCGCCGGAAGCTGCCGTTGCTGACCGCGCCCACCGCCCGGAACGCCAGGCTGCTGCGCCGGGTCAACGGCACGTACTGCCGCGCGTCCAGCGTGTAGTTGGCGCTCAGGGTGCCGCTCTCGTCGAGATCAGGAGCGTACTCGGCGGCGAGTCGCCACCTCCGGCCAGCCTGGGGGCCCCAGCTTTCGAACTGCACGGTGTCGCCGACGAGCGCGCCACGAACTACGGGGAAGTCGTCCGACTGGGGCTCGTACACCTGGAAGATCTCTCCCGTCCGACGGTTTCGCACGAACGCGGGGAAGTTGATTTCCCGCAGCACGTAGCCGGCCCCCAGCTCGACCCGGTGGTAGAGGTTGATGGGGTACCAGAGAGAGGCCACCAACCCGGTCTCCGAGAACCGCGCGTTCCGATTGATCCTGCCGTCCTGCTCCAGGGTCAGGAAGTAGTCCCGGTCGTCGTACAGGTTGACCGACCAGTTGAGGCGCTTGGACGTGTCGTAGTAGAGCGCGTTGAAGTTGGAGAAGCTCCGGACCGAGGTGAACGCCGTGATCAGCCGGCGGTCCCCGATCTGGTCGGACCAGGAGAGGATCGCCTGCCCGAGGACGGTCTGGTCATTGTCGATCGCGATCAACGTCTGGGCGTCTTCGAGGAACAGCTTGAACCCCCGGTAGGGCTCCTCGTTGGCCTCGTCCACCGCCACCTGGATGTCGGGCTCGAACCGCGGCAGCTCCTCGGTCACCGCGGTCTCGATGCCGAACTCGAAGAGCGACGGCCGGCGCGCGGGCGCCTCCTCCGGCTCGACCTCGACGGGCTCCGCCTCCTCGGCCTCTCCCGGCTCCGCCTGCTCGAACGGCCGCGCTTGCTCGGAATCCGCCACGTAGATGGAGAAGCGCTGCTTCCACCAGCCGGTGTAGACCATCCCCTCCCGCCCCTCCCGGTCCTTGAACACCGCGGGCGTCATGCACCCGGTCACCGCGTTCGTGTGCTGGACGACCGCGCCGCTTTCGAGATCCACCGAGTAGATGTTCTCGATGCCATTCAGATCGGACGCGAAGTAGATCCGCTTGCCGTCGGGCGAGTAGACGGCGTCCCGGTCGTTCGTCGCGCCGTGAGTGAGCTGCTCCCTGTGCGACGGGTCCTGGAGATCGATCCGGAAGAGCTTCTGGTAGCCGTCGATGACCGACGAGAACGCCAGCCACCGGCCGTCGGGCGAGTAGGCCGGCGCGCCGTTGAACAGGTCGTCGTCGGTCAGGTTGGTGAGCTCGTCGCGTTCGAGATCGTAGACGAAGATGTCGTAATCGCCGTCCATCCAGCCGGCAAACGCGACCTTCTTGCCGTCCGCCGAGAACGCCGGCGAGAGCTCCTGTTCGACCCCGAACTTGTCGGTCAGGTCGATCACCCGGCGCTGATCGCCCCCCAGCACGTCGATGAGCACCAGGCTCCGGCCGCTCTCGCGCTTGGCGAACACCGCCAGGGTGTCGCCGTCGGGCGAGAACGCCAGGTCCCCGCCCATGCGCCGGCCGACCCTCACATTCTGCGCCACCAGGTACTGGTAATCGTGGGAGTACCCCTTGGTCAGGTTCCGGAGCTGGCGCCGGCCGGGGACGTCGAACAGCACCACGTCGGGCTCTCCCCGGACGGTGCTGATCGCCGCCAGCAGGTCGCCGGACGGAGAGGTCACGCCGGAGGTCACCCAGGTCTGGTTCAGCCGGCTCGTCTCGACCCGAAACGGTCGGCCGAAGTCGGAGGGCTCACCGGTCTCCACCAGGGCGCGCAGGTAGCGGGCGCGCAGCCACTTGCGGAAATCACTGTCGAAGTCGTCCGGGTCGATGTTGAACGCTCGCTTGATCGCGGGCGGAACCTGGGCGCCGAAGGTGTTGCGCAGCTCGTAGAGGAAATCGAGCAGGCCCTCTTCGCCCCAGGTCTCCTCGATGAACTCGTAGACCGCGTTGCCCAGGCGATAGGCCAGGAAGCCACCCACGTTGGACCGGCTCATCGGCGGCACCCGGTCGTTGACCACCGCGTCGCGCAGGAACATCTCGTCCCAGGTCTGCTCGTCCTCGGCCAGGTAGCTGGCCATGCCCTCCGTGACCCACAGGGGCGGACGCGCGGTCAGCGCCCTGCCCAGGTTCCCCTGGAACAGGATGTGGAACTGGAAGATGTGGGTCAGCTCGTGCATGACGAGCTTGAACTGCTCTTCGTCCGGCAGGTCGGCCGGCATCACCATCCGGTTGCGCGCCGGGCTGGCGAACGCGCCCACCCCCTCGGGGATGAAGTTGACAATGATGTTGTTCTGCTCGAACGCCGAATGGGTAGCGTAGACGAGCAGCGGCGTCGCCTCCTGGATCTGGAAGTCCAGGCGTCTCGACAGCCGGTCGTAGGCGCTCTCCGCGAAGGAGACGATCTTCGGCAGCAGCTCCCGCTCCGACTCGTAGAAGTAGATGTCGAAGTGGGGGGAGTGGTAGGTCTGCCAGTCGAACTCCCGATAGGTGATCTTGTTCTTCCCGAAATACTGAGCCTCGGCGGGAATGGCCGTCACGAGGAGAAGGAAGGCGAGCGGAACGACGACTGCTTTCGGAGTCAGAGAAGCCAAACGGAACCTCCTTGTCGCTTCGCGGACCGGCACGGGGGCGAGCCGGCGGCTCAATGGGTGTCGGTGAACAAGACCCTCGTCGCCTCCACGTCCTTCTTGGTGAACACGCCGAGAATCCGGTCCTCCAGGGCGAAGAGGTTCTCGAACATCCCGGAGATGACGTCGACCTCGTCGGACTGGAAGCTCTGGAAGTCCTTGAAGTTGTCGCGGTACAGCACCTGTCCGGTGCGGCCGTCGACGACCACCAGGAGGATGTCGTACTCGAAGCCCGTCTGCTCGACCAGGACCTGGCGATAGTAGGTCCGACCGTCGAGCGGCGAGACGAACTCCTGGGTACGGTAGCCGGAGCGGTCCTGGACGTCGAAATCGAGACTCCCGGTCACCAGGAGATCGGCCTGCGCCCGAAGACCCACGTCCTGCCAAAACTCCTTCTGCGCGAGAAGCTCCTCGAGCTCGAAGGTCGGGAAGTCGATCGGCCCGCTCTCGACCACGCGCAAGGGCGTGCGGCGGCGAAGCAGCTTCTCCAGGAAGCGGGAGAACTCCCGCTCGATGTCCACGTTGCGGGTCGCGGTCGAGCTGTCGCCCTCCTGGGAGACGACCAGGAAGGGCACCACGGCCACCGACTCCTTGCCTCGGAGGTCGATCTGGGCCCGCTGGGGAAGCCGGAGCAAGACCTCGACCTCGGCGCGGGCGGGAAGGGCACCGGCGACGACGGCCACGGCGAGCGCCGCCGCGAGACCGAGCGTGAATGCCGGACCAGAGCGCGGACGGGTCATCGGCTCGCCCCCCCTGCCCCATCGATGAGCTCGGTCAGCTCGCCGCTCTCCGACTCGGGGCGGTAGTTCTCGTAGAAGTCGACGAAGCGGGCGTAGTTCTGCTTGAGATCGGGGCTGCGCGGATCGACGCGGAGGGCCTCCCGGTAGGTCTCCAGGGCATCCTGGAACCGGCCGTTGGCCTCCTGGGCGACCGCCAGGTTGTTGAGGATCTTGGCGTTGCCGGGATCGAGACGATTGGCCCGCTCGAAGCGGAACAGCGCCTCCTGCCAGAGTCCCTGGCGCGCCATCTCGACGCCGAAGCGCAGTTGGTCTCCGGCGCCCGCACCGCTCGCGACGGCGCTCTGCGCTCCACCGCACCCGGAGATCGTGATCGACAGGAAGAGGCCCATCAGGAGCCCCACGGCGGCAACGGCGCGTCCTTTCAAAGTCTGCCTCCATCTCGGGCCGTGGCCCGAGGGGTCCCGTCGGAAACGGACCACACGGCCCGGCCCATCGATCGGATGGCCCGAGGCTTCGTGATGGCTGGTCCCTGGCACGATGGCGAGTATATACGAGCGATCGGCGGCACCGTTTCCGTCCTCCTGGACAGAGGAACCACGAACAGGAGGATTCACCATGGCCCTCGATCGCCATCGACTGCGCGACATCCTGATCACTCTCGGCGCCAGCTTCGAGCTGCCCCGGCCCGCCGTGTGCCGGCTCGGCCTGGCCCCCGAACAGTGGCTCGGCCGGCGCGCCATCTCGACCACCGCCGCCGAGCTCGGGCTGCCGGCCGGGGCGCTGAGGATCGCCCGGCGCCTGGCGAACGGCGCCGCCGACATCGCAAGACGTCAGGAGGAGCTCGCCCGGCGCCACGGAGCGCGAATCATCACGGCGATCGACGCCGACTACCCGGAGCCGCTCGCCGACCTCGACCTGCCGCCGCCGGCGCTCTACGTGCGCGGCCACCTGCCCGCCTGGTCCCGGAGCGCGGGGCCGGCCGGCAGCGCGGGACCGGCCGCCGCCATCGTCGGCTCCCGCCGGGCGGACCCGTACGGCCGGGAGGCCGCCGAGCTGTTCGGCCGCGAGATCGCGGCGGCCGGGGTGGCCGTCGTCTCCGGCTTCGCCCGCGGCGTCGACGCCGCCGCCCACCGCGGCGCGCTCGACGGCGGCCCGGAAGCACCGGGCCGGTGCGTGACCGTCGCCGTGCTCGGCTCCGGCCTGGGCGTCGATTACCCCCGGGGCCACCGGCGCCTCGGCGAGCGGATCGCCGAGCGCGGAGCGCTCGTCACCGAGTTTCCCTGCGGCGTCGAGCCGAAGGCGTGGCAGTTCCCGGTGCGCAACCGGCTGATCGCCGCGCTGGCGGCGGCGACACTCGTGGTGCGGGCCGCGCCGCGCTCCGGCTCCCTGGTCACCGCGCGGCTCGCCCTCGACCTGGGGCGCGACGTCCTCGCGGTCCCGGGCCGCATCTTCGAAGAACGCTCGCTGGGGACGAACGGCCTGCTCATGGACGGCGCCTACCCGGCGCTCTCGCCCCGGGACGTCCTCGACCTGCTCGGCGTGGCCGCCGCCCACCCGCCGGTCCCGCCGGGCGACGAGGCTCCGGACGGCGAGAGCACACCGCCGCGCGGCCTTCGCGCCCGGCTGCTCGCCGCCATGGCCCCGGCGGAGCCCGAAGCGCCCGAAACACTGGCAGAGCGGGTCGCCGCGCCGGTCGACCGGGTGCTCGGCGTGCTGCTGGAGCTGGAGCTCGCAGGGCGGGTCCGGCGCGAGCCCGGACCGGCCTACGTCAAGCGGCCTGGTTGACATGCTGTCGGGGAGCGGTGCTACGGTCGCGAGCCGTCGGCATCGTGGCCCCCGTCGCCGGACGGGCCTGGAATATCGGCGCAAACCAACGACATTTACCCGAACCGTGAGCAAGAACCTGATCATCGTCGAGAGCCCCGCCAAGACCCGGACGCTGAAGAAGTTCCTGGGCAAGGAGTACCAGGTGGAAGCGTCAATGGGCCACATCCGCGATCTGGTCAAGAAGGACATGGGCATCGGCCCGGACTTCGAGCCCCGCTACGAGGTGCTCGACAAGAAGAAGTCCGTGGTCAAGAAGCTCCGCCAGGCGGCCAGCAAGGCCGAGACTATCTACCTGGCCCCTGACCCCGACCGCGAGGGCGAAGCGATCGCCTGGCACATCGCCCAGGTCCTGAAGAAGGAGCCCGGGCAGATCCAGCGGGTGACCTTCAACGAGATCACCAAGCGGGCGGTGCTCGCCGCCCTCGAGAACCCGCGGCAGATCGACGAGCACAAGGTCGACGCCCAGCAGACCCGGCGCATCCTCGACCGGCTCATGGGCTTCCGCCTGTCGCCGCTGCTGTGGGAGAAGATCAAGCAGGGTCTCTCCGCCGGCCGGGTGCAGTCGGTGGCGCTCAAGATGGTCTGCGACCGGCAGGCCGAGATCGACGCCTTCGTGCCGGAGGAGTACTGGGTGCTGACGGCGGACCTCGAAGCCGCCGAGCCGCCGGCCTTCACCGCCCGCCTCCACAAGATCGACGGCAAGAAGGGCAAGGTCGGGAACGGCGAGCAGGCGGCCGAGATCGTCGCGGCCCTGAAGGCGGGCAAGTTCGTCGCCCGCTCGATCGAGCGCAAGGAGTCCAAGCAGCGGCCGGGTGCGCCGTTCATCACCAGCCGCCTGCAGCAGGACGCCGCCCGCCGGTTCGGGTTCTCGGTCAAGCGCACCATGGGCATCGCCCAGGGCCTCTACGAGGGCAAGGAGATCGGCGACCGCGGCGCGATCGGCCTGATCACCTACATGAGAACGGACTCGACCCGGGTGGCCGAGGAAGCCCTCGAAGAGGGGCGCAAGTACATCGCCGCCACCTACGGCGAGAAGGCGCTGCCGGCCAAGCCGGTCCGCTACCGCTCGAAGAAGGGTGCCCAGGACGCCCACGAGGCGATCCGCCCCACCAACTTCGACCTGCCGCCGGACAAGATCGCCAAGTACCTGAAGCCCGAGGACCTCAAGCTCTACAAGTTGATCTGGGACCGGTTCATCGCCTCCCAGATGAAGCCGGCGGTCTACGACGTGACCCAGGTCGACGTCGAGAACGGCCGCTACGTGCTCCGCGCCCAGGGCAAGATCCTGAGGAGCCCCGGCTTCCTGGCCGTCTACCAGGAGGCGGTGGACGAGGACGCCCGGAGGAACAACGGCGACGAGAACGGCGAGGGCACCACCATGCCCCCGATCGAAGAGGGCGCCGAGCTGAAGCTCCTCGAGCTCCACAGCGACCAGAAGTTCACTCAGCCGCCGGCGCGCTACAGCGAGGCGACACTGGTCAAGGCCCTGGAGGAGAACGGCATCGGCCGGCCCTCCACCTACGCCCAGATCCTCGCCACCCTGACCGACCGCGACTACGTCGAGAAGGTGGAGAAGCGATTCGCGCCGACGCTCCTGGGCAAGCTGGTCAACAAGATGCTCCAGGGCAGCTTCCAGAACATCATCAACGAGGGCTACACCGCGAACCTCGAAGAGGAGCTCGACCAGATCGAAGAGGGCAAGGTCGAGTGGAAGAAGGCGCTCGAAGAGTTCAACCAGCAGCTCTCGAAGGACCTCGAGTCGGCCAGCGAGGAGATGCCCAACGTCAAGCGCGACGGCCTGCCCACCGGGGAGAAGTGCCCCGAGTGCGGCAAGGATCTGGTGCTCCGCTTCGGCCGCTACGGCAGCTTCCTGGGCTGCACCAACTACCCGGAGTGCACCTACACCCGGGACCCGGAGCCGGCCGGCGAGGACGGGGACGAGAGCGCGGAGTCGGCCGAGGAGGTCCCGCCGTGCGAGAAGTGCGGCTCCCCCATGGTGCTCAAGCGCAGCCGCTACGGCACCTTCTACGGCTGCAGCGCCTACCCCGAGTGCAAGAACATCCGCAAGACGGCCAAGGAGAAGAAGGCCGAGCCGAAGCCGACCGGCATCTCCTGCCCCGAGTGTGGCAAGGGCGAGATCGCCGAGAAGCGCTCCCGCCGGGGCAAGATCTTCTACTCCTGCGACCGTTACCCGGACTGCAAGTACGCCATCTGGAACAAACCGGTCGCCAAGAAGTGCCCCCAGTGCGACCACCCCTTCCTGACCGAGAAGACGACCAAGAAGAAGGGCACCCAACTGCTCTGCCCCAACGAGGAGTGCGACTTCGTGGAACAGGTGGCGCCGCCCGAGGACGGGGCGCAAGCCAAGACAGGGTAGCCCGGCCCTCCGCCGGGCAGTTGCGTTAGATTGTGGTCCGATGACACGCCATCGGACCGCTCGCCGCCTCGCCCCCCTGCTACTGCTGGCCACGCTCACCGGCTGCTTCGAAGAGCCGGTCCGCGACGATCTCGAGCTCCGATTCGACCCGGAAAGCGGCGTCGAGGTCGAGCTCGTCACCACCTTCCGCCTGCCCGGCGGCCAGAACGACAACGCGGCCCTCCAGGCGCGGGTCGCCGAACGGCGACGACGCATCCAGAACGGCGAAGACGACTGGAGCGCCCGCTTCGAAGCGCTCCACCCGGGCTCCCGCCGCACCGTCCTCGACTGGGAGCACGGCGAGCTCACCGAGGCCCGGCAGTCGGCCCGGCTCGACCTCGGCGACGACTCCGAGGCGCTCGAACGGTTCTTCGCCGACACCCTGGTCAACGCGACCTACCTCGCCGAGGACGGCTGGGCAGAGCTCTCGATCGCCCCGCTCGCCGCGGGGCGGGCCACGAGGCGCCAGCGCCAGCTCTACGACCGGGCCCTGGACCCCTGGACCGAGGCGGTCGCCGACTACTTCGACGCCGCGGCGACGCTCTACTCCTATCTCGAAGACCACACGGACCGCTCGAAGGTCACCCTCGGAGTGCTCCTCGCAGACGCTCTGCCGGGCGTCGACGAGGACGAGCTCCGAGCCCAGCTCCTCGCCGAGGAGAAGCCGCTGGTCGACGCGGTGGAGGACGCCATGGACTCGGCAGCCGAGATCCTCCTGATCGACAACGGCGAGGCGTACTCGATCAACGAGATCTCGCGGCTGCTCTACGATCCGTTCCCGGCCCGCATCCGGATCCACCCGGCCGGAACACTGCTCGAAACGGAAGGTTTCGAGGACGGCGGCGACGGCCGGCTGGAGATCCGCGGCATCAGCCTGTGGGAAGCCCTCGAATCGCTCCAGGGAGTCTGGCTGGACCCCGATCCGCTCCTCCTCTACATCCGGCTGAGCGGCGGCATCACCGGCGACCCGGCCCCGGAGGTCACGCTCGACGAGATCGCGGCGCGGGATCGCTACGCGGCCACGCCACCGCCCGCGGCCGACGAGATCCGCGCCGGCATCGACGAGCGCCTGCAACCGGAGCCGATCTACCGGGCGGTGTGGAAGACGGGAAGGTGACCGCGGTCTACAAGGTGGGTGTAGGGTGCGCTTCAGCGCACCGGGCCATGGTCTGGTGCGCTGAAGCGCACCCTACGCACCTACACACCAGGGGCACCGGCAGACCGCCGATAGATCCAGGCACCGCCCAGGAGCGCCAGGACGGCCAGCACCG
>Ga0210101_1000449_pt1 | contig 13405 bp, 8 predicted proteins | sample Muzzi_PWC_D1_FD_185534 | JGI IMG/M metagenome (GOLD analysis project Ga0210101, IMG submission 185534) | Wetland microbial communities from San Francisco Bay, California, USA, that impact long-term carbon sequestration - Muzzi_PWC_D1 (SPAdes) | ecosystem: Environmental > Aquatic > Marine >... | reverse complement strand
CAGCGATGTGCGCCGCCAGCTCGCCGATCTCGCGCTCGATCCACTCGGTGGGGGCGCCGTCCAGCTCCCGCCCTGCATCGACCTGGACGCTCTCGGCGCTCTCCGCCTTCGCTCCTGCCTCTACGAACATGTGTTCGATGGTAGATATGCAGTCGGACAGAAAATTGCGGTCGGAAGCAGCCTGTGAGCTACCTATCCGAGCGGTCAGATCTCCGCAAATTGCGAACACCCCAAGGCGGTTCCGCGGGACCGGGACTTGCGGGACAGGACATGGGTGACTTTCGCTGCTGCCTGTAGAGGCTTGGCCACTCCGTCCCCGCGGCAATCCATAGAGTCCGGACCGTGAGCGACGCCCCGCACATAGTCCTGCTGCCCGGCGACGGGATCGGACCGGAGATCGTCGCGGCGGCGCGGCGCCTGCTGGAGGCGATCGGCGAGTTCGATTTCGAGGAACGGCCGATCGGCGGATGCTCGATCGACGCGCACGGGGTCGCGCTGACCGACGAGGTGCTCGATGCCTGCCGCCGGGCCGACGCGGTGCTGCTCGGGGCGGTCGGCGGACCGCAGTGGGACAGCACCGACCCGGCGGCGCCGCGCCCCGAGCAGGGCCTGCTCGGGCTGCGCAAGGGCATGGGCCTGTACGCCAACCTGCGGCCGGTGCGGCCGAGCCCGGCGCTGGTCGACTCCAGCCCGCTGCGCGAGGAGCGGATCGCCGGCACCGACCTGCTGGTGGTGCGCGAGCTGACCGGCGGCATCTACTTCGGCGACAGCGGCCGCGAGGGGGATTCCGCCCACGACACCTGCGAGTACTCGGTCGCCGAGATCGAGCGGATCGCCCGCGCCGGCTTCGAGGCGGCGCGGCGGCGCGCTTCCTCCGCCGGCGGGCGCGCCGCGCGGCTGACCTCGGTCGACAAGGCGAACGTGCTCGAGACCTCGCGGCTCTGGCGCGAGGTGGTGAGCCGGGTCAGCGAGGGGTTCGCCGACGTCGAGCTCGAGCACCTGCTGGTCGACAACGCCGCGATGCAGCTCGTCTCGCGGCCGGCCGAGTTCGACGTGATCGTCACCGAGAACCTGTTCGGAGACATCCTCAGCGACGAGTCGGCGATGCTGACCGGGTCGCTGGGGATGCTGCCCTCGGCCAGTCTCGGCGCCGACGGCGACCCCGGCCTGTTCGAGCCGGTTCACGGCTCGGCTCCCGACATCGCCGGAGAGGGGATCGCCAACCCGCTCGCCACCTTCCTCAGCGCCGCGATGATGCTGCGCCACGGGCTGGGGCGGCCCGAGCAGGCCTCGCGGATCGAGGCGGCGGTCGACGCGGTGCTGGAGGGCGGCCTTCGCACTCCCGACCTGCTCGGCGGCGGCGCGCAGGAGGTGGAGGTCGGCACCGCCGAGATGACCGACGCCGTGCTGGCATACTTGTCAGGGAATGGAGACGGCTGAGCTGATCTGGCAGAACGGCGAGTTCGTGCCCTGGGACGAGGCGAAGACGCACGTCCTCAGCCACGGTCTGCACTACGGCACCGGGGTGTTCGAGGGGATCCGCTGCTACGAAACCGAGCGCGGCCCGGCGGTGTTCCGCCTCCGCGAGCACCTCGTGCGGCTCGAGAAGTCGGCCGAGCTGTACTACCTCCAGCTTCCCTATTCGGCCCAGCAGCTGCGCGAGGCGACCCACGAGCTGATCCGGCGCAACGGCCTCGACTCCTGCTACATCCGCCCGCTCGCCTATCGCGGCTACGGCGAGATGGGCCTCTACGCGCAGAGCGCGCCGATCGACGTGATCGTCGCCGTCTGGCCCTGGGGCGTCTACCTGGGCGAGGACGGCAACGAGCACGGCATACGCACCAAGGTCGCCTCCTGGCGGACGATCTCCGGCGACAGCCTGATCCCGCACGCCAAGGCCTCCGGCCAGTACCTCAACTCGGTCCTCGCCAAGCTCGAGGCGACCAACGCCGGGTACGACGAGGCGATCCTGCTCGACCAGCACGGCTGCGTCTCGGAGGGCTCCGGCGAGAACGTCTTCCTGGTCCGCGACGGGGTGCTCTGCACGCCGCCGCACACGGCGGCGATCCTCGACGGGATCACGCGCAACTCGGTCGTGCAGATCGCCCGCGACCTCGGCTACGCGGTCGAGGAGCGCGACGTCGCCCGCTCCGAGCTGTACCTCGCCGACGAGATGTTCCTCACCGGCACCGCCGCCGAGCTGGTTCCGGTGCGCGAGGTCGACGACCACCCGCTGGGCGAGCCGGGCGAGATCACGCGGGTGATCCAGGCGAAGTTCGACGACGCCCTGCACGGCCGCGCCGAGGAGTACCTGGAGTGGCTCGACTTCGTCGAGCGAATTACCGCAGCCGCCTAGCGGCTGGCGCGCCGACGCGCGCAGGACTCCCTCGACTCCTCGTTAGGAAAGGCATCAGATGGAACAGGTGAGGCTCTACGACACGACCTTGCGGGACGGCATGGGCACCCCCGGCATGTCGCTCTCGGTGGGCGAGAAGCTGAAGGTGGTGCATGCTCTCGACCAGCTCGGCGTCCACTTCATCGAGGCCGGCTTTCCCGGCTCCAACCCGAAGGAGGCGGAGCTGTTCGAGCTGCTGGCGGGGGAGCAGCTGGAGGGGGCGCAGATCGTCGCCTTCGGGATGACCCGGCGGCGCGGCCTCGCCGCCGCCGAGGACGAGGCGCTGGCTGTGCTGGCCGGCTCCTTCGCGCCGCTGGTCTGCCTGGTCGGCAAGAGCTGGGGCCTCCACCTGGAGAAGGTGACCAAGGTGTCCGCCGAGGAGAACCTGGCGATGATCGCCGAGTCGGTCGCGCTCTGCAGCGAGCGGGGCAAGCGCGCCGTCTTCGACGCCGAGCATTTCTTCGACGGCTACCGCGACGACGCCGGCTACGCGCTGGAATGCGTGCGGGCGGCGGCCGAGGCGGGGGCGGAGAACGTCACCCTCTGCGACACCAACGGGGGCAGCCTCCCGGGCTTCGTCGGCGCGGCAACCGCCGCCGTGGTCGAGGCGCTCGGCGACCGGGTCGAGGTCGGCATCCACACCCACAACGATGCCGAGTGCGCGGTGGCCAACTCGCTGGCTGCGGTCGAGGCCGGCGCCCGCCTCGTGCAGGGCACGGTCAACGGCTACGGCGAGCGCTGCGGCAACGCCAACCTCGCCTCGATCCTGCCGGCGCTGCAGCTGAAGATGGGCTTCGACGTGGTGGCGCCGGAGCGCCTCTCCAATCTGTCGCGCACCAGCCACTACCTGGACGAGCTGTGCAACATGGCGCCGGACCCCGGCCGGCCCTACGTCGGCCGCGACGCTTTCGCCCACAAGGCCGGCATGCACGCCGCCGGGGTGGAGGCCGACGCCCGCACCTTCGAGCACCTCGATCCGGGGGCGGTCGGCAACCAGCGCGAGATCCTCGCCTCGGAGCTGTCCGGCAAGGCGACGATCCGCAGCCAGGCGGAGCGGGCCGGGCTCGAGCTCGACGAGGAGGGAGCGGCGCGGGCGGTCGAGCGCCTCAAGCAGCGCGAGCACCGCGGCTACCACTACGAGGCGGCGCCCGCCTCCTTCGAGCTGCTGCTGCGGCGGGAGGCCGGCAGCTACGTGCCGCTGTTCGAGCTGGAGAGCTTCCGGGTGGTGGTCGAGAAGCGGGCCGACGGCCGGGTGGAGACCGAGGCGACGATCAAGGTCAAGGTCGACGGCGAGCGTTACCTGCGGGTGGCCGAGGGCAACGGCCCGGTCAACGCGCTCGACAGCGCCCTGCGCGCAGCGATCGCCGACCGTTACCCGCACCTCGCCGACATCGAGCTGACCAACTACAAGGTCCGCATCCTCGACGAGAGCCACGGCACCGGGGCGGTCACCCGGGTGCTGCTCGACTCCTCCGATGGCGAGGGCGAGTGGGGGACGATCGGCGTCTCGGAGAACATCATCGAGGCCTCCTGGGAGGCGCTGGTCGACTCGCTCGAGTACGCGTTCCAGCCGCGATGAGCGAGTTTGAGCAGATACCCCTCGCCCGGCCCGAAATTGGAACGCGCGAGGAGGAGCTGGTGCTCGAGGTGCTGCGATCCGGGCGGCTCTCGCTGGGGCCGATGGGCGAACGCTTCGAGCGCGACTTCGCCGCCTGGCTCGGGGTCGAGGACGCCGTTGCGGTCTCGAGCGGAACCGCGGCTCTCCACCTCGGCGTGCGGGCGCTCGGCTGGGAACCTGGGGACGAAGTGCTGACCAGCCCGTTCAGCTTCGTCGCCTCGGCCAACTGCCTGCTCTACGAGGGCGCCCGGCCGGTCTTCTGCGACGTCGACCCCGAGACGCTCGACCTCGACCCCGCGGCGGTCGAGGCGGCGCTGGGCGAGCGCAGCGTCGGGCTCCTGCCGGTCCACATCTTCGGCTACCCGGCGGCGATGCCGGAGTTGGAGGCGATCGCCGCCGCGAACGGCCTCGGGCTGCTCGAGGACGCCTGCGAGGCGCTCGGAGCGGTCGACGCCGAGGGCCGGCGGGTGGGGACGCGCGGCAACCTCGCCACCTTCGCCTTCTACGCCAACAAGCAGCTGACCACGGGGGAGGGGGGGATGGTCGTGCCGCCGAGCCCCGAGCTGGCGTCGCGGCTGCGCTCGGAGCGCAACCAGGGCCGCGCTGCCGACATGGGCTGGCTCGACCACGGCGGGCTCGGCTTCAACTACCGCCTCTCCGACCTCGCCGCGGCGCTCGGCGTCGCCCAGCTGGCCAGGTTGGACCGGATGCTGGAGCGGCGCATTGCGGTGGCCGACCTCTACGCGCGGGGCCTGGCCGGGATCGACGGGGTGGAGGCGCCGCCCGCCGGGCGCGGCGCCGAGCGGCGAAGCTGGTTCGTCTACCCGGTGCACCTGCCCGACGGGGTCGACCGCGACGCGACGATCGCCCGTCTCGGCGAGCGCGGCGTCGCCGCGAAGGCCTACCTGCCCTGCATCCACCTCTTCCCGCACCTCCGCGAGCAGGGCTGGCGCGAGGGACAGTTCCCGGTTGCCGAAGCGGCCTCGGCCCGCTCGCTCGCGCTTCCCTTCTTCCCGGCGATGAGCGAGGCTCACGTCGAGCGCGTGTGCGAGGCTCTGGCCGAGTCGCTTCGCTGATGTCGCGCATTCGCAAAGACCCCGACCCGCGCTTCTGGCGCCTCAACCGCTCGCTCGGTTTCGACTGGCGCCTCGCGCCGTACGACATCGAGCAGTCGCAGGCGCACGCCCGGGCGCTGCGCGAGGTCGGCGTGCTCGACGGCGAGGAGCTGCAGGCGATCTGCGCCGGCCTCGACCGGGTCGGCGAGCGGATCGGCCGGCCCGGCTTCGAGTTCGACGGGGCCGACGAGGACATCCACATGGCGATCGAGCGGCTGCTCGGCGAGGAGGTCGGCTCGCTGGCCGGCAAGCTCCATACCGCCCGCTCCCGCAACGACCAGGTCGCGACCGACGTGGCGATGCTGGTGCGGGCGCACTCGCTGCGGGCGATCGAGCTGGTCGGCGCGGCGATGCGCCGCCTGCTCGATCAGGCCGAGCGCCACCGCGACTGGCCGATGCCCGGCTACACCCACCTGCAGCGAGCCCAGCCCGTCTACCTCGGCCACCACCTGCTCGCCTACTTCTGGATGCTGTGCCGCGACGCGCAGCGTTTCCGGTTCGCGCTCGACGGCGCGATGACGATGCCACTGGGCTCCGGAGCGCTGGCCGGCGTCAACTGGGAGATCGACCGCCGCGCCGTCGCCGGGGAGCTGGGCTTCGAGCGGGTCAGCGCCAACTCGATCGACGGCGCCTCCAACCGCGACTTCGCGCTCGACTACCTGGCCGCGGCGGCGACCTGCGCGATGCACCTTTCGCGGCTCGGCTCGGAGATCGTCATCTGGTCGAGCAGCGAGTTCGGCTTCTGCCAGCTGGACGAGTCGTTCTCCTCGGGCTCGAGCATCATGCCGCAGAAGGTGAACCCCGACTCCGCCGAGCTGCTGCGCGCCAAGAGCCCGCGGGTCGCCGCCGACTACGCGTCCCTGCTGGGGACGCTGCACGCCCTGCCGCTCACCTACGGCAAGGACATGCAGGAGGACAAGGAGCCCCTGTTCGACGCGATCGACACGGTCGAGGCGTGCCTCGAGGCGACCGAGGGGATGCTGGCCGGGATCGCCTTCGACCGCGAGCGGCTCGCCCAGGCCGCGGGCGACGAGATGCTCGCGGCGACCGAGATCGCCGACCTGCTGGTCCGCAAGGGGGTGCCGTTCCGCGAGGCGCACGGAATCGTCGGCGGGCTGGTGCGCGACGCGGTGGAGCGCGGCAAGCCGCTCTCCGAGCTGACCCCCGAGGAGCTGAGCGAGCGCTCCGAGCAGCTCGACGACTCCGTATACGAGGTGCTGCGGCGCGAGAGCTGGCTGGAGTCGAAGCGGATCGAGGGCGGCACCGGGTCGGCGGCGCTGGCCGCGCAGCTCTCGCTCGCCGCCGAGGTCCTGGAGGCGGTCGAGGCGCGCCTGCCCGACGGGCTGCCGTGAGCCTCGCCGCCGCGGAGCGGCTCGACGCCGCGTTCTTCGAGCGCTCGGTGCACGTCGTCGCCCGCGAGCTGGTCGGCTGCCGCCTCTTCCACGAGGGCTGCGGCGGCACGATCGTCGAGACCGAGAGCTACGAGCGCGACGACCCCGCCTGTCATGCGTACGCCGGGCTGACCCGGCGGACCGAGGTGCTGTTCGGCCCGCCCGGCCGCGCCTACGTCTACCTCTCCTACGGGATCCACAGCCTGCTCAACGCCGTCGCCGAACCGTCCGGCGAGGCGGCGGCGGTGCTGATCCGGGCGCTCGAGCCGAGTGCCGGCCTGGAGGCGATGCGGGAGCGGCGCGGCGCCCGCCCCGACGCCGACCTCTGCTCGGGCCCGGGCAAGCTGAGCGAGGCGCTCGGGATCGGCCTCGAGGCCAACGGCGTCGACCTCTGCGCGCCGCCGTTCCTGCTGGCGCCCCGCGAGCCAGGCTGGGAGCGGCAAATCGTCGCCGGCCCCCGGGTCGGGATCGCGAAAGCGGTCGAGCGGCCCTGGCGCTTCTGCCTGGCGGGCAGTCGCTTCGTCTCCCGGCCGCGCCCGCAGTAGCCGGACCTACCCGGCGGTGATCCCGCCGCCGCCTCCGGCTCCGCCACCCGATTCGGGCGCCGCTTCCGGTGCGGGCGCCGGCCCCGCTTCTTCCGGCGCGGCGGGTTCGGGAGCCGCTTCCGGTTCGGGCAACGGTTCGCTCGGTTCGGGCAACGGTTCGCTCGGTTCGAGAGATCCTTCCCCGCTCGAGGATCCTTCGGAGGAACCGGAGCGGTCCTTCCGCTCGCTCGCCCGTTCGGCGGCCTCTTCCGCGGAAATCTCCTTCCAGGCCGAGATCACGCTCGCCCAGATCAACGCCGGGAAGGTCCCGCCCTGCACCGGGCCGCCGTTGTAGAGGGTGGTCATCGGGGTCGTGGTATCGGCGTAGCCGACCCAGACGCAGGCGGTGACGTCTTCGGTTCCGCCGCAGTACCAGGCGTCGCCGCTGTTCTCGGTCGTCCCCGTCTTGCCCCACTGCCCGGCGGCGCCGATGTTGGCGTGGACGCCGGTGCCGCTCTGCACCACCGTTTCGAGGATGCTCCGCGCCTCGCTGGCGGTGCCTTCTTCAACCACCTGTTCGTGCAGCGAGTCGTTGTCTCCGCCGCGGATCGTGTGGCCGTCCTGATCGGTCACCTCCGTGTAGGCGACCGGGCTGTCGCCGGGATCGGGTGCGAGCGTGCCACTGACCCGGTCGCCTTCGTTGCCGATCGTCATGTAGGCGTAGGCCCAGCCGAGCGGCGAGACGCCTTCTTGCAGGCCCCCCAGCACCATCGCCGGGTTGGTCGAGATCGGGTCCGAGTAGCCCATCTTGTGGATCGTCGCGGCGATCGAGCGGGTGCGGTCGTGAATCGTCTTCCCCTCCAGCCCCTCGAGCGCGAGCTGCGAGTAGATCGAGTTGTCGGAGTAGGTGGTGGCGCAGACGATGTCGCAGGAGCCCAGGTAGGAATTCTCGTCGTTGTGGACGACGAAGGTTTCCTGACCGTGCTTGCCGAAGTGGAATTCCTGGGGGGCGGATTCGTAGACCGTGTAGGGGGAGATCCCCTCTTCGAGGGCGGTGACCAGCTCGAACGGCTTGATCGAGGAGCCCGGCTGGCGGCGGCCCTGGGTGGCGAGGTTGAAGGGCTTGGTCTGGAAGTCGGGGCCGCCGACCAGCGCCTTGACGCCGGCGTTGCGGTTGTCGAGCACCACCACCGAGGCGGTGGGGGGGAGGTAGCCGAGGTATGAGTTGACCGCTTCTTCGGCGGCCCCCTGCAGCTTCAGGTCCAGCGTCGTCTTCACCTTCAGCCCGCCGAAGAAGGTTTTCGTCGCGCCGTAGCGTTCGACCAGCTGCTGGCGCAGCCAGGCGGTGAAATATGGCGCCCTGGAATCGAGTCGCGGCGGCTGGATGGCGGCGGGCGAGGGCAGTGCCTGTTTGGTTCCTTCCTCGTACTGAGCCTCGGTGATGTAGCCCTGTTCGTACATCTTCTCCAGCACCAGGTTGCGGCGGGCGAGCGCTTCTTCGGGATAGAGCTTCGGGTCGTAGGAATAGGGAGAGGCGATGATCCCGGCGAGGGTCGCCGCCTCCCAGGGCTCGAGCACCGCGGCGCAGGGCTCGCCCCCCGTCCCGCACCCCGGATGGGCGCTGCCGAAGTAGGTGCGAGCGGCTGCCTCGATCCCGTACGCTCCCTCGCCGAAGTAGATCGTGTTGAGGTACTCGGTGAGGATCTTGTCCTTGCTCCAGTGGCGCTCCAGCCGGTAGGCAAGCGCCGCCTCCCGGAACTTCTGGAAGATCGTGCGGCTGCCCTGGGCGGCGAGCGCGTTCTTGACGAACTGCTCGGTGATCGTCGAGGCGCCCTGGGCGGCGCTCTGGCTGAGGATGTCCTTGACCAGCGCCCGGCCGATCCCCTGGAAGTCGACGCCGGCATGTTCGTAGAAGCGCGAGTCCTCGACCGCCACCACCGCGTTCTTGACGTTGGGGGAGATCTGCCCCGCGCTGACCAGGATCTTGTTCCGGTTGCTGGTAAGCGTCCCGATCGGCTCTCCCGTGGCGTCGAAGACCTCGCTGTTCTTCGCTGCCTTGAACTGGGCGAAGTTGTAGATCGCCGGCAGATCCTGGGAGACCGCGGTCATCATCCCGAAGATCGTCGATACCAGCGCGAGGATCGCCAGCCCGAGCAGCACGAAGAGGATCCGCAGCTTCTTCAGCCGCGGCTTGGCCGGCTTCGCCGGGTGTGGCGCCGGAGGGAGAGGCGGAACCGCGCCGCCCGGCCGGCGGGGCTTTGCTCCTATCGCCGCCATTCAGTTCAGGTGCTCGGCGCGGCTCGACCCGCCGGGCAGAGGCGGCAGTCTAGCATTGCCGCCGTGAGCGACCTCAGTCGCAACGCCGTCGACGTGCTTCCCGAGGGGATGCTCGACGAGCAGCTCGCGGACGGCCGCCCGCTGCGCGTCAAGCTCGGCATCGACCCGACCACGTCCGACATCCACCTCGGCCACACCGTCGTGCTGGAGAAGCTCCGTGAGTTTCAGCGGGCCGGCCATGCCGTGGTCCTGATCGTCGGCGACTTCACCGCCCGGGTAGGCGACCCGAGCGGCCGCTCGGCGCAGCGGCCCGTTCCCTCGGCGGAGGAGATCGAGGCGAACGCAGCCACCTACCAGGAGCAGGCGTTCAAGCTGCTCGACCGCGATCGCACCGAGGTCCGCTTCAACAGCGAGTGGCTGCGGATGGCGCCCGAGGAGCTGCTCGGCCTGCTCGGCCATACCACCGTGGCGCGGCTGCTGGAGCGCGACGACTTCCAGAGGAGGATGGCGGCCGGTCGCCCGGTCTCGGCCCTGGAGCTGCTCTACCCGTTGCTCCAGGGCTATGACTCGGTTGCGGTCGAGGCCGATCTGGAGCTGGGGGGGACCGACCAGAAGTTCAACCTGCTGTTCGCGCGTGACGTGCAGGCCGCCTATGGCTGCAAGCCGCAGTCGATCCTGACGATGCCGATCCTGGTCGGGATCGACGGGGCGCAGAAGATGAGCAAGTCACTCGGCAACTACGTCGGCGTCACCGAGGCGCCCGAGGAGATGTTCGGCAAGCTGATGCGCGTCCCCGACGAGGCGATGCCCGACTACTTCCGGCTGCTGCTCGGCGCGGAAGCGTCGGAGGGCCCGCCGAACGAGGCGAAGCGCGACCTCGCGCGGCGGATCGTCGAGCGATTTCACGACGGCGCCGCTGCCCTCGCCGCCGAGCGGCACTTCGACCGGCTCTTCGTCCGGCACGAGGCGCCCGAGGAGGTCGAGGAGGTCGGCCTGGGCGCCTACTTGGGCGAGGACGGCGACTCGGTGTACCTGCCGCGGTTGATGGCGGGTGCATTCGAAATCAGCTCCAGCGAGGCGCGGCGCCTGCTCGAGCAGGGCGGCGTCAAGCTCGACGGGGAGCGGCTCCGCGCCGATCGCCTCGACCTCGATCCGAGCGATCTCGACGGCCGCGTCCTGCAGCTCGGCAAGCGCCGCTTCCTGCGCATCCGCGCCGGCGCCTGAGAAACTTGTTGGCAAACGTCCGCCGCCGCGCTATACTCCTTTGTCCCTCTGGGAAGGCCCTGTGCCGTCCCATGCGCAAACGGCGGCGAATCCCGTCGCAGAGGCGCAGCGGTCTTTGAAAACTGAGCAGCGTGCACTCCGCAGGCCCATGGTCTGTGGAATGTTTGAGCCCGATCCACTCGGCTCGTCAGCGTGCCGAGTGGTCTGATTTACCCGTCATGCCGGTCGTCGCGTTTGTGTACCCGACGGCCAGCCAGGCATGGCATCTCTCTGTAGAAGTACTTCACGGAGAGTTTGATCCTGGCTCAGGACGAACGCTGGCGGCGTGCTTAACACATGCAAGTGGTGCGACGAACCAGGGCTTGCCCTGGGGCCAAGCCGCGAACGGGTGAGTAACACGTGGGTAACCTGCCCCGATGACCGGGACAACCCGAGGAAACTCGGGCTAATACCGGATGTGGCGCACAGGCTCAAGCCTGTGCGCTAAAGGAAGCTTCGGCATCCGCATTGGGAGGGGCCCGCGGCCCATTAGCTAGTTGGTGGGGTCAAGGCCCACCAAGGCGACGATGGGTAGCTGGTCTGAGAGGACGATCAGCCACACTGGGACTGAGACACGGCCCAGACTCCTACGGGAGGCAGCAGTGGGGAATCTTGCGCAATGCGCGAAAGCGTGACGCAGCAACGCCGCGTGGGGGAAGACGGCCTTCGGGTTGTAAACCCCTTTCAGGAGGGACGAAGGTTCGGCGGTGAATAGCCGTCCGGACTGACGGTACCTCCACAAGAAGCTCCGGCTAACTACGTGCCAGCAGCCGCGGTAATACGTAGGGGGCGAGCGTTGTCCGGAATCATTGGGCGTAAAGCGCGCGTAGGCGGCTCTGTAAGTCCGTTGTGAAAGTCAAAGGCTCAACCTTTGAAAGCCGATGGATACTGCAGGGCTAGAGTCCGGAAGAGGCGAGTGGAATTCCTGGTGTAGCGGTGGAATGCGCAGATATCAGGAGGAACACCAATAGCGAAGGCAGCTCGCTGGGACGGTACTGACGCTAAGGCGCGAAAGCGTGGGGAGCGAACAGGATTAGATACCCTGGTAGTCCACGCCGTAAACGATGGGCACTAGGTGTGGGAGGTGTCGACTCCTCCCGTGCCGTCGCTAACGCACTAAGTGCCCCGCCTGGGGAGTACGGCCGCAAGGCTAAAACTCAAAGGAATTGACGGGGGCCCGCACAAGCAGCGGAGCATGTGGTTTAATTCGACGCAACGCGAAGAACCTTACCTGGGCTTGACATGTAGGTGACCGCCGTGGAAACACGGTTTTCCTTCGGGACACCTTCACAGGTGGTGCATGGCTGTCGTCAGCTCGTGTCGTGAGATGTTGGGTTAAGTCCCGCAACGAGCGCAACCCCCGTTCCATGTTGCCAGCATTAAGTTGGGGACTCATGGGAGACTGCCGGTGACAAACCGGAGGAAGGTGGGGATGACGTCAAGTCATCATGCCCCTTATGTCCAGGGCTACACACGTGCTACATTGGCGCATACAAAGGGCTGCAATACCGTGAGGTGGAGCGAATCCCATAAAGTGCGTCTCGGTTCGGATTGGAGGCTGAAACTCGCCTCCATGAAGCTGGAGTTGCTAGTAATCGCAGATCAGCAATGCTGCGGTGAATACGTTCCCGGGCCTTGTACACACCGCCCGTCACACCACGAAAGCAGGCAACACCCGAAGCCGGTGGCCTAACCTTTTGGAGGGAGCCGTCGAAGGTGGGGCTTGTGATTGGGGTGAAGTCGTAACAAGGTAGCCGTAGCGGAAGCTGCGGCTGGATCACCTCCTTTCTAGGGAGATTTCTCTAGAACGTCGACCGGGCTCCCCAGTGGCTGTATGTCACTGGGAACGCTGCTCAGTTTTGAGAGACCGCCGGTGGAAGGACTCCACCGCGCGCGCCTCGGTGGACCTTGAAAACTGTACAAGGCCAATTATGGGTATTTAATTAACACCGTCAAGATAGTAAGGGCTTACGGTGGATGCCTTGGCACCAGGAGTCGATGAAGGACGTGGACGGCTGCGATAAGCCGCGGTGAGGCGCTGAACAGCCATTGACCCGCGGGTCTCCGAATGGGGAAACCCGACGCCGGTAATGCGGCGTCATTCGTCGGTGAATTCATAGCCGACGGAAGGCAACCGGGGGAACTGAAACATCTAAGTACCCCGAGGAACGAAAATCAACCGAGACTCCCTTAGTAGTGGCGAGCGAAAGGGGATCAGCCCAAACCCGGCAGATGCAAGCGGGCACGCGTTGTCTGCCGGGGGTTGTAGGGCGTCATGCCCGAGCCGTGCCTGGCTCGGCGGCAGTTACAAAATCAGGCGTTAGCCGAAGCGAGTGGAACCTCGCACCACAGAGGGCAATCGTCCCGTAGGCGAAAGCGCACTGATCTGCCGATTGACGTCCCTGAGTAGGACCGCACCCGTGAAACGCGGTCCGAACCTGGGGGGACCACCCTCCAAGGCTAAGTACTACCTGGTGACCGATAGTGAACTAGTACCGTGAGGGAAAGGTGAAAAGCACCCCTGATGGGGAGTGAAATAGTACCTGAAACCGCAAGCCTACAAGTGGTCGGAGCACCTTCGGGTGTGACGGCGTGCTTTTTGCATCACGAGCCGGCGAGTTACTCGTCGGTGGCAAGGTTAAGCGATGAGCGGAGCCGCAGCGAAAGCGAGTCTGAATAGGGCGACATAGTCACCGGCGGTAGACCCGAAACTGGGCGAGCTATCCATGGGCAGGCTGAAGCGGGGGTAAGACCTCGTGGAGGGCCGAACCGACCTAGGTTGAAAACTGGGCGGATGACCTGTGGATTGGAGTGAAAGGCTA
>Ga0210101_1000448_pt1 | contig 13413 bp, 12 predicted proteins | sample Muzzi_PWC_D1_FD_185534 | JGI IMG/M metagenome (GOLD analysis project Ga0210101, IMG submission 185534) | Wetland microbial communities from San Francisco Bay, California, USA, that impact long-term carbon sequestration - Muzzi_PWC_D1 (SPAdes) | ecosystem: Environmental > Aquatic > Marine >... | reverse complement strand
TTGCTGGCGCGGACACCGCTGCCGACGGAGCCGCGGATCCTCGACGCCGGCTGCGGAACGGGAGGCCATCTGCGCCGCTATGCACAACTCGGACCCGCCAGCGGCGTCGACCCGTCCCCGGAGGCTGTCGGCTTCTGTCGCGAACGAGGGCTCGACTCGGTCCAGCAGGCAGGGCTCGAGGCGCTTCCCTTCGACGACAACAGCTTTGACTTGATCGCCGCCACCGACGTGCTCGAGCACATCGCGCCCGAACAGCAGGCGCTACTGGAGATGCGCCGCGTGGCTGCTCCCGGCGCCGCCCTGCTGCTTACCGTGCCCGCCTACATGTGGCTCTGGACCAAGGAGGACGAGAACCTCCACCACCAGCGCCGCTACACCCGCCGCCGCCTCGTCGACGCGGTCCGGCGAGCAGGCTGGGAGCCGCGCTTGGCGACCTACTTCAACTCGCTGCTGTTGCCGCCGATCGCACTGGTGCGGAGCCTGCCGCAGCGGGGCGAGAAGGAGCGTTCGGATGTCGATCGCACGCCCGCAGTCCTCGACGGCCCGCTCTCGTTGCCGATGCGACTCGAGGCACGGCTGATCCGGGCCGGGGTGCGGCTGCCGGCCGGCGTCTCAGTCGGGATCGTCTGCCGGAAGCCGGGCTAGCGGCGCCCGTTGCGCCGCCCGGCGCCGCAACCGGTAAGAGAGCCCGGCCACGTCCGTCAACATCCTGTAGCTGGCCGAGACCACCTGGACCCGCGAGTGCGGATCGTGTACGTAGACGACGGGCACCTCGGCGATCCGCGCCCCGGCGCGCTGGGCGCGCATCAGCAGCTCGACATCGAAGGCGAAGCCGGGGCAGGTCTGCCCAGCCAGCAGCTGCCTGGCCAGCGGCGCCGGCAGCAGCTTGAAGCCGCACTGGGTGTCGCGAACTTGGAGCCCGGTGAGCAGGCGCACCGTGCCGTTGAAGGCCTTGCCCAACAGCTTGCGATGGACGGGTCCGCGCTCGACGACTGCGCCAGTCGCGGCGCGCGAGCCGATCGCGACGTCGGCCCCGTCGTGCAGGGCGGCGCTGAGCTTGCCCAGCTCCTCCAGCGGGGTCGAGAGATCGACATCGGCGATCAGCACATAGTCGCCGTTCGCCCGCTCGACGCCGGCGGCGACGGCCGCGCCCTTCCCCCGGTTGCCGTCGAAGGCAGAGACTGGGCGCAAGAGCGGGTCCGCGCCAGCGGCCCGCTCGAGGATCGCCGCGGTGTCGTCGCGGCTACCGTCGTCAACGATCACGGCCTCGACCAGTTCGAACCCCGCCGCAGCAACGACCCCCGGCGCCGAGCCCGCAAGCGTCGCCAGCAACGTGGGCAGCCGCGCCTCCTCGTTGTAGGCCGGGACAACCAGGGACAGCGTCTTCAGAGTCATTCCCAGTCCCCTATGCCCCGCCGCGGCGCCTGGCAAAGTTTGGTGGCGAGTGGCAGCTTCATCGCGCATACCCTAGACCGCAGGGACCACGGCGAGGCGCGCCCGCCGCGCTGCAGGCTACGGCCGTACCCGCCCGCCGGTGATCCCGACGAAGGCGCGCCAGGCGGGCTTGGGCTTGAGGCGGTCGCCTTCGCGGAAGAGGCCGGTCGAGTCGCAGAAGTTGCACGAGCCGCGCATGTCTTTCCAGGTGAACCAGTAGGTCCCACGCAGGTTGAGACGGCGGCGGTTGCGGATCATGAAGTTGTAGGCGCGGCGCATCTCGCGGCGCTGGAAGCCGACCCCCTGCTCGAAGCTGACCAGGTTGGGGTTGTTCTGCGAGCCCCAGCCCATCTCGGTGATGTAGAGGCGCACGCGCGGGTCGCGATTCTGCACCGCGATCCGGCGCATTTCGTCGGTCATCCGCGCCAGGTCGGCCGCCGTTTCGGAATACGGATGCAGGGCGATGCCGTCGAAGCTCGCCTTGATCCCACGCACGCGGTAAAGCCGGCGCAGGAAGTCGGTCGCGTGCATCGCGTTCGGCGGCTTCGCGCTCGGTTCGCCGAAGAGGCCGGAGACGATCGTCCTGACGCTGCGGTCGCCGCGCTTCAGCGCCCGGTCGGCGATCCTCAGCAGCTGCGCGTAGCGGGTCGGCGAGGCGGGTTTGGCGAAGTAGAAGAAGTTTGCCTCGTTCCAGATCTGCCAATCGCGGATCGGGACCTTGGGGACGTAGTCGCCCGAGCCGCGCCAGCGCTCGCGCCAGAACTCGCCGTGCGGGCCGTAGCGTTCGGCCGCCGCGCGCAGGAAGGCCGCCCAGGCGCGGCGCTGCCGGGCGTTGTTGACCGGCAACCTGGTGTAGTCGCGCGCCAGCCAGCCCGGGGTCGAGTAGACGAAGGGGAGTACCCGCAGGCGCTGCCGCGCCGCAGTCGCCACGACGTCGTCGAAGCCGCCCCAGTCGTAGCCGCCGGTGGGGGTCGGCTCGACGCCGCCCCAGGCGAGCGGCCAGCGCACGGCGCCGATCCGGCCGACCCGCATGCGTTCGGCGTCGGCCTCGGTGAGGGGGGTCTGCGGCCCGATGCCGAAGAACTCGCGCGGCACCGCCCGCGCGCTGTCCGCGCCGACGGAGAGCGAAGCCGTCGTCGCCCCGGCCACGGCGACGAGCGCGACAAACGCGGCGAGTGCGAACTGCTTCGGCCTCATCGTGCAGAGAACCCAATCACGATCGGGAAGTAGCGGCGTCGCGGAGGCGCAGCAGCGGCACTCGCCAGGCGGCCTCGAGCACGATCGCGCCGCCCATCTTCGAGTGGCCGGCGCGGCGCTCGCGGAAGACGATCGGGACCTCGGCGACGTCGAAGCCGAGCCGGATCGCGCGGTAGGTGGTCTCAATCTGGAAGGCATAGCCGCGCGAGCGGATCGAGCCGGGCTCGATCGCCTCCAGCACCTCGCGCCGGAAGCACTTGAAGCCGCCGGTCAGGTCGCGCACGTCTACCCCGAGCAGCAGCCGCGCGTAGGCGCTGCCGCCGCGGCTGATCGCGCGCCGCAGGACGCTCCAGTCGCCGACTCCCCCGCCCGGGACGTAGCGCGAGCCGATCGCGAGGTCGGTCCGGGCGCCTGCTTCGAGCAGGCGCGGCAGGTAGGCCGGGTCGTGGGAGAAGTCGGAGTCCATCTCGAGCACGAAGCCGGCGCCGCCGCCGAGCGCCCGCTCGAAGCCGGCGATGTAGGCGGGGCCGAGCCCTTCGCGCCGTGGCCGGTGCAGGACCGAGATCGCCTCGTGCCGCTGTGCCAGCCGGTCGGCGATCCGGCCGGTGCCGTCGGGGGAGCTGTCGTCGACGATCAGCACCCGCGCCGAAGCCGGCAGCTTCGCCAGCGCCGCCTCGGCGAAGGCCTCGATGTTGCCCGCCTCGTTGTAGGTGGGCAGGACGAGCCATGGCGGTTGTGGCGTCACGCTCCCCGGCATTTGCGCGATGCTAGTTGGGCGACGGGGGGAGAGTTTTCCGCGCCACAGGCTTACTGGGATGAGGAGCGAATGGCCATCGCGGCGGCTCTGCCGCCGCCGAAATGTTTAAGGTGCAACAATGCCTGTGGTGCTGGAGCGCTGGAACGACGACAAGATGGATGCACTCGATGCCAAGGTCGACCGGCTCGATGCCAAGGTGGACGGGCTCGACGCCAAGGTAGACCGGCTCGACGCCACGGTGGGAAGGCTCGAGGTTGGGCTGGCGAGGACGGACGCGAAGGTCGACCGGGTAGAGGCGGATGTCGCGAAGCTCGACACGAAGCTCGACGAGCACCGGAGGGAGACGAAAACCGCCTTCGAACGCATTGACGACAAGTTCGACCGCATGAACAGGACCCTGCTCGTGATCGGCGGCGCAGTCATCGCGACCTTGATCGCCGCACTGGCCGGCCAACCCTTAGGCGGCTAAGCCCGGACGCGGCCGCAGGCGATGTTGACTTCGCCGCGCCGCCCGGCGAACGCCTCGATGTTGCCCGCCTCGTTGTAGGTGGGCAGGACGAGCCATGGCGGTTGTGGCGTCACGCTCCCCGGCATTTGCGCGATGCTAGTTGGGCGACGGGGGGAGAGTTTTCCGCGCCACAGGCTTATTGGGATGAGGAGCGAATGGCCATCGCGGCGCTCTGCCGCCGCCGAAATGTTTAAGGTGCAACAATGCCTGTGGTGCTGGAGCGCTGGAACGACGCCAAGATGGATGCACTCGATGCCAAGGTCGACCGGCTCGACGCCAAGGTGGATGGGCTCGACGCCAAGGTGGACAGGCAGCGGCTGGAGCTGCGAGAGGAGATGAAAGCCGGCTTCGAGCGCGTCGAGGAGAAGTTCGAGCGCGTCGACGAGAAGTTCGAGCGTATCGATGACAAGTTCGACCGCATTGACGACAAGTTCGAGCGCATTTACGACAAGTTCGACCACATGAACAGGACCCTGCTCGTGATCGGCGGCGCGGTCATCGCGACCTTGATCGCCGCGCTGGTGGGCCACCCTCAGTAGCTTCCGCCCAGCTTGCGGTGGTCCCAGGTCGCGGTGCGCTGCGGCTTGAACTGGATCGCCACCCGCTTCGGGGCCTGGGCTTCGAGCGCCGCCTTGGCGTCGCCCTCAACCGAGGAGATCCCCTCGGCGTAGCGCACGGTCAGCTCTTCGGCGAAGCCGATCACGGTCTCGAAGTCGCGGTGGATCTCGGCCTCGGCCTCGATCTGGGCGCCGCGCAACTCGCCGTACTCGCGGCCGGTCTCCACCAGCACCGTCGCCCGCGGGTCGCGTTCGAGGTTGCGCACCTTCTGCGACTTGGCGTAGGTCCAGATCCAGACCTCGCCCTCGCGCGGCACGAACCAGAGCGGCATCGAGTGCGGCCAGCCGCGCGGCCCGTTGGAGGAGACGACCGCGATCCGCTCCTCCGCGAGCAGCTCGAGCAGCTCGGCCTCGCTCAACTTGATCTGGTCGCGCCGGCTCACGGCGGGGACTCTACGGCCGTCACCGAATTTTTTGAATTTGCGCGTCTCTCGCGCGTGGAAACCGGCTAGCGTCGCGGCGATGAAATCCGGTGCGCGCAGCAACCTGCCCAGACAACCGCCCGGCGGTGCTATCGTACGTACGTCTTTAAACGATTACGTACGTACGTCCCCACGAGAGGGCACCATGGCGCTCAGCGCGTCGAAACTGCGAGCCAACATCTACCGCCTGCTCGATGAGGTGCTCGAGACCGGTAAGCCGCTGGAGATCGAGCGCAACGGCGAGATCCTGGTCATCGCACCGAAGGAGCCAGCCGACGTCGAGTCGTTCTGGGATCGGCTGCCACGCCGCGAGGGCTTCATCGTCGGCGACCCCGACGAGCTGATCCACATCGATTGGTCCTCGGAGTGGAACCCTGATCCAAATTGACACCCATATCGTCGGCTGGCTCTACGAGGGCAAAGAGCGCCGCATTCCGAAGCCGATTCGCACCCGTATGGAGACCGAGCCCATCGGCGTTTCTCCCATCATCGAGCTGGAGCTGACCTACCTGTACGAAATCGGCCGCGTGACGGAGCCGGCCTCGGCGCCGCTCTCGGCGCTGCGGCGAACGCTTGGCCTGCAGATAGACGATGCGTCGCTCGCCGAGGTGGCGCAGGCGGCGGCCGGCCTCTCATGGACCCGCGACCCCTTCGACCGCCTGATCGCCGCCCACGCGATCGTCGCCAACGCGCCGCTGGTCACCGCCGACGAGACGATCCGCAAGAACCTGCCGCTGGCGATCTGGGACTGAGCGCCCGGGGGCGGGCGCAGGCGACCTACTTCAGCCGCACCGAGCGGGCCTTCTTGCCGCCGGGGATCGCGACGACGAGGTCGGCGCGCAGGCGACGGCGCTTGCGGGCGAGCGTGCGCCCGCCCTTGCCGAGCGCGACGCGGAAGCTGTGCGAGCGCTGGCCGGTGAGGCGGAATCCGCGGCGGCCGATCGAGCGGCGCACGACCCGGGTTCGGATCACCGGACGGCCACGACGGCGGACGCGCAGGCGCTTGCGCACGCGGGTGCGCAGCAGGACCTGGCCGGGGCACTCGGTTCCCTCGGGCCACTCGCAGCGGATGCCCACCCGCACGCCGTGACCCTCCTTCTCGATCGAGGTGAGTGAGATCGGCAGCGGCACGCCGACGTAGCGGCAGCCGAGCAGCCTGTCCGAGCCGGCGCCGATGTCCAGCGCGTAGACGCAGACGCGCTGGCGGCCGCTGCCGACAACCGGGAAGCTGACGTCGAAGCCGTGCGGGGCACCGGCGCGCGAATACTTCTCGAGTAGGTCGGGGCGATCCTGGGAGGCGACCGGGCCGAGTTCGTAGCGGGTTGCGCCGCTCGGTCCCGCCCCCTCACCCAGGTAGGCGTGGATCTCCAGCTGCTTGCGCGGCGCGTTCGGGTCGAACGCCCAGCCCTCGATCCGCACCTGCCCGGGGGCGGGCGAGCTGACCGAGTCGAAGCTGCCCTTGGGGTCGTCGCCGGACTGTGCGCCGGAGCCGGCCGTTCCCCCTTCGACGTAGTTGTTGTCGATGTTGATCGTCACCCCGCCCCAGGTCTCGTTGTGGCCGCCGCGGTACTGGTGGATCCGCTGATGGTCGGTCCAGGCCGAGGCGGGGATATAGGGGTCGAGCGCGTTGGCGCGGCCGTTCCAGTTGGCGAACCAGAGGTCGTCGGGCTGCGGGTAGGGCGAGCCGAGGCGGGAGACGAGGTCGGCGATGCCCGAGGCGCTGCTGCTGTAGACGCCGGAGTCGTAGCCGAGCGCGTGCAGGCGGTTGGTCCAGGCGGCGAGGAAGGTCAGCGTGGCGCTGCTGGCGCTCGCCGTGCGCGCGTAGCCCTCCATGTCGAAGTAGATCGGGCTACCCGGTCCGATGCCGACGAGGCGGGCGTCGCCGGCGGCGTCGTCGGCCGCGGCGGCGCCCTGCAGCGAGGCGCTGCCCGGGCTGAGCTTGGCGCAGGAGCTGCAGCTCGAGGTCGGCGCCTGCAGGCCGACGTAGATCGGGATCAGGTTCCAGCCGGCGGCGATCTGGCTGGAGACCCAGCCGGCGGTCAGGTTGGGTTGCGAGCAGCCGCGGTTGCCGCCGCCGATGTAGATGCCGATCGCCCGGTAGGGCGAGGCGCCCCAGGCCGCCATCGTGCTCCGCGAAGGGGCGGCGCAGGCGTCGAAGCCGAGGCCGGTGTAGCCCGAGCCGGCGGAGATCCGGGCGGGCCGCACGCGGCTCGCCTCGGCGCGGGCGCGGGCCGCGCGCGCCCGCGCGCCGGGATCGACGAGGATCGCCCGCCGCCGCCCGATCGCGTCAGCCGGGCAGCGCTGCGCCGGACTCGGCGAGCCGAGGTAGACCGCCTTGCGGTCGAGCCGCACGCAGGTGCGCGGCCGCTCGGCGAGCCGGATCACCGGCCAGCCGTCGGGGGCGGCGATCGTCTCGCCGCGGAACTCGATCGTCTTCGCGTCGGCGCCGGCCGGCAGCACGACGACCAGCGCGAGCATGCAGAGGAGGGTGCGCCGCATCTCTCCCCCCAACCATGCCAGCCCCCGAACGTTGCGGCCCACCCCAGCCCATCCCGCAACGGACGTGCCGATGCTGCGCTGTCCATATAGACCTCAATCCACCGGCACGTCAGGCGGGGATCAGGTCCAGCTCCCTCCACGGCCCCTCTCCGGCCATCGGCTGGGTGCGGCCGTCGAGCCAGTCGGGCTGCAGGTCGTCGTAGTGGGGACTCGCCGGGTGGCCGGACTGGCCGGTGAACATCTGCCAGCGCGAGCGGCCCGGGTCGGTCGGGTCGGCGACCATGCGCCAGCTCGGCGCCCAGACGGCCTTGTAGGGGTCGTTGGGGTCGTAGGCGATCTGGCTGACGGTCTCCTGCGCGCCGCCCGCTCGCAGGCTGCGGTTGAGCAGCTTGCGCAGCAGCGGGTTCGCCTCGCCCAGCGCGTGCGGGAACTCCATCTCGTGCACGTGCCCCCAGCGCCAGCCCTCGGGGTCGGGGCCGAAGCGGTCGGTCAGATCGTCGAGGGCGCCGCTCAGCGCCTCCAGCACGAGCCCGTCCCAGGAGCGGCCGATCAGCTCCTCGTCGCCCTCCTCCCAGAGCTTCATCAGGTGCGAGTGCCAGCGCCAGGGCGAGGTCACGTGGGGCGTGAAGCCGTTGTCGGCGCGGTCGAGCCAGCGCTCGCAGAGGTCGCGGTCGCCGATCGCGGCGCGTGCGACCTCGCGCGCCAGGCGCAGCAGGAAGGCCTGGTAGATCGTGCCGGCGATCGAGTCCGGGTCGAGCCGGCCGTCCCAGCTGCGCAGCCGCTCGAGCGCGCTGATCTCGCGCTGCCCGCTCGGGCTGAGCCGGCCGAGGCGGCGCGCCGCCTCGAGCCCCGGCAGCGAGAGGTTGTCGGACTGCATCGCCTCAAAGCCCTCGACGTCGTGCTCCTCGCTCGCCCGCAGCAGTTCCTCGATCCGCCGGGCGCGGTAGCCGTCGAGCCATTCGCTGGTGATGTGGTGCGGATAGCCGTCGCCGACGATGCGGTTGTTGGCGGTGACGAGGAAGCCACTCTCGGGGTCGGTCGCCTCCGGCAGCTCGTCGTACGGGATCGTCCCCTCCCACTCGAACCCGCCCTCCCAGCCGGGCTTGGGCAGGTCGGGGCAGCCGCCCCTGCGCAGCGGCAGGTGCCCGATCAGCTTGTAGCCGATCGAGCCATGGCGGTCGGCCCAGATCAGGTTCGAGGCGGGCGAGGTGTGGCCCTCGAGACTGGCGACCAGCTCCGGGCCGGAGCGGATCCCGTGCAGGTCGAACATCCCCTTGAACGCGGTCGGCGCGTCGAGCGCGATCCAGCGCAGCGCCAGCGGCTCGGCCTCGTCGGCGCCGAGCGCCGCGTTGATCAGCGGGCCGTGGTGGGTGGCCCGCACGTCAAGGACCTCCGGCTCGTCGCGCCCCTTGACCTCGATCTCCTCGCGCACGATCTCGAGCGGCCGCCACTCGCCTTCGAACAGGTAGCGGTCGCCGTCGACCCGCTCGACGAAGAGGTCCTGCACATCGGCCATCACGTTGGTGAAGGTCCAGCAGACGTCGTCGTTCTGGCCCATGTAGACGCCCGGCATGCCGGGTAGAGAGGCACCGCGGACGAAGCGGTCGCGTAGCGTGAGGCCGACCTGGTACCAGATGCCCGGCATGCTCGGCGGCAGGTGCGGGTCGCCGGCGATCAGCGGCGTGCCGGTGGCGCTGAGCGCGCCGCTGACCGCCCAGTTGTTGGAGCCGCTCGCCTCCGCCGCCATCCCGATCGATCGCCGCACGGCGTCGATCTGCTCGGCCAGTCCGAGCCCCTCGCCCGACCAGGGCTCCTGGGTGACGACCGGGTTGCAGGCCGGGTAGCCGGGATCGAGTCGGGCGGCCAGCTCGGGGCCGAGCTCGCGGGTCATGTCGGCGCGCAGCAGCTCCTTCTCCCAGTTGGTCGAGAGGCCGAAGGCGAGCAGCTTGCCGAGCCCGAGGATGTCGGCCGGGCGCCAGGGCTCCCACTCGAGCCGCAGCAGCTGCATCTCGAAGGGCAGCGCCTTGGCGCTCGCCGCGCCGGCATTGACGCCCTCGCAGAAGCGCTCGAGCAGGGCGCGCAGCTCCGGGTCGAGTGCCTCCGCCTCGCGCTCGGCCGTGCGCCGCATTCCCAGCGTGCGCATCAGCCGGTCGACCGGCAGACCCTCCTCTCCGGCGAACTCGGCGATCCGGCCGGAGAGGGCACGGCGGTAGAAGTCCATCTGCCAGAGCCGGTCCTGGGCATGGCAGAAGCCCTCGGCGAACCAGAGGTCGGCCGCGTTATCCGCCTCGACGTGAGGCACCGCCCAGCGATCGCGCCGCACCCGCACCGGCCCCTCCAGCTGCGGCAGCTCGATCTTCCCCTTCACCTTCGGCAGCGGCCGGCGGGCGAGGAAGTGCCATGCGGCCGCGGTCGCCGCCGCAGCCAGCCCGGTCCCGGCTGCCCCGGCCAGAAGCCCCGCACGTGCCGCCTTGCCACCGTCCATCCACTCACTGTACTGGCCACCTGGCCAGTTTCGCTTCCGGTGCGCTTTTCGGACCCATGAGGTACGAAAAGCGCACCGGAAGCGGGGGGCTCACTCCCGCAGCGCGCCCGGCAGCCGGTCCTCGGCCGCGAGCTTCTGCAGGTGGGCCTCCATGACGAGGGCGGCGGCGCCGCGGAGCTCGGCGGGGACGTCGGACCACGCCTCGGCGAGCAGCGCCTGTTTCGAGCGCTCGCCGTGCTCCAGGGCGGCGAGCAGGCGGCGCTCGCGCATCTCTCGGTGCTCGACGTACTCGCTCAGCTTCGCCGCCGGGTCGGTCACCCAGGGGCCGTGGCCGGGGCAGATCAGCACCGGCGCCTCGGCCTGGACGGCGCGCAGCGAGTCCATGTAGGCGCTCAGCGATCCGCCGTCGGGCGGGACGAAGGTCGAGCCCTCGCCGAGCACGAGGTCGCCGGCGAAGCAGACGCCGTCCTCGCTGAACAGGCAGACGTGGTCGGCGGCGTGGCCCGGCGTCGCCAGCGCCCGCAGGCCGCCGTGCTCCTCGCCGTCTCCGGGCAGCACGACCTCGGCGTCGAACCGCGGCGCGCCGTCCGCGTGGTCGCCGTGGCTGTGCGTGAGCAGCACGACCCCGATCCCGCCGCGTCCTTCGGCGGCCTCCCGCACCGCCTCCAGATGCCCGGCGTCATCCGGCCCCGGATCGATCACCGCACAGGGGTCCGACCCGTACAGGTAGGTGTTCGTCCCCGCCAGAGTCATCGGCCCCGGATTCGGGGCGACGATCCGCCCTATCTCCGGATGCCCGGGCGCGGCCTCAGGCAGCGCCCGCCGCAACCTCGGACGCGATCGCCTCGCGCGCCTCGTCCGGCTCGAGCACGACGAGATCGCCGGCGCCGCGGAGGATCTCGCGCACCAGCCAGGAGGTGCCGGCGTAGGGCAGCTCGACGACGACGGCGCCATCGGCCAGCTCCTCGACCACGGTGCGCTCCTCGCGCAGCCAGCGGGCCCGCTCGGGTGAGACCCAGACGCGGGCGACCTGCGCGGTCGGCACCTCTCCGTCGGTCATCCAGCCCTCCACGCCGGCGAGCTCTTCGACCTCCTGCCGCGGCTCGTAGACATCCTCGCTCGGCGTCGCCTCCTTGATCCGTTCCAGCTTGAAATGGCGGATGCCCTCTTTGGTCAGGTCATAGCACTCGACGTACCAGCCCTCGCGCCCGTTCTCCAACCGGTAGGGCTCGACCCGGCGCTTGGTGAACTGATCCTCGTTCTCCTTGTAGTACTGGATCTCCAGCACGCGGCGCCCGGCGATCGCCTCGTTGACGATCCGCGCCACCTCCAGGTCGCCGCCGCTGCCTGCCGCGATCTCGAGGCCCTCCTCGGAGGGATCGTGGCCGAGCGCCGCGACGATCTTCTCGCGGGCGCTCTGCAGCCCCCCCTGCGGCAGATGGTCGCCGAAAAGGTCGATCGCGGCGATCAGCGCCTTCGCCTCGAGCGGCAGCAGCCGCGCCGGGCGGGCGAAATTGTCGCCGTAGGGCTCGGAATCGACCTCGATCTCCTCGCCGACGACTTCGGCATAGAGGACGTAGGTGCCGCCGCCGAAATTGACGACGTTGAGCAGGTCGATGTCCTCCTGCAGCTCCTCGGCGGTCAGCTCGAGGCGCTGGCGCAGATCGGCGACGCCGAGCCGCTCGCCTTTCTTCGCCGAGTCGATCAGGAGGCCGGCGAGGGTGACCAGGCGGGCGAACCGCTCGGGTCGGATCGCCGCCTCGCCGCGGCCGTTTCCACGCGCCCGGGCCGGCGCTTCGCGCAGCGGCCGGCCGACGACCTCGGCCGGCTCGAAGTCGCTGCGGTGCCGGTCGTGCAGCAGGTCGAGCCGTTCGCGCGCCTCTTCGCGCAGCTCCTCGGGTTCCAGCACCTCGGCGTTCTGGCGCCAGCGCAGCACCCAGGCGATCAGCTCGCGGGGCGAGGCGTAGCCGGTCTCGAAGATCGAGCCCTTGCCCGGGGCGTCGTCGGCCTTGCGGGCCGGGCGCAGCTCGCCATAGGCGCCGAAGTCGCGCTCGATCAGCCAGGCGATCCGGTCGCGGACGAAGATCTTCGCCGTGGCGCCGACCTCACCCAGCTGCCAGTCGGCGCGCTGGCCGTAGTCGCGCCGGTCGAAGCTCTCCGGCGGCGAGAAGTCGTGCTCGGCCTTCGAGGCGTAGCCGACCTTGCCCTGGATCCGCGAGAGCCGGAAGACGCGCACAGCGTCGCGCTCGTACGAGTGGCCGATCAGGTAGAACTGGCCGGAGCGGAAGACGAGGTGGTACGGGTCGACCTTGCGCTTCTCCGTCTCGTCGCGCTCCATCGTGTAATAGGTGAACTCGATCGTCTTGCGGCGCGAGATCGCGGTCTCGATCTTCGACAGCCGCTGCGAGAGATCGCGCCCTCCCGCGGATGCGGTCATCGCCATCTCGACCGGCGCCCGGTCGCCCTCGCTGACCGGATTGGGGTGGCCCCAGGCGACCTGCTGCAGGGCGAGCCGCAAGGGCTCGGCGTAGGCGAAGCCGCCGTCGGTGAGCAGCGAGAGCGCCGTGCTCAGCGCCGCCAGCTCCTCGTCGGCGAACTCGATCGCGTCCAGGTAGAAGTTCTCCGGCGGCAGCGAGTAGAGCTCGGCCTCGAAGAAGCCCTCGCCCGGTTTCTCGACGCCGAGCTGGATGCCGAGGCTCTCCAACTCGGCCCGGTCGGCGTAGAAGCGACGCGCGAAGGCGTCGTCGTTCATGTCGCTGTAGCCCTCGACCTCGCGCTTGATCTCCAGGGCCGAGACCGGCCTCCCCTGCGCCATCAGGAAGGAGATCAGCGAGAGCTGGCGGATCAGCTTCTCGGTGTCCTTTGCCACGAGCCCAGGATAGTGAGGGCGGCGAGGCGGACCCCGCGCGGATACCGCTCTATTCCCGCATTTTGCGGTGCTGCCGGCCGCTCAGGCGGCTTCGCGCTGGCCGCCGAAGTAGGCGGAGCCCGAGAGGGCGCGATCGAAGCCCGACCAGGACTCGCCCGCCGGCAGCTCGCGCTCGAGCCGGTCGAAGCTGCCGAGCCGGCCGCCGAGATTGTCGATCATGTGGACGAGCACCGCCTCGCGCGTCGCCGGGACGACCGGCGAGCCGTGCTCGAGCGAGCCGTGGTGGCTGAGGATGATGTGCAGCACCGCCTGCGCAAGGCCGGGCTCGAAGCCGGGGATCTCCTCGATCTCGCGGCGCACCGTGTAGTAGCCCAGCGGTATCTCGCCCTGCAGGCGGCCGGCGTCGGTGAGGTCGATCGCCAGCGGGTCGTCGTTGTAGGCGATCGTCTTGCCGATGTCGTGCAGCAGCGCCCCGGCGACGGCGACCTCTCGATCGATGCCGGGGAAGAAGTTGGCCGCGGCGCTGACCGCCTGGGCGACCGAGACCGTGTGCTCGAGCAGCCCGTGCCGGTAGGCCTGGTGGTAGCGCTTCGCCGCCGGAGCGTCGCGGAAGCGGGCCCAGATC
>Ga0210101_1000447_pt1 | contig 13441 bp, 15 predicted proteins | sample Muzzi_PWC_D1_FD_185534 | JGI IMG/M metagenome (GOLD analysis project Ga0210101, IMG submission 185534) | Wetland microbial communities from San Francisco Bay, California, USA, that impact long-term carbon sequestration - Muzzi_PWC_D1 (SPAdes) | ecosystem: Environmental > Aquatic > Marine >... | reverse complement strand
CGTGAAAATGTGTCGGTGTGCCCGGGATACCCGAGTGACACATGGCACAGTTCTCCACCGACCAGGCAACTTCCCCATTGTGGCAGGCACCACAAAACTTGCCTTCGATGATCTTGGCCATCGTGATCTTGTTACCGCCGGCCTTGAACTTGAAGCCCAGGTCAGCATGACAGACCTTGCAACGGAAACGGATGCGGTGAAACCAGTGCGGGAACACCGCCGGACGCATGCCCGCCGCGTCGGCATAATTATTGATGACAACATCGGCATATTCAGCGTGAGCCGGTTGTGGCATCGCCAGCGCCCCGACATATACCAACACCCCCACCACCAAAGATTTCCATACTGCATTACGCTTGGTCGTAAGTGACATAGCAGACTTTCTCCTCATAATATAACTACTTACCGGCCCCACGCCGCCCCCTGATGACCCCTGTGGCCCGTATCAGGCCACGCCCCCGGCACACCCGTCAAAAACGCCGGGTTACCTGAAAATATACCAGGTCAAAATCATTATCACTGATCAGTACAGTTTTGCGCCAGCTAAAGCGGGCATCCAGCAGGCCAATAGTATAGTCCAGCCGGTTTTCCCATTCCCCGCGATTGACCCACTCGTCGCTGTCAGCCTTGGACAGGCGTAAATCGGAGACAAATCGCAGCCGCGGGACACCCATTATACGAGAATGATTGTAATTTATCTGTCCCGTCGCGGTGGTAACTGTATCATTGTTACCCGGCCCATTGAAGTCCCTGTGGACACTTTGCACCGTTAAATTACCATTTAATGTCTGCAGACGGTCGATATTCTGGTTGCGAAGTAACTGAAAATTGACGAATTGCTGATTAGTGTCCGCTGCTCCGGACTGTCGCGAGTCGGCCAGCGTCAACTGGGCCATGGTCATGCCTGAACTGTTGTGACGATCCCAGGATAAACTGGTCGAGTGGTTGATCTGGGTGGTATCGCTATCCGTGCCATTATCCCTGAGGCGATTACCTGATCCCGATTGACTGATGCTGAATCGCCAGGTCTCGTTCCGCGACGGTATCCACATTTTCTGTATATCATGACCGAGACTGACATTCGCCGTACCACTGCGATCACTGTCGGCGTCTCGCAACTGGGCCTCCGCCGAGCTGTACCACTGCCAGGTTGCACCGGCCAGCAGTTCATGGATATCGGATTGATACAGGGCCCCGGCGCGCTCTCTAGAAGTGTTAATCGTGCCGCTTTCACCGTCAACATTGGAAAAATCCAGGTTGGCGTCGAGTCGCAGGTTCTTGTTCCACTGATACAACATGCCGGCCGTCGCGCTCATGTTCTTCACGGCAACACTGTTACCGCTGGTCATGCCATCCAGATCATAGAAGCGGACACCGCCGCTGACCGACAGCGGCCGGTCTTCCGGACGCCAGAATACAAAACTGGATAACTGTGATAGATCCGTGGTGTTATCGGGCTGATTGGTGCTGTTCAAAGGCTGTTGTGAAGTACGCTCATAGTTGTACAGGCTGGCCATTGAATCGATGCGCAGGGCCCGCCCCGGATAATAGAAGTGATCGACGTTGAGTACCCGGGTGCGCGTATTTTGTGACAACACGGAATAATCACTGTCCTGGAAGCTGGCCTTGGCTGTCAGTGTCTGTCGGGGCAGGCGGACACTCATGTCGGCACCCAGCAGCCAGTCGTCATAGGTGTCGTTACCCGATTTCCAGTGGTTATTGTCGTAATAGGCCTGTAGCCGATGACCGCTTTCGGTAAAATAACGCTGTTTTACCGCCAGCCTCCGAGTGCTGTATTCCCGCCCGCCGAGACCGGTCAGCGGATTATCGCCACTGAGCGTTTCCACCCGGCTGTCACTGGCACGGAAGGTCACCTGTAACGGCGTCCGACTCTGCGGCAGGATACCCAGATTCAGGTCGCCTGTCTTGATCGTAGCGGTATTGTCGGTTGAGCCGCCACTGTGTTCCGTAGAGCTTTTATCGTAGGTACCGCGAAAACCCAAGTCAACGGTCGCCAGCCACGGCTGCCATAACCAGGTGCGGGCTTTAACCGATACCCGGCCCTGATGACTGGTAGAATCACCGACCTGACCGCTAATCAAAGTACGATAACTGTAACCGATATCACCACTGGTCTCGACCGGGGCCTTGAACAGTTCCACGGCCTGCGCAGCCGGGACCATCAACAGTGCTGCCAGCATCGCCCGCAGCAGCATTAGCCCTGAATATAACGCTGCCCTGTTAGCCATCATTATTCATTTTCACGTCATTTCGCTGTACCGGTGTGCGCTGGCGTAGCCCCTTAATCAACTGCAACCAGGCCTGCTGTTGCTGCTGCCGTTGTAACAGTCCCCTGGCCCGCTCGCGAACCTGGTCAAACCCGTTCAGCTGTGCCGGCAAACGACCGTCCAGGCGAAATATGGCAATACCCTGTAACAGACGTAATGGCGCGGCCACCTCACCGGGTTTCAGACCTTCGACATGCTTCTGGGCCTCCGGAGACAGCATGCCCAGATGTATGTAACCCAGGTCACCTCCCTGAGACGATGAGGCATCGCTGGAATGCAGGCGCGCCAGTTCGGTAAATTCCGCATGACCGGATTGCAGCTTTTGCACCAGCCTTTCCGCCTCCTGTTCGGCCGCCCGCCACTTCGCTTGTGGCGCCCAGGGCTCGACTCCGAGCATGATCAGCGACAGACGCAGTCGTTCCGGCGTCGTAAACTGTTCCGGATGCTCGTTGTAATAGCGCCGTACAGCCGCCTCTTCTGCCTGCGCTGAATCCACCCGAATAGCCTGCTCGACAACCTGTTGCCTGAGCTGGGTGATCAGGTCCCGCTTCACCACGGCCTGGCGGAGCCGGGCCACTACTGTCTCCTCCTGATCCTTCCAGGCTGGATTCTGGCGATAGCGCTGCCGCGTTTCTTCGATAGCCGCTTCAACATGAGCGGCCTGCGGTTGCAGCCCGCGCCGCCGCGCCTCCCGCACCAGCAATACCCGGTCTATAAGCTCCTGGGCCATCTCCTCGCGAAAGGCCTGCAACTCGGCCTCAGGTACCTTGCCGTGAAAAAAACGCTGGCGCAGGCCGGTATCGACGTGGGCCTCATACTCGGCCCATGTAATCCCCTCATCGCCGACAGTCGCAAAGAGATCCTCGGCGACAGCAACCCCGCTCAACAACACGGCCAGAACAAGAACTACTAATTTCATCGACGACAGTACCCGCAAACACGTTCAAATCTGAATTATTATTAGCCACGGAATCCGCGGGTAAAAAATAAACCGTAGCCCGTTGTTCTCGCTCAATCCTGCTTTATATTCGCCCGGCACAGAAAATATCACTTATTCACCGCCGCCGACCTCGTGTGACCACTTATTTGTTATGGCAGGTCAAACACACAGCGCTGCCCTTGGGGTCGATGCGCAAAAAGGTCGGATTGTAATCGACATGCGGATCATGACAGGAGGCACATTCTACATAGGGCTGCTGCTCACCCGCGTAGGCACCGCCGGTACCCGTACGGGTATACAGTTTCATATCGGTTTTCTCGAAATCACTGGTGGCGCCCTCGGTAGTGGTATTGACCCACCAGACACGCCGGGCACCGACATACTTGGTCTCGGCCAGATGAAAATCCGCGTCGCGACCCGGTCCGCTCGGATTGGAATCGGAATATCCGCCACCGGCAAACTGGACGCTGACCGGGTGATCATTGGTCAGATCCTTGCCCAGGTTGGTTATCACCGTCACCGGCCCGATCCGCCCGGCCACGGACGCGGCCTGGCCACTCCAGCGACCGCTGGAGAACGCCCACACGTCACTGCCCGAACCCGGTTCATTGATCATAGAATCCATGGCCTGGGTGCCGTCATGGCAGGATAAACAGGCGATTGATACCGAACCGATCGGTTCGATATGGGCGTCGAGCGTGGTCGTGCCGCGCTGGTCATAGGTCTGGAAGCCGGTAGGATCGAGATGGCGGTTCCACAGCGGCACGGCTGCCGTTGCATCGCCCCCATGCGGGGTATGGCAGAAAACACAGATCTCTTCAGTACCACTGTAATTACTGGCGGCATTGATGCCGGTACTACCCAGATTGTGCTTGGTATTGAAAATACCGGCCGTCGCACCCTGCATGCACAGCAATGCCCCCAGACCCACAGCACAACAGATAATCAGCCTGTCGCTACGCATAATCACGCCCCTATCTATCGAGGTATTAGTATAGCCCACTGATCCCTGTGTGATAAGTGGTTATTTTATATGAATAACGTGAAAATTGTGAGGGGTGAGGGGTAAGGGGTGAGGGGCCAAGGCTTACCGGGCACCATTTGCTCAATAAATTAGGTGCCTTGAACGGTATCAAGAGCAGATCTACCGTCCCCGGCTAACACACTGGCATTGATAAAGCCAACACTCACACATTAGGACTGCGGAGAGTAATCTAAGTAACCTTGAGGGAGCCGTATGTTCAACCCGGCGCCTGAACGGATCGGGAGAGATAAAAAAACCGGGCCAGGGGCCCGGTTCAGGTATACCGCTTTTATAATTATTATAATTAGCGTTAAAACATCTACAACAGCTTAGAACGACGCGATGAACTCAAGAGTCGTTGCTGAGTAGTCAGTCGTACCATCATCACTTGCGTAGTTCTCAAGCGCCAGTGCAACATTGTCAGTCAACGCATAGTCTACGTGGATAGTCGTCGTATCAGTCTCATTGCCGACGTCTGGAGAATCATTGTCGATACGGGCCTTGACGCCAAAACCGTTACCCAGATCATAACCGGCCATGAAACTATAGGTATCGGTAGTATCCGATGTGAAATAGTCCAGACCCACTGTCAGTGCATCCAGTGTGTAGTCAACGGTCACGTCAGTCAGGTCATCGGCATCGGCAGAAACCAGCGACACACCGAGATCCAGGCCATCCATAACCGAACCGGAAACGGCTACAACAAAGGCATTGGCAACATCATCAGTCGCTGTATTAATAGTTGGGTCATTGACCACGGCCAGCATGACATTGGCAGGACCGGCCATACCGGATACCGCGGCACCATCGACATTGACCAGGCTGGCAACGCCACCGTTATAGTTTTCAAATACCAGGCTGTTGGTGCTGAAGTTCATGTCCGGGGCATCCTGGGCATCAGCCGATAGACCGCTGTTGAAACGACCGACGGTCAGGTTCCAGCCACCCATACCAGTGGTGAAATTGGCCTGCTCCAGCTTGCTGGCACCCGCAATACGATCTACATCGATGCGCACACCCATGGACTCGACATCGATCTCAGACTCATAGACTTCAAACTGACCTTCACAAAGTTCGGTATTAGTAACAGAAGTACAAGCAGGGTTATCATTGGATAAAGTCAGAAAGGTATCAACGAAACCACTGACCTTGGTATCGCTCATCATATCCGCAGCCTGCGCGGACAATGGCACGCTCATCGCGCCGGCGACTGCAATCGCAATCAAATTTTTTTTCATTTTTTCTCTCCTCAAATACTCAGAGTTTTATATCAACAATTGGTTAACGTTAAACAACCACGCTCTTTATAGACTAGTAAAAACATGAATGCAACATTTTTCTCCAAAAAAACCACTAACTTGGATTCCATGTTGTAAAAATGTGACAAGATAGATAAACGACAACAAAATGGCAGAAAGTCCGGTGGCTTTAATTCGGTGAGAATGATATGAGTAATGAGTGGCAGGTAAAGGAAATAATTAGAGTTTCTCCTCACACCTCACTCCTCACTCAATAAACCATAAAATACACCGGCAATACCCCGGTATCATGCAGCGCCTTGATCAGTTCGATGAGCCCGACCCCCCAAACAAACCAGACGGCATCGATAAAACTCTTGCGAATGATCGCCGGACGCACGGTATATTCCTCCGGCTCGGACAGGGCGGCCAGCGACGGGAAAAAACGCGGTGTACGGCGGCAATAATCCTGATAGTCCTGACCATGGATCTCGGCCAGCCGTGACTCCTCACCCAGCACCACCGACGGGTAATAGGCGACGAAACCGGCGAACAATACCGCCGGGATGGTCAGCGTCTCGGTCACCAGTGCCACGCCGACGACGCCAATCAGACTGAAAAAATACAATGGATTACGGCACATGGCATAGGGCCCGGAGGTGATCAGACGATTGGTCTTGTAGCCGGAGATATACACCGAGCACCACAAGCGGCCAACAGCCCCGATCGCCGCCAGAAAGATCCCCACGGGAAACAGCAATGTCAGCCATGACCCTGAATCGCGCCAGTGGCTGTCGCTCAGCACCAGCATCACCAGCACCACGATCAGCGAAATCCGAATCAATACCGTGCGCAGACGCTCCGCGATACCCTTATTAGCCATAAGCTCCCTGTTTACTTATGCTGATACAACCGACCAGGCCCGAGCTGCGCCTGCCACAAAACCCGTGCACTCTGTCATAAACGGCTTACAGATGCAAAAAATGACACCATGTCCGACAAGTCACACTAATCGGGTGGATGGCGCTACGCTTACCTGCCCACAGGGCACAAGCACCCTGTGATTTTAATCATCCCCCTAAACGCACAACCCCGCTATCGCGGGGCTGGGCGTTTAGGGCTGGGCGACCTGAGCGAAGCGAAGTAGTGCCGAATGAAGCGCGTAGCGATTCTACGGTGGAACAAGGATTACTCGGCTAGCCACGCCCCTCCGGGGCCATCGCCGCTGCCGCGGCAACGTTCCTCATCGCTTCCGCGATTCGGTCGCCCGGAGAACCGCCTGCGGCGTTTCATGCCGGACTTCCTGAACCCTCCGGGTTCTGGTCGAACCAAGGTTCTCATCCTTGTTCCCATAAACGCACAACCCCGCTATCGCGGGGCTGGGCGTTTATGGCTGGGGAACAAGGATTACTCGACTACGTCTCGCCCCTTCGGGGCCGTTGCCGCTACGCGTCAACGTTCCTCATCGCTTCCGCGATTCGGTCGAACCTTGAGGTTCTCATCCTTGTTCCCATAAACGCACAACCCCGCTATCGCGGGGCTGGGCGTTTATGGCTGGGGAACAAGGATTCGAACCTTGATTGACGGAGTCAGAGTCCGTTGTCCTGCCGTTAGACGATTCCCCAAGAGAAAGGAGAAGAGTGATTAACGTTTCGAGAACTGTGGACGCTTACGGGCCTTGTGCAGGCCGATCTTCTTACGTTCCACCTCACGGGCATCACGGGTCAGAAACCCTGCCTTGCGCAGTGGCGAACGCATGGCCTCGTCATAGGCCAGCAGGGCGCGGGCGATTCCATGGCGAATGGCGCCGGCCTGGCCGCTGTTTCCGCCACCGGCGACACTGACGGTGATATCAACACTGCTGAGCATATTGGTCGTTTCCAGCGGCTGACGTACGACCATGCGGGCCGTCTCACGTCCGAAATATTGATCCAGCGTCCGCTTGTTGACGGTGATTTTACCCGTGCCAGGCTTCAGATAGACGCGCGCAGCTGAGCTTTTACGACGTCCGGTGGTACATATAGTCTGTGTCATTGTCTTTCGGTTCCTGCTTCAGTAGTCAGATATCCAGTGGCAGCGGCTGCTGGGCGGCATGACCATGTTCGGTACCGGCATAGACGCGCATCTTGCGCAACATCGCGCGACCCAGTGGACCCTTCGGCAACATGCCCTTCACCGCCAGTTCAATGATCCGCTCCGGTTGTTTTTCGCGCAGCTTCTCGAAATTGATCGACTTCAGGTTACCAATGTAGCCGGTATGCTTGTGATACATCTTGTCTTTAGTCTTGTTACCCGTCACCCGGACCTGTGAAGCATTCACGACGACGATATAATCGCCGGTATCGACATGCGGCGTATAGACGGGTTTGTGTTTGCCACGCAGGCGCCTGGCTATCTCGGTCGCTAATCGGCCCAGCGTCTTGCCGGCCGCGTCAACGACATACCAGTCGCGCTTAATGGTTTCCGGTGTTGCATTATAGGTTTTCATCACCCAGCTCCAAACATAAGCGCCCAACGGGACACTCAAAATATGTTCATTATCGATCCCCGGAGCCCAGGCCCCGGTAAAGAGCGGAGATTTTACAGCACTTGTCGAGGACTGGCAAGGGTAGTAGTGACAGCAGGAAAATCGTTAAATCCTGTGGTTAGCGAAGATACGAACCACGATAAAAAAATTATAAGCTATTGTTTTTAATATATATTATGTCATTACATCGGATTCCGTGATGCACGGGCGGTTCTCCCGTCGACCGGCACAGCGGCCCATTGATAGCAGCGAAAGAGCGCCCTCAGTCCTGGATCTTTAGCCGCTCGACGACACGGTCATGGCTCAGGTGCTGATCGATAATCTCATCGATATCATCCCGATCGTTATAGTGATACCAGACACCTTGCGGGTAAACCACGGCCACTGGCCCCTTTTCACACCGCCCGAGGCAGCCGGCATTGTTGACGCGTACGCCACCGGCCGTATTGAGACCGAGTGACTTGACACGGATCTTGGCATAATCACGCAGCTCGCTGGCGCCGGCATCTTCACAGCATTTCGAGCCATCATTGCGCTGGTTGGTACAGAAAAATATATGGTGTTTATAGATCATGATCTCATCATCGCATTACAGATAATAATGGCGCACGGCGCTATAATACCATTTCACCATGCAACTGACAGCGCCCTGCCGGCAACCGACTTCCCAGCGACCATAAAGCAGTGAAACAGACCCGCGTTAAGACACAGAAATATATCATCGCTGCCGCTGATCAATGCGTAAAATGCGGGCTATGCCTGCCGCATTGCCCCACCTATCGCCTGTTGCGCAACGAGGCGGATTCACCCCGTGGCCGAATCGCTCTAATGCAGGCTCTGGCCCTGGGCCGGCTCGAGGCCGATAGCGGCCTGCTCACTCACCTGGATCGTTGCCTCGGCTGCCAGGCCTGCGAGAAGGTCTGCCCATCCGAGGTCCACTACGGCCAGTTGATGGATTGCAGCCGTGACTTACTGACAGCCCACCGCCCGTGGCTGGCCCGGCTGAAGCGTGCGGGCGCCTTATACCTGGTCAGTCGCCCGACCCTGTGGCGACGCGGCTGGCGCCTGTTACGACTGTATCAGCGCAGTGGACTGCAGACTTTGTTTCGCTACTCAGGTTTACTGCGTCTGCTCGGACTGCGGCGCCTCGATGCGCTGCTGCCGGATATCAAATCACCGCCTATCGCAGCTGCTACTACCGCTGCGGACATTATAGAGCCTGCGGCCCGGCCCTCGCTGCGGCACAGGGTGGGGCTGTTCACCGGGTGTATGGAGGACATCGTCAATGGCACTCTGCGACAGGATACCATCCGCCTGCTGGATCATGCCGGTTATACGGTGCAAACACCCGCAGGCCTGGGTTGTTGCGGCGCCCTGCACCAGCACAATGGCGACCTCGCCATGGCACGGTACCTGGCGCAGATCAATAGTGACGCCTTCAAACGTGCAGGCCTTGATACCGTTCTGTACCTGTCCAGCGGCTGTGGCGTCACCCTGAAAGACTACCCGTCCCTGACCCTTCCGGCGCTCCCCGACAACACAACAGACATCGAGTTTGTCGAGGCGATTCAGTTCTTATGGAATACCGCGGCATTGCGCCCCGAACATTTCAAGCCGCTGGCGACAAACGTCGCCTGGCTAAGTCCCTGCAGCCAGCGGCATGTGACCGGCGGGCAAAAGGCCAGTCGTCAGTTGCTTGCCTGTATCCCGGACATAACCGTGATAGATCTGAACAACGATTGTTGTGGCGCCGCCGGTAGTTACATGCTCACCCAGCCCGCACTGTCGACAAGCTTGCGTGACGAGGTGCTGGAATCACTACAACACCACGCCGTCAGCCATCTGCTCACGGCCAATGTCGGTTGCGCGCTGCACCTGGCCGATGGCCTGCGCCGGCGCGGACTGGAAATCGAGGTCCTGCATCCACTGACATTGCTGGCCCGGCAACTAAAAGAAGGACTGAGGACTTAGGGCTTGGGACTTAGTAATAAAAACACCTTGATGAGTTTCTCGGTAGTGACTAGGCGCATCGGCATTCTACCCAGGAAACAGATAAAAACAGAAACGTACTATCAGCCAAGAGCAACCTAAGCCCTGAGTCCTGAGTCCTAAGTCCTGATCTTATATAGCACTTGAATCCCCAATCCGCCTTGCGGTATCGTGTGCCTATGTCGCAACGTCACTACACACACGCCGATCACCTGATGATGCATGCCGATACGGCCCTGCGCACCCTCTTCGGGCGCCCGCGGATCACGGAACGTGCCAATCCCTCTGACGGGATTAGCGAGGGTATCAGCGAGGAGGATCAGCGCCATGCGGCCGGCCTGATGCGTGTCAATCATGCCGGCGAGGTGGCTGCCCAGGGACTCTACGAGGGCCAGTCCCTGACAGCACGTCTGCCCGATGTGCGTAGCAGGATGCAACGCGCCGCCGCGGAAGAGAATGATCATCTGGCCTGGTGTGAACAGCGCATCGAGGAACTGGGCCAGCATAAAAGCCTGTTGAACCCGGTGTGGTACCTCGGCTCACTGGCAATTGGCGCCATCGCCGGCAAGGCCGGTGATCGCTGGAGCCTGGGTTTTGTAGCCGAAACCGAACGCCAGGTGGTCAAACACCTGGATGATCACCTGCAACAGCTGACACCCGAGGATGCACGCAGTCGTGTGATCCTGGAACAGATGCGCGAGGATGAGCAACATCACGCCACCACGGCGCTGAATGCCGGTGCTGCCGAGTTACCGCCCGCCATCAAAAAACTGATGGCGATGACTTCGAAAATCATGACCACAACGGCCTATTATCTGTAATCAGGCCACCATCAGATACGACTGATATTACGACCGTAAAATATCTCGCTGATTTCGCGATGCACTTGTTTGGTGATCGTCTTTTTTTCCCTGGCGGTCAGGTTGGCCTCACCGGTACCAAACAGGTAATTGTCCAACTCGAATTCCTTCAGGACCATCTTGGTATGAAAGATGTTCTCCTGATAAACATTGACATCGATCATCTGATAACGGTTGTGACTGTCCCGTGACAGAAAATTCTGGATCGAGTTGATCTTGTGATCGATAAAATGCTTTTTACCGCGCACATCACGGGTGAAACCCCGCACCCGGTAATCCAGCGTCACGATGTCGGAATCAAAACTGTGGATCAGGTAATTCAGGGCCTTGAGTGGTGATACCCGGCCACAGGTCGAAACATCGATATCGACACGAAAGGTACTGATGCCGTTATCCGGATGACTCTCGGGATAGGTATGCACGGTCAGATGACTTTTATCGAGGTGGGCAACGACACTGTCCGGCAGTGGTCCCGGTGTCTCGGTATTAGGCAGAATCTTTTTAATCGGCTCCTCTGATATCAGCATCGTCACACTGGCCCCCTGAGGCTCATAATCCAGGTGGGCGATGTTCAGGATATTGGCGCCAATGATTTCGGCGACATCACTGAGGATATGGGTCAGGCGTTCGGCATTATAAACGTCATCGATATATTCGATGTATTCCTGACGATGCCTCGGCTTCTTGGCATAGCAGATATCGTAAATATTAAAACTGAGTGTCTTGGTCAGGTTATTGAACCCATGCAGTTTCAGTTTGCGCTGTTTGGTCATCGTCAAACCCCCAGGCTGATCAGTTGCCGGCAATAGGCGGATGATAGATTAATTGCACGGTATTACCCTCCGGGTCATGGCAATAGAAACTGCGCGCACCGTCACGGTGGGTACGCGGGGTAGCCATAATCTTTACATCATGGGCCACAAAAAATTCATACCAGGCATCGACGTCTTCGAGCTTGCGTATGATAAAACCGATGTGATCCAGACGCTGGTCCCCGCTGGCCCGATAACCGGGCGGGCTTCGATGCAGGGCCAGGTTGTCGTTTCCGGAGGTCAGGTAGACATTATCGTCATCAGGGCGCCACTCGACCTCCATCCCCAGCATTTCGACATAAAAGCGTTCGCACGCTTCGAGTCGATCACAGTATAAAGCCACATGACGCAGCCCGCCGGTACGGCCCGGTCTGACAGGCGGATCAACCGGCATCATGGTCTATGATCTCGTAGTCATGGCTGATCGTGGCCATCTTACCGAGCATGATCGAAGCCGAACAGTATTTCTCGGCCGTCAGTGCCACCGCCCGGCTGACCGCCGTATCACTCAAGCCCCTGCCGGTCAGCACAAAATGGATATGGATGGATGTAAATACCGCAGGCACGCTAACGGCCCGCTCGGCACTCAATTCCACGACACAGTCGATGATCGGCTGGCGGGATTTCTTCAGGATGCTTACTACATCATAGGCGGTACAGCCACCGGTACCGAGCAATAACATTTCCATCGGCCGTATGCCCAGATCCCGTCCACCGCCTTCCGGCGGTCCGTCCATGACGACGCCATGGCCGCTTCCGGACTCACCGACAAACATGGCCTGCTCCACCCATTTGACCCTTGCCTTCATTGAACCCAACCCCTCCGCAAGCCACTATTTAACCGTCCCATGAAATTTCTAATTAGTGACAGAAAATTGCCGATATCCTAGCAGACATTGCCTTTTTGCGTCATGTTAATTATCAGCTCACTCAATACGCACTCAGGCTGGCCGAAAACACTATTTGGATACAGATACAGGGAAACTCATGCCCGTAAAAAAAATACTGCCACCCGCTATTGAGCGCTTTCTGGCCCATTGCCATAAACGCCGTTATCCATCCAAGAGCGTCATCATCTATGCCGATGATGCCCCGGACTCACTGTATTACATCATCGAGGGCTCGGTCTCGGTGTTGATGGAAGATGATGACAACCACGAGATCGTCCTCGCCTATCTGAATGCCGGTGATTTTTTTGGTGAAACAGGCCTGTTCGTCAATGACAGCAGCCGTAGCGCCTGGATACGTGCCCGCGGCGAGTGTGAACTGGCCGAAATCAGCTATGACAAGTTTCGTGAGGTGGCCAAGGAAAACCCCGATATCCTGTTTGCCCTGGCATCGCAGATGGTCGTGCGCCTGCGCCGCACCAGCAATATGGTCGGCCGTTTAGCCTTCATGGATGTCGCCGGTCGCGTCGCCCGGACACTGCTGGATTTAACCAAGGAGCCCGACGCCATGACCCATCCGGATGGTATGCAGATACGCATCACCCGCCAGGAACTGGGTCGGATCGTAGGCTGTTCACGAGAGATGGTCGGGCGTGTACTCAAAAACCTCGAGGCCCAGGGCCTGATCACCGCCCGCGGCAAGACCATCGTCGTATTCGGGACACGGTAGAATAGTGCTGAGTGCTGAGTGCTGAGTGCTGAGTGCTGAGTGCTGAGTATAAGACCTGAATCCCGGGCTTTTTCTCCTCACTCCTCACTCCTCACTCCTCACTTCTCACTCCTCACAGCACCATTAAAACCGATCACCGCACTATA
>Ga0210101_1000446_pt1 | contig 13455 bp, 11 predicted proteins | sample Muzzi_PWC_D1_FD_185534 | JGI IMG/M metagenome (GOLD analysis project Ga0210101, IMG submission 185534) | Wetland microbial communities from San Francisco Bay, California, USA, that impact long-term carbon sequestration - Muzzi_PWC_D1 (SPAdes) | ecosystem: Environmental > Aquatic > Marine >... | reverse complement strand
AACGCGACGGGGTCAAGGGCTTCGAGGTCCGCGTCGGCGGCGGCACCTCGATCATGGCCCGGGTCGCGCCGACCCTCTTCGACTTCGTCGAGGCCGACAACGGCGACTACCTCAAGGTCTCCGAGGCGGCGCTGCGGATCTTCGACCGCCAGGAGTGGCTGCGCGTCAACCGCGCCCGCGCCCGGATCAAGGTGCTGGTCGACAAAATCGGGATCGAGGCCTTCCGCGAACAGGTCGAAGAGGAGCTCGAGGGCGACTGGGTCGCCGAGCGCGGCTTCGACGCCGAGCTGGTCGAGCGGCTGCGCTTCGACGACGACGAAGAGGAGCGCGCGCCCGCGGCGCCGCCCGCCGCCGCCTCGCCGAACGGCGACCGCACCGAGTTCGACCGCTTCATCGAAGGCAACGTGCAGCCGCAGCGCCAGGAGGGCTTCGTCGCGGTCGAGGTCAAGATCGAGCGCGGCGACCTGACCCCGGAGCAGTTCCGCGGCCTGGCCGCGATCATGCGCGAGTTCAGCGGCGGCTACGCGCGCAGCACCGTGCAGCAGAATCTCGTCCTGCGCTGGGTCCGCGACGAGGCGCTGTACGAGGTCTGGCAGCGGCTCGAGGCGCTCGGCCTGGCCGAGCCCGGGGCGCGCGAGATCACCGACACGGTCAGCTGCCCGGGCACCGACAGCTGCAAACTCGGGATCACCAGCTCGATGGGGCTGAACCGGGCGATCAAGCAGCGGGTCGAGGAGATGGAGATAACCGACCCGCTGACCCGCAAGATCCACATCAAGATGAGCGGCTGCCCGAACGGCTGCAGCCAGCACCACATCGCCAACATCGGCTTCTACGGCGCCTCGCTGAAAGTCGGCGGCCGCCAGATGCCTGCCTACATCCCGCACATCGGCGGCAACTACGAGGGCGGCGAGGTCGTCTTCGGCGCGCGGCTCAAATCGCGCCTGCCCGCCAAGCGCGTCCCCGAGGCGGTCGAGCGCTGGATCCGCCTGTATGAGGCCGAGCGCGAGGGGGGCGAGGAGTTCAACGCTTTCGCCGAGCGCGTCGGCGCCGCCCGCTTCGAAGAAGAGATCAAGGAGCTGACGCTTCCGGCCGAGTTCAGCCTCGAGACGATGCAGCAGTTCATCGACTGGAACCGCCAGAGCCCCTACAAAGTGGAGCGGGGCGAGGGCGAGTGCGCGATATGACCCCGGTGGCGACAGCCCCGGAGCTCGACGCCGAGGCCGTCGCCGCAGAGCTCGAGGAGAAGACCGCCAGTGAGGCGATCGAGTGGATGTTCGAGACCTTCGGCCAGAGCCACTACATCGCCTGCTCGTTCCAGAAAACGAGCTCGGTCACGGCGCACCTGGCGAGCCAGGTCAACCCCGATGCGCGCTTCTTCTACCTCGACACCGACCTCCTCTTCGAGGAGACCTACGAGACCCGCGACCGGCTCGCCGAGGCGCTCGGGGTCGAGTTCGACCGCTTCCACAACCTGACGCTTGCCGAGCAGGCCGAGCAGCACGGCGACGAGCTCTGGCGCAGCGACCCCGACGCCTGCTGCGGCCTCCGCAAGGTCGAGCCGATGCGGCGCGCCCTCTCTTCCGTAGACTGCTGGCTCGCCGGAGTCCGCCGCGAAGACTCGGCCAGTCGCGCCAAGACCCCGAAGCTCGCCTGGGACAAGCGCTTCGAGCTGTGGAAGCTGAACCCGATCGCGGACTGGACCGAGCGCGACGTCTGGAACTACATCCGTGAGCACCACCTCCCGTACAACCCTCTGCACGATCAGGGCTACCCCTCGATCGGCTGCACCCACTGCACCAAGCCGGTCGGGCCGGGAGGCTCGCCGCGCGCCGGCCGCTGGGCGGGCACGCAGAAGACCGAGTGCGGGATCAACTAGCGGCCCGCAGAGCGACCGCGGCCCACGACCTTCCTCTGAACCGACCCCCGAACGATTGGTGAGACACCTGTGAGCGAGACGATGACCGAGCTTTCCCTGACCCTTGACGAGCGCCACACGGCCGACTTCGAGATGATCGGCAACGGCGGCTTCGCGCCGCTGACCGGCTTCCAGGGCTCCGCCGACTGGGAGCGCGTCTGCGCCGAGATGCGCACCGCCGACGGCGAGTACTGGCCGATCCCGATCACCCTGGCGACCGAGCTCGAGTGCGAGGTCGGCGACACGATCGCTCTCTGCAGCGACGAGGGCAAGGCGCTGGGCCGGATCAGAGTCGAGGAGATCTGGGAGCGCGACGCGCGCAGCGAGGCCGAGCGGGTCTACGGCACGACCGACGAGGCCCACCCCGGGGTCGCCGCGATCTACGCCGAGGGCAGCCGCTGCATCGCCGGCCCGATCGAGGTCGACGCGCTGCCCGATCACGAGGAGGCCTTCATGCGGCGCTACAAGACGCCGGCCGAGCACAAGGCCGACTTCGAGGCGCGCGGCTGGAAGAAGATCGTCGCCTTCCAGACCCGCAACCCGATCCACCGCGCCCACGAGTACCTGACCAAGGCCGCGCTGGAGACCTGCGACGGGCTCTTCATCCACCCGCTGATCGGCAAGACCAAGGCCGGCGACATCCCCGCCGACGTGCGGATGCGCTGCTACGAGGTGCTGATGGAGAAGTACTACCCCGAGGACCGGGTCGTGCTCGGCGTCAAGCCGGCGAAGATGCACTACGCCGGCCCGCGCGAGGCCGTCCTGCACGCGATCGTCCGCCGCAACTACGGCGCCACGCACTTCATCGTCGGCCGCGACCACGCCGGTGCCGGCGACTACTACGGCACCTACGACGCGCAGCAGATCTTCGAGACGATCGACATCGACGAGCTCGGGATCGAGCCGCTGATGTTCGAGCACACCTTCTGGTGCAACAAGTGCGAGGGGCTTGCCTCGAACAAGACCTGCCCGCACGAGAAAGAGGATCGCCTCTTTCTCTCCGGCACCGCGGTGCGCGAGATGCTCGGCAACGGCCAGCGGCCGCCGCACGAGTTCTCCCGCGACGAGGTCGCCGACATACTCATCGACGCTTACAAGGAGGACTGACGTAGACATGGCCGGCGACAAGGGATTTACTTTGTGGTTCACCGGGCTCTCGGGCGCGGGCAAGACGACGATCTCCCGGCTGCTGGAGGGCCACCTGCGCGAGCGCGGCTCGAAGCTGGAGATCCTCGACGGCGACATCGTGCGCGAAAACCTCTCCAAGGGCCTCGGCTTCTCCAAAGAGGACCGCGACACGAACATCCGCCGGATCGCCTTCGTCGCCGACCTGCTCAGCCGCAACGGCGTGCCGGTGATCACCGCGGCGATCTCCCCCTACGCCGAGATCCGCGCCGAAGCGCGCGAGAAGGCGCAGGCCCCGTTCATCGAGGTCTACGTCAAGGCCTCGGTCGACACCTGTGCCGAGCGCGACGTCAAGGGGCTCTACGCGAAAGCGTTCGCCGGCGAGATCAAGGAATTCACCGGCGTCTCGGACCCCTACGAGGCTCCCGAGAGCCCCGAGGTCGTCTGCGACACCGAAAGCGAAAGCGCCGAGGAGTCGGCGCAGAAGCTGATCGAGTACCTCGAGTCGCGGGACCTGATCCCGGCCTCGGCTGTAGCTGCGTAAGCGTCGGAGGGAGCGGCAGTCCTCTCGCCTGACAAACGGCGGTCCAGTTGGACCGCCGTTTTGAGTATCCGCCAGTCGAGAGGACTGCCGCTCCCTCTTTGGCTACCCTGCTTCGGGTGAGGCGGGGATTGGTTTTCGCGATGCTGGTCGGGGTCGTGGCGCTGGCTTGGGGTGCGACCTCTTCGGCTGCCGATGGGCCGGTCTACGAAGAGGCGCCACCGGCTTACGAACAGGCGTCCGTGGCCCAGGCGAGCCTGCGCTACGCGGGGTTGAAGCGCAACCGGAGCAACGGGCGTGGGATCCTCTTCGTGCGGGTCTCGGAGCCGGGCCGGCTGTGGGTCTGGGGGCGCGGGGCGCTGCCGTTCAGGCGGGCGACCGGGCGGGCCGGGCGGGTGCGGCTGCTGGTCCGGCCGCGGATCCCGCTGAAGCGCTACCTCAAGCGTCACGGCAAGGGCCGGATCCGCGTCAACGTCGCCTTCGAGCCGTTCAGCGGCGCCGCCGGCAGGGCCTTCGAAAGGCCGGTCCTGCTGAAGCGCAAGCGCCGCCGTCGCTGAGCGTCAGGCCGCAAGCTCGGCGCAGAGCTCGGGCAGGCCGATCGCTTCGACATGCTCGTCGAGGCGGAAGCGCTCCTCGCCGGCGTAGACGACGAAGCTGCGCTGGGCTTGCAGGTCTTCGAGCGCCGAGCGCATGCCGCGTTCGAGCTTGGGCGCCGCGGCGCGCTTGATCTCGATCGCCCAGAGGCGACCGTCCGGCCACTCGAGGACGAGGTCGACCTCTGCGCCCTGGGCGGTGCGATAGAAGCTGGGTAGAGCTTGGTCGCCCAGGGCCGCGAGCAGATTCTCGATCGCCATTCCCTCCCAGCTGGCGCCGACGACGGGATGGCCGAGGAGCGCCTCCTTGTCGGTCACTCCCAGCAGCGCATGCACCAGGCCGCTGTCGCGGACGTAGATCTTCGGCGAGCGGACCAATCGCTTGCCGACGTTGACGAGATGTGGCTGCAGGCGGCGGACCAGCAGCAGATCGACCAGCAGGTCGATGTATCGGCCGATGGTCGCTCCGGTCACTTCGAGGTTGCGCGCGAGCTGCGCGGCATTGAGCACGCCTCCCTGAAGGTGGGCGAGCATGGTCCAGAGCCGCGCCAGCCTCGTCGCCGGGATCCGGGGGCCAAGCTCGGGGATGTCGCGCTCCAGGTAGGTCTTGATGAAGTTTTTCCGCCACCGCATGCTCGCGGCGCCGCTGCGGGCGAGAAAGCTGTTCGGAAACCCTCCCCGGACCCAAAGATCGTCGAGCCGCTCGGCAGTTACCTCGGTCACGTCGAGCGGGTTCAGTTCAACGAATGCGATTCGACCCGCAAGCGTCTCCCCCGACTGGGCCAACAGCTCGATCCCGGCCGACCCGAGCAGCAGGAATCGCCCCGTTCCTTTCCCCTCGCGGCGACCGGCGTCGATCACTCCGCGCAGCGTTTCGAACAGGCCGGGCGTCCGGTGAACCTCGTCGAGGATGACCAGCTCGTCCGCGTGATCCTCGAAGAAGAGGGTTGGAGAGCCCATGCGCGTGCGATCCGATTCGGACTCCAGATCGAGGTATGCCGACGGCCGCCCCTTCGCCACCGCCCTGGCAAGCGTGGTCTTCCCCACCTGGCGCGGGCCGATTAGTGCGACGGCGGGCGACTCTTCCAGATGCAGAGCCAATTCTGCCGAAATTCGCCTCTCAATCATCCATGCAAATCTATAATGAAATTTAAGATTTGCAACCCTAAATATGCTCCTGAGAGCCCATTTGCCTAAGCTCTTCGCCCTACGGGCGCGGTGGGACCTGCGGCTCGGCCAGGCCGTAGGTGTCGTAGGCGCCGAACTCGGCGAAGGTCTTGTGGGTGGGGCCGTGGTAGTCGGAGGAGGCGGTGGGGATCAGGGCGAGCTCCTCGCAGAGCTCGAGCAGGTGCTTCGTCTGCTCCTCGCTGTGGGTCGGGTAGAAGGTCTCGATCCCGTCGACGCCGAGCGAGCGGATCAGGTCGTCGACCTCGTGGCGGGCGTCGAGGTCCCAGTAGGGGTGGGCGACGACGGCGACGCCGCCGGCGGCCTTGATCGTCTCCACCGCCTGCTCGGCGGTCGGCCAGCGCCGCGGCACGAAGGCCTTGGCGCCGGGCACCAGGTACTCCTCGAAGAAGGGGCCGAGGTCGCCTTCGGCGCCGGCGGCGCGGGCGATGTGCGGGCGGCCGATCGAGAGCGCGTCGCCGGCCTCTCGGACCGCATCCTCGAGGTGCAGGTCGAAGCCCTCGCCGCGCAGCTTCTCGACGATCTCGCCGGCGCGCGCGACGCGTTCGTGCTGGGCCCGCTCGCAGGCCGGCGCGATCTCGCCGAGGTCGACCCAGTACCCGCACACGTGCAGGTCTTCCGCGTACTCGTGCACGCAGGACATCTCGATCGCCGGCACCAGCTCGATCCCGAGCTTTGTCGCCGCCTCGGCAGCCTCGGCCACCCCCGCAATCGCATCGTGATCCGTCAACGCCAGCGTCGTAACGCCAGCTTTCGCAGCCTCCTCGACGACGCCAGCCGGCGCCAGCTGCCCGTCCGAGACCGTCGAGTGACTCTGGAGCTCAATCAACACGACGGCGCACCCTAGCGGCCGGGCTGGCGGGCGGGGTGCCGGGATCGCCTCGGTCGCACAAGCTGACCGCCGAGATCGGGGCGGAGCTCCTCTACGGCCGCGAAGAGGGGGTGATTGGGACACCCCGGAACGGGCGGATACTCAGAGCGAGCGAAGCGAGCGAGTCCGGGCCGGGGTGTCCCAATCACCCCTCCACCAGCATGAATAGACTGCCCCGCCGTGTTCGAGAAAGTCCTAATTGCCAATCGCGGCGAGATCGCGATCCGCGTCGCCCGCACGCTCAAGGAGATGCGCATCGGCTCGGTCGCCGTCTACTCGGAGATCGACCGCGACGCGCCGCACGTGCGCGAGGCCGACGAGGCCTTCCTGATCGGCCCTGCGGTCCCGGCCGAGAGCTACCTGGACGTGCTCAAGATCATCGACACCGCCAAGCAGGCCGGCGCCGAGGCGATCCATCCCGGCTACGGCTTCCTCGCCGAGAACGCCGACTTCGCCCGCGCCTGCGCCGAGGCGGGGATCGTCTTCATCGGCCCGCCGCCCGAGGCGATCGAGGCGATGGGCTCGAAGACCCGCGCGCGGGAGATCATGGCCGAGGCCGGCGTGCCGATCGTCCCCGGCTCGACCGAGGTCGCCAAGGACCTCGACGACGCCCGCAGGCAGGCCGACGAGGCCGGCTACCCGGTTGCCTGCAAGGCCGCGGGCGGCGGCGGCGGCAAGGGCTTTCGCGTCGCCCAGACCGCCGACGACCTGGCTGAGGCCTTCGAGGGCGCCGCCCGCGAAGGCGAGAAGTTCTTCTCCGACGCCCGCGTCTACGTCGAGCGCTACCTCGAGGACCCGCGACACGTCGAGGTCCAGGTGCTCGCCGACACCCACGGCAACGTGATCCACCTGGGCGAGCGCGACTGCTCGATCCAGCGCCGCCACCAGAAGGTGATCGAGGAGGCGCCGGGCCCGCAGGTCGACGAGGAGATGCGCGAGCGGATCGGCAAGATCGCCACCGACGCGGCAGCCGCCGTGGGCTACCGCGGCGCCGGCACGGTCGAGGGCATGCAGGTCGGCGACGAGTACTTCTTCCTCGAGATGAACACCCGCGTGCAGGTCGAGCACTGCGTGACCGAGATGGTCACCGGGATCGACATCGTCCGCGAGCAGATCCTGGTCGCCGCCGGCGAGCCGCTTTCGATCGCCCAGGACGCCGTCGAGCTGAGCGGCTGGTCGATCGAGTGCCGGATCAACGCCGAGGCGGCGCACAAGAACTTCGCACCCGCCCCGGGCCCGATCGGCGATTCCTACCGGGAGCCCTCCGGCCCGGGCGTCAGGGTCGACTCCGGGGTTGAGGGCGGCTCCGAGGTGACGCCGATGTACGACCCGATGGTCGCCAAGCTGGTCGTCTGGGACGTCGACCGCGAGAAGGCGACGCGGCGGATGCTGCGGGCGCTCGGCGAATACGACTCCGGCGGCCTGACCACGCTGATCCCCTTCCACGAGGCGATCCTCGCCACCGAGCAGTGGGCGAAGGGGGAGACCTGCCGCGACCTGATGGAGGACAAGAAGTGGCTCAAGACCACGGCGCCGGCCGAGGTCGCGCCGCCGGCCGAGTCCGAGCAGGGCGAGACCGTCGCCCGCGACTACAAGGTCGAGGTCTCGGGCAGGCTCTTCGACGTCAAGGTGATCGGCGAGGCCGCGGCGGGCGGCGCCGCGCCGGCGGGCGGCGGGCGCAAGCCGCCGAAGCGCGAGCGCAAGGGCGGCGCCGGGGCGAGCGCCTCGAGCGAGTCGCTGCCCTCGCCGCTGCAGGGCACCGTGCTCAAGGTCGCGGTCGAGCAGGGCGCCGCGGTCTCCGAGGGCGACCTGATCTGCGTGATCGAGGCGATGAAGATGGAGAACGAGATCGCCGCCCACCGCGCCGGGAAAGTCACCAGCTTGAACGTCTCCGAAGGCGCGGCGGTCTCGAGTGGCGACGTGTTAGCTGTAATCGAGTAGGGACCGGGGGTCCGTCGTTCGGACAAACGGCGGTCTAATGAGACCGCCGTTTTGAGTATCCGCCCGCCCGACGGACCCCCGGTCCCTACCTGTTCTGCTTGCGTTCCCGTTCGCGGCGCTGCTTTTCCCGTTCCCGTTCGCGTTCGCGCTGTTCGCGGCGCTTCTGCGCCCGTAGCTTCTGGAATTGGCGGCGGGTCATCGGTATCGCCGGCGTCACTTCGCGGCATTCGCGCCCGACGCAGTTCTCGAAGCGGCGCAGCTGGCGGTGGAGGAAGTTGCGGATCGGGTAGAGGTTCGGCGTCTTGACGATGTTGTTGAGCTCGCTGGGGTCCTTGTTGATGTTGTAGAGCTCCTTCTCCCCGTTCGGCCAGGCGATGTACTTGAAGGGGCCGAGGCGGATCCCCTCGTAGTTCAGCGGCGGCGCCAGGATCGAGGCGTTCGCGCGCGCGCTCGAGGCCGAGGCGCCCGCTTGCTTGCGCCTGGTCCCGGTGCTGCCGTTCGTGCCCCCCTTGCCGCCGTCGCCTTCGCCGCTGCTCGCAAACGCCCCGTTTGCCTCGACGTCGCTGGTTTCGACGAAGGACTCGAACAGCACGGGGCGGCGGCTGCGCAGCTCCGGGTCGCGCAGGTAGGGGACCAGCGAGCGCCCGTCGATGCTCTTGTCGGCCTCGGCGCCGGCGAGCTCGAGCAGGGTCGGCGCGACGTCGATGTTGGCGGCGAGCTCACCGGTCTGGGTGCCGGGCGCGATCCCCGGGCCGCGGATCAGGAATGGCATGTGCGTGGCCGGCTCGTAGGCGAGGAACTTGCCGCCGAGCAGGCGGTGCTCGCCGAAGAAGAAGCCGTTGTCGGACGTGAAGACGATGTAGGTGTTCTGCAGCCGGCCGAGCTGGGCGAGCGTGCCGACGATGTCCTTGACGCCGTCGTCGATCGAGCGCAGCGAGTCGAGCTGCTTCTGGTAGTAGACGCGGTAGATCCGCTTCTCGGTCGGCGTCAGGTGGTCGGCTTCGCGGATGAACTTCGGCTTGTCGTTGACGTTGCCCTCGTCGAACCCTTCCTTGCGGTTGTGGGGGAGGCGCTTGCCCTTGAACCAGTCGTAGTGGCGCAGCGCCGGCTCCGGGCCGGCGGGGCGGCGGAAGTCGCCGTGCGGGGCGACGTGGTCGAGCTGCAGGTAGAAGGGCTGCTCCGGCGGCGTCGCGCGGATCTCCTCGCGCGCCTGCCAATTGAATACGTCGGTCGCGTAGACGCAGGGCCGCGGCTCCTCGGGGGCGAAGGGGCAGCCCACGGGGTCGCGCTGCGTGTATTCGCGCGGTTCCCAGGTGCCGGGCTCGCCGTAGTCTCCCGGCGAGCTGAGCACGCCGTCGTTGTTGAGCGTGTAGCCGTAGAAGAGGTGCTGGGTGTCGGCTTTGACCATCGTGTGCCAGGAGTCCCAGCCGGGCGGGACGCTCGTGCCGTCGCTGTAGGGCTCGTCGCCGTAGCCGTTGAGGAACTTGCCGATGTGGATCGTGCGGTAGCCGGCGCTCTGCAGCCAGGTTGCGATGTTGTGGTCGTTGGCGGCGCGGAACGAGAAGCCGAAGTAGCCCCCGTTGGGCTGGATGTTGCCCTTGACGCCGTTGTTGTGCGAGTAGCGCCCGGTCATCAGGCTGGTCCGCGACGGGCAGCAGAGCGGATAGGGCACGTAGTAGCGGTTGAAGGTCATGCCGCGTTTCGCGATCAGGTCGAGCGTGTTCGGCATCGCCCGCGTCTTCGGGGCGCCCGGATAGGCGCTGAAGCTCGCGTAGAGCCCGTCGAGGGTCTGATCGTCGGTCTGGATCACGACGAAGCTGGGCGGCTCGGCGTTCGGGTTGAGGGGCGGCTCCTCTTCGGCGCTCGCCGCGCCGGCGACCGCGACACCAAGCGCCAGCGCGCAGAGCAGGCCGAGCAGCGCCGCTGCCGCCGACAGGCGGCCACGCAGAGACGCTCTGGTGTCGTTGGTTCGGCGCATCGAAAATTCCTGCCGTCCGGGGCGGCTACGGGTCGAAACCGCGGCGCGAGGGCGAAGTTGCGAGGCGAACGCTAGAAAACCGCTAGGACGCGCCGAGCCTTTTCGCCGCTTCGCGGAAGTTCTTCACCGTCGCGCTGGGCGCTTTGCGGCCTTCCAGCTTCTCGCCGTGGCGATTGACCCAGATCACCGGCACCTTCATCTTGAGCAGTGGCGCGACGTCGGTGTCGTAGCTGGAGCAGATGTGGACCCAGCCTTTTTTGCTGCCGATCCGCCGTGCGCACTCTTTGAAGTGGACCGGGTCGGGCTTGTAGCTGCGCACCTGCTGGGCGGTGACGACGAGATCCAGTTCGGTGCGCAGGTGGCGGCGTGAGATGCCGAGCAGTTTGTCGTCGATGTTGGAGATGATCCCGACCTCGTAGCGTTTGCCGAGCCGGTCCATCGCCGCGTTGGCCTCGCGGAAGGGCAGCCAGTAGGCGACGCTGTTGGGCAGGAACTGGGCGCGCGAGGGCTCGATCTCCCAGCCGACCTCGCGGGCGACCTTGACGATCGTGCGCCGCAGCACCTCCGCGTACAGTTCGTAGGAGCCGGCCATGATCTCCGCCTGGACTTCGAAGAAGCGGGCGAGGAAGGGCCCCTCTTCGAAGCTGAAGCCGTCCTTGGCCGCCTCTTTCTTGCAGGCCTCGACGATCCCCTTCTCCCAGTCGATCAGGGTGCCGTAGCAGTCGGTGGTCACCCAGTTGATGGATTTGAGGGCCGGAAGCGCCATGCGAGCGCGGCATCTTATGTGACCGGGGCGCGAGGGGGCATCGCGCTTAGAACCTGTCTCAGAACCTCCGCGCACGCCTGGCGGCACCGGACACACTTCGCGGGGCGGCGTCCTCGGTCGGCCAAATGGCGCTGCCATTCGGCCTCCCTGCGTCCTACCCCCGCTCGGTCCGGCGCTCGCCAGCCGCACACGCAGGTTCTGAGACAGGTTCTTGCGATCTCGGATAGGCTGCCCGCCGCGCCCGGCAGGGGCGCAACGCGAATGGACCTCCTCGAGTACCAGGGCAAGCAGCTTTTCGCCGCGCACGGCGTCGCCGTGCCGAGCGGCGAGGTCGCCGAGTCCGTCGCCGACGCGGTCGCCGCGGCGGAGCGGATCGGCTACCCCTGCGCGATCAAGGCGCAGGTGCTGATCGGCGGCCGCGGTAAGGCGGGCGGGATCAAGATCGCCGCCGATCGCGCCGAGGCCGAGGCGCACGCCGGTGCGATTCTCGGCATGGACATCGTCGGGCCGCACGGCGAGGGGCCTTTCCGCGTCGACCGCGTCTGGATCGAGGGCGGCTCGGCGATCGCCGCCGAGTACTACGCCTCGGTGATCCTCGACCGCGGCGAGAAGAAGCTGCTGGCGATGGTCTCGGCCAAGGGCGGCATGGACATCGAGGCGGTCGCCGCCGAGGACCCCGGCGCCCTCGTCAAGGAGCACATCGACCCGACCCGCCCGTTCACCGCAGCGGCGGCGCGGCCGATCGTCGAGCGCGCCGGGCTCGCCGAGGACGCCCTCGACGAAGCTGCGGAGGCATTGGCGAAGCTGGCCGAGACGGCGATGGCTGAGGACGCGACGCTGATCGAGGTCAACCCGCTGATCGTGACCGAGGACCGCGACGTCGTCGCGCTCGACTCGAAGGTGACGATCGACGGCAACGCGCTCTACCGCCACGAGGGCCTCGCCGAGCTCGACGCCGAGGCGATCGACGACCCCCAGGAGGCGATGGCCCGCGAGAAAGGCCTCACCTACGTGAAGCTCGACGGCAACGTCGGCATCCTCGCCAACGGCGCCGGCCTCTGCATGTCGACGCTCGACGTCGTCGCCCAGGCGGGCGGCGCCCCGGCCAACTTCCTCGACGCCGGCGGCGGCTCGAAGGCGGAGGCGATCGTCGACGCGCTCACGGTCATCAGCTCCGACGAGAAGGTGAGCGCGATCCTCTTCAACATCTTCGGCGGGATCACCCGCTGCGACGAGATCGCCAAGGGCATCGTCGAGGCCTCTTCCCGGATCGACCTCGGCGTGCCGCTGGTCGTCCGCCTCGACGGAACCAACTCCGAGCAGGGCCTGGCGATCCTCGCCGAGGCCGGCCTGCCCGATCTGCACCAGGAGACGACGATGCTCGGTGCCGCGCGCAAGGTCGTCGAGCTGGCCGGGAGCGGCTCGTGAGCATCGTCGTCGACGAGAAGACGAAGTTGGTCGTCTCCGGCCTGACCGGGCGCGAGGGATCCTTCCACGGGCTGCGCAACAAGGCCTACGGGACCTACCTGGCGGCCGGCGTCACCCCAGGCAAGGGCGGCCAGGACGTCGAGGGGGTGCCGATCTTCGACTCGATCCGCGAGGCGGTCGAGGGCGAGGGCGCCAACACCTCGATGATCTTCGTCCCGGCGCGCTTCGCCGCGCCGGCGATCGATGAGGCGATCGAGTCGGGGGTGGAGACGGTGATCGCGATCACCGAGGGGATCCCGGTGCTCGACATGCTGCAGACCTACTGGAAGGCCAAAGAGGCCGGGGTGCGGCTGATCGGGCCGAACTGCCCCGGGGTGCTCTCGCCGGGCAAGGCCAACGTCGGGATCATCCCGGCCCAGTTCTTCGACCCGGGCAAGATCGGCGTCGTCTCCAAGTCGGGCACGCTGACCTACCAGATCGGCAACGAGCTGAAGCAGGCGGGCGAGGGCAACTCCTCGATCGTCGGTATCGGCGGCGACCCGATCATCGGCTCGGACTTCATCGACATCCTCAAGCTCTACGAGGCCGACCCGGAGACCGAGCTGATCGTGATGGTCGGCGAGATCGGCGGCGACGCCGAGGAGCGCGCTGCCGACTTCATCGCCGCCGAGATCTCCAAGCCCGTCGTCGCCTACATCGCCGGCTTCACGGCGCCGCCTGGCAAGCAGATGGGCCACGCCGGCGCGATCATCTCCGGCTCCTCGGGCACCGCGCAGGCGAAGAAGGAAGCGCTCGAGGCCAAGGGCGTGCGGGTCGGCGAAAGCCCGACCGAGACGGCGAAGATCGCCGTCGAAGTCCTGCGCGGCTGAGGCAATCGGTTGGGACGGGCGGGGGGTGACCCCCCGCCCGTCCTCACGGAACGCCTATGCACGCGTGGCGTTGGTTGGGGAGCGATCCGGGGCGAGGAGGTCGTGAAGCTGGGCGGAGATTCGGGCGGCTTCGGTTTCCAGTTGGCGGTGGGTGAGGTGGATGACTCGGTAGCCGGCGGCCTGCATCGCAGCATCGCGGGCCCTGTCGTGCTCAAAGGCGGCGCGATGGGAGTGGTGTTC
>Ga0210101_1000445_pt1 | contig 13484 bp, 7 predicted proteins | sample Muzzi_PWC_D1_FD_185534 | JGI IMG/M metagenome (GOLD analysis project Ga0210101, IMG submission 185534) | Wetland microbial communities from San Francisco Bay, California, USA, that impact long-term carbon sequestration - Muzzi_PWC_D1 (SPAdes) | ecosystem: Environmental > Aquatic > Marine >... | reverse complement strand
ATGCCGAAGAGGCCCGCCGGTGGGGGCTGGTCAACGAGGTATTCGCACCCGCGGCACTGCTCGACGAAACCCTGCGGGCGGCGGAGCGAATCGCGGCCAATGCGCCGCTCGCGGTGCGCCAGGCCAAGCTGGCCATCCACCGCGGGCTGCAGATGTCGCTGGCCGACGGCCTTGCTCTTGAAATCGAGGCCTACAACCGCACCGTGCCGACCGCCGACCGTCGCGAGGGAGTCAGCGCATTCAATCAGAAGCGACCACCGGAATTCGAGGGCGAGTAACATGTCGAACGAAGTCATCCTGACCTGCGCCGTGAGCGGCGGGCACAATAACCAGGGCAAGCATCCCGATTACCCGATCACCCCGGAGCAGATCGCGCGCGATTGCGTCGATGCCGCGAAGGCGGGCGCCGCGATCGTGCATATCCACGTGCGCGATCCCGAGACCGGCATGCGCTCCGGGGACCCGGCGCTGTTTCGCGAGGTAGTCGAGCGCATCCGCGATTCCGGCAGCGACGTATTGATAAACCTGACGACCAGCGAGGGCGCCCGTTTCTCGCCGGGCGAGGAAGATGCCGCGGTCGGCGGCCCCGGGACCACGCTGGTACAGCCGCTGGAACGACTGCATCACGTCGAGGAATTGCGGCCCGACATCTGTACCCTCGATGTCGGCACCTTCAATTTCGGCGAAACCATCTTCGTCAACACGCCCGCGCACCTGCGCATCATGGCGAAGCGCATCCGCGAACTCGGGGTCAAGCCGGAAATCGAGGTTTTCGAACCGGGACACGTGATGTTCGCACACCGGCTGATCGAGGAAGGGTTGCTCGACAGCCCGCCGATGTTCCAGCTTTGCCTCGGTATCCCGCACGCGTCGCCGGCGACACCGGAAATCCTCAGCGTGATGCGCGGCCTGTTGCCCGCCGATGCCAACTGGAGTGCATTCGGCATCTCGCGCATGGAGTTTTCCATCGTCGCCCAGGCCGCCAGCCAGGGCGGTAATTGCCGCGTCGGCCTCGAGGACAACCTCTATCTCGACAAGGGCGAGTTCGCCACCAACCTGAAGCTGGTGGAGCGCGCGGTGCGCATCATTCGTGAGGTCGGACGCGAACCCGCGACCCCGGCGCAGGCCGCCGAGCGGCTGGGCATTCCTCGCTAACCATGGGCCGGCTGTACCTGATCCGGCACGCGCAGTCGACCAACAACCAGACCTGGGACGGCACGCCGAATCACCCGGGGCGAGAGTCCGATCCCGATATCACCGAGATCGGTCACCGCCAGGCGCAAACCCTGGCACGGCATCTGGCGCATCCCGAGGCGGAGCCGCGGCAGATTCCGTTCGCCAGTGTGGAACGGGCAGACTTTCGCCTGAGTCATGTCTATTGCAGCCTGATGACACGCTCGATAGTGACTGCCGGCTACGTGGCCGAGGCCTGCGGGCTGAAGCTCGAAGCGCTGCCCGACATCTTCGAGCAACACGGGATTTACCACGTCAACGAACGGGGAGTTTGCGAAGGCTTGCCCGGGCCGGGACGGGCTTACTTCGAACAGCGGTTTCCGCAATTGACGTTGCCCGAAAGTATCGATGGTGAAGGCTGGTGGAATCGGCCCTACGAAGAAGAGGATGCCTTCGTCGAACGAGTCGACAGGGTAGTCGACGAAATCGGCCGGCGTCTCGCCGGCAACGACGAGCGCGTGGCGATGATTTCGCACGGCGACTTCATCGACCAGTTCGTCAATGCATTGATGAGCGTCGGCCGCCACCGGCACAACTACGATAACCACTGGGTCGCGAACTGGACTTTTCACAACACCTCGATCACACGCATCGATTTCGTCGATGGCGCGCATAATGTCGTTTACCTGAATCGCCTCGATCATCTGCCGAACCCGCTGGTGACCTGGTAGAGCCTGTTGCGGTCAGGCCCGGGCGCTCGACGAGAGAGCCTGGGCCCTTCGACCCGAATGCCTGTCGCCTTGCCTGACGAGCTAGCTTCATTTTTATCTTCCCCGGTGTAGAATGCTTTTGGTTGAATAAAAATAACCGGGGAGAGGGCTATGAAAACTGGCGGCGGCAGCTATGCAATCGAACGCTGGCGGGGATTCGGATTCGGCAGAACCGCGCTGGCGCTGGTGTCGGGCTGCGGGTTGCTGGCGCCCGCCACGGGACTGGCGGCCGGCTCGCTGGTAACCAACCCGGATCTCGTCGACAACCGGTTCGAGGATTACTACCTGCAGCCCTGCATCGATGGTGCTGCCACGCTGTTTGGCCGTGGCTGGTCGATCGAGGAAATCAACGCCTACAACGCATCTATCTGCTCGGTTGTATACAGCTCGGGAACCTTCAACAGCAGCGATACCTACCAGAGTACGCAGAACATCGGTTCGATAGGCGCACAAACCAAGTCCACCAACGTGGTCGCGAAAAAAGAGGTCGACAGCATCCAGGCCCGCCTCGACGAACTGGCCGTCGAGGAAGATGTCCGCAAGGGTGGCTGGGGAATCCTGTTATCGGCGCAGAAAAGCGAAACCGAACGCGTATCCACCAACAACGAGATCGGTTACGATGCCGACCTCGACGGTATCATGGCCGGGCTCGATTACCGCTTCAACGACTCGCTGGTGGCGGGTATCGCGGTCGGTTTGACCAACGACAAGGCGGATTATGCCGGCGGCAGCGGAACCCTCAAAACCGAGAGCCGTACGCTGATGGGTTATACCACCTACCTGATCGGTAACCATGGCCACGTCGACGGTTATCTCGGTTTCGCGCAGCTCGACTATACCACCGACCGCGACATCAGCATCGACGGCGAAGCGGCCGATGCCTTCGGGTTTACGGGAAATATTTCGGCCGATTTCCAGGGCGATCAAATTCTCGCCGGCGTGTCGGCTGGCTACGACTGGTACCCCGGAAACCTGTCCTACGGGTATTTCGGCGCGATCGACTACAGCAAGACGAACCTGGATGGCTACAGCGAGGAGGGCAACACGGGACTCGAGCTGAAATACCCGGACCAGGATCCGAAGTCGCTGACGATCACCCTGGGTGCGACCGCCAGCTATTCGATCGATATGGGCTGGGGTGCGATGATTCCGAATGTCACCGTTTCGGCGGTGCACCAGCAGGAAAGCGATGCGCGGTCGTTCAACGCCAGGCTGCTCATCATGCCCGATGTGGATACGACTTCGTTAAAGCTCGAAACCGACGATCCGGATCGTAACTACCTGATTTCCTCGCTCGGCGTGACTTTCCAGTTGAACAAAGGCGGCCAGGTATTCGTGACCTATGAAGTACTCTCCCAGCACGATTTTCTCGAAGTTTCGTCGATTTCCGCGGGTTTTCTGGCCGAATTTTAACCCAAATGGGTGATTTGTAGACTAGGCTATTCTGCTACAGTGGCTTGTTAAGGGCCAATTTCCCGAGGATTTTCGGGATCTACCCTGACCGGCTCTGGATACGCAGGGGAAGCGGGATCGGTATTCCCGGGGATTATCTTGCCGTGGGTCCCGGGCCCACTGGTACCAGAGAGTATCGACATGAACCTCATTTCTCGCCTGCCACGGGCACTCGTCATTCCCTTTCTTGTATTGTTTCTCGGCTTGTCAGCCGGTTTATTCGTACCGGGCTCCGCGCATGCGGAGATCACGACCAACGTCGACAGCCGGGTGAAGGTGCGCTTCAGCGGTCTGTGGTACGACTCGCGGGCGCATGTATTCCGCGGCAAGTTCAAGGTGATCAACGTGTCGTCGGCGGATATTCTGCCGCCGGTGCGGGTGGTGTTCACGGGATTCGATAACGACCGGTACAGCCTCGCCGAGCCGGACGGTTTCACGTCGGCGGGTGCCTATGTCGAGGCGGCGCTGGCGGAGATCGTGTTGCCGGTGGGCGGCAGGAGCGACTGGACGCGGTTTACGATCGACGTGGATCACCCGGCGCGGGGTTACGGCAAGCAGCATGGCCACGACAAGCAGGATCACTGGGGACATGACGACGACAGGTGGGGTCGCGGCGAGAAGAAGGGCCACGACAAGCAGGCTCGCTGGGAGCACGGCAAGGGCCACGGCCGCGAGGACGACAGGGATCATCACGAGAAGGTTTCTTACCATCGACACAAGCACTGGCGGCACGGCGCGCATCCGGTCAAGTTCGATTACGAGGTTGAAGGCGGTACCGCGGTAGGCACGAGCGTGCCGACGTCGAACCCGTCGGCGTTGCCGGCCGGTAACGGGGTTGTGAACGTGGTCTTCGGGGCGAGGCTGCTGGTCGAGGGTGCGAGCCCGACGGGTCCGGTGGTACTGCGTCGTCTCGGCGGCGGGCCGGAGGTCGAGATGTTCGACGACGGTAACGATCCGGATGCGGTGGCCGGCGACGGTAAATACCGGGTGCGGCTGCCGGTCGACACCGGTGCGCTGGCGGGCGGGGACTGCCTGACCTATGTCAGCGCGACGACGACCGACCAGGGCTTCGAGGTGGTTTCCGGGGAATACGATCTGTGCGCGACATCGTTCCCGGTGGTGGTTGCGCCGTCGAATACCGCCAACCCGGTGCCGAGCGGTGGCGCGACCGCGGTGAACGACGAGGTGCTGTTGTTCGCCGGGGGGCTGAGCGACGCGGAGATCGAGGCGCTGGCGGCCTCGGTGGGCGGTCAGGTGAAGGGGACGTCGCTGTCTTCGGGCCTGTACCAGATCCAGTTGCCGGCGGTGCAGGACGAGGCCGGGCTGAACCAGATACTGAGCCAGTTGAGCACGGGCGGGGTGAGCGCGGTGCCGAACTACATCGGGCACTTCGACAGCGATCTGCTGGACGACCAGTTTGCGCTGCAGCACGGACTGCAGTTGATCGGCAGCGACGACCTGTCGTTGTCGTCGCCGCGGCGCAGCTGGGATGCGGCCGGCGCGGACGGTGGCGGGATCACGGTGACGGTGATCGATAGCGGCGTGCAGGCGAGTCATCCGGACCTGGATGCGGCACGCATTACGGCGGAGATCGCCCCGGGAGATAACAGCGACGTGCTGGGTCACGGGACGCAGATGGCGGGCATCGTCGGCGCGATTGCCGATAATACGACGCCTGTTGGCAGTATTGCCGGCGTGGCGAGCCAGGTGACGATCGAGTCGATCCGGATCAGCGATACGAACCCGACGCTGGCGCAGATGGTGGCCGGTCTGACGACCGCGGCGGGGCCGTCGAGCTCGGGCGACGTGGTGCTGGCGGCATTTTCGATCTATGGTCCGCTGCTGCCGGGCGGTCTTTGCAGCGCCCTCGACGACCTCATCAGCAGCGGGGTCGTGGTGGTCGGTTCGGCCGGTAACGACAACGACAATTCGGGGACCGGGATCTGGCCGGCGAAGTGTAACGATCCGACCTTCGATGCGGTTCTCAGTGCCGCGGGGGATCTGCTGTCGACGACCAACAAGGCACACTATATCGTGGTCGGGGCCTCGTCCTGCAATAGCGGCGGCTGTGCGACCGACAGTCGCCTGGCGAGCAGTAACTACGGTTCGTGGGTAGACCTGTCGGCGCCGGGAGCGAACGTACCGACCACCGATACCGGCTCCGGTTTTACCACCACCAGCGGGACCTCGCCGGCGGCGGCGTTTACCGCCGGGGCGGCGGCGGTGCTGCGCGGTTGCGGGGTCGGCTACGATCAGGTGTTCAACACGCTGGACCTGGGCGCGACGGTGGCGGTGAGCGGTCTGCCGAACCGGATCAACCTGTACGATTCGCTGGCCTCGCTGAATGCTGCGCCCACCGGGGTTGCGCTCGGCGGGCCGGGCAGTATCGACGAAAACATCGATACCACGGGCGGAGTAGCGGTCGGCAGTCTGTCGACGACGGACAGTACGGCCTGCGACGCGCATGTTTACAGTATTACCGGGGGCGCGGATGCGGGGCGCTTCTCGATCAGCGGCGATCAGTTGCGGCTCGACGACGGAGTGCTGGACTTCGAGACGAAGTCGAGTTACGCGGTCAACGTGACCAGTACCGACAACTTCGGCGCGTCTACCAGCCAGGGCTTCGTGATCAGCGTCAACGACCTGCCGGAGGCCATGCCTGATCCGGTCGTGCAACGGGTATCTCCATCCAGCAGTCCCGGAGTACCGGCCGGCCAGAAAGTGACCTGCCTGGAAGTAATCACGGATCCGCCGGTATCTTCGTCGACCTGCCCGATCGTCGTCTTTAACGACATTACCTACTGGGCTTACAGCTATATCGATAATCGGGTAGCGATGAATATCGTCGGTTACGATGCGGCGGGCAATATCGTGCAGCAAACCAACAGGAACGGAATCCGTTATATCGTCTCGATCACGGTCGATACCGCGAACCAGGCGGTAACTTTCCTCGGTCAGGCCGGCAATACTACGACGATGACATATTCGGACAGTTCGCCTCTGCTAATACCGTAGACCGCCGTCCGCGACGCAGCCGGATATGATTTTAAGTATTTAGAGTTGGCTATACAAAGGCTTAATTCGCCTGCCAGAGGAGTTCGCCCGGCCGATTTTGACTTTCCCGGTCCACCGCAGTCTCAAACAGGTAACGCGGGCCGGGAAATGCCGAGGGGCGGGCTGTTCGACTTTTTTGAGAACCCCGTCACGCGAAATCACCCGGAAAATTTGTAATCTGGGCGCCAAATTTTGCCCGGAAGAGTGATTTTCAGACTCGGCTAGGGTACCAGAATAGTGAGCCCAGGAGTGTATTCCGTGATTTTCGGTTGCCCTCCGGCCGATTCAAAAGCGCTGAGAGGGCGTCGTCGGCGGTAACTCGAAATGGGCGGAAAGCCCGGGCTAATGAGGAGAATTGGGATGAATTCCAGAACGGGTCTGATCAGGACTGCCGCTTTTTTCGTTGTCATGCTGGTATGCAGCGCGACGTTCAATGTTTTCGTACCGGGCTCCGCGCATGCGGAGATCACGACCAACGTCGACAGCCGGGTGAAGGTGCGCTTCAGCGGTCTGTGGTACGACTCGCGGGCGCATGTATTCCGCGGCAAGTTCAAGGTGATCAACGTGTCGTCGGCGGATATTCTGCCGCCGGTGCGGGTGGTGTTCACGGGATTCGATAACGACCGGTACAGCCTCGCCGAGCCGGACGGTTTCACGTCGGCGGGTGCCTATGTCGAGGCGGCGCTGGCGGAGATCGTGTTGCCGGTGGGCGGCAGGAGCGACTGGACGCGGTTTACGATCGACGTGGATCACCCGGCGCGGGGTTACGGCAAGCAGCATGGCCACGACAAGCAGGATCACTGGGGACATGACGACGACAGGTGGGGTCGCGGCGAGAAGAAGGGCCACGACAAGCAGGCTCGCTGGGAGCACGGCAAGGGCCACGGCCGCGAGGACGACAGGGATCATCACGAGAAGGTTTCTTACCATCGACACAAGCACTGGCGGCACGGCGCGCATCCGGTCAAGTTCGATTACGAGGTTGAAGGCGGTACCGCGGTAGGCACGAGCGTGCCGACGTCGAACCCGTCGGCGTTGCCGGCCGGTAACGGGGTTGTGAACGTGGTCTTCGGGGCGAGGCTGCTGGTCGAGGGTGCGAGCCCGACGGGTCCGGTGGTACTGCGTCGTCTCGGCGGCGGGCCGGAGGTCGAGATGTTCGACGACGGTAACGATCCGGATGCGGTGGCCGGCGACGGTAAATACCGGGTGCGGCTGCCGGTCGACACCGGTGCGCTGGCGGGCGGGGACTGCCTGACCTATGTCAGCGCGACGACGACCGACCAGGGCTTCGAGGTGGTTTCCGGGGAATACGATCTGTGCGCGACATCGTTCCCGGTGGTGGTTGCGCCGTCGAATACCGCCAACCCGGTGCCGAGCGGTGGCGCGACCGCGGTGAACGACGAGGTGCTGTTGTTCGCCGGGGGGCTGAGCGACGCGGAGATCGAGGCGCTGGCGGCCTCGGTGGGCGGTCAGGTGAAGGGGACGTCGCTGTCTTCGGGCCTGTACCAGATCCAGTTGCCGGCGGTGCAGGACGAGGCCGGGCTGAACCAGATACTGAGCCAGTTGAGCACGGGCGGGGTGAGCGCGGTGCCGAACTACATCGGGCACTTCGACAGCGATCTGCTGGACGACCAGTTTGCGCTGCAGCACGGACTGCAGTTGATCGGCAGCGACGACCTGTCGTTGTCGTCGCCGCGGCGCAGCTGGGATGCGGCCGGCGCGGACGGTGGCGGGATCACGGTGACGGTGATCGATAGCGGCGTGCAGGCGAGTCATCCGGACCTGGATGCGGCACGCATTACGGCGGAGATCGCCCCGGGAGATAACAGCGACGTGCTGGGTCACGGGACGCAGATGGCGGGCATCGTCGGCGCGATTGCCGATAATACGACGCCTGTTGGCAGTATTGCCGGCGTGGCGAGCCAGGTGACGATCGAGTCGATCCGGATCAGCGATACGAACCCGACGCTGGCGCAGATGGTGGCCGGTCTGACGACCGCGGCGGGGCCGTCGAGCTCGGGCGACGTGGTGCTGGCGGCATTTTCGATCTATGGTCCGCTGCTGCCGGGCGGTCTTTGCAGCGCCCTCGACGACCTCATCAGCAGCGGGGTCGTGGTGGTCGGTTCGGCCGGTAACGACAACGACAATTCGGGGACCGGGATCTGGCCGGCGAAGTGTAACGATCCGACCTTCGATGCGGTTCTCAGTGCCGCGGGGGATCTGCTGTCGACGACCAACAAGGCACACTATATCGTGGTCGGGGCCTCGTCCTGCAATAGCGGCGGCTGTGCGACCGACAGTCGCCTGGCGAGCAGTAACTACGGTTCGTGGGTAGACCTGTCGGCGCCGGGAGCGAACGTACCGACCACCGATACCGGCTCCGGTTTTACCACCACCAGCGGGACCTCGCCGGCGGCGGCGTTTACCGCCGGGGCGGCGGCGGTGCTGCGCGGTTGCGGGGTCGGCTACGATCAGGTGTTCAACACGCTGGACCTGGGCGCGACGGTGGCGGTGAGCGGTCTGCCGAACCGGATCAACCTGTACGATTCGCTGGCCTCGCTGAATGCTGCGCCCACCGGGGTTGCGCTCGGCGGGCCGGGCAGTATCGACGAAAACATCGATACCACGGGCGGAGTAGCGGTCGGCAGTCTGTCGACGACGGACAGTACGGCCTGCGACGCGCATGTTTACAGTATTACCGGGGGCGCGGATGCGGGGCGCTTCTCGATCAGCGGCGATCAGTTGCGGCTCGACGACGGAGTGCTGGACTTCGAGACGAAGTCGAGTTACGCGGTCAACGTGACCAGCACCGACAACTTCGGCGCGTCTACCAGCCAGGGCTTCGTGATCAGCGTCAACGACCTGCCGGAGGCGCCGCTGATTCCCAATCCCGTGTTGGTATTCGATCGGGTCGAGGACGGGGTCAATTCCGTGGGCGATCCGGTCAGGCGATGGTATTTCAACGTCAGCAATTTCGCCGACTACGCGCCGGATCTGTTCGCGGCGACCTCGGCCTATGGCCCCTGCGGCCTGAACACGACGCCGTCGAGAACCTGGGTCGACTTTTTCGACGCGGGTGACGATAGTCGACTGTACGGCTTTTGCGGACTCGGCGATCCGGCCAATCTCAACGGTATCTGGTTCGGTACCGTCGAGACTTCACCCGGATCGGGTGTCTTTCCGGCACCGCCCGCGGCCGGAGTTTACATCAAGCTGCTCGATCGCTCGACCACGCCTGCTACGGAGTACCCGTCGAATACGGTTTCAGGTTTGCCCAATCCGTAGGCTATAATTCCAGGGATGAACGGCAAGCTCACAGGATACGGGGCCGGCGCATTGATAGCGCTGGCCCTGTATTCGATCTCTTGCGTCGCGCTCGCCCAGGACCCGGCGGGCAAGATTACCTACCTCGACGGCAAAGCCTGGGTAGAAAAAGGCATGGCCAGGAATCCACTCAAAACCGGCTCGATCGTCTATACCGGCGACCAAATCCATTCCGGTGCCGACAGCAATGTCTACATGCGGTTTCTCGACAAGACCTTTTTCGCGCTCGGACCCGACGCCAAAATGACCATCGACGGTTACGATGAACGCGAAGAAGCCGAGACCAGTTTCGCGGCGAGCGTTCTGAAGGGCGCGTTCCGTTTCGTGTCCGGGCTGCTGGGCAGGAAGGCGCCGCAAAAATTCAAGGTACAGGTGACGGTCGGCACGATCGGTATTCGCGGCACCAATGTGGCGGGCGAGGTCTTCGAACGCCAGGAAACCGATAGCGGGGTGGTCGAAGCCTCGGCCAGCGTGATGCTGCTCGAGGACGAGGACGGCCGCGATACCGCGATCGAAGTATCCAACCAGTACGGTAGCGTGGTGGTCGAAGAGCCGGGCTACGGCACGGAGATTCCCGACGAGCACAGCCCGCCGAGCCCCGTGCGCCGCATGCAGATCCGCACGGTCAACAACCTGTTGCGCGCGATCCGCAACGCGACGCGCAGCGCGACCCAGCGCCGCCAGCTGCCTTAAAGTCTGCTGCCAGCGTCGGGTCTCAACCCGTCCCGTCTCAATCCAGTCATTCAATGCCCCTTTCGGCATGATACAGCCGATTGCGGATTCGCCATTTTTAGTCAGAACAACAATTTATCCCAAAGTGTCGCAGCCCGAGTTTTTAATCTGACCAAAAACTATCGCGGCAGGGTTCCGTGGCGGATCCCCGGTGCAACCCGTTTACTTGTAATCCCGGTAGGACTTTTCCTCGACGATGCTCGAATTCAGATGCAGGTTGACCCGTTTTTTGGCGGCGGCGCGCTCGTCGTTGGTGACGTAGACCGCGCGCGCGAGTTCGACGAAGCGCTCGCCGAAGCGCTTGTTGCGTTCCTCGTCGCGGATATCGTCCTCGATTCCCCACAATGCCTCGTTGATCGATTTCAGGCGCGCGGCGAGCGCTTCGATCTCGTCGTCCGAAGCGACGCTTTGTTCCCAGACGCGGGTCAGCATCTCGAGTTCGCGATTGACGTTGGCGAGCTTGGCGGGGTCGCCGATTCGCTCCGACTTGATTTGCAAGATCGTGATCTTGTCGAGCAGCTCGCCCGGCGAGATGGGCACCTGGATATCTTTCATGTCTTGACCGTGGGCCATTTCGAGGCCGGCAATATTAACCGCCCGGCCTGCTCAGCTCAACCGGAATCGGGCCAGCAGCACCGGCAGCAGCATCAGGTTGGCGATCAGCGCGGTGATCATCGCCAGTCCGCTAAGGACGCCGAAGTAGATGGTCGGGATGAAATTGGATAGCGCCAGGATCGAAAAGCCCAGCACCACGGTGACGGAGGTGTAATACATGGCCCGCGCGATACTGTCGTGACAGCGCCGGATCGCGCCCCAGTAACTCCCGTCGACGGCGAATTCCTCGCGGAATCGATGGATATAGTGAATCGAGTCGTCGACGCCGATACCGATATTGATCGCCGCAATAGTGATCGTCATGATGTCGAGCGGGATTCCGAGCCAGCCCATCAGTCCGAGGATCAGGCCGGCGGAGATGATGTTCGGCACGATCGCCGCCAGCGACAGCCGGAATGCGCGGAACAGGGCGATAAACATCAACAGGATAGCGCCGAACACCACGCCCAGCGTCAGGATCTGCGAGCGGAACAGGCTTTGTAGCAGGTTGTTGTAAAGCACCGCCATGCCCGACACGGTCACCTGCTCGGGCGCCAGATCGAAATCCTTGATCAGGTCTTTGTAAATCTTGTCGATCAACGCCTGCCTGTGCAGCGACTTGCTGGACTCGTACAGCCGGACGCTGAAACGCAGCTGGTTGCCGTCGGGCGACAGGTAGGGATCGATGAGCGTCTTCTTGACCTCGACCGGTAAACGCTTGTAGACCACGGCGAGCTTGAAATCGCTGTAGGGCCGGTCGTCGTTGAGCGACTCCAGCATTTGCATGCCGGTATGAATCGAAAGCACCTTGCCGGTTTCCGGCAGGCTGTCGAGGTAATCGTGGATTTTGGCGGCGACCGCCAGCCCCTGGCGATTGAACCAGTAGCTGTTGGTGGTGATATCGCCCTCGCTGAGCAGCTCTTCGTCGGTGACGATCTGGTCCGGCGGCGCGTCGATGATCACGTCCATCGGCGTGGTACCGCCGAGCCGGGTATCGATCAGCGTCATGCCCTGGTAAATCTCGGTATCGTTCTTGTAATAATCGATAAATCGGTTCTCGACCGACAGCCGCGGTATCCCGGTCAACGCGACCGCGATCAGGCTGATGGAAATCAATAAGGTGGCGAGGCTGCGATGCTGGATGAAATCGGCGATCGCGCCGGTAATCTTGCCGGTGTAATCGTTGCGGACGCGCGATTCGATTCGCGGCAACAGCATCAGCGCGGCCGGGAACAGCGTGAAGGCGAGCACGAAAGACAGGGTGATGCCGATTACCATCATCCAGCCGAAATCGATGACCGGGCGGATGCCGCTGACCAGCAGCGAACCGAAGGCGACCATGGTGGTAATCGAGGTGTAGAAACTCGGGGTGAACTTGCTGTGCACGGTATCTCTTACCAGTTCGTATTGTCCGGCCCCGGGATCGATCGTCGCCAGCTCGCGATAACGCACCACCAGGTGGATGATCAACGACAGGGTAATGATCAGCAACAGCGAGATGAAATTGGACGACACCACGGTTACCGGCCATTGCGCCCAGCCGAGATAGCCCATCATCGTCAGCGCGCTCGCCAGGCAGACCGCGAGCGGCAGCGTGACCCAGCGATGGTGGCCGAAGGAAAATGCCAGGATGACGACGATAAACAATACGACCCCGACGCCGAATACCTCCAGGTCGCTGCGGATGAAGGCGATCGAATCGGAAGCGATCATCGGCACGCCGCCGAGATAAAGCGTGGCCCGATCGCGGTAGCCGTCCATGATCTTGCGCACCTCGGCGATGGTCCGTTCGAGCTTTTGCTTTTGGATCTCTCTCTCCGACAGAATCCTGGATGACAATTCCTCGAGCCGCTTGCGCGCTTCGGGTTGGCTCGGTGCTTCGTCGTAGAGCAGATCGCGGCTGTCGATCAGGTCACTGAGCTTGCGATTGACCACCAGGTTGACCTGCATCGCCGTGGTATCGCCTTTGCTGTTGACCAGCAGGTTTTCATACAGCGGGCTGCTGCGCATCTCCTTCTCGGCGAGCGCGATGTCGGCATCGTCGCTTTCGAGGGTGCGAACCTGGCGTGAAATCTCCGCAAGCGTCATCGGCGGGCTGTCGACCAGCGGCACGTCGAGCAGGCTGACGACCGAAGAGACCTGCTCCAGCGCCGCCAGCTGGTCTCTCAGGCTCGCGATATCGGCCAGCACCGCTTTGCTGAACAGTTCGTCCCTCGGCGAGTAGGTGACGATCAGGAAATCGTCGGAGCCGTAGCGCTCGCGAAGCGAGCGGTAATACTTGAGACTGCTGTCGTTCTCCAGCACCAGCGAATCGGCCGACGCATCGAGTTCGAATTCGGGTATGTAGAGCAGGAAATACGCGATCACCACGATCAGCGCCACCAG
>Ga0210101_1000443_pt1 | contig 13523 bp, 9 predicted proteins | sample Muzzi_PWC_D1_FD_185534 | JGI IMG/M metagenome (GOLD analysis project Ga0210101, IMG submission 185534) | Wetland microbial communities from San Francisco Bay, California, USA, that impact long-term carbon sequestration - Muzzi_PWC_D1 (SPAdes) | ecosystem: Environmental > Aquatic > Marine >... | reverse complement strand
AGCAGGCTTGTCGCTACTGCCGGTAATGAGTTTATTATTGTCGAGCCCATTTCCATAACCTCTGTGCAGCACCCGGGGTGCCAGTAAACGATAACTATAATCAACCCGGTCAATCGGCGAATCACCCAAATGGGTTAAATTACCAGGCGCGTAGAGCTCCGGTCGAGCGACAAAATCCCCATTTATCGGGGTTTGTTGCCCGATCGGCGGTCCGGAAGGAGCAGAAATTCGATAAACCAAAACAATTAAACCCGGCCCGCCCCCGGGTCTCGGCCTGCGGCCCGTCACGGTGATAAATCACCGCGATGTCCAAATTTCCTCCCTGATTTGTCGAATCCATCTGTGGGATTTCGTGTTGTTGGAGACAGCGGGAATGCTCGGCCCGTCCCTGGGCCTCGCCCCTGCGGGGCCCGCCCGCGGCGGTCCAAAATCGCATTGCGCATGGAAGCGCAGGTGCCGCGGAGCGCATGGATGCGCGTGAGCGGCCTGCCGGCGATTTTGTCGAACCCGAACGCGGATTCTCATCCTGATCCTCGCCGCCGGAAAAAAAAAAGCCCACCTCGCTTGCGCTCGGTGAGCTTTTTTTGTATCTGGTGGAGACGGCGGGAATCGAACCCGCGTCCGCAAGACCTCTGCCGTCGGCTCTACATGCTTATTCCGGGCCTTGATTTAACTCTATGCTATCCGCCGGACTGGAAAAACATACAGCGATTCCGGTACTTGTTTAATGCTTCACCCCCGGACGAGGATCCATCACGATTCCATGTAAGCGATGCCCGGGTCTGGACGCATGGACACGGCTCCAGTCGGACAGCACCCTACCGGGTATTAAGCGGCGAGTGCGTAGTTGTCGTCGTTGGCAACTATAAGTTTGCAGGAGATTTTACGAGATTCCCTACATTCTCGGCATGCACCTCGGGTTTCGCGACCCACGTCGAAGCCAGATCGTCCCCAGGAAAGGTGAGTATACTGCAAATGGGGTTCGCGGCGCGAATTTCAATTGCCGTGTTGCGCGAGACCGGGCGGCGCGGCGCATTTGACCCGGGTCAATGAGCGCCGGCCGCGAGCATGATGCAATGGTTGTGCCCAAATCGAGGAGAAGCGCCATGTTCAAATCCATAATCGTCGCCTTCGACGGCTCGCGCAATGCCGAAAGGGCGCTGCAGATCGGTGCCGAACTCGCCGCGCGTGACGACGCCGCTCTCGGCATATGCTACGTGGTCGACGAGTCCCATTTCTACATCGCCGACGATTTGCGCCGCATGGCCGAGGTAGAGCACATCATGGATCCGACGCCGCAGCTGATGGTTAACCTCGAGGCCGCGCCCGAGACGATGATCAGCGACCTCGCCCGGTCCAGCGGGGATGCGCTGCGCTCGATGCAGCAATATGCGGATTTTCTGCTGGCGCAGGCAGCGAAGAGCGCCGAGAGAGCCGGGGTGAAAAACGTCGAGGTCGAGGCGGCGTCGGGCGATCCGGCCGATGAGGTCATCGCCTGGGCGAAGCAGCGCGACGCGGACCTGATCGTTTGCGGCAACCGTGGCCTCGGCCGCTGGAAGAGCATGCTGCTGGGCAGCACGTCGAGCAAGATCACCCAGTTGAGCGAGTGCAGTTGCCTGACCGTCAAGTAGTCATCGAAGCCATCGATTCGACAGGAGGTATTCGTGACCCATCAACGTACGCGCTTGTTCGTGATTACCGATCCCCACGCGGATCAACAGGCGGCCCTTATCAAGGCTCTGTTGATTGCCGGGCTCGCGGACTGCGAGGTGCACGCATTCCTGTGCATCTACCGCGACATCGCGGAAAGCGGCGAGTATGCATCCCGCAAGGATTTCAAACATCGCTCGATAAAGGAAGCCAGGCAATGGCTCGCCGAGCAGCTGCGGCCGCTTGACACGGCCGGTGTGCCGCACACCAGCGAGGTCGTCTGGAACAGCGACTGGTGCACGAGCGCGCTGCACGCCATCGCCCGGTCGGATTGCGACCTGGTGATCAAATCGAGTCATCATCATAGCCGTGCGAAGCGTTTTTTCAGCAAGACCTCGGATTATTCGCTGATGCGCGGCTGCGCCTGCCCGGTACTGTTCGTGCACCACGAGCAGGAATGGGAATCCAACCGCGTTCTGGCATGCGTCGATCTGGAATCGCGCGACCCGGGCCACCTGCGTCTCAACAAGGCCATTTTTCGCGATGCGCAGGCGTTTGCGAATATCGTCGCCATGGATTTGTACGTCGCGGCTGCCTTCAGTGGCCCATTAAACCCGGATAACCCGCCGCTCAGGGAGCTTCGCCCGGCGACGATCGTGGAAAAGCTCGCATCATTTTACGGCCTCGAAACCTCGCGAATCTGCCTGCGCGAAGGAGAAAAGATTGCCACACTGTCCAGTATCTGCGACGAAATCGATCCGAGCGTGGTGGTGGTCGGGACCCTCGCGCGCAGCGGGATGGAAGGCAAGCTGGTCGGCAACACCGCGGAAAAACTGCTGGATCTGACGCGTGCCGATGTGCTGACCGTCAACTGAACAACAGTTCCCTGATACGTTCGATCGTCTCGTCGTCGATGCCATCGGCGTCGACGCGAACCACGCTGGCCAGTTCGCGCTCCGCCGATTCGAGCGGTTCGCGGGCCTGAATCTGCCGCTCCAGTACTTCGAGGCTGGCTTCCGAGGCATCGCCTTCGCGCGCGGCGATGCGCCGGCGCAATTCGTCGAGCGGTGCGTCGCAGTCGACGATCACGCGGCGCATCGACGGCGCCGTTTCGAGCTCAAGGAACAGTCGCCGTTGAGACGCCTTCAGCAGGGTTGCGTCGATGATGACCGTAAAATCGGCGGCGATGATTTGCTGCGCCAGCTTGCCGAGCGCGTTATAGGTGGCCTCGGTCGCCGCCGGCGTGTAGATGCCGCCGCCGGTCGACGACCGGCTGGCGTCGAGTGCGCCGAGACCGAACAGCCGCTTGCGTTCGACATCGGAACGCAGTTGTATCGCGCCGAGCCGCTCGACGAGCTGCGCGGCGACCGTCGATTTTCCGGAGCCGGACAAACCATGCATCAACACCAGCCCGGCACGGTGGCCGGCGGCCCAGTTGGCGGCGAGGTCGATGTAGTCGATCGCCGGCCGGAGCGCCGCGTGGTACTTGTCGGCGCCGGGCTTTTCCTGGCCGGCGCGCAGGGCTTCGACCTTGGCGCGTACCAGCGCGCGGTAGACGAAGTAATAGCGCAGCAGCGCGATGCCGTCGCGATCGCCGCCACGTTCGAAGTAACGGTTCAGAAACCGCCAGCAGAATCCTGAATAGCCGCGCGCATGTAAATCCATGGCGACGAACGCCGCCTCGCTCAGGGTGTCGATCCAGCGCAGTTCGGGATTGAACTCGATGCAATCGAAGAACCGCGTCTTGCCGTCGATCAGGGCCATGTTGCCGAGATGCAGATCGCCATGGCAGTCGCGTACATGGCCGGCTCGACGGCGTTCCTCGACGATCTCCAGCAGCGCCTGGTTTTCGCGGTACCAGCGCTTCAGGCCGAAGTAATTATTGGGCAGGTCCTCGGGCGGTATCGCGCTGGCGATCTGTACCAGGTTTTGCTCGCTCCAGTGCTCCACCTGGGCCGCGCTGCCGAAGTCGCTGTCGACGGCGGCAATATTGCTATCCAGGTGCAGGGCGGCAAGCGTGTCGGCGATGTCATCGATGGTTGACGGCCGCAGGTCGCCCTGTGCCGCATGGGCACTCAGCAGGCAGCTTTGCGGGAATTCACGCATCTTGACAGCGTACTCGATTACCTCACCTTCGCCGCCGATGCGCGGCGCAGCCTCGCTGCCGCGGATTTCGACCAGTTCGAGGTAGATTTCCGGAGCGAACCGGCGATTGAGGCGCAATTCCTCGGCACAATACCGGCGGCGCTTGTCGAGGGTCGAAAAATCCAGGAAGCCGAAATTCACCGGCTTCTTGATCTTGTAGGCGTACTGGCCGGTCAGTATCACCCAGGAAATGTGCGTTTCGATCACGCGCAGGTTTTGCAGCGGATGGCCGAACGCCTGCGGATTGTCGAGCGACGCGATCAGCTTACCGGCCGCGGTACCGTTGGGCTGCGGCGGACTGTGATGGGTTTTATGACCAGTCATAGGGATTTATTGTGTCTCCCCTGTCAAGCGCACTGTAAATCAATGCCGGTGGCGATAACTGATCGATATCAACTGGCGCTTATTCAATCCTCCTCGCCGGCGCTGTCGGCGGCATCCTCGGCGTAGCTTCGCGGCGGCGGCGTCCAGCCGCGCTCGGTGTTACTGTGCCGGTCGCTGCGATCTCCCCGCATCGCCTCGCGAATCGCGGCTTCCTGCTGCATGAAAAGCTCGCGATAGCCGGGGCTCAGGCCGCTCTCGCTGGACGAGATCCAGCTCTGGTACATCGCCTCGACGGTTTCGTTTTCGACGCCGAGAAAGGTCCGCTTCAGCTGCTCGGCACGAAACGGGTGAACGCCGATGCGCGTCAGGGCTTCGCCGCCGAGCAACAGCGCGGCGTGGTAAGTCTCCTTGATAATGTAATCGGCGCCAGCCTGCCTGAGCTGGTAGTAATGAATCTGGTCGAAAGCGCGCGCGAGCAGCCCCAGACGCGGATATTTTTGCCGCAGGTAGTGTGTCAACTCGACCGCGCGCTCGCGATCGTCGATGGCGATGACGAACAGGTCGGCATCGTCGATGCCGGCGCTTTCCAGCAGGTCGGGCCGGCTGGCGTCGCCGAAGTAACTCTTGATGTTGAGCTTGCGCAGGCTGTCGACCAGCCCGGCATCGTGGTCGAGCACCACGGTCTGCACGTCGTTGGCAACCAGCAGGCGGTTGACGATCTGACCGAAGCGGCCGATGCCAGCGATCAGCACGCGGCCTTTTTCGTCGATCAGGTCGGGGTCGCGCTGCGGTTGGCCGGCCGCGTAGCGCGGCAGCAACACGCGGTCGAAAAAGATGAACAGGGCCGGCGTCAGGAACATCGTAATCGCCACCACCAGCGACAGGAGTTCGGCGATCGACACCGAGATCACGTTGTTCTGCAGGCTGAATCCCAGCAGCACGAAGCCGAATTCACCGGCCTGCGCGAGACCCAGCGCGGTCAGCCAGCGGTCGCTGAAACGAATCCCGAAGAAGCCGGCGAGCAGGTAGACGATTGCCGCCTTGACGACGATGACGGCTATCGAAACCGCCGCTACCAGCATCCAGTTTTGCGCCAGTACGGCGAAATCGATACCGGCGCCGACGGTAATGAAAAAGAGACCCAGCAGCAGGCCCTTGAAAGGTTCGATATTGGATTCGAGTTCGTGGCGGAATTCGCTGTTGGCGAGTACCACGCCGGCGAGGAAAGTGCCCAGCGCCGGTGACAGGCCGACCAGGCTCATCAACGCGGCGATACCGATGACCAGCATCAGCGCGGTGGCGGTAAACACCTCGCGCAGCCCGGACTGGGCGACGAAGCGAAACAGGGGCCGGCTCAGGTAGAACCCGCCCAGCACCACCGTGGCGACCGCGGCGAGAACGACGATCGCGTAGAGCCAGTTCGGCAGTCCCGAGACCAGGTCGAGGTGGCCGTGTTCCGCGGCGGCCGAGGTTATGGCCGTGGCCGCGCTTTGCGCCAGCTCTGGCAATTCCAGCAACGGGATCAGGGCCAGCATCGGGATGACCGCGATATCCTGGAACAGTAAAACCGAAAAGGCGCCGCGCCCGCCCTCGGTACGGGTCAGGCCTTTCTCGTTCAGCGTTTGCAGCACGATCGCGGTCGACGACAGCGACAGGATCAGGCCGAGGGTCAGCGCCTGGCGCCAGTCGATGCCGAAAGGCAGGCAGGCAGCCATGATCGCGGCCGCGGTCAACGCAATTTGCAGGCCGCCCAGGCCGAGCAAGCGCTGGCGCATCGACCACAGCATTTTCGGATCGAGCTCGAGGCCGACCAGGAACAGCATCATCACCACGCCAAACTCGGCGAAATGCTGCAGGGTCGCGGTTTCCTCGCCGACCAGACCGACCACGGGGCCGATGATCACGCCGGCAATCAGGTAACCGAGCACCGAGCCCAGGCCGAGGCGGCGCGCCAGCGGCACCGCGACGACCGCCGCGCACAGGTAGACGAAGGCCTGAATGAAATAAGGCGTCATCGCGTTGCGCCGTCGAGCGCGGCGACACAGTCGTTGAGCTTGTCGGCGGCGGCCGCCCATTCAGTGTCGATTCGGCCCTCGCGCAGGCAATCGAGAATGCGCCGCCAGTTGTCGATATGCGCGTCGATACGGCCGTCATCGAGCGCGGTGCGCGCACCGAACAGCGCGTAGGGCGGCAGGTATTGCATGCCGCAGAGCGTCGCGGTCTGCTCGATCGGGCGCAACAGCTCGCGAATCGTGTAATGGTTGTAGCCGCGGCTGCGGTAGGCGTCTTCGACGCCGCCGGCGGTAATCGCGCACAGCAACTGCTTGCCGTACAGTTCGCGCCCGTCGTGCCCGTAGGCGAAACCGTACTCGAGCACCAGGTCCTGCCATTCCTTGAGGATCGCCGGGGTCGAGTACCAGTAGAGCGGAAACATGAAGACGATGACGTCGTGTTCGCGCAGGCGGCGCTGTTCACGATCGATGTCGATGCCGTAATCCGGGTACTCGGCATACAGGTCGACGACGGTGACCCCCTGCTGTTGGCGCGAGGCGTCGAGCAATGGCCGGTTGATTTCCGAGCGGTGCTGCGACGGGTGCGCGAAGAGGAGCAGGATGCGGGCGGGCATGGAATCGGTCCGGGATCGGGAAAGACCCGGCATATATTAAGTTCGGGCCGGTCTTAATCAAGCGATTCAGGCATTGCCGCGGTTTCGGAACCGGCGCTGGAGCGGTCATCCGAGAGCCTTTCCGGGCACTTCGGGAGAGACCCTTGAAGGCCGGAAAAAAAATTGCCGCGGGACCTTGAAATACCCTTGAATCGGGGCTATCTGGTCTGATATTGTGCAGTGCAGCACATTATTGAAAGAATCCTCGGTGAAAAACTGTAAATATTTAATTTTTATAGTGAAAACCGGGTTGTTTTGATCTATAAATGCGGCGTCCAACGGGCAGTCGGCAGGGCCTGAAAAGGCCAGGTTGAAAGCAGCAGGGACGAAGTGCCGGAATCGTCGAATTCACGGCGCGCAAACAGGCGATTCCGCGAAACGGCGGAGTTATTTTGGCAATTTGCCGAACAGGCGAACGGGTTATTCGAAGGTGACCGGAATGATGCGTAAAATCGAGGGCAGGGTGCAAACCTACACGCCGATCAATGTGCGCAGCGTGCAGTTCGAAATTCAGGGCAGCGACCTGGTCATCGACCTGTGCATGGATCAACCCTGGGTGTTGAAAAATGGCGACCACGTCGCCGTCGTCGGCGAAGACGACGGCCGTTCCGGCAAGTTTTACGGCTATGCCTACCGCAATCATACCCGGCAGATACGCGGCCAGACCGACCGCGGGCTGACCGACGCGCTGCGCTACCTGTTCCTCGGCTTCCTGTTCTCGTGGGCGATTTTCCCGCTGTTCGTGCACCTGCCCTACGGCTGGCGCCGGCTGAATTTCGGCCGCAAGGTAGACCAGGCCGCGGCGATGCTCTGACCGCGCTGCCGCGCGGTTTCAGGAAAAACTGCCGAGACGCACCGGCACGCGTTGCGCGCCGAAATTTCCGGGCCGCTCGAGAAAATGGCCGGGCAGGGGTTCCCCGCAACTCGCGCAGTGGCCATTCGCGTCGAGCCCCCACTCGCCGAGAACGTACCAGTCCCGCTCGATCAGCAATGCACCGCAGCCATGGCACCAGGTGCTCGACCCCTGGCTGTCGTGCACGTTGCCGGTATAGGCATAACGCACACCGTTCTCCATCGCGATACGGCGCGCGCGCGTCAGGGTCGCGGACGGCGTGCGCTCGATGTCGCGCATCTTCCAGTCGGGGTGAAACGCGGTAAAGTGCATCGGCACGTCGGGGCCGAGTTTTTCCACCACCCAGGCGGTCATGCGCTGCAATTCGTCGTCGGTATCGTTTTCGCCCGGGATCAGCAGCGTCGTCAGCTCGAGCCAGGTATCCGTCTCGCGGTGAATGTACTCCAGGGTTTCGAGGACCGGCGCGAGGTGGCCGCCGCAAATCTTGTGGTAGAAGCGTTCGGTGAAAGCTTTCAGGTCGACGTTGGCGGCGTCCATCGCCGCGAAGAATTCGACCCGCGGCTCGGGGTCGATGTAACCCGCTGTGACTGCGACCGAGCGAATATCGCGTTCGTGGCAGGCGGCGGCGACGTCGAGTGCGTACTCGTGGAAAATCACCGGGTCGTTGTAGGTAAAGGCGATGCTCAGGCAATCGAGTTCGACGGCCGCACGCGCCAGTTTTGCTGGCGAAGCGCTGTCCGCCAGCGTGTCCATTTCGCGCGATTTCGACATGTCCCAGTTCTGACAGAACTTGCAGGCCAGGTTGCAGCCCGCGGTGCCGAAAGACAGCACCGCGCTGCCCGGATAAAAGTGATTCAACGGTTTTTTCTCGATCGGATCGACGCAGAAACCGCTCGAGCGACCGTAGCTGACCAGCTTGACCTCGTCATCGAGGCGCTGGCGAACGTAGCACAGGCCGCGCTGACCCTCGCGCAGCTTGCAATGCCGCGGGCACAGGTCGCACTGCAGGCGGCCGTCATCGAGACGATGCCAGTAACGGGTTTTGACGATGGTTTCTAACATGGCTTGATATCGCGAAAATCACCACAAAATATGTGGGGTATAATGGTAAACTCAATGGTTCGAGGGCAATTCATGACTACGCGCGCCGCAGCCGTCGCCGGTTACTTCTACGAAGCCGATCCGGGGCGCCTGCATCATCATGTGGATGAACTGCTGAATGCCGCATCCGCGCAATCCGGGGCCTTTCCAGGGGCGCTTATTGTACCACACGCGGGCTATATCTATTCCGGTCCGACCGCCGCGCACGCCTATAAGTGCCTGTTGTCTGATCCAGGTCAGGTAAGACGCGTATTGTTGCTCGGACCCGCTCACCGGGTTTACGTCGACGGCATGGCGATACCCTCGGTGGAGTGCTTCAGTACCCCCCTGGGAGATATTCCGCTGGATCGCGAAGCGCTCGATCGCATCGGCGAACTGCCCGGCGTCGAAGTCTCCGACGAGGCGCATCGCCAGGAGCACAGCCTGGAAGTCCAGTTGCCGTTCCTGCAGTCGGTGCTCGGCGATTTCAGCCTGGTGCCGATCGTCGTCGGCGGTGCCGGTGCGGAACAGGTCGCGGCGGTGATCGACATGCTGGGAGCGGAGACCGGCACGCTGGTCGTCATCAGCAGCGATCTGTCGCATTTTCACGAGTACCGCGAGGCACAGCGCATCGACTCGGCAACCTGCGAACGCATCCTCGCCCGATCGACGTCGCTCGTCGGCGAGGAAGCCTGCGGCGCGCGCGCGATCAACGGCCTGATGGCCTCGCACATCGTGGATGGGCTCGAGATCGAACTGCTCGATGCCTGCAACTCCGGAGATACCGCGGGCACGCCCGATCGGGTAGTCGGTTATGCAGCCTTCGCCCTGCGTTGACCTCGATGCCGGCAGGCAAACCCGCCTGCTCGCGATCGCCCGCGAGGCCATAGATAGCGGATTCGGCAGCCGGGATGCGCCGCGCATCGAGCTTGCCGACCAGGACGACTGGTTGCGTTCCCGGGCCGCGGTGTTCGTCACCCTGACCCAGTCCGGTGCATTACGCGGCTGCGTCGGTTCGCTGCAGGCGCTCGACCCGCTGGCGCAGGCGGTTTCGAACGCGGCCTTCAACGCGGCGTTTCGCGACCGCCGCTTTGCGCCGCTCGCCGCCGCCGAGGCCGGCGCTACCCGCATCGATATCTCGGTGCTTTCGCCGCCGCAAACGATCGCTGCCGATAGCCGGCAATCGCTGCTCGCCCAACTGCGCAGCGGGGTCGACGGATTGATCGTCGAGGATCGCGGATACCGCGCGACCTTTCTGCCCAAGGTCTGGGAAAAGATCGATTCGCCGGATGATTTCGTCACGCAACTATTTCTCAAGGCGGGGCTCGCCGCCGATCACTGGTCGCGCAGCCTGACCCTGCAGCGCTACCAGACCTTCGACTTCGGCGAAAACTAGTTCGCCGAGGGCCGCGATGTGTTGGAGGCCCGGGGGTTTTCCGTTATCATTTGCGCACTTTCCAGACCCCGCGGCGTGACCTGAACCAATATGCTATGCCTGCCCGGTAGCCCGGCATTATCCGATTTCAGACTGCAAAAACTAACACGGCAACTGGGCGACGCGGGAATCGGGGTCAACGGACTCGCCAGCCGCTACGTGCACCTGGTCGACTGCGCGGGCAGCCTCGACGACGTCGAACTCGAAATCCTCGAAAACCTGTTGACCTACGGTCCCGCCGCGAAGGCGCAGTCCGTCGAGGGCAAGTCCCTGTATGTACTGCCACGGCCCGGGACCATTTCGCCGTGGGCCAGCAAGGCGACCGATATCGCCCACAATTGCGGACTCGGGAAAATTCGCCGCATCGAGCGCGGAATCCTCTACAGCATCGACTGCGCCGGCGAAGTGCCGCTCGACCTGCTGCACGATCGCATGACCGAGGCGGTATTCATGCACCTCGAGGATTGCGAGGTGCTGTTTTCGACGCATCAGCCGCGACGTCTCGCGGAAATCGAGCTCGGCGGGCGTGGTCGCGCGGCGCTCGAACAGGCCAACGGGGAACTCGGCCTGGCGCTTTCCGACGACGAAATCGACTACCTCGCCGCGGCCTACGCGGAGCTCGGCCGCAACCCGACCGATGTCGAGCTGATGATGTTCGCGCAGGCCAATTCCGAGCACTGCCGGCACAAGATTTTCAACGCCAGCTGGACCGTCGACGGCGAGGAGCGGGAGTATTCGCTGTTCCAGATGATCAAGAATACCTATGCGATGCACAACGAGGGCATCCTGTCGGCTTACCACGACAACTCGGCGGTCATCGAGGGTTTCGCGGCGCGCCGCCTGCAGACCGCGGCCGACGCGTCCTACCGATACCGCGACGCGCGGCTGGATATCCTGATGAAGGTCGAAACCCACAACCATCCGACTGCGATCTCGCCGTTTCCGGGCGCCGCGACCGGTTCCGGCGGGGAAATCCGCGACGAGGGCGCGACCGGTACCGGCTCGAAGCCGAAGGCGGGGCTGTGCGGTTTCTCGGTTTCCAACCTGAAGATTCCGGATTTCGTGCAGCCCTGGGAAACCGATCACGGCAAGCCGGAAAGAATCGCCTCGGCGCTCGATATCATGCTCGAGGGACCGATCGGCGCGGCGTCGTTCAACAACGAGTTCGGCCGGCCCAATACCTGCGGCTATTTTCGCACCTACGAGCAACGCATCGACACGCCGGACGGCGCCGAGCTGCGCGGCTACCACAAGCCGATCATGGTCGCCGGCGGCGTCGGCGCGATCCGCCGCGAACACATCGACAAGCGCGAGATTCCGGCTGGCGCCAACATCGTCGTGCTCGGCGGCCCGGCGATGCTGATCGGTCTCGGCGGCGGCGCGGCCTCGTCGATGGCGAGCGGCGAGAGCCACGAAAACCTCGATTTCGCATCGGTGCAGCGCGGCAACCCGGAAATGCAGCGGCGCGTGCAGGAAGTCATCGACCGTTGCTTCGCGCAGGGAGACGCCAATCCCATCCTGTCGATCCACGACGTCGGCGCCGGCGGGCTGTCGAACGCGATTCCCGAACTGGTCAACGATGCCGGCCGCGGCGCGGATCTCGAACTGCGCAGGGTCCCGAACGACGAACCCGGCATGTCGCCGATGGAAATCTGGTGCAACGAGAGCCAGGAACGCTACGTACTGGCGATCGGCGACGAGCGCCTCGACGATTTTCTCGCGCTGTGCGTTCGCGAACGCTGCATCCACGCGGTGCTCGGCAAGGCCACCGGCGAGCGCCGCCTGACGGTGCGCGACGCGCATTTCGACAATACTCCGGTCGACCTGCCGCTCGAGGTATTGCTCGGCAAGCCGCCGAAAATGCACCGCGACGTCAGCCACCGGGAAACCCCGCAGCCGGCATTCGATCGCTCGGCGGTGGAACCGGCGGCGGCGCTTTACCGCGTGTTGCGCCTGCCCGCGGTCGCCGACAAGACCTTCCTGATTTCGATCGGCGACCGCACCGTCGGCGGCCTGATTTCGCGCGACCAGATGGTCGGCCCGTGGCAGGTCCCGGTGGCTGACGCCTCGGTCACGCTGACCGATTTCGTCGACTACAGCGGCGAGGCGATGAGCATGGGAGAACGCACGCCGCTGGCGTTGCTCGACGCACCGGCCGCCGGGCGCATCGCGATCGGCGAGGCGCTCACCAACCTCGGCTCGGCCTGGATCGGCGGCCTGTCGAGGTGCGTGCTGTCGGCCAACTGGATGGCTGCCGCGGGGCATCCGGGCGAGGATGCGCGGCTCTTCGACACGGTCGCCGCTGTCGGCCTGGAGCTGTGTCCCGAACTCGGCATTACCATTCCGGTGGGCAAGGATTCGCTGTCGATGCAAAGCCGCTGGCAGCAGGACGGCGAGGAGCGCAGCGTCACCGCGCCGCTGTCGCTGATCGTTTCGGCGTTCGCGCCGGTCGCCGACGTGCGCCGCACGGCGACGCCCGATCTCAAGCCTTGCGCGGAGAATTCGCTGTTACTGTTGATCGATCTCGGCGCGGGCCGCAACCGCATCGGCGCCTCGGCCCTGACGCAAGTGTATGCGCAACTGGGTGATCGCGGCCCGGACCTCGACAATCCTGCATTGTTCGGCGCGGTGTTCGCCGCGCTGCAATCGATGCTGGAGCAGGAGTTGCTGCTCGCCTACCACGATCGATCCGACGGCGGACTCGCGGTCACGCTGTGCGAAATGGCTTTTGCCGGCCAGGCCGGTATCGATTGCGATATCAGCGATCTCGGCGACGATGGCCTGGAGGCCCTGTTCGCCGAGGAACTCGGTGTCGTCGTGCAGGTGGCCGAATCCGCACTGCCGCGGGTCGAGGAAATCCTGCGCGACGCGGGTGCAGCAGGCATTTGCCATCGTATCGGCAGCCCCGGTGCCGATGAGAGAGTCCGAATCGTCCACCGCGGCGAGACTCTCGTCGACGAGGCGCTGATCGATCTGCAACGGGCCTGGTCGGAAACCACGTCTCGCATGCAGGCGCTGCGCGACGATCCCGATTGCGCACGCGAGGAATTCGAGCAAATACGCGAACGGCGCCCACCGACGCTGTTTTCCAGCCTGACCTACGATACCGACGACGATATCTGCGTGCCCTACGCGGCGCAAGCGCGCCCGCGTATCGCGATCCTGCGCGAGGAAGGCGTCAACGGCCAGGTCGAGATGGCCGCCGCTTTCGAGCGCGCGGGCTTCGATGCGTTCGACGTGCACATGAGCGACATTATCGGCGGGCGCACCAGCCTGGCGGATTTTCACGGCATCGCCGCCTGCGGCGGATTTTCCTATGGCGACGTGCTCGGCGCCGGCGAGGGCTGGTCGAAATCGATTCTCTACAACGC
>Ga0210101_1000442_pt1 | contig 13534 bp, 19 predicted proteins | sample Muzzi_PWC_D1_FD_185534 | JGI IMG/M metagenome (GOLD analysis project Ga0210101, IMG submission 185534) | Wetland microbial communities from San Francisco Bay, California, USA, that impact long-term carbon sequestration - Muzzi_PWC_D1 (SPAdes) | ecosystem: Environmental > Aquatic > Marine >... | reverse complement strand
CTGCTCGGCAGCCCCAAGCGCCCGTAGCTCAGTTGGATAGAGCGTCGGTCTACGAAACCGAAGGTCACAGGTTCGAATCCTGTCGGGCGCGTTCCTCGCAGTGCCGTGCGAGACCGCGTATTGCCTAACGCAGAGCCGTTTGCGCGGTTTCGGCCTGAATCGGCGTTCCGAGCGCTTCCCGGCGATTCCCAGGCGTTCCGGCGTGTCGGTGTCTCATTTCTGTCTCATTTTTCCCCTGCGGCGAGCTTGTCGGCCAGCTTCGCCAGATCGCCCAGCGGGACCCCCAGGGCGTCTGCAATCCCCTGCACGGTGCCCCAGGTCGGGTTGGCTTCGCCGCGCTCGATCAAGGAGAGCGTTTTCGCGGTGATGCCCGCGTCGGGAGCCAGGCTCTCCTGCGTGGCGTCTCGCTGCTGCCGCAGCTGACGAATTGCCCGACCCAGAGCGGGCTGAGGCTGCGGGGTTTGGCGCGGATCGCGATTCACGATATGTGTTGGGAAGCTGCTAGGCTGAAGTCTCAAACATAAGTGGGGCCGCGCGAGTGGAGTCGCCGGCCCCGTGGCGACGGGTCAAGCGGAACTCGCCCCGTCGCAGCGGGAACGGTAACGAGCTACCGGCCTCAGGAAGCGGCGACCCGACGTGCATGAACACGACGGGCCGCCTGAGACACAGGAGGTAGTAGCTCCCATGTCCTGCGACAACCCTACGCATGGCACCGAGAACGATCCCACCCAACCCGCCGAGGCCAACCGTAAGACCGAGCGTGCTGTCCTCGCCTACCTGATCGACCAGCATCCCTCGCAGCTGACGATCCCGGCGCTCTCACAAGCCCTGATCGCTTCTCAGAACGACTCTGAGGAGGACGGAGCAGTCGAGCGAGCCGTCCGCGAACTGAACCGTGCCGGCCTGATCGATTGCCGCAATGGCCGTGCGGTGCCGACCACCGCCGCGATCTACTTCGCCCGCCTGGAGGAAGACTGATGGATGTCGCGCGGCGCTTCGGCGAGAACCTGCGCGGCGTCCGCAGGCAGGCCGGCATCAGCCAGGAAGCCCTCGGCTTCCGAGCGGGCCTTCACCGCACCGAGGTCGGCTTGCTTGAGCGCGGAGAGCGAATCCCACGGATCGACACGCTGATGAAGCTCGCCTGCGCGCTCGGCGTCAAGGTCGAATGCCCGCTGCTCGACGGGATCTCGTGGAGCAGTGGCGAGGTAACGACGACGCCAGGGCGCTTCAGCTTCCCGGCGACGGAGCGAGGGGATGGGACGGCGGCCGGGTGAGGCGGCCGAAAGTGTCTCATCCATCCCACGATCAAATTCCAAGAAATGAGACAGATCGAGAATCCCGTTTCGGATTGAGAGCCGACTCAGGTGTTCTCAAAAAGGAGTTCGTAGCCTCGGTAGCCCAGGCCATCCAGCTACCAAGGCCCACCCATCGCACCATCCCCGAACACCCGACACACTATGAACCCTCCGGTTCCGTGCCTGAGCCGCCCCTTTTCGCTCAGCCCGGTCGACGGGCGGATCGGAGCCCTTTTGCCCCGTGCGGCCGGCGGCCGATTGTGGCACGGCTGCGCCGTGCTGACGGCCGCGAGTATGGCCGCCCGGGGAGCGCTGACCTTCGGTCTTTCGGCGACCTTCGGCTGAGTTTTCTCGGAAGCTCGGTGGGGCATTTCGGCGACTTCGTGGACATAGGGGGCATGGGGGACAACCACGCCGATCCCGAGACCTTTTTCACCGAGCGAACCCTCGCCGCCTATCTGGCCGTCTCCGACCGCACGATCCGCAACTGGATCAGGCGCGGAGAACTGCCCAGCTACAAGCTCGGCGCATCAAGGCGGATCGACCCCGTGGACGTGGACGCCTTCCTTGAGGCCCGCAGGGAGGAAGCAGCGTGAGGCGCGAGTCGCCTGTCAAGCGGCGCAATCCCTCCGGCAAGGTCGTGTGGGTAGCCCGCTACACGGGCAGGGACGGCAAGCACCGCATCGCCAAGCCGACGTGGAACCGCGGCAAAGGCACGTTTGACCGAAAAGCAGACGCACAGCGCGCGATTGCTGAGGCGTACGGGCTCTCGGGGAAGCCCGACACCTTGGGCGAGTACGCGGAGACCTGGACCGAGCGCCATCCGCGCTCGGAACGCACCAACGACACCAACGACCACCGCATCGGCCGGGTCCTCGACGTGGAGATCGAGGGAATCACCTTGGCGGACTGGCCGGTGCGCGAGCTGCGCCGCCGCCATGCCCTCGTCCTGGTTGACCACATGCTCAGGGTCGAAGGCAGAGCGACCACCGGAGCCGTAGGCATCCTGCGCTCGCTCTCAGCGATGGCTGAGGACGCGATCACCGACGAAGTGGTCGACCTCAACCCGTTCAAGGGCGTCCGCATCCGCGCCGGTGATCCGAGGGCGAAGAAGAAGCGCCGCCCGATCCGCGTCTTCAGCTTCGAGGAGATGCACGCCTTCGCCAAGGCTGCCGGGCGCTACGAGGCGATGGTCCGAGTCTTCACCGACACGGGAATGAGGCTGGGGGAGGTCCTCCCGCTCAGGCGAGAAGACTTCGACGGCGAGACGATCGAGGTCCGCCGCACCGCCCACGAGGGCCAGATCCTCGAGGGCACCAAGACCGACCACGGGGAGCAAGACCCGGGCCGCACGGTCCCCGTCCCCGCGACCCTAGCCTGGATGCTCGAAGCCCAGATCAACCTCAACGACCCCGACACCGATCTCCTCTTCACGACCCCGACCGGCCGCATGTGGCGCGAGCGCAATTTCTACCGCGACATCTGGAAACCGACCCAGGAAGCATCGGGCCTAGACATCCGCCCCCACGAGTGCCGCCACTCCTACGTCACCCACCTCCGAGCCGCCGGCATCAACGACGCCGACTTAGCCGAGATTGTCGGCCACCGCGTCGAGACGATGCTGGCGAGATATACACATGCTGTGGGCGGAAGCTTCTGTGCGGTTCGGACGGTAGTCGATTGACAGACGCCAGATTGCAGTCGCGTGCGCCAAGTCCGCCTGTGCAATACGTGCTTCGGTGGGTCAATGAGGAGTTTCTGATAAGACTCTCGGCGTATTTTTTAGATACGGATAGAGTCATACAATATGAATATGAAGGGAGTTTGGCGTGGCGAACGTTTGGCGCAAGCGGAAGGGCGTCGCATACGACAGCTGGCATTTCTGCCGGAACTGCTCAAATTGGCCGACTAGCAACTACGACGAGCGCTCTACCAAGCCCACGACGGGTGAGCTATGCGACCAGTGCAAGTCGAAGAAGGCCAAAAACAACTGTAGTTAGCTAGCGTCATGCCGAAGTCGTAGACACCGCCCCTACCCAGCTTTTGCGGAGAGCCAGCTGGGTGGGGGTGATATCAAGCGGAACGCAACTCGGCTGGCGTCACAACGAAGCCGAGTCGGTCTGCGTCTCGGCGGAGAGGCATATCCAGCGTGACCAGCCGGCAGCTGAGGAGCTTCGCCAGAGCCACGTATTCGGCGTCGTAGGTTCGGCCCCAGCCAAAGTCGTCGGCGATGCGCCAGGTTTCCTCGCCGAGGTTGGGTGGATCCAGGCGTTTGACCGGCGCGGCGTTGAGCCGTTCATGGAGATGCGCGGCGCGCTCGACTGAGATTTCGTCCTTGGCGGCTTGTAGGTGGAGGGTCGAGCGTGCCTCTGACCACAACAGAGGTGGGCCGGCCAGGTCGTCCGGCAGCTCGCGAAAGCCATTTGGTCGTGCGCAGGCCGCAATCGCAACGTTTGCATCGATGACCAGCACTACCGGCCCTCTCGGGCCTCATGGACCGCGGCGACCCAATTCGGGACGGGCGTGCCGTCCTCGAAGGTCTGCCAACTCTCGGGCAGGTCGGCCATCTCTGGCTCGTGGCCCTCTTCGTGCCTAACCTTGATCAGCTTGACGACCTCATCGAGCTCGACATCGGATAGCTCGTCGAGGAGCGCATGGGCTTTCTCCCGAGTGGTCATGCGGCCAATCGTACTGGCCTTTGCCGGCGACAGTTGCAGTTGGCAGTCTACCTATGTAGACTTTCTGCAATGGCCGCTCCGCGAATGACCGCTCAGACGCTGAAGGTGCTCGCGATGTTTCTCGCCGACACCGACCTTGAGTGGTATGGCTTCAGTCTTGTTGACCAGACGAAGATCAAGAGTGGAACGCTCTATCCCATTCTGATCCGGCTAGAGCAAGCTGGCTGGCTAGCGAGTCGTCTTGAGGACATCGATCCGAAAATTGCTGGCAGGCCTCCGCGTCGCCTCTATGCTCTCACCGGTCAGGGAGAGCGGGCGGCTAGGCGGGAGCTTTCCTCGCACCTTGACGCCCTAGCGCCTGCGCCAAACCCCATGCGTTTCCCGAGGGAGCGGTTGGCATGATTGGCTTGGGGCTCGTTCTAGCGTTAGCCGGCGCGCTTTGCGCTGCAATGACGGCGATCTTCTACGCCTTGGCTGCCGATGAGGCTCGTGCGTGGCTTCCGTATTTGGCCCGACGCTTGGTGCGTTCCGCAGCACGTCAGTTGCCACCGAGCGCACAAGCTCGTTATGAGCGGGACTGGCTTGCTGAGGTGGCTGCCTGGGAGGATCGTCCTCTCGCTGCGCTCGCCAAGGCTGCTCATATCCGATGGGCGGCAAGGGGCATCCGGGTCTCGATTAGTGGACATGCGGTTCGTGGGGATAGGCTGAAGCGCCTGATTGACGTTGGAGGTTCTGTGCTCCTGCTCCTGCTCGTAGCGCCGCTCCTGTTGGTTACTGCGATCGCGATCAGGCTTGACTCTCCTGGGCCGGTACTCATCCGCACGACTCGATCTGGTCGAGATGGCGAGCGATTCCAAATGCTCAAATTCCGCACGATGCGGGCTGACGCACAATCGTCCGAGGATGCACGCGTAGGAATTGAGATCGACCCCCGACTAACTCGTGTTGGCCGGTTTCTCCGGCGCAGTGCTCTGAACGAGTTGCCCCTGTTTGTAAATGTTCTACGAGGGGACATGAGCCTAGTCGGCCCTACGCCGCTCATCGCTGCTCAGAAGGAGCCGTCTGAAGACGACCCTGGGTCGTCGGCTTCAACCGTTCGTCCAGGTCTGACCGGGCCGGCTCAGCTATCTGCCATGTCGCGTTCCGTCCCGCCCTCGCCTGGCAAGGTTCTCGAGGAGGACGCCGACTACGCTCGATCTCGGACTGTGCTTCTGGATCTGCGCTTGATTTGTCGCACGGTTCTCGCTGTGTTTCGAAGGCCCAACTAGTCGTCATCGAAGTCGCATTTCGGTCGCATAAACGTCGCAGACGGCTCCGGCAAGCGGGGGCTCTCCGGTCTACGAAACCGAAGGTCACAGGTTCGAATCCTGTCGGGCGCGTTTCGGCAATCCCGCTTGTGAAGCGGAATTGCGGCTTTTCGGGGCTCACTTGAACAGTGCGAGATCGTCGCTGGGGCAACGCCTGGGGCAACACGAGGTTCTCGACCACCGCTCGGTGATCCGCCTGGTCGGAGCGCGCGTGTTCGGGTCTCTCGGGGCTGATGTAGATGTCGTCACCGAGGCCAGCCGGTCGCCCTACATGCGCGATCGCATTTTCGCTGAGGCGGTTGCGCTTGGTGGGGACTGAGCTCTGTATTGTGTATTGATACTTGATACATTATGCTTGCCATGATCAAGGGTTCCGACATCTACGTCCTCAGCGGGCTGCTCGCCCACGACGGGGATTGGAGCTACAGGTCGCTTGCTGAGCGTCTCCGTGTTCCGCACTCGGTCGTGCAGCGGGCGCTGGAGCGAGCAAGGGGGGCGGATCTGTATTCCGCCGATCGCCGCGAAGTCCATCTACCTCACTTCGAGGAGTTCGCACTTCATGCGCTCCGCTTTGTTGCTCCGGGTCGGCTCGGTGCGCTGACGCCGGGGGTGCCTGCGGCATGGGCGGCGGAGCCGATGGCGAGCGTGATCGGCTCCTCGGGCGATGAGCCGCCGCCGGTCTGGCCGTATGCGCGCGCGCGAGTGCGTGGACAGGCGATCGAGCCGTTGCATCCTGCTGCACCGGAGGCGGCTGAGGATGGGCCGGAGCTCGGTGAAGTCCTTGCCCTGCTTGACAGCTTGAGGGTCGGGGATGTTCGAGTCCGACAGGTAGCGGGAGACCTTCTCTCGAAGACGCTGCGGGACCGATCCGCGGCTGCGAGTCGATGAGCGCGCTTCAGCTCGAGACTGCGGCAGCGCTCCTCGGGCCGCTGCTCGATGAGGTCGTCTTCGTGGGTGGCGCCACGGTTCATCTCTGGATCACCGAGCCCGGCGCTCCCCCGACGCGGGCGACGGAAGACGTCGATGTGGTCTGCGAGGTGGCGACCCGTGTGAAGTACCACCGGCTCGGCGATCGACTGCGCGAGCGAGGACTCCAGGAGGCGATGGACGCGCCCGTCGTCTGTAGGTGGAGAAGCGCCGATCCGCAGCTCGTTCTGGATGTGATACCGACGGACCCCGGCATCCTCGGCTTTTCCAACCTCTGGTACGAGGAGGCGATCTCCGGCGCCGTGACGGTCGCTCTCGAATCTGGCGCCGAGATACGCGCCGCAGCGCCGGCGGCGCTCGTCGCGACGAAGCTCTGCGCCTGGAAGGGCCGGGGTGGCGGCGATCTGTTGCGCAGCCTCGATATCCACGATGTGCTCACGCTGATCGACGGTCGTCCAGAGTTGATCGAGGAAGTCGCATCCGTACTCCCCGACCTACGCACGTACATCCGCGATGAGCTCGGCGAGCTCCGCGCTGAGCACTACTTTGACTACGCGGTTCAGAGTGCCACCGCTTCCTATGGTCCGGTGGGAGCCGAGCGCGCGCGGCTCGTTCAAACTCGCATCGACAGGCTCCTCGCCTGATCCTCCTGGGGCAACGATTGGGGCAACATGCCCCACGGATTCCAGCCGATCTCCACGTAGCTCGATTTGCCGGAAGCCACTTGAAACCGGGCTCCACGTAGTCCAGCGGGTCTGCGGGGTCAGGCTACGAAACCGAAGGTCACAAATTCGAATCCTGTCGGGCGCGTTCCTCGCGGTGCCGCGGAGGAGCGGTGATCCCGAATCTGATGCGGTACGATGATGCGCATGACTCGCACCACGGTTGATGTCGATGATCTGGCACTTGACGCTGCTCGTCGGGAGCTGGGGACGAAGGGGCTGAGCGAGACGGTCAACGCCGCGCTGCGCGAGGCGACGCGGCGACGGGTGCTCCGCGGCTTCGATGTGCGGCGCGACATAGACGGGACCCCCGAGGGGGTTCGGGAAGGGCGGGAGCGGCTCTGAGTGCCGGCAAGGCAGCGAGGCCGGTCGAGCTCGACAGCCCGGCACTCTTCGACACCGGCGTCTGGACGTGGGCGCGGGACCGGCGCTTTCCTCACCTCGCGGAGTGGTTCAACGCCGAGGTCGAGGCGGGACGGGTCCTGGTCTCCGATCTGGTGGTGCTCGAGCTGATCCGCCTTGGCCCCAACGCGGAGCGGGCGCGTGAAGTTGCCGAGCGCCTGGACGCCTTCGAATCGGTGTCGATGCCGAGCAAGCTCTGGCGCCGCGCCCGCGAGGTTCAGCTCCTCCTTGCCCCTGAGGGGGGCCATCGCCGCGTCCCGCCAGCCGACCTGCTGCTTGCGGCCGCGGCAGAGACGGCAGGCGTTCCGCTGGTTCACTACGACCGCGACTACGAACGTGTCGCGAGCGTCACCGACCTGCAGCACAGATGGATGGTCGCGGACGGGTCGCTGGCATAGAGCCGGTTCAGGTCCGCGTCGCGCGCCAGACCCAGAGCATTGCCAGGGGCTGGAGGGGGAGGCGGGCCCAGAGGGTCCAGCGGGGGATGCGGTCGAGGTCGAGGCCGCGGATCTGCTCGGGGTTGAGGGCCATGTGGACATTGGCTGGGAAGACCGCGGCGAGCAGGGCGAGGAGCCACCAGCGGGCGTAGCGGCGGGTCCCCTCCGGCAGCAGGGCGAGGCCGCCGGCGATCTCGGCGATGCCGCTGACGATCACGGCCTCGCGGTGGCGCGGCAGGTAGGGCGGCATGATCGCCTCGAACGAGCGGGGGATGACGAAGTGCATCGTCCCGATGAAGACGAAGAGGCCGGCCAGCAGACGCCGCGAGCGGGCCACGACTAGACCTCGAGCCAGGTGCCCTTAGGGCCGAGGTTGCGGACCGGCGTCGCGCCGATCTGGCTCTGGCAGCCCCAGGACTCGTGGATGTGGCCGCAGACCGCCAGGCGGGGGCGCTTGGCCTCGATCGCCTCGAGCAGGGCCGGGCTGCCGAAGTGGTTGCCCTCGCCGGCCTCGTCGCAGTGGCCCTTGGGCGGCGAGTGGAGGACGAGCACGGCGCCCTCGGGGCAATCGGTCAGCATCTCCGCCGCCGAGGCGTCGTCGAGGTCGAAGCTCCAGTCCCAGGGCGTCACCGGCACGCCGGCGCCGAGGCCGTAGAACTCGACCCCGTCGATCGTCGCGCCGCCGCCGTGCAGCACCGTCGCCGCGTCCCACTCGGCGGTGGCGGCGCGCAGCGCCTCCTCGGTCTCGTTGTTGCCCGGCACGAGCACGGTCGGCGCCTCGATCGCGGCCAGCGCTGCGATCGTCTCCGCCAGCCCCTCGTGCACCGAGGCGAAGTCGCCGGCGCCGATCACGACATCGGCCTCGGCCGCCATCGCGACCAGCTCGGCCCCCTGGCCGAGGTCGCGGTGCAGGTCGCTGAAGGCGAGCAGCCTCACGCGCCAAACTTAGCGGGGATAGGCTGGCGCGGGCATGGAGGGAGAACAGCGGCTCATCGGCGTCCTGGCCGCCGCCTCGGTGGCGATGTTCATGGTCCAGCTCGATTTCTTCGCGCTGAACCTCGCCCTGCCGCAGATGGCCGCCGACCTCGGCGTCGAGATCACCGACCTGCAGTGGGTGATCAGCGGCTACATGCTCGCCCTCGCCGCCTTCCTCATCCCCGGTGGCCGGCTCGGCGACATCTACGGTCGCCGCCGCACCCTGATCGCCGGCATCTCGCTCTTCGTCGTCTCCTCGGCGATCTGCGGTCTCGCGCCCTCGGCCGGGGTGATCATCGCCTTCCGCGTCCTGCAGGGGATCGGCGCCGCGATCATGTTCCCGCTCTGCGTCGCCGTGGTCAGCGACGCTTTCCCGCCCGAGCGCCAGGCGCGGGCGATCGGCAACGTCTACGGGCTCGCCTCGCTCGCCACCGGGATCGGCCCCTTCTTCGGCGGCTTCTTCACCGACGCGATCTCCTGGCGCGGGATCTGCCTGGTCAACATCCCGGTTGGCGTCTTCGCGATCGCGATGCTGCTCCGCTACGTCCGCGAGTCGCGCGACGAGACCGTGCCGCAGCGGCTCGACTGGCGCGGGCTGCTCGCCGTCGCGCTCGGGATCGGCCTGGTCACCCTCGCCGTCGACCGCGGCGAAGAGTGGGGCTGGCTCAGCCCGCAGACGCTCGCCGCCTTCCTCGCCGGCCTCGCCCTGCTCGCCGCCTTCGTCGCGATCGAGCGGCGCGTACGCTGGCCTCTGGTCGACCTGGCCCTGTTCCGCAACCGTCCCTACGTCGTCGTCACCGCGCTGGGGGCGATCTCCAACGTCGCCTTCGTCTCGACCACGATCGCGACGACGATCTACCTGCAGCAGGCGCTCGGCTACAGCGCGATCGCGGCCGGCGCGATCTTCCTCGCCTGCTCCGGGATGCTGGCCTTCGCCGGGCCGGTCTCCGGCCTGCTCGGCGAGCGCTTCGAGGTCGCCCGCGTGATCCCGGTCTCGATGGGGGTCGGCGCCGCCGGCCTCGTCGTCGTCGCGCTCGACCCCGGCCTCGGCACCTACCTGCTCGGCCTCGCCGTGTTCGGCAGCGGCTACGGCCTCGGCTGGTCGATCGTCAGCATCGGCACCCAGCAGGTCGTCGCCACGGAGCAGGCGGGCGCCGCCTCGGGCGTGACCCTCGCCCTGGTGATCGGCCTCGGCGGCCTCGGCGTCGCGATCACCGCCGCCCTGATCGAGGGCCTGACCGCATCCGGGCTCGCCGAGGGCACCGCGATCGAGCGCATCCTGCTTGTCATCGCCGCATCCTCGGCCCTGCTCGGCCTCGTGCTCGACTTGGTCGATCGACGGTTGTCAGTTCGTTGAGGTCGAAGGGCCTGTCCGAAGGCCAATCGGGTGTGGCTGGCGAGCGCCGGACCAAGTGGGGCAAGGACGCAGGGAGGCCGAATAGCAGCGCTATTCGGCCGACCGAGGACGCAGCACCACGCGGGGCCGCCGCCGCCAGACGCGCCCGAGGGGGCTTGGGACAGGCTCTTTGACCTCCAGGTCGAAGTAGAGCAGCGTCTGGCCGATCGCCACGTAGGGGACCAGCAGGGCGAAGACGAGGGTGCCGATCACGTTGATCAGGACCAGCGAGAGGTTGGTGAAGATCAGCGCGAAGCCGAGCACCGGGCCGGCGACGATCCCGATCGCGGCGAAGACGACGGCGATGCGCAGCGTGTACCACCAGCGGCCGCGGACGAGCTCCGAGCTGCCGCGGAATGCCTCGCGCGGGCGCCTGTCCTCGAACATGATCTGCTGCTGGATGAACATCCAGCCGACGTACTTCCAGGCGGCGAAGGGCAGGCCGACGATCGTGATCGCCATCCCGAACAGGGCGAGCGTCGCGAGCAGCTGCGCGCCGACGACGCGCCGGAAGCGCTCCCACATCGCCCGGTAGGCCGCGACGAAGCTCGCCTCGCCGCTCTCGGTCACCTGGCGCACTGCCGCGATCGCGACCGCCGCCATGATCGCCATCGCGATCGGGCGGCCGACCCCGCCGAAGATTTCGCCGAGGGCGACGTGCAGGCCGGAGAGCCCGGTCTCGTCGTCGAGCCGCCGGCCGGGGTCGCCGGTGAGCAGGAAGGTGAGCGCGTTGAAGCCGCCGACGATCGGGATCGTGGTCAGCCCGATCGGGGCGAAGACCCGCCAGTGCCGCCAGTAGAGGCCGCCGGCGGCGAGCAGCAGCTGGCCGAAGGCGCGGCCCGAGCGCGGCTCGTCCAGGTTCAGCGGCCGCCAGCGGGTGCGCCAGCCGATCAGGCCGAGCAGCGCCAGCAGCGCGAGCAGGATCAGCGGCAGCACCCAGGGCGTGTCCTGCGTGTGGTTGAGGAACGAGGTGACCTCTTCGACCGCGCCGCAGAACGCTTTCGTCACCGTCGGACCGCTCACCGAGCCGGCCGGCAGCCGCGGGCTGGTCGAGCGGATTTCTTCCATCCAGGTCAGCGGCGCCAGCCAGCGGTCCTTCTGCGCCGGCCCGGTCGGGCCGTTGTTGAAGCCCTTCTCGAACTGGCCCCAACGGCCTTCGTAGTAGAGCCAGCGGTAGGGGCTGTCTGGGCCGGGCCGGGTCGGCACCTGGACGGGACGCACGTCGAGCCGTTCGTGCGGCGCCGTCGTGTTGTCGCAGCCGACGCCGGAGCCCTTGCGGCCGTTCTCGACGTAGACGGCCGCGTCGTAGAAGGTCGCGTGCGAGCCCGCCGCCGGGTAGACGACCGGGTGCGTGCCCTCCTTCTCGACCTTGCCGTCGTCCCACTCCGCCTTCTCGCCGCCGCCGTGCTGGAAGAGGCCGACTTCGCTCGGGCCTTCCTGCAGCGCCTGCGCCGGGTCGGAGGAATCGAAGACGACCTGCATCCCCTCCCAGTCGCCCTCGTGCAGGTCGTTGAACTGGTTGAAGTACCAGAAGAACCAGTACTGGACGGCGAGCCCGGGGCGCCCCGCCTCGCGGGCGATGTGGGCGTAGGTGACCGCCGGCGCTTTTCCTTCCTTCTTGAGCTGGGCGAAGTCGCGCGCGTAGACGCAGGTGTCGCCAAGCGGATCGCCGGGGATGTTGAGATGGAAGCCTTCGCCGAGCTTTTCGACGTCGGCCGTGGTCGGGCCGCGTTTCAGCGTCGTTTCGCTGCCCTTCGAGTCGGCTTCGGTCAGGCGCACGGCCGGGTTGCCGAGCATCGTCTCGACCGTGGTCGCCTCGTACTGCTCGGCCTGCGTGTCGCAGGGCGGGTCCTGCTGTTCGCGGATCATCAGGACTGGCGCGTAGGCCTCGATCAGCTCCTGCTCGGCGCTGCGTCCGGCGTCGCTTGCGCCTGCCGCGAGCCCGGGCAGGGCGAGGCCGAGCACTGCGCACGTTGCGAGAACGAGTGCGAGCCGTCGCCCCATCGCCGCCAACGTACCGTAGGATGCCGCCGTGTTCTCCGCCGGGCAGTCTCGTCTAGGGTCGATCCGCATCGTCGCCGTGGTCGCCGTTTGTGCCGTCGCCGCGCTCTTCGTCGCGCTGGCGGCGCCCAGTCGTGCCGACGCCGCCCGCACGCGCTGCGCCGGCCTGTTCCGCGTCCTGCACAACGATCACGTCGGCAGGATGTCGCTGCCGCGCGGCGGCTACCGGATCACCACGCTCTCCAGCGGCCGCCCCGACTGCGCCCACGCCGCGGCGCTCTTCACCCGCTTTCTCGAGGACTGGGACGGCAGGCTGCCGGGCGGCTGGCGCGTAGCCGCCGCCAGCAGGACCTTCCTGCGCGCCCCCGGGGTCGGCTTCCACGTGACGCCCAATCGCGGCGGTGGCGGTGGCGGGAACGAAGAAGAAGAATCGGGCGGCAGCGGCCGCCACGGTCAGCTCTTCTGCCCCGGCACGTTCCGCGTGCTCGACAGCGACCGGATCGGACCGCTGAGGCTCGCCAAGGGCCGCTACTGGATCATCCTCCTGCAGCGCCAGGGCCTCGCCTGCGGGCAGGCCTCGCGCCTCTTGACCCGCTTCCTCGACGACTTCAACGGCGTGCTTCCCGCGCCGTGGATCCTCGAGCCGCAGACCGCCAGCTTCCGCCGCAGCGCCAGCGGAGCGGGCTTCCGCATCAAGCCTGTTCGTTAGCCCCGGGGGGCGGATTCCCGCCTGCCCGGGGGCGCTTCCGATAGGCTGCCGCCGCCCATGCCCGACGTCTTCTGGATCGGCCTCGCCATAACCGCGCTCTGCGTGTTCGTCGGCTTCGTCGCCGGGGTCAGATCGCGCACCACGCGGACCCTGACCGGCGTCGCGATCGGCGCCTACCTCGGCGTGATGGCCGGCTTCCCGCTGCTCGCGCTCGGCCTCTCGACCGCGTAGCTCGTCGGAGCGCCTCGCTGGCCCGGCTCGGGGCCTCATTGATCACTGGACTGTTCGGAGAGCAGCTGACTCAAGGTCACTCCCACCTCCCCGCGGATACCTTGCCGAGACAGCGACGACAGGCCCGATCCACGGGCACGACAACGAGCGTGGTGTCTGCGATCGAGTCGTTCACACTGCCTCGCAGTCAGTCCCGGCTGAGCCGAAATGGCTGTCAGGTGATTTCCACGGCGAGGACGCTAAACGTCGACACGGAAATGTGTCCACAATGATCAGGCCGCTGAGCCGGAGCGACGGGGGCTGGCGGACGCGGCTCCATCGGGCCGCATAGGATCGCAGTGTGGACAAGTCCAAGCGCCGCATCCTGATCGCCATCTCGATCCCGCTGATCATGGTCGGGATCGACGGCACGATCCTCAACGTCGCCCTGCCGACGATCGCCCGCGATCTGGAC
>Ga0210101_1000440_pt1 | contig 13567 bp, 11 predicted proteins | sample Muzzi_PWC_D1_FD_185534 | JGI IMG/M metagenome (GOLD analysis project Ga0210101, IMG submission 185534) | Wetland microbial communities from San Francisco Bay, California, USA, that impact long-term carbon sequestration - Muzzi_PWC_D1 (SPAdes) | ecosystem: Environmental > Aquatic > Marine >... | reverse complement strand
CTTCGACTGCAGTTCTACCGCCACGAATGGTGGCACGACATCCTGTATACCCGTTAACGGTAGCGGCGGCTCCACCCCGACAACTACGGGAGCGGTGATTACCGCCGACAACTACCAATTCCTGGCCGGACAGATCAGTAGCCAGCTTGACCACCTGATCAGGCATCGCTCCGGTACCGGTAATCCGCTCACGCTGGCCGAACTGGGGCTGCTGTTATTACAAAGAGTCCAGCATGGGGAGATACTGAATGACAGCACGGTCACAGTGTGCACGAACGATCCGACCTCCCTCAATATCAGTACGTCTTCTTCCGGCGCCGGAACCACCTACACACTTGATTTTGAAAACTGCATTATAGGGGGCATAGCGTCCAACGGCTCGGTGCAAGTCAGCGACTTCACCGTCAACGGTGATAACAGTAATCTTACAGAACTTACAAATGAGTCCGTAGCATGGGATGCCCAGGCCAGTATCAGCATCGGCAGCTTCGGATACACGTTATCTGCGGATCAGAGCCTCAATTTTACCGGTAGCGTCGACATCAGCGTCGTAAATGATTTGTCTAGCGCCACCATAGATACCACGCTGACACTGACAAACTTCTTGGTCTCCGAAAACAACAGTGCCGACACCTTCACCACGGCCACACTAACCAGCAGCGACAACAGCAATACCCACTCCGTGAATGTCAGTGCCACGATGGACAATACCAGCGCCACGCAAAGCACGCTGAATATTACCTCATCGGATTTACCACCACTCACCTGGAACAAGCTCAGCGGATCAGATAACCCGAGCACAGGCTCGCTGTTTGTTACCGCCAGCGACAATGCCTCAACACTGACATTAAGCGCTAACGGTACTACCGATACGATGACGGTCACCCTGAACAATGGTAGCGCTACTGCCTGCACCACCTGGGCCGATCTCAATCCGGCGGCCTGCGGCCCGTAATCCGCTCCATCTGTCCCTCGATCCATGCCTCGGCCTCGGCATTGATGTCCTGGGCCTTGCGCCCCCGGGTCTCGATGGCGGGACCGATGACCATGCTGATCGTGCCTGGATGTTTGATAAAACCTCGCCGCGGCCAGAATTCCCCGGCATTGTGGGCGATCGGGATCACCGGATAGCCGCTGCGCTCGGCCAGCATCGACCCGCCGGGGGCGTATTGGCCCTTCGTCCCCGGCGCCGTGCGTGTGCCTTCCGGATAGATGATCACCCAGCGACCCGCCATCAACTTCTGCGTACCCTGATCGATCAACTGCCGGATCGCCTTGCGTCCGGCGCCCCGGTCGATGGCAATCGGCTCCAGCAGGGCTAAAGCCCAGCCAAACAGAGGCACCCATAACAATTCACGTTTCAGCAGCCAGACCTGGGCCGGAAAGACCTGTTGCAGGATCAAAGTCTCCCACGTCGACTGGTGTTTGCACAGGACGATACCGTTGCCGGCCGGGATATGTTCCCGGCCGCTGATCTGGTAATGAACGCCACAACATATCTCCAGCCACCAGACATTGAACCGCGCCCATTGCGAGATCACGCGAAATCGGGAATCAAACGATAGCGGCCAGGTCAGCATCCCCAACGGCGCGATCACCAGCAGGGACAACCCCATACCCAGGGCAAACAACAGGGAGCGCAACACCAGCATGATCAGGCCTGCTCGGCCAGCAACTGATCTACAGCTGCGGCCAGATCGTCATACACCTCGGTGCCTTCCACGCCCTGCTGCTCGGTATCCCGGCCTTTGCCGGTACGCACCAGTATCGGCCTGGCATTGACAGCCTGGGCCGCCTGCAGATCTCGACGTGAGTCGCCAATCGCCGCGACATTGTCCAGACCGATTTTCAGCCGCGTGGCCAGATCACGAAACATGCCGGCCTTCGGCTTGCGGCACTGACAACCATCATCGGGAGCATGCGGACAATAATAGATGGCATCAATCCGTCCGCCTTTGTGTGCCAGTTCCAGTTGCATGCGGGCGTGTATCTGATGCAGGGTGTCGAGATCGAACAAACCCCTTGATATTCCGGACTGATTGGTGACGACCAGCACATGATAATGCGCCTGGGTCAGGCGGGCGATGGCCTCAAGGCTGCCTGGCAGGGGCCGCCATTCCTGTGGCGATTTTATAAAGGCATCCGAATCTTCATTGATCACACCATCGCGATCGAGGATCACTAAACGCATGCTATCGCCTCACCAGGCCTTGTCATGAGCCATGATTCTGACGGTGCAGACAGGATAAATCCGCTACCTGCAGAAACAGCATTCGCAGTCCATTAAGCAGGGCCAGCCGGTTATCGCGCACGGCCTGATCGTCAACCATGACCATAACCTCATCGAAAAAACGGTCCACCGTGGGTCGCAGCGCCGCCAGCGCAATCAGCGCCGCTGTATAATCCTGCTGCTGTAATAATGGCTCGATCTCTGCCCGCAGCTGTTTTAATTGCCCGGCCAGTTGTTGTTCGGCCACTTCACCAAGCAGGTCGTCACTGACCAAATCGGGGACCACACCTTCGAATTTACGCAGAATATTGTCACTGCGTTTGTGCGCTGCTGCCAGGCTTTCGGCCTCGGGCAACTTCTGGAACGACATCACAGCGTTGATACGCGCGGCAAAATCCACCGGTCTTGTCGGACGCCGTGCCAACACAGCCACAAATACCTCCGGGTTGACTTGCAGATTGCTGTAATACACGCGCAAACGATCCATCATGAAATCATACAGACTCGAAGCCACGGTCCCACGCTCGGGCCAGCGCTGATCCAGCAGGCTATCCGGGTAACCCTGCATGGCGCCTTCAATCAGGTTCTGCAGGTCCAGTTCGGACAGCGAACACTCTATAATGGTACGCAATACACCCAGAGCTGCGCGACGCAGCGCAAACGGATCCCTGGCTCCGCTGGGTAATTCATGGATGATGAACAGACCAGCCAGTGTGTCGAGCTTGTCAGCCAGGGCTATAGCCTGGCCCACAGGGCTGGCGGGAACCGTATCACCGGCAAAACGGGGCTGGTAGACCTCGCCCAGGGCCTGCACCAACTGATCCGGCTCGCCATCATGCCGTGCATAATACTGGCCCATGATACCCTGTAACTCCGGAAACTCACCAACCATATCCGTCATCAGGTCACATTTGCATAGCTGCGCGGCGCGCTCGGCGAGTATGTGGTCAGTACCCAGCTGGACGGCAATCTGCCCGGCCAGGGCCCGTATCCTGCGGCTCTTGTCAAACAGACTGCCGAGTTTTTTCTGGAATACGACTTGGCGTAATGACTCGACACGATTTGCCAACGGCTGTTTGATATCCTGTTGCCAGAAAAAGTCGGCATCAGCCAGACGAGGCCGGATCACCCGTTCATTGCCTGCCTTGACTACCGTCATATCACTACTTTCGATATTACTGACGGTGATGAAATGCGGCATCAGGGAACCCTGAACATCTACCACGTGGAAATATTTCTGATGCCCTTTCATTACGGATATCAACACCTCGGGGGGCAGATGCAAGTACCGGTGGTCAAAATCACCGAGCAAGGCGACCGGCCACTCGACCATGGCTGTCACTTCATTCAGCAGTTCTTCATCAATGACGGCCTCACCTCCTGACCGTCTCGCTGCCTCGATGACCTGACCGCGGATCGCCGCGCGTCGCTCATCAAAACTGGCGATAACATGACCCTCTGTTTCCAGTAACGGGGCGTAGGCCGCCGGCTCGGCAATATAAATATCAGCCGGATGATGAAAGCGATGACCCCGGGTTTGTCGGCCACTGTTCACACCCAGGATCCGCGCCTCGACCACTTCATCGCCCAACAGCATGACGACCCAATGGGCCGGGCGGACGAATTCATCGCTCTGGCTACCCCAGCGCATGCGCTTGGGGATCGGCAGGCGCGCCAGCGCCGAGGCGACCAGTGCCGGCAACAGTTCGGTGGCCCTGGCGCCGGCCCGCTCGGCACGAAAAACCAGCCAGGCGCCAGCGTCGGTCTCCAGCGTCTCAAGGCTTTCCACCGCCACACCGCACGAGGTCGCAAAACCCGTTGCCGCTTTCGTCGGCAGCCCGTCATCTGAAAATGCGGCTGTCAACGCCGGCCCCCGCCTCTCGATCTTCCTGTCGGCCTGACAACTCTGGCAATCATGAACCAGCAGCGCCAGACGTCGGGGAGTCGCATAGACCTGGACCTCACCATGACTCAGCTCAACTTCAGCCAGAGCGGCGATCATCTCCCTGCGCAGCGCATCAGACAGGCCCAGCAACGCCTTCGGCGGCAACTCTTCCGTACCCAGTTCAAACAGAAAATCATTGTAGTCAGACATCAGCCATCTCCCCGGGCGGGAACCTGACATAATGGAAAACCGAGGGCCTCGCGCGATTGCAGATAGCCCTCGGCTACCGACCGTGACAGGGTTCGAACCCGGCCGATATAACGGGCACGTTCGGTAACACTGATGGCATGACGGGCATCGAGCAGATTAAAGGTGTGTGACGCCTTCATCACCATTTCGTAGGCCGGTAAAGGCAGACCGGCCGCAATCAGGCGCTGACTTTCACGCTCATAACCATCGAACTGCGTAAACAGCATCTGCACATCAGCCTGCTCGAAGTTATACGTCGACATCTCGACCTCGTTCTGGTGATACAGATCCCCGTAGCTCACGTCGCCCCACGGCCCGGTGGACCAGACCAGATCGTATACACTTTCGACGCCCTGCAGGTACATTGCAATACGTTCCAGCCCGTAGGTGATTTCACCACTGACCGGCATGCAATCCAGACCGCCGACCTGCTGGAAATAAGTAAACTGGGTGACTTCCATGCCGTTGAGCCAGACTTCCCATCCCAGCCCCCAGGCACCCAGTGTCGGTGATTCCCAGTTATCCTCCACGAAACGGATATCGTGTAAAAGCGGATCAATCCCCAGGGCCTGCAATGAACCCAGGTAGAGCTGCTGGATATCCTGCGGCGATGGCTTGATGATGACCTGAAACTGGTAATAGTGCTGCAGCCGGTTCGGGTTCTCCCCGTAGCGACCATCCGTCGGACGGCGACAGGGCTGCACATAGGCAGCCGCCCACGGCTCCGGACCGATCGAGCGCAAAAAAGTCGCGGGGTGAAAGGTGCCCGCACCCATCTCCTGATCCAGCGATTGTTGCAGGACACAACCCTGCTGTGCCCAATATTTTTGCAGGGACAATATCAGACCCTGAAAGGTAGTGACTTCGGTGTTTTCCGGTACGGACATGGTGTCGATGCTCAAGTCAGATTGTTGTCAGCCATGCGGCAGGCATTAGCCTGCCTGATATCAATGCAGTTCAAGGCCTTCTGGTCGGCCAGTATAACGTGACAAGCTTATGTTTTACATAGGTGTTTTACAGTGATGTTGAGGCAGACCTTGATGAAAAGATCTCAAGCCTACTGTCTAACGGCCGATTTTACAGGGTAAGCTAGAGAAAACCTGGAACTTCGGTTTACAATAAAATTTAAGGAGTACCAACATGAAGGAATTGGTACTACAGCCAACCGCAACAGCCCAATGGCACGACCTGGTCAACGAAGCCCAGCATGTTGCCCAGTGTCATCTCAATGAGTCACTGGAAAGTTACCTGGTTTTTTTACTGGAACGTTTCAGTCGACGCCCTGAAATGCTGTCACGCATCCTTGCCAGGGATTATCTGGAAGCCAGTTCCCAGACCGTGCAGCAGAATGAACAGCTCCGGGATATCGGTGATCACTGTCTGCTATTTTCCGGATTGTTTCCGCGTCTCGCCGAACGACGCCTGGTCAGGGTCAGTTATTTCGTCTCACTCGGACGCAGTGCCTATCATCGTATTGCCGCCAGCCACTTTAACAGCGGTTCCACTATGAATGACCTGTATAACGGTCTGTCACGTGGCTTTGTTCAGCTGATGGATATTCTGCATGCCATGCGTAGCCTTGGGGATAAGCATAACGAACGCATGCTGCCGTTACAGGCCTATGAACTGTGGCGCGACACCGGTAGCCAGCAGGCCTATCAACTACTCTGCGAGCTTGGTGATGCCATACCGGCGCAATCGCAGGAGACACCTTCCTTCCGCCCTCTGCACTGACCCGGTGACGGCAAACCGACCGTCGATAAGAGTACCCACTCGCTCCGGAACAAGGTTTGGCCTGCCGGCACTCCCCCGCCAGACGGAGAATCTGTTACTATACGTCTCCAGCTTCAAGAGGCGGTAGACTATGACTGCACCACGCAAGGCCGTCGCCCTGATTTCCGGCGGACTGGATTCGATGCTCGCGGCACGCATCCTGCTGGAACAGGGAATCCATGTCGAAGGCATCAATTTTTTCACCGGTTTTTGTGTCGAAGGCCATACACACGCCATTCGCAAACACAACCGCTCCAAACCCAAACGTAATAATGCCCTATGGTGTGCTGAACAACTCGGCATCAAACTTCACATCATCGATGTCATCGAGGAATACAAGGCTATCGTCATCAATCCGAAGCACGGCTACGGCGCCAACATCAATCCCTGCCTGGACTGCAAGGGATTCATGGTCAAAAAGGCTCGCGAATGGATGGAGGAACACGGCTTCGATTTCATCGTCACCGGCGAGGTCATCGGCCAGCGCCCGATGTCCCAGCGCAAGGACACGATGCCGGTAATCGCCGCGGAATCCGGTGCCCACGAGCGGCTGTTACGCCCGCTGTGTGCGCAGAATCTACCCGCAACGCTGCCGGAACGGGAAGGCTGGGTGGACAGACAACGACTCTACAGTTTCAGTGGCCGCTCACGCAAACCACAGATGGCTTTGGCCCGGCAATTTGGCCTTAGCGACTATGCCCAACCAGCCGGTGGCTGTTGTTTCCTGACCGATGCTTCTTATGCAAGTAAATTACAGGATCTGTGGCGACAGCGTGGTGAAAAGACCTATGAACTCGACGACATCATGTTGTTGAAGGTCGGCCGACACCTGCGACCGCGACCGCATTTCAAACTGATCATCGGACGGGAAGAGGGTGAAAACCGTTTTCTCGAAGGCTACCGGCGCCAGTACACGACGCTGCGTGCCAGCAGTCATAACGGCCCGCTGGTATTACTCGATGGCCAGTACGATGACGATGATCTGCAGCTGGCGGCCAGGCTTGTGGCCCGTTTCGGCCAGGGGCGTGATGCCGACCGTGTTGATATCGAAATCAATCGCGAGGACAACAAGGCAGCGGCGAGAATCCTGTCTGTTAAACCGATGGCCAGCACCGAGATACCGCAGGAATGGTATCTATGAAACCTCACCGGCTCGACGCCCGCCACCTGCTATGTCCGATGCCGGTTATCCGTACCCAGAATTTCATTAAAACCCTGCATAGTGGCGACATCCTGGAGGTCACCTGCACTGACCCCGGCGCCCTTATCGATGTGCCCACCTGGTGCCGTATCAATGGCCACAAGCTCCTCGGTACTGAATCGACAGAGGATGAAATTCGCCTGACGATAGAAGTGGACGGCGGCTGAGAAATCATTAAACTAGATGCCCTGCGGACAAGCACCAACCGGGAGAATACCAATAAACCCGGGCCACCGCCTAATAAAGCACGCGCCCTATTAAAGCATTAATGCACAATAACGGTGCGAGCCTATCAGTTTTCGGTCACTAAAATCACCAACTGATTGATTTTATAGAATATAAATAATGGCACGGTTCATGTATATACAGGTGAACCAATGATTTCTCAATTAATGAAAGGTACTGTGGAGGACCCCCATGTCAGGAGCAAATGTTCAGAAATTGATTAAGGACAACGACGCCAAGTTCGTTGACCTGCGGTTTACCGATACCAAGGGCAAGGAGCAGCATGTGACACTGCCCGTCAACCAGATCGATGGTGATTTTTTCAGCGAGGGCAAGATGTTCGATGGTTCATCGATTGCCGGCTGGAAGGGCATCAACGAATCCGACATGGTGCTGATGCCGGACGACAGCACGGCCGTTGCCGATCCGTTCACCGATGAATCAACCATCATCGTCCGCTGTGACATCCTTGAGCCCAATACCATGCAGGGTTACGAACGTGATCCGCGCTCGGTAGCCCATCGTGCCGAGGCCTATCTGAAATCGACCGGCGTCGGTGATGCCGCCTATTTCGGTCCGGAAAACGAATTTTTCATCCTCGACGATGTACGCTGGAATATCGACATGAGCGGCGCCTTCTACAAGGTCGATTCCGAAGAGGCCTCGTGGAACTCGGAAAAGGTCTTCGAAGACGGCAACATCGGCCATCGTCCGACTGTTAAAGGCGGTTATTTTCCGGTCCCGCCCGTCGATGCCTTGCACGATATCCGTGCGGCCATGTGTCTGGCCATGGAAGAAATGGGCCTGAAGGTCGAGGTACACCACCATGAGGTGGCTACCGCCGGTCAGTGCGAGATCGGTGTTGGCTTTAACACCCTGATACGCAAGGCCGATGAGGTCCAGATCCTGAAATACGTGGTGCAGAACGTAGCCCATGCCTACGGCAAGACGGCGACCTTCATGCCCAAGCCGCTGGTCGGTGACAATGGTAGTGGTATGCATGTCCACCAGTCCCTGGGTAAAGGCGGCAAGAATCAGTTCAGCGGCGACCTCTATGGCGGCCTGTCTGAAACCGCGCTGTTTTATATCGGTGGTATCTTCAAGCACGCCCGTGCCCTGAACGCCTTCACCAATGCCAGCACCAACAGCTACAAGCGTCTCGTGCCCGGCTTCGAGGCCCCGGTCATGCTCGCCTATTCGGCCCGTAACCGTTCAGCATCAGTCCGTATTCCGTATGTATCAAACCCTAAAGGCCGCCGTATCGAGGTACGTTTCCCGGATTCGACAGCCAACCCCTATCTGGCCTTCTCGGCCATGATGATGGCCGGTCTGGATGGCATCCAGAACAAGATCCATCCGGGCGAGGCAATGGACAAGGATCTGTATGACCTGCCTGCGGAAGAGGCGAGCCAGATTCCCACCGTCTGTTCTTCATTCGAGATGGCGCTGGAGGCCCTCGACAATGACCGTGAGTTCCTGATCGCCGGTGATGTCTTTACCAATGATATGATCGACGGTTACCTTGCACTGAAAGCCGATGAGGTGCGTCAGTTGAATATGACCACACACCCGGTTGAGTTTGACATGTACTACAGTCTGTAATCCGTCAGGACCCGTGTAACGCCGACCCTGCATGAGCAGGGTCGGCGTTTTTTTTGACAAGTAAGGCCACTTCGGGCTACATAAAAGAACTATGACTGCCAGGGCCTGTATGCACAACCATCCCCGTTTCAGCTTTTCCGTTTGCTGGCTGTTAATCGGCTTGCTGAGTGCTACACCGGCTCTGGCCGAGATCTATACCTGGACCGATGCGGACGGCAATACCGTCTTCTCGGATCAGCCGTCAGAGGGCGCAAAAAAGCTTGAACTCCCCCCGCCACAGACCTATAAACCGGATATCAAGCCGATGGTCGCAACACCGGCACCCGAAAAAAAAACGGAGCCGGAATTCAGTTATCGTTTACTGGATATCACCCAACCGCTACATGACCAGGCCTTGTGGGCCAATAACGGCCAGGTCGACATCGTCCTTGCCATCGAGCCGGCGCTGGCGGTCGCCCAGGGGCACCGCATCAGCATCCGTCTCGATGGCAAACTTGTCATAAAAGATGCTGAGAGCACCCGGATAAGCCTGCCTGCGGTTGATCGTGGCACTCATACACTCACCGCCTCAGTACGAAACCGGGAAGGAAAGATACTCAAAAGCAGCAAACCCGTTACCTTCCACACCCATCGCCGTTCATTGCTGAACTAAAGTAAGGCAAGCGCCCCCTAAAAGACCGATAATGCACTATAATAGTGCGTCGAAAACGGTGCGGGCGCCACGATTTCGCTGCTGGAAACCCGGCTGATTTCAGACTAAACGATGAAAACCCATTAACTTATTGTTTTTTATACGTTTACATTTTATGGCGGTCAATGGAATATCTGCACCCGCGTTAACCGGATTCAGGCATAAACCTGGTTTATTTATTGCACTATCAATGATATGAGCCCGATGCACGAGATGCAAATCACCATTATCGACAACCTTAATACCGCGGTATTGATACTCGACCGGGATCTACAACTGCTCAGTATCAACCCCGCTGGCGAAATGCTGTTTGCGACCAGCGCCCGGACGGCATTGAACCAGGCGTTTGAGCGTCTGTTGCTTGAGAGCACTAATTTTATTGACGCCCTGCGACATGCGCTAAACAATCAAAGTCCCTATACGGAGCGGGAAATTCTACTCAAGTTGCATAATGCACAGATCATTACCATCGATTGCACGGTGACACCGGTGGAAGATAGTGACAACTGTCAGGCTGGCCTGATATTGGAAATGACCCAGGTTGACCGGCAACTGCGAATTGCTCGAGAGGAAAACCTGCTGAACCAGAACCATACCGTCCGCATGCTGGTACGCGGCATGGCCCATGAAATCAAGAATCCGTTGAGTGGACTGCGCGGGGCGGCACAATTGCTGGAGCGTGAATTACACGATAACAACCTGAAGGAATACACCCAGGTCATCATTGACGAGGCGGATCGCCTGCAGAATCTGCTCAATCGCATGCTGGGTCCGAACACACCGCCACGCAAACAGCAACTTAACATTCACACCGTACTGGAGCGGGTCAACACCCTGACCCAGGCTGAGGTATCGGCCAACATTGATATCGCTCGTGACTATGATCCCAGCATTCCGGACGTTTTCGCCGATCCGGAATTACTGATCCAGGCCATACTGAACATCGTCCGCAATGCCATACAGGCCGTTGGTGATCAGGGACATATTATTATCCGCAGCCGCACCCAGCGTCAGGTCACGATTGGCCAGCAGCGCCATCGCCTGGCAGTCCGCATTGACATCATTGACGATGGCCCCGGTATCCCGGCAACGATCAGCGATACTATTTTCTATCCGATGGTAACCGGAAATCCCGAAGGTACGGGATTAGGCCTGCCCATCGCCCAGTCACTGATTAATCAACACGGTGGGCTCATTGAGTGCAACAGTCAACCCAAACAAACGGTATTTACCATCTTCCTACCCCTGGAGAACCACCCATGAATCTTTCAATTGATTCCGGCATGAATCAGCCCGAACAGGTCTGGATTATCGACGATGACAAGTCTATCCGTTGGGTGCTGGAAAAAGCGCTGGGCAAGGTTCGTCTGAGCCATGCCTCGTTCACCAGCGCCACCGGCATCCTGGAGCAACTGGAATCGCATCAGCCCGATGCTATTATCACGGACATCCGTATGCCAGGCATGGATGGTCTGGCGCTGATGGAACGTATCCACGCCAGGCACCCGGGCTTGCCGATTATCGTCATGACGGCCCATTCCGATCTCGACAGTGCCATAGCCGCGTACGAAGGCGGCGCTTTTGAATACCTGCCCAAACCGTTCGATGTCGATGAGGCCACCGATCTGATCCAGCGGGCAATCAAACAGCATCAACGCCAGCAAAACAAATCGGCGGCAGAAACAGCGGATACCCCGGAGATCCTAGGTAAGTCCCCGGCCATGCAGGAGGTCTTCAGGGCTATCGGGCGGTTGTCCAAATCCAAGATCACCGCCCTGATCACCGGTGAATCAGGTACCGGAAAGGAACTGGTTGCCCAGGCCCTGCACCGCCACAGCCCTCGGACCCAAGGCCCGTTCGTTGCCCTGAACACTGCAGCAATACCCAGAGAGCTGCTGGAATCCGAACTATTTGGTCATGAGCGAGGTGCATTTACCGGCGCCCAGGGCCAGCGCCAGGGTCGTTTCGAACAGGCCAACGGCGGTACTTTATTCCTGGACGAGATTGGTGATATGCCGGTCGAGCTACAGACGCGATTATTGCGGGTACTGGCTGACGGCACCTTCTACCGTGTCGGCGGCCATACCGAAATCAAGACCGACGTGCGTATCATCACGGCCACTCACCAGAATCTTGAACAACGTGTACAGCAGGGACTATTCCGAGAGGATTTATATCATCGCCTTAATGTCATTCGCATTCATGTCCCGGCGCTACGCGAACGCCAGGTGGATATTCCGCTCCTGGCACGGCATTTTCTCAAACGGGCTGCCAATGAGCTGGGGGTCGAGGTCAAGACGCTGGATAAGGAAAGTGAACAGTTTCTCAGCCATCATCCCTGGCCGGGAAATGTACGTCAAATGGAAAATATCTGTCGCTGGTTGACCGTTATGTCACCGGGCCAGGTTATTCATCGCGAAGATCTGCCACCTGAATTGACACAGGAAATTACGACGCCTACTGATGACAGTGGAGATAACTGGGAGAGCGCACTGCAAAAATGGGCCGATAATCGTCTTGGCAGCGGCGCCACAGGGCTTCTGGATCAAGCCCTGCCAAGTTTTGAGCGGATCATGATCGCCACGGCACTGAAGCATACCGGTGGCCGGCGCCAGGATGCCGCGCAGTTGCTGGGCTGGGGCCGGAACACCCTCACACGCAAGATCAAGGAACTGGAAATGTATAAGGATACAGCCTAGCTGTTAACCTGCAGGCTACCCACCAGCTGATCAAGCCCGGTTAATTGATGGCGCTGTAAATAATCGAGTATACCGTCGTTGATGGCCGGACAAATCAGTGGGTCATAAAACAATGCTGTACCGATACCGACGGCCGTCGCCCCGGCGATGATAAATTCCAGCGCATCCGCTGCCGAGGCAATACCCCCCTGACCAATGATCGGGATATTGTGTGACCTGCATACCTGATAGACCTGATGCACCTTCAGCAGGGCCACGGGCTTGATCGCCGGCCCGGACAGACCACCCTGATTATTGCCGATAATCGGACGACGGGCTTCTATATCGATCGCCATACCCATGAGGGTATTGATCACCGCGAAAGCGTCACTGCCGGCCTCGATACAGCGACGGGCATTTCCGGCTATATCCGTCTGGTTTGGTGACAACTTGGTAATCAGCGGCTTCCTGGTCGCCTTACGACAGACCTCGACCACCCGCGCCGACATGTCCGGATCATTACCAAAGGCCACGCCACCCTCTTTAACATTCGGACAGGATATATTGATTTCAATGGCATCAATGGGTGAGTCATCAAAAAGTCGTGTGACCTCGTAATATTCTTCTACCGTCGAACCGGATACATTGGCTATAAACCGGGTCTCGGAAAAATCCAGCTGCGGTAGGATAGTGTCGATCACATGCGCTGTGCCCGGGTTTTGTAAACCAATGGCATTGATCATACCCATGGGTGTCTCATAAACCCGATGGGCCGGATTACCCAGTCGGGGCTCGAGCGTCGTCCCTTTCAAGCACACGGCACCGACATCGCGATTGGAAAATCCGCTGACTCGGGTATATTCCTCACCGAATCCGACACACCCGGAAAGCAGCACCAGCGGTGTGTTAAACTGCAGACCACAAAAATCGACGTTCAGCCTTTGCTGTTCCACGGTGCTCAGCCGGGCAAACTGGCTGCTGTCAATCTGATTGTTGTCGCCGCCACCACTCATGGTCGGCCCTGATGTAGAGC
>Ga0210101_1000439_pt1 | contig 13578 bp, 17 predicted proteins | sample Muzzi_PWC_D1_FD_185534 | JGI IMG/M metagenome (GOLD analysis project Ga0210101, IMG submission 185534) | Wetland microbial communities from San Francisco Bay, California, USA, that impact long-term carbon sequestration - Muzzi_PWC_D1 (SPAdes) | ecosystem: Environmental > Aquatic > Marine >... | reverse complement strand
TGCCACCCGGCGGACGAGCGCTGAGTACCCGCCATGAGCGATACGGGCGCAACGGAATTCAGGGTGGAAACGGGTGAGGCGCTGACTTACAACGTCATCCCGCTGCTGCACGAAATTCGCCATGGCCTGGCGCGGCTGCTGGAAAACGACGCGGCCACTACCATCGATCTGCGCAGCATACCCATGGCGCCGGGCGAGGAGGAGCGGATTATCAGTGTGCTCGGCACGGGTGAGGTCGAGGCACACATGACTGCGATGGGTCCCAGCGAAATCATGGAAACACGGTTCCCCGGCGTGTGGCTGGTAACGCATTACAACACCGAGAACGAAGTAGTCGGCAAGTTCATCGAGGTCTGCGATATGCCGCAGATACTCAAGGCACAGGCAGAGGATATCCGCGAGGGCCTGGCGCAGTTGACAGCGCAGCTCGCCTGACACGGGTACGTAACGGGTAGACAGGAGACGACGACATGTCGAATGAAAAGACACTGGGTGAAGTGCTGCGGCAGCAGGGGGTTACCCGGCGCGGCTTTTTGAAATTCTGCGCAGCAACCGCGTCGATGATGGCCTTGCCGCCAAGCATGGTGCCAAGGATCGCCGCGGCGCTGGAAAAGGCACGCAGGCCGTCGGTGATCTGGCTGTCGTTCCAGGAATGTACCGGCTGCACCGAGTCGCTGACCCGCTCGCACTCGCCGACGATCGAGGGCCTGATCTTCAATACCATTTCCCTGGATTACCACCACACCCTGCAGGCTGCTTCCGGCACGCACGCGGAGCTGGCGCGGGAAAAGGCGATGCAGGAGAATTTCGGCAACTATATTCTGGTGGTAGACGGCTCCATCCCCACCGCGAACCCGGGCTATTCCACTATCGCCGGCATCAGCAACCTGGACATGCTGCAGGATACGGCCAAGGGCGCCGCCGCCATCGTGTCCGTCGGCACCTGCGCCGCGTACGGCGGGATTCCGCATGCCAGTCCGGATCCGACCGGGGCCGTGGCGGTAACGGACATCATCAAGGACAAGCCGATTATCAACGTCCCCGGTTGTCCCCCCATCGGGGTCGTGATCACCGGTGTGCTGTCCCACTATCTCACTTTTGGCGCTATTCCTGAGCTGGATGCGCTGGGCCGGCCGCTGGCGTTCTACGGCAAGAGCATTCACGATCGCTGCTACCGGCGGCCGTTTTACGACAAGGGGCAGTTTGCGGAAACCTTTGACGACGAAGGCGCGAAGCTGGGCTGGTGCCTCTACAAGCTGGGCTGCAAGGGCCCGACCACCTACAACGCCTGCGCCACCACCAAGTGGAATGAAGGTACCAGTTTTCCCATCGAGTCCGGCCATCCCTGCCTGGGTTGTTCGGAGCCGGATTTCTGGGACGGTGGCGGCTTCTACAAGGCGATCTCGATGCCCACCGGGGACATTACCCGCACGGCCGTGTATGCCATTGGCGCGGGTGCCGCGGCAGGTGTCGCCCTGGGTGCCGTGAACCGGGCGCGCAAGAAACGGGCTGAGAAGGCGCATGAGAAAGTCACTATCAACGACCTCGAAAAGGACGGCTGAACATGACTGAGACAGAGCTGTTGATGTGGGCGCGCGGGCCGGCCCTGCAGGTTGCCACGGTCATCTTCCTGCTTGGCGTGCTGGTGCGCATCCTGGAGATTCTGGTGCTGGGGCGCAAGGCCAGCCTGGCGGAGGCGCGTGGCTCGGCCGTGGCAGGCGGGCTGCGCACCATCGTGACGCGTTCCATTCCGGATCGCGGTACGCTGCAACGCTCCACCTTCAACATCGTGGCGGGTTACATCTTCCATACCGGCTTTTTCGTGGTGCTGTTCCTGTTCGCGCCGCATATCCTGGTATTCCAGGATGTCCTGGGGTTCAGCTGGCCGTCGATTCCGACCCAGATTATCGATGCCACCACCATCGTCACCATTATTGCGTTGCTGGCCGTGCTGGCGCACCGCGTGAGACACAGGGTCATGCGCTTCCTGTCGCGTTTCGAGGACTACCTTGTCTGGTTCGTGACCATTCTGCCGCTGATTACCGGCTACTTCGCATTCCACCGCATCGGGCTGACACCGCCCACCCTGATCGCCGTCCATATCATCAGCGTCGAACTGCTGATGGTGGTGTTTCCGTTCACCAAGCTCATGCATGCATTCACGCTGTTCATGGCGCGTTACTACAATGGTGCGATTGCCGGTTACAGGGGGGTCAACTCATGAGCGCCTCGTTCGAACGTGGCATCAACGCCTTCAAGGAACAGATGGATGCGCCGGTTGCAGCCTTCTTCAGCAGCTGTGTGCGTTGCGGGCTGTGTGCCGAGGCCTGCCTGTTCTACACCGAGACCGGTGATCCGAAATTTACCCCCATCAACAAGCTGGAACCGATGCGCCGTGTGTGGAAGCAGGAATACAGCTTCTGGGGCAAGCTCACCGGCGCGCTCGGCCTGAGCAAACCGGTCACCGACGCGGAGCTCACAGAATGGGAAACACTGGTCTATGACAGCTGTACCCTGTGCGGACGCTGTTCCATGGTATGCCCGGTCGGCAATGATATCGCCTACATGATCCGCAAGATGCGCGAGGGCATGGCGGCCTCGGGACACGCGCCGGAAGGCCTGATCGGGGCGACCCAGCGCGCGGTCACCATCGGCAGCCCGATGGGCGTGAAACTGCCCGCGCTGCAGGCGCAGATCCGGCATGCGGAAAAGGACCTGGGCTTTTCCATCCCCGTGGATGTCGAGGGCGTCGATTACATGCTGCTGCTGTCCTCCATGGAGATAATGAATTTTCCTGAATTCATCAGTGCGGTTGCCCGCATCTTCAGGCATGCCGGCGTCTCCTGGACAATTTCCAGCGAGGCGTTCGAGGCAACCAACAGCGGTATCCAGATCGGGGTGTCTGAAATCGCCGCCGAGCTGGTGGAGCGCATCGTCGCGGCCGCCGCCAAGCTCAAGGTGAAGTATGTCATCAGCCCCGAATGCGGCCATGCCTACATGGCGATTCGCTGGGAGGGGCCGAACCTGATCGGCCGGCGCTACGATTTCAAGGTCGTGCACATCCTGGAGCTGCTGGACGAGTTGCGCGCCTCGGGCCGCCTGCAGACCAGCGGCAAGGAGACCCAGCGCCTCACCTACCATGACCCCTGCCAGATTTCCCGGCGTGGTGGCGTGGTGCAGCAGCCGCGCAACCTCATGAACCAGATTGCTGCGGACTTCGTCGAAATGCCGGAGACCGGCACCATGAACTGGTGCTGCGGTGCCGGTGGCGGTGTCAGCAGTAACGAGCGAGCCGACGAGATCCGGCTGAAGGTTTTCAACCGCAAGAAGAAGCAGCTGGATGTCATCCATCCGGATGCCATCGTGTCCGCCTGTTCCAACTGCCGCATTCACCTGGAGGACGGACTGGAGGAATACGAGATGGACATCCCGGTGCTCAGCCTGACGGAAACCATTGCCGAGCACCTGGTCGACAGGGAACAGAAAGAAGGTCAACAGCCATGACAGAAATCACCAATGACAGGGAACTCCATGCCGCGCTGAACGGCCTGGGTGCCGTGCAGCAGCGCCTGCTTGCCGCCGGTTTCGTGAAAAGCGTGCTGCACCTGTGCACGGATGAACGCATCGCCCGGGTACTGGAGACCGCCGCGGACCCCGAGGCATCCGATGCCGCACTTGCCGAGGCGTTGAAGACCGCTCGGGCGACCACCTTCGACTGCCATACGCGTTGTGGTTCCGAGGGCGACTGGCTGGAGCAGGCGGGTTATTTCGTGGCACGGGCCGCCGTGGCGGCACTGACGCCGCTGGGCCAGATGCCCGGGGGTATAGCCTGGCAGGCTGCCATGAGCGCGCGCATGGCGCAGACATCAAAATCGATCGTTACCGGTGACAATACCGCCGGGCTGGAAAGCGAGAACCAGTACCGCCTTTTGGCCGGGTTCCTCAATTCATAACAGAGACCACGCATCATGACTGAACGCATTGTTGTTGATCCGATCACTCGTATCGAGGGCCATCTGCGCATCGAGGCACAGATGGATGGTAATCGTATTGCACAGGCGTACTCGGCCGGCACCATGGTGCGCGGCATCGAGATCATCCTGCAGGGGCGGGACCCGCGCGACGCCTGGGCCTTCGCGCAGCGCATCTGCGGCGTGTGCACCCTGGTGCACGGGCTGGCGTCGATTCGCGCGGTCGAGAATGCTCTCGACTACAGCATCCCGCCCAATGCGCAGCTCATCCGCAACCTCATGAACGGCGCGCAGTATATCCACGATCACGTGATGCATTTCTATCACCTGCACGCGCTGGACTGGGTGGACGTGGTTTCCGCGCTGAACGCCGACCCCAAGGCGACCTCGGAACTGGCGCAATCCATCAGCAGCTACCCGAAGTCGTCTCCCGGCTATTTCAGCGACATGAAGAAAAAGCTGAAGGACTTCGTCGAGGCCGGACAGCTGGGCATCTTCGCACAGGGCTACTGGGGACACCCGGCCTACAAGCTGCCGCCGGAGGCAAACCTGATGGCGGTCGCCCACTATCTGGAGGCGCTGGCCTGGCAGCGTGATGTCGCCAAGCTGCATGCCATCTTCGGCGGCAAGAACCCGCATCCGAATTTCCTGGTTGGCGGCGTCGCCTGCCCGATCGACCTGAATTCCGATTCCGCCATCAACGCCAAGAAGCTGGCACAGGTGCAGGAAATCATTGAAAAGATGAACAGCTTCGTGGACCAGGTGTACATTCCCGATCTGCTGGCCATCGCCGGCTTCTACAAGGATTGGGGGTCGCGCGGCGAGGGGCTGGGCAATTTCCTCACCTACGGTGATTTCCCGGAGAAGGGCATGGATGACCCGGCCAGCTTCCTGATTCCCGCGGGGGCGATCCTGAACCGCGACCTGTCGACCATCCACGACGTGGACATGAATGCCGCCGACGAAATCCAGGAGTACGTGGCGCATTCCTGGTATGACTACAATGGCGGCAAGGATGAGGCGCTGCATCCCTATGACGGCGAGACCAGCCTGAATTACAGCGGCCCCACTCCGCCTTACGATTTCCTCGATGTGGAGCAGTCCTATTCCTGGCTGAAATCGCCGCGCTGGAAGGGGCATGCCATGGAGGTCGGACCGCTGGCGCGCGTGCTGATGCTGTATGCCACGGGGCATGAGCAGACCAAGGAACTGGTCAACATGACCCTGGCCACCCTTGATGTGCCGGTGGATGCGCTGTTCTCGACCCTTGGGCGCACGGCAGCCCGCGGCCTTGAAACCAAAGTGGTCGCAGACAACATGCAGACGTGGTACAACAACCTGGTCGCCAACATCAAGGCGGGCGACACCAAGACCTTCAACGAGGCACTCTGGGAACCTTCATCCTGGCCAACACAGGCACGCGGGGTAGGCTTCATGGAAGCGCCGCGTGGCGGTCTGGCGCACTGGATCGTGATCGAGGACGAGATCATCAAGAACTACCAGGCCGTGGTGCCAAGCACCTGGAATGCAGGACCACGCGACGCGACCGGCCAGCCGGGTGCGTACGAGGCGGCCCTGCAGGACAACCATACCCTCCATGACGTGACGCAGCCCGTCGAGATCCTGCGGACCATCCACAGCTTCGATCCCTGCATTGCCTGCGCGGTGCACGTCACCGATCCTGACGGCGAGGAGCTGATCAAGGTCAAGGTGCGTTAGCAGTCAATATACAGGCCGGTGTTCCGCAGCGAGGAATCCGGCCGGCAACCGAAACCCAAACCCAAACCGGAGCAAACCATGTCACCGAAAACCGTTTACACCTGCATGCTGTCATTCATTAGCCTGCTGCTCGCGCCGCTTGCCCACGCGCACCCCGGGACGCAGGCGACGGCCGGCCTGGTGGAGGGCTTCATCCACCCGCTGACCGGCCTGGATCACATGCTGGTTGCCATTGCCGCGGGCTACTGGGCGGCCCGCGCAGGGAATCACGGTGTCCGGGACATGGTCCTGTTTCTGGGCCTGCTGCTGGCCGGCATGCTGCTCGGCGTGGTTTCGCTGGCGTTCCCGGCGCTGGGAACCGCAACGCTGCTGGCCTTCATGCTGACGGTGGCCGTGATCGCGGTGATAATCGCCATGCCGGAAAAGTTCATCTATGTGTTCTTCGGTGGTTTCGCCCTCTATCACGGGCTCGTCCATATCCTGGAAATGCCGCAGCAGGTGATGGTTGCGGGCTACATGACCGGCCTGTTAATCTCCACCGGTCTGTTGCTGGCCCTGGGCAACCTGCTGCGGCATGTCGTCATCACCCGCAAGCCGCATGCCGGCGGTTGAAGCGGTGAGCGGCACAGGTTCCGGGCTGTGCTTGTCAAACCATTCAGAACAAGGGCATGGAAATAAAATGACCGATCAATGCGTGGAAGAATTCGTTGTCAGCAAGGAGACCATCAAGGCATCCCCGCTGGGTACGGAGTTGTCGGACGATCAGTGCGAGATGCTAGCCGAAGTGACCAGCGCGTGCGGTATCAGGGATGGCGCATTTCTCATCGAGGAAGGCCAGAAAGACGATGCCATCCATGTCATTACCAGCGGCATGATGGAGGCGGTTTCCCAGACCGGCGGCGGTGCCATGGTGACGCTGCAGGTCCTGCGTGAAGGCGACATGATCGGCGAGATGGGCTTCATCGACGGCGTCGAGCACTCCGCCGGGCTGCGTGCCATGGGAAACTGCGAACTGATCCGCCTCGACCGGGCCAGCTTCGAGGGGCTGCTGCTCAAGGACCCCGACCTGGTCTACAAGGTGATGCGCGCTATCATGCGCACCGTGCACAGGATCCTGCGCAGCATGAACCTGCAGTATGTCGAGCTGACAAACTATATCGCCAAGCAGCACGGCCGCTATTAGCCGTTCCCGGGGGCAGGCATCAACCTGTCCCCGCACGGTTTACTCCCTGGAAAATTCGTCTCCCAGATTGACGCCGACATGCCGTGCGGTGGTTACCCAGGCATGGTCCAGGGGTACCAGCTTGCGGTTGCCCGCAACGTCCTCCAGCGGCACGCTTTTTACTCCATCACCGCGTGCGGCGACGAGCACACCGTATTTGCCCTTGTTGATCAGGTCGACGCAGGCCGAGCCCAGGCGGGTGGCGAGTATGCGATCCCCGGCTGAAGGCGTTCCGCCCCGCTGCAGGTGACCCAGGATGGTGACGCGGGCCTCCAGGCCCGTGAGTTCCTCCAGCTGCACCGCCAGCCGCTGCGCATGATTTCCGTGCGCGGCCTCAAGACGCGCCATTCCCTGCCTGGCATCCTTCTTTTGCGATTTGTCCTTTGCCTTTTGTTTCGAGGCCGTTGCCGCCCGCACGCTCCTGGCGTGCTCGCGTGACATGGCACCTTCGGCGATTGCGACGATGCTGAATTTCTTGCCGCTGCGGACCCGTTTGCGGATGGCGTCCGCCACGATTTCGAGCTGGTAGGGGATTTCCGGAATCAGGATAACGTCCGCCCCGCCCGAGATTCCCGCACCCAGCGCCAGCCAGCCGGCGCGATGCCCCATGATTTCCACGACAATGATGCGGTGATGGCTGTGGGCGGTACTGTGCAGGCGATCGATGGCCTCGGTGGCGATACCCAGCGCGGTGTCGAAGCCGATGGACGTGTCGGTGAGGGCGATATCGTTATCGATGGTTTTCGGGAGCGTGATGATATTCAGCCCCTTTTCCTTCAGGCGCAGTGAATTTTTCTGGGTGCCGCCGCCGCCCAGACAAACCAGTACATCGAGATGGTTGTCAGCATAGTTCTTCACGATGACATCGGTCATGTCCAGGACCTTCTCGCCGACCTGCATTTTGTGGGGCTTGTCGCGACTGGTGCCAAGCACCGTGCCCCCGGTGGTCAGGATGCCGGAGAGAAATTCGCCGTCCAGCCGTATGACGCGGTTTTCCACGAGGCCCCGAAACCCGTCGCGGAAGCCGATGATATGCATGCCATAGAAGTTCTGGGCTGCCTTGCCCACACCGCGAATGGCCGCATTCAGCCCGGGGCTGTCACCTCCCGCCGTAAGTATTCCAATATGTTTGGTCATGTGAGGTCTCTGGTGTTGACTGTATTGTCACGGGCGGACCGGCATTGCCGGTGGTCGCGTCCGCGGCGGCAGGCGGTGCCGGTGCGCGGCAGAACGCGGTTGATTCGCAGGAACAGGCGGCGCGGTAGCAGAGCATAGCGGTCTATTGTTACGTTCCTGTTAGGGCCTGGGATGCACGGGGAATAGTCCGGGCGGAAAAACGGGTTGCTGGCTGTTCCCGGCGCTGGCAGAGCGACCGCCGCTGCTGAAACCCGGCGCCGTGTCTGTTGCCGGGTCAAGCGTTGCTGCGGGGAGCACACTCTCCGTCCGCCAGGGCAATCTCTCCGGCGAGCACTGACTGGACGCCGCCAGTGTCGTCCACAGGCAAGGCGTTGTCAAAACCAGCGCTCAGTGGATGGGCCTCACACCTGACGCCGGATTCGCCCACCAGATCCGGCGCTGTTGCGACCGCCACCGGCGGCATCGGGATGGGCAGCGGTAGCTACCCGGGGCCGGGAAAAGGAAGCAGCGGTATCCGGGCTTTGGCCATGCAGGGATGGTCCCCCGCTGATCAGGACTGCGGGATTTTCCCTGTTCCGGCCACCTGTCGGGCACCTGCCGGCGCCCCGGCTGTTGCCAGCATCAACACGGCCTGCTGGCGATGGGGCGGCGGGAAACGCGGGATTGCAGAACCCCAACGCGTATCCCGGTGCCACCCTGACCCGCTGGCGAGTGCCGCGCTATCAGATCGGGCCGACCAGTTCGGCACGAAGGTGATCCCGCTTTACACGCTCCAGGACATCTTGCGCACTGAGCTTGTCGCGATCGTAGTCAATGACCAGCAAATGGGCATGACCCGGTGTGAAATGCGCAGCATCCACGCCGCCCTGTTTGCGCAGATCATTAACAAGACCAACCTGCTGCTCCTCACTCAGCATGTCGTCAACATGAACCACAATCTCAACCTTGTGCATGCTAGCCATGTCTTGCCTCCTTCAGCTGTGCTGACCGCTGTAACGCCTGCCGTATTACATCTTTATATTATATATGTATCACTAGCTCGTGTTTTCTGCCTTGATTCTGAACAAAATCACCTGATATTTCCTGCGGGCCGGCCCGGCACAGCCGGGTCATTGCCGTGCAGCCTGCTCCGGGGCTACCGGTACGGATGATTCCCGCCCTGCCAGCGCAAACCGGTGTCTCGCAGGGCGCTGCGCTGCAAGCGACAACCGGACAAACCAGGCTCTGGCGGGTATGGCCCCGGCAGACTGCTGCCTCCGGCCGGACGGACTCTGTGTCATCCCGGTGCCGCCCAGCCTGCGCCGGCCTGTTCAGGGATACTGGCAGGGGCGTTTCTGCCGGAGGTGACCTGGTGAGCTGGAAAAACACTGCCGTGCCGGAACCCGGTTTCCGGCCGTTCTTTGCCGTTGCCGCGGTTTGTCGATCCTGGCGATTGCCGCATGGCTGGGCGTGTGGCTGCCCGGCTGGCGGCACGCTGCTGCGGGTACTGCCGCCCTTGCCAGACCCGCTGCATTATCAATCCTGGATTGCGCTTGCAGGGATCTTCCGGGTGCTCCCCTTCGGCATGTTCCTGGTGAGTTTCCCGCCGATGCTGTGGCAGCCGCGCGTTGACGGGCTGCCCGGCCAGGCCGGAAATGTTGCCTGACAATCAGCAGCTTGCCGGCTGCGCCCCGGTATAGACCGGTATTGCTAACATGTTATAGTCCCGTCTCCGCGAACAAGACGAAAGGCATGCCCTCCCCTGATGTGGCGCTCAATCCTGGCTCTTGGTAAATCCCTGCTCGACAGCCTGCGGGACCTTGCGCCCATCATCCTCGTCATCACGTTTTTCCAGCTCGTGGTTCTGCAGCAGCCGATTCCCAACCTGGCCGGCCTGCTGGGCGGCACCGTGCTGGTGACGCTGGGACTGACCTTCTTCATCTATGGCCTCGAGATGGGCCTGTTCCCGATCGGCGAGTCCATGGCACAGGCCTTTTCGCAAAAGGGCAGTGTCTTCTGGCTGCTGCTGTTCGCCTTCACACTGGGCTTCAGCACCACCGTTGCCGAACCTGCATTGATCGCGGTGGCTGCGGAGGCCGCCAAGGTCGCGGCGAACGGCGGCATGATCGTGTCCACCGAAAAGGCAATGGAAAGTTACGCAACGGGACTGCGCCTGACGGTGGCGATTTCCGTGGGGCTTGCGATCGTTATCGGCGTACTGCGTATCCTCAGGGGCTGGCCCATTCATTTCCTGATCATCGGGGGCTATGCCGGCATTGTCGTTATGACAGCGTTTGCCCCTCCCGCGATTATCGGGATCGCCTATGACTCCGGCGGCGTCACGACATCGACGATCACCGTTCCCCTGGTCACCGCGCTGGGTGTCGGGCTGGCATCCAGCATCAGGGGGCGCAATCCCATGGTCGACGGCTTTGGCCTGATTGCGTTCGCCTCGCTGACACCGATGATCTTCGTCATGGGTTACGGGATGATCATCTGATGGAGTGGCTTGCCGGCCTCCTGCACAGCCTGCTTGCCACCATGCGGGACGTGCTGCCGATTACCGCGGTGATATTCGGATTCCAGCTGCTTATCCTGCGCCGCCCGGTTCCCAACCTGCGGCGTGTCCTGTTCGGCTTCTTCTATACACTGCTGGGGCTGTCCCTGTTTTTGCAGGGCCTGGAACAGGCGCTGTTTCCGCTGGGGCGGTTGATGGCCGAGCAGTTGACGCACCCGGATTTCATGCCGAACGGCAGCGCCGGGCTGCAGCATGTCCTGAACTGGACTGACTATTACTGGGTCTATATCTTCGCCTTTGCCATCGGTTTCAGCACCACGGTGGCGGAGCCTTCCCTGATCGCGGTCGCCATCAAGGCCCACCAGGTATCGGCCGGGGCGATCGGCGTCTGGGGGCTGCGCATTGCGGTGGCGATCGGGGTGGCGGTCGGTATCTCGCTGGGTACCTGGCGCATCGTGACCGGCTACCCGCTGCAATATTTCATCATCACCGGCTACGTCCTGGTCATCTTGCAGACGTACTATGCACCCAGGCTGATCGTCCCGCTGGCCTATGATTCGGGTGGGGTGACCACCTCGACGGTGACCGTGCCGCTGGTAGCGGCACTGGGTCTGGGGCTGGCAGAATCGGTGCCGGGCCGCAGCCCGCTGCTGGACGGCTTCGGGCTGATCGCCTTTGCCAGCCTGTTTCCGATCATGTCGGTGATGGCCTACGCGCAAATTTCGGAATACCGGGCAAAACTCGACACCCGGAGAAAAGGGTAACCGCCTGCAAATCGAGGAATACTGATATGCACTTTAAATTGATTATTGCACTGGTCAAGGACAACAAGACGGACCAGGTGATCACCGCTGCCAGGGAGGCGGGCGCCACCGGCACCACGGTAATCAACAACGCCCGCGGTGAAGGCCTGGAAAAGAGCCGCACCTTCTTCGGCCTGACGCTGGAGACGCAGCGGGATATGCTGTTGCTGCTGGTTGAAAAACACCTGTGCCGGCAGATTCTGGAAACCATCAGCGCGGTAGGCGAGTTCGAAACCGCTCCCGGAACCGGCATTGCCTTCCAGATCGATGTCGAGGACGCGGTCGGGGTCCTGCATCAGGTGGCGGAACTGACAGAAAAGGTTGAGGAGGAACTCTGATGGAAAAGAAGACAATCCTGGTCAAGGATATTATGCGGACGAGTTTCGGCCGCATCGACCGTACGGAAACGGTGAGAACGGCCCTTGTCCTGATGGCCGATTCCAATGCCCGCGCCCTGATCGTTAACAAGCGCGACGAAAACGATGAGCTGGGTATCGTCGTCCTCGCCGATATCGCCAAGCTGGTGCTCGCCGCGGACAAGTCGCCGGACCGGGTGAATGTTTATGAAATCATGTCCAAACCGGTAATCAAGGTTTCACCGAATATGGATATCCGCTATTGCGCCAGACTGTTCGAGCGCTTTGGACTGGAGCGGGCGCCGGTCGTGGAGAACGGCGAGGTACTGGGCATGGTGAGTTACCACGTGCTGGTGCTGCGTGGCCTGATGCAGTATCTCTAGCGGCATCCGCCCGGCCATGGGCAGTACGGCCACGTCTTTCTGACATGGCCGTATTCGCCTCAGGCGGTCATCACAGCGAATCGCCGCCGCCCGCGCTCCCGCCGGCATCGGTAGCGTCACGGTTTCTGTCCCGTTACCGGTTCGAGTCGCGGCTTCCCCGGTCTGAGTCATCCTGGTAGCGGTTGTTTCCGTCCCGGTCCCCGTAGCGGTAGTCCCGATCCCGGCCCGGGTCGCGGCTGTCGCTATCCCGCTCCCCGTAGCGACCATCCCGGTGGCGGTAATCCCGGTCCCCGTAACGGCCATCCCCGTAGCGGTAGTCCCGATCCCGGTTCGGGTCACGGCTGCCGCGATCCCAATCCCTGTAGCGGTCATCCCGGTGGCGGTAATCCGAGTCCCCGTAGCGGCCATCCCGGTCGCGATGATCGCGTTTGTAGCCGTCATAGCCACGCTTGAAGCTGGCATTGTCGTTGGCGTGCTCCCATGCCTGCTCATTCGGGCCCTTGTTGCCACCCTTGTCGGCAACTGCTGCCAACGGGGCGCAGACGAGGGGCAGGCTGATTAACAGCGTGGTCAGTATCTTCATAATCTCGCTCCTGATTACCGCGGTTGCGGTTGTTATTGTCTTGGAGGACAAGGCCGCGCCGAAACGGCAACGCGTATCCTATTAGATACACAAAATGCCGGGACAAATCCAGTCAGGCTGTTTTCCCGGTTCGCCCGGACCATGGCTATGGCCACTGATTGCGATATAGTGCCTTCCTGGACGTGAATTTTTCACGCAGGTGGGAGTTCTGCTCATGAACACGGATATCAACAGCTTGCTGGACGAGATGCGCGGTCTCCAGGAACAGCTGGAGCGTCGCCTTGACAGTGCGCGTGACACCTTTCGCTACAGAGTGGAAAACGGTCGTGTCCTGATATCCCGGGAGGTGCAGGAACTGCAGCGGCGCTACCGGGTCAGCTCGCTGCGCTACCTGTTTCATGCCAACCTGAGCAGCGTGCTGACCGCACCCGTTATCTACAGTATGCTGCTGCCGATCCTGCTCGTCGATCTGGGCTTCAGCCTGTTCCAGCATACCTGCCTGCGTGCGTACGGCGTGCCGGTTGTGGTGCGGCGTCGCTACATGGTGAACGACCGCCACAAGCTGGCTTACCTGAACGTCATCGAAAAGGTGAACTGCACCTATTGCGGCTACGCCAACGGGGTCATGGCCTATGCCAGGGAAATCATCTCGCGGACCGAGCAGCACTGGTGCCCCATTCGCCATGCGCGGCATGTCCCGGATGCCCACAAGCGTTATCCAATGTTTTTCCCCTACGGCGACGCAGTCTCCTGGCACGAGAAACTGCAGGACAAGCGGGCGGAACTGGTCGAGGAGATCGCTGCCGGGGAACAGGACCAGCCGCACCCATGAGCGCTGCCGACAAACCGTCCCGACCGAGCATTCCGCAGCCGCCGCACCCGCAACACCGGCGGGAACCGCTGCCCG